>Ga0123519_10000335_pt1 | contig 82224 bp, 83 predicted proteins | sample YelNatPaOPRAMG02_FD_87396 | JGI IMG/M metagenome (GOLD analysis project Ga0123519, IMG submission 87396) | Hot spring microbial communities from Yellowstone National Park - Yellowstone National Park OP-RAMG-02 (version 2) | ecosystem: Environmental > Aquatic > Thermal springs > Hot (42-90C) ...
ATGTTGCCGACGTTGGAACTGACCTGATCGATGGACACTGGTGGCATATGTCCTCCTTCTTTGTTTTTGTTTGTTGCCGACGTTGGAACTGACCTGATCGATGGACACATAGATTGCGACTGGCTCCATGCTCTCGGTGCTGGAGGTTGTCGACGTTGGAACTGACCTGATCGATGGACACGTGACTACCGGAGGCTGTTGCGGGCAATGAAGGGTTGCCGACGTTGGAACTGACCTGATCGATGGACACCAGTAGTCATTGTCCCCCTCCGGTAGGTCATCTTGTTGCCGACGTTGGAACTGACCTGATCGATGGACACCCGTGGCGCTCAGAGCCCCCCTTCCCCCCACTTTCCGCAGACCGCCGCTTGCATCCTATCGCCCGGAGCCTGAGTGAGCCACAGGGCCACAGGAGATCATCCGCACACGCAGGAACCCCCTGCCGGTGAGAAGCACAGAGGCCAAAAAGAGGTTTGTAGCTGGCGACCCCGATGGGATTCGAACCCACGATCTCCAGCGTGACAGGCTGGCGTGTTAAACCGCTACACTACGGGGCCGGGAGTTCTGCCGAAGGCATTGTAGCAATGTTTCGTTTCATCCGTCAAGAGACGGGAACCCCCACGAAAACAGCGTTCCGCTTTGGAGCCTTCACCCTCAGGGTGAATGAGCTCGATCCCCTCACTGCGGACTTTGCCCCGAATTCCCCCGCACCCCATGAATGATCCGGCTTCTTCGCTCCCACCCACCCGCCCAAAGGTTCTTTTTTGGGGTCACCCCCAAACCCCGGCAGAGAGAATTCCCCTCTAAATTCTTCTTTCCCCAATCGCTCTTTTCAGGAACCCCCTGCAAGCATTGACAACTCCCCTTCAAATGCCGAGAATAGGGAACAAAGCACCCCCATACTGTACCGGAGGCAGATCATGGAACGTTGCTTGCGATACGCACTCCTTGCCGCAATCCTTGCCATCGCCCTTCTCGCCGCCTGCGTCGGCGGTAGCGATAAAACCCCCACCCCCTCCCCAACCATCGGCCCATGGCCGGACCCCGTGGTGCAGACTCTGCAGGGCAAGGTCAAAGGCTTCCCGGACGAATCGGATACGCTGGTCTGGAAGGCCATCCCCTACGCCCGACCCCCCATCGGCGATCTCCGATGGAAGGCGCCTCAGGAACCCGAGCCCTGGGAAGGGATCCGCGAGAACAGCGAGTTCTGCAGCCCCTGCGTCCAGTATCAGCCCTCCGTGGGGGCGGCCGCTCAATCCCCCCTCATGGGGAGCGAGGATTGCCTCTACCTCAACGTATGGCGCCCCAATACGAATGAAACGAGCCTCCCCGTGTACGTTTGGATCCACGGCGGAGGAAACTCCATCGGCGCCGCCGTGCAGGGCCCGTGGGACTACGGGAACGAGATCGCTCACCGCTCGAACGTGGTCTTCGTCTCCATGAACTATCGCCTCGGGCCGATGGGATGGTTCACCCATCCGGCGCTCCGGTCCGGCAATGCGCTCGACGATTCGGGCAACTACGGAAATCTGGATATCATTCAGGCGCTCAAATGGGTTCAGCGAAACATCGAAGCCTTCGGAGGGAACCCCGATAACGTGACGGTCGCCGGCGTCTCGGCGGGCGCGATGGATATCTTCGCCTTGATGATCTCGCCCCCCGCAGAGGGGCTTTTCCACAAAGCCATCCTCCACAGCGGGCGCCTCACCACCATGCCCGTATCCCTCGGCGAACAGAGCGCCCACGAAATTCTGCTCCGTCTCCTCGTGAACGATGGAAAGGCCCCCGACCGCGCCGGCGCCGAGGCCTATGCCGCGGCTCTGCCCGCCAGCGAGATCGCGGCCTACCTTCGTTCCAAGTCACCCGCGGAGATCTACGCTTGCTACGAGAGATCATCCCTCGGCTTCGGGATGATCTCGTTCCCCTTCTTCTTCGAAGACGGGGCCGTCATCCCCTCCGGCGGATTCAAGGCGTTCGAGACCGGCGCGTATCCCGGCAAGGTGCCGCTCATCATCGGGAGCACCAAAGAGGAGGTGAAGACCTTCCTCTTCATGCACCCCGACTTCCTCATGGAAGACCCGGAGAAAGATCGGCTCTACGAGGTCATCGCCGCTTACGGGAGCGATCTCTGGAAAGCCGATGGCGTGGACGAGGTGGCCCACACCCTGAGCTCGCATCCCGATCAACCGCCGATCTACGTGTATCAATTCCTCTGGGGAGCGGCCGAAGAAGGCAAGGAAAGCCCCATCCCCGGCCGGATGGGCTTCAAGCTCGGCGCCGGCCACGGCACGGATACGGTCTTCTTCTTCGGGAAGATTCGCGTGACCGGAAACCCCCTCACGGATTTCGTGACCACTCCGGAAAACATCGCCGGCCGCGAGGTTCTTTCCCACGCCGTCATGGCCTATGTGGCCGATTTCGTGCACACGGGGGATCCGGATACACCGGCGCCGGATCTCCCCACATGGTATCCATGGACCAATGAACCGGATAAGCCCAAGTGCATTCTGTTCGATGCCGAGGGGGACTCGGCCCGGATCGGATTGGCAACCCACGAGCTTACCGAGGCGGGTGTATGGGAACGCATGAAGGCGGAGGTGCCCGAGCCCCTCTATTCGCAGGCGATGGGCTTTTTCTCGCAGTGGTTCCAGATCGAGTGAAGAGCGGGGCGGTTCCCGCTAGCGCCAGAGACTCATCCGTTCCCTGACGGTGGCGGCCAGTTGTTCCGCACGGAGTTCCTCGGGCCTAAGATACAGGCCGCCCATCTCCCGGCAGAGCTCCTCCATGAGTCCGGCGATGCGGTCCTTTTCCTCCGTATCGATCCCGAGCGCATGAATCCGAGCGGCGCGGATCTGACGGCAAACCGCCAGGGCTTCCTCACGGGGATCCCCCCCGTTGAGCCGGACATTGCCCTTGCCATCCGAGACGAGCACCAAGAGGGGGATCGTTTTGGGCTTGCGGCGCAAGTACTCGGTGACCGTATCGAGTCCGAGCTTGAGTCCGTGCGTGAGCGGGGTGCGCCCGCCGGCGGGGAGCTTCCGTAGAACCTTCTGAGCCAAATCCACGCTATTGGTGGGGGCCAGAACCAACTCCGCGCTATAGTCCCGGAAGATGATGAGGCCCACGTGATCGCGCCTCTGGTAAGCGTCCAACAGAAGCGAAAGGATGGCGCCCTTGGTGGCGACCATCCGCTCTTCCGCGATCATGGAGCCACTCCCATCGAGCACGAACATGATGAGATTGCCGGCCTTCGTCTCGCGCACCTTTTGGCGGAGGTCCTCTTTCTCGATAAGGAGCATGGGCGCCGGAGGGGCAGAGGCCCGGCGGACGGTCTGATGAACCGAAGCAGCGCGCAGCGTGGCATCGAAGGCCAGATCCGTCACCCGCCCCGACGGGACCTCGCTGCCGACGTATCGCCCTTTCCTCAGGGCCGTTCTGGTCTTCGACCGTTTCCCCGATTCACTGCGGTACAGCCGATCCAGAAGGGGGGTGGTGATGGCCTTCACCCTGTACGGAGCCCCCGGCTCAAAAACGATCCCTTCGTTCGGGGAGCCACGGGGCCCATCGTGTCGTAACCCCTCATCCGAGTCCTCATCGGTCTTGCCGGGGGCCGACTTGGCTTCCTTCGTCTCGCTCTCGCGCCATGTCTGAATGCTCCGCTGAAGCTGTTTCTGATCGAATCCGGCATCCTCGAACGGTTGGCGCCGCCGCCGGTGAAGAAGCGAAAGTTCCGCCGCCCCCCTCACATCATCCTCGATCACGCGCCGCCTTCCCTCGAAGGCGGCCAGAGTGATCGCCGCCCGGTGCATGACGATATCGGCGCGGTGACCGTCCACGCCGAAGTCAATACAGATCCGGGTGATGAGCCGCAACATATCTTCGCCAAGATCCACAGACGGCAAAGCACGTTTGGCTTCGGAGATGCGGCGGGCAAGCCGCTCCTGTTCCTTCTGCCACGAGGAGAGGAAAGCGGAAGGATTCTGCTCGAAGGCAAAGCGGCGGCGGACCACTTCCATCCGCTCGCTCTGATCCGGGATGCCCTTCACTTCCACCGCCAGCCCGAAGCGATCCAGAAGCTGAGGCCGAAGCTCCCCTTCCTCCGGATTCATGGTTCCCACCAAAATGAATTGCGCCGGATGCGTGAAAGAGATGCCCTCGCGCTCAACGGTGTTCAGTCCCATGGCGGCGGCATCGAGCAACACGTCCACCAAATGGTCATCGAGCAGATTGACCTCATCGATATACAATACGCCCCGATTGGCGGCGGCAAGAATGCCCGGCTCGAAGTGTTTCTCTCCGGACTTGATGGCGCGCTCGATATCGAGGGTGCCCACCACCCGGTCTTCGGTGGCGCCGATGGGGAGATCCACCACCACCACCCGTTGGCGAACGGAGGGTAATCTCTCGCCCCGGCCGAGCCGCTCGGCGCACCGATCGCACAGGAGTTCGGGCACCGCCGGATCACATCGGAAAGGACAATCAGCGACGAGTTCGATTTCGGGGAGGAGCTCCGCCAAAGCTCGAACCGCCACGGATTTGGCCGTTCCTTTCTGCCCCCGGATCAGAACCCCGCCGATCCTCGGATTGATGGCGTTGAGGATGAGGGCTTTCTTCATGGCCTCTTGCCCCACGATGGCCGTGAAGGGATAAACGAGACGCGTTCCTCGATTCATGGTCAACCATTCCCCGTTTGGTGCAATTGCTCGTGGGCGGCATTCCCGAGATCCCGGATCGAGGGAATTCAAAACCCACTCAATGCTATCTTAGCACAAAAGCACCCGCAGATTGGGGCAAGAGGAGAAAGCCCCAAAGAGCGTTTGAAGAAGCGCGTGCAAAAGGCATCCTCTCTCGGGGGAAGTGGGAGTATCCCCTCAAGAAAACCCTTTGGGCGGGTGGGTGGGAGCGAAGAAGCCGGATCGCTCGTGGGATGTGGGGGAATTCCGGGGCAAGGTCCGGAGCGATGTGATCGTGGTGCTTTCACCCTGAAAGTGGAGGTTACAAAGCGGAATCGCTGTTTTCGGGAGAAACGCAGAAGGGAAGCTAAGGAAGGCCCATCTGGGATGGGGGGCCGCCGCCGATGGACTTGGGTAAACCAAGCCCGGGGGGAATCGGCGGCGGGGACCCCCGCGGGGAAATGCCATCACTCTATTTTCCACCCCTTTCTATTTTCCACATTGCCAGCCTCTTGGTCAATTCCTTCGCCAAATCCACAAAACATCCCACCATGGCCGATTGATCCGCTTGGCGATTGCTTGACGCAGATCGAACTCCCGGTAGGGGATCCCATCTTTCCTCAAGTATTGGGGGATCACCTCACTTCGAGCATAGGGAATCTCGAGGTTCTCCTTCTTTTTCCACGTCATCATCCTTCTTCCCTCGTCTTTTTCTCTGTCTCGTTCTCGGCGCACCCGGCACCGCTTCATCGGTGCAAGCAGTAGTCCCCTTCGCCACCGCCGGCAGATAGTGGCGGTAGCTGCATTGGAGACAATACTCGTACCATTCACCATCTATGCAGTCCATCTCGATAAAGATATCCCCACCGCATTTGGGGCAGTTCTTTGATCGCCACATACTTTCCCTCCCTAGGGCGGGCCTTTCCCGTTCACTCTGGTCACGTTTCTCAGGCCCAGTCGCCGGAGGGTAGCGGTCTCATTATCCCAGTTCGAAAAACCCACATGGTTCTCGAATTCCTTCACCGCTCCACACTTCTTGCATACCCCTGTGCTCGTGGGCCCTTCGGGCGGTGCAATGATCCAGTGGTGCACACACGTCTCGACTTCCGGCACGGCCTTCGCCTCGCTCTCCGGTTTGGTCGGTGCTTTCACTGCCATGATGCTCGTCCCCCTTTCTAGAGTCAAAGCTATTCTAGGGTGTATGCGAACATCATGTATGTGATCTGGGTCACCTTTGCAGGCCGGAAAAGGCGGGGAAAAGGGGGGGCCTATCTCACATAGGGGGAGGCGGAGCGATCGAAGGGGTTCATGCGCATGGCGAAGGAGAAGAGGTAAGGATGGGTCGTTCGGAGGTATTCCATGTATTCAAGCCATTCGTGAATCAGACGATGGTACACCCGCCCGAAATCGGTCGCGAGGTGACGGGCGTCCGATTCCGAGAGATCCACAAGATCCTCACGGGCGGTCAACTCTTCGGTGAGATGGAAGACAGCGCGCAACATTTCGGTGAAGGACTCATGTTCGAGAAGCAAGGGATTTTCCATGAGGCGAAGAAGGAAATCCCGTTTGTCCATGAGGAAGCCCCTGATTTCTTCGAGCTTCATGCCCTCGATGCGCAGGGAATACTCGCGCTTCTGAAGGCCAAGGGCGACTTTATCGAAGCCCTCCGGTGACCGTGTCTCGGTGATATGGAGATGCTGACGCCGGTTCTCGATCTCCGGATCGAACTCCGCAAAACGCCTCAAAAGGTCCGTACCGACCTCGCTGAAAAAGGTGCCGATGACCATATTGAGCTTCTTGAGGCGCATGCGCCGGTCCCGCTCTTCCAAGACACGATGAAACACGAGTGTGACCAAAAAAATCTCCAAAAAGACGAACGCAATATCCCCCACCAAATAGATGAGGATATGATGAACATCCCGGAAGATGACATAGTGAACGACATACACAGCCGCCGAGAGGATAATCAGCGCGATTCCAAGGGTGATTTGCCAGTTGAACCTTTTCACCGCCCGGCGGATGCTCCTTCGTTCCTCACATTCGTTCGAACCGCTCTGGTTGGGGCAAAGGGGCTGCGGGGGGCCGCCTTGCGGGCGGGGGCGCAGAGATTCTGCGCCCCCGCCCGCCACTTCACGCCGCGGATACAACCCTACTTCACGCGGGAGTCCACTACCTTCCAATCGATATTCTTGAAGAAGGCGGCGATATAGTCCGCCCGCTTGAGACCGTAATCCGTGAAGAACGCGTGCTCGAACACATCCATCACCAGAACCGGCCGGCATCCCGCAAGATGCCCCATCTCGTGCTCATTGATCCACTGATTGAACAGCCATCCGGTCACGTTATCTTGATATACGATCGCCCAGCCGATGCCGCGCATCGAACCGGTGGCCTTGAAATCCTGCTCCCAAGCTTCATAGCTCCCGAAGGCTTCCGTCACCTTGCGGACGAACTGACCGCTCTTATCCGGCCCACCACCCTTCCCCCCGAGATTCTCGAAGTAGAGCTCGTGAAGCCGCATCCCGTTGAACTCAAACCCGAACCGCCGCTTGAGCTCCGCGTACTCGGGATTGATCCCTTCCTTGGGCTTGGCCTTGAGGAGATCGGCGAGCTTGTTGGTGTTGTTCACATATCCTTGATAGAGCGTGAAGTGATTCTTGAGGGCCGCCTCGCTGAAGCCCTCCATGCCGATGAGCCGGGAATAATCCTTCGCCTGATAGGTCATGATGCCTCCTTTCTTTTTATTCCTATTTGTCTTTCCCTCGCAGATCCTTGAAAACCTTCTCGTGATAGTTCTCATGGTCCCGAATGCGGACGAGGAGCTTCTTGAGATCGGGGTCTTTCAACTTCTGGGCGGCCTTATCGTACATATCGGCCACCTCGCGCTCGATCTTGATATCGGCCTCGAGGTTCTCCTCAAACCGGGGGGAATGGAACACCTTGGAGTACTCGATCCTCGGGGTACCGCCGCCGCTCACCATTTCTTCGGCCAGCCACCCGAGGTGCTGCATCTCGTTGACCGCTTGATCCTCGAGCTCCTTTTTCGCCTCCGCATTCTTGACCATGTACGAATGGATCAAATACTGAAGAACCACCGTGTACTCATGTTCGATGCCCCAATCGAGCACCTTCGTCACCTCATCTTGCCGGCCGCCGCGCTGATCCTTCGCCTCGTGCTTGCGGGCCTTTTCCACAAAATGAACGAATTTGTCTCGATGGGCTTTCTCATCGGAAAGGATCCGTTCGAGAAGGCGCTTGATCTTGGGATCCTCGATGGCTTTGATATGCGCTTCGTATTGTTCGATGGCCCCTTCCTCGGCGAGCACATCGTTCTGCATGAAATCGGCGATGCTCGAGCCATCCATGCGCATCTTCCCGCGCTCGATGCTCGGCACACCCCCGAGCTCAACGATGGTCTCCGCCAGCCAATCGAAGTGCCGCATCTCCTCGCGGGCGATGGCTTCGATCTCGCAGGCCAGCTCCCCTTCGCCCATGGCATAGGCGTGGGTGAGATACTGGATAATGGCCGCATGTTCATCTTTCATGTCCTGAGTCAAAAGCTCGATGATGTTGTGATGGGTCATACCTCCTCCTTTTCGGTGTTCGATGAATCGGATTGCCCCCGATGCATTTCCCCGGCGATATGCGGGCGAAGGGAGCGCGACGGCGCGGGCTAGAATAGATCCTTCTCGCTCTCGGCGATCGCCCGTTTGATCTCCGCCTCCAACTCGGGCGGAAGGCCCTCGATATCCACTTTGAGGAATCCCCTGACGATCATCGCCGTGGCTTGATCGCGGGCAAGCCCCCGGGCCATGAGGTATTCGACTTCCTCTTCGGCGATCTTCCCCACCGCGGCTTCGTGGGAAAGATCGATTCCCGCCACTCGGCCCACCAACTCCGGAATGGCATGGATCACCCCGGTCTCGCCCAAGATAAGCCCCCGGCATTCGAGGTGCCCCTTGACCTCGGGCTTGTTGCCCTGAATATCCCCGCGGGCGATGAGCGTTCCGCCGGTGGTGATCGCCCGGGAGATGATCTCCGCCCGCGAGCGCTCGGCATCGAGGATCGCCCGAGAGCCGATATCCATGTAAGAACCCGGCGGCGCCACCAGTACGCTGCTGAAGCGCACCCGGGCGCCGGCTCCCACACATCGGACGGTGGGATACATCTGCATCGTCCTAACGGGCTTCATGGAAACGTAGTTATTGAGGAATACGCCATCCTCCTCCACGATCGCCCCGCTTCGGGGCCGAACCTCAACCTCGGGCGCCCAGTTGTGGATCATGGTGAAGCTGATCTTCGCCCCCCGCTTGATATAGAACTCCGATACCCCCAGATGAAGCCCCGCGGACATCGGATGAGTGGTGCAACCGGTGATGATGTGAAGCTCGGAGCCTTCCTCCGCGATGACGATATTGTGCACCCGCTGGGTGAGGTTCTTGTGGCCGAGGTAGAGGCACGCCTGTACCGGCAGAGCGGTTTTGACCCCCGGCAGCGCCCGGATGAAATAGCCATCCGTCTCATGCAACTCGAGATGGGCCGTGTATTTATCGGCATCCACTTTAACGGCGTTCCACCAGTACTGTGGAAGCCACTCGTGGGTCTTGAAGGCCTCCGAAATGCTCATCACTTCGACGCCCTCTTGTTGGGCCGAGAAATGAACCGGCGTCTGATCCTTTTGAATGAAGGTGCCGGATCTCCGGCTCAGATCGTCGAGGACCACACCCGCCTTGAGCATGTGTTTCTTCTCTTCCGGAGAAAGCTTTGCGGGATCATCCACATAGGGATGCTTTTCGGCTTCGGTGGCATACCGGGAGAGATCAATATCCGTGCCGAGAGCCGCCGGCTTCTGAGCCGCCTTCCGGGCAATCTCGCGCTGACCGATTTCTATCTCCGACATGTGCGGCACTCCTCGAATCCCTTCTCCTTGATGCACTTCAGGATCTCCATGGATTCCCCATCGGAGATCACCCGGCCGTCAATCATCACGTATCCTTTGCCCGCATGAACATAGTCCAGAATATGGCCGGTGTGGGTGATGATCAGGCCGGAACGCGTTCGGGTACGATGCAGATCCTTCTGAAGGAGCTCGTTTGTCATCTGCCCGATGAGCGCCATATTGACAAGGTCCACCCCGGATTCCGGCTCGTCCAGAAGCACGAGGTCAGGCCCCTGTACCAGAAGTTGCATGAGCTCGGAGCGCTTGATCTCCCCGCCGGAGAAGCCGAGATTCACATCCCGATCCATGAGGTCCATCACATTGAGCCGCCGGGCCATGTTGTCGATCGCCCGGTCATCGAAACGGCCCCCGGCGGCCGCGACGACCAGATCGCGGGTACGGACCCCCCGAACGATCGGGGGGCGCTGAAAGGACATGCCGATGCCCATCCGCGCCCGTTCGTTAAGAGGGGTGCGGGTAATATCCTGTCCCTTGAAAATGATCCTCCCCCTCGTGATCCGATACTTGGGGAACCCCATGATGGCCATGAGAAGCGTGGTCTTGCCGGAGCCGTTGGGACCGAAGAGCGCCTGTGTCTCTCCCGGACCGATATGGAGGTTGACATCATGAAGGATCTCCTTCCCCCCCACCTCCACCGCGAGGTTCTCGATCTTGAGCATGGCCTACCCTCCATCCAGGCTGTGCCGTTCCGTCCGGGTGAACCATCCCGTCGGATCGGTGAGATACTCCCGGTAGTCCACCAGCGAAAGATAGTGTCCCCGCTCCTCATGCGAGAGGGCGATAAAAAAGCGGCGCTCGAATTCCGTTCGGGCAGAGGCACCATGGGTCTCATAGAATTTCCGGCTCTTCTCCTCGATCTCGAGGGCCGTCTTTATGAGATCGAGTTCCCTCGCCGTGCCGGAACGGCGTTTCGACCGTGCCTTCTTCTGTGCCTCAGCGAAGATCGCCCGGATGTGATCGCCGTTATCGAGGGATTCCTCGATGGCCAGCGGCTTTTCCCCACGGGCGAGGAACTCGGCGATCTCCCTGGCTTTGGCCGCATGGAAATCCTCTTCCCCGGCCAAGCGGGCAAACAGGGCCTTCCCCAGTTCATCGGTGGACTTTTCGGAGGCGGTTCGATAGAAGGCCTTCCCCTCCATCTCCATTCGGATAGCCATCTCGAGCGGTTCCATGATCCCCCCTTTCCCCACCCCTATGGGGGCGCGCTATCGTTTGAGTTCGAGCTTCCCGCCGCAATGAGGGCAAACGGTCGCTTCGCGTTTGGCAACCTTCTTGCACGAGGGACAGTACTTGAGGGCCACGCCACACGGCTTGCAGAAGGGGGCCCCGGCCAGTTCAAGCTCTTGTTCGCAATAGGGGCACTTGCATCGTTCCTGAGGTGGGTTGGACTTCATTTGGGGGCCTCCTTCTTCTTGGCCAGATAGTCATCGATTGCCTTGTTGAGCGCCTGAGCCCCGAGGTTCGAACAATGCATCTTCTGCTTGGGCAGCCCGCCGAGTTCCTTGGCTACCGTATCGGGGGTGATCTTCCTCGCCTCCTCGATGGTCTTGCCGATGGCCATTTCACTCACCATGCTGGAAACCGCGATGGCCGCCCCACACCCGAAGGTCTTGAACTTCACATCCGCAAGCTTGTCATCCTTCACCTTGATGTAGAACGTCATCATATCCCCGCAGACGGGATTGCCCACCTCCCCGATCCCGTCGGCATCCTCGATCGTCCCCACGTTGCGGGGATTCGTGAAATGGTCCATCACCTTTTCGCTATAGGCAGGCATGGGTTATTTTCCTCCCGACTGACTTTTCAAGAATTTGTCGTACAGGGGGGACATCTGCCGCAGACGCTCCACGATCGGCGGGAGCGCCTTGAAAAGCTTCTCGATATCCTCCTCCGTGTTCTCCTTACCCAGCGTGAACTGCAGGGATCCTTGGGCGATCTCCGGAGGGAGGCCCATCGCATGCAGCACGTGAGATGACTTCAGAAGCTTGGAGGTGCAGGCCGAGCCGCTGGCCGCCGCGATGCCGGCGTTATCGAGGAAAGCCAGCATGGCCTCACCCTCGATGAAGCGCACGCAGAAACTGGCATGCCCCGGAAGCCGGATCTCCGGGTGACCGGTCAGAAGAATATGCTCGATGCGCTCCCCAAGTCCCTTGATGAGCTTATCCCGAAGCGCCCGAATACGGGCGTGGCGCTCCTCCATCTCCTCCCGGGCCAACTCCGCCGCCCGCCCCATGCCCACGATGGCCGGCACGTTGTGCGTTCCGGAGCGCTTATCCCCTTCCTGAACACCGCCCTCGAGGAGCGGAAGGATTTGAACCCCCCTGCGGAGCCACAGTGCCCCCGCACCGCTCGGGCCGTAGAACTGATTGGCGGCCAAGCTCAGGGCATCCACCCCGAGGGTCTTCACATCCACCGGGATCGTTCCGGCGGTGGCCACCGCATCCGTATGAAAGACGGCCCCGCTTTCCTTCACCACCTTGGCAATCTCGGCGATGGGCTGAATCGTGCCCACCTCCCCGTTGGCGTGCATGATCGAAACGAGGATCGTATCCTTGCGGAGATTGGCCGCAACATCCGTGGGATCCACCATGCCATAGCTATCCACGGGGAGATAGGTCACCTCAAAGCCGAACTTCTCCAACGTCCGGGCCGGGTGCAGAACGGAAAAATGCTCGATGGCGGAGATGATGATGTGCTTGCCTCTGCCCCGTCGGGCCAATGCCAATCCCTTGATCGCCAGATTGTTGGCTTCCGTCCCGCAGGAAGTGAACACGATCTCCTCGGGCTTGCCGCCGATGAGGGCCGCCACCTTCTCACGGGCACTTTCGATGGCCTCACTGGTGATGTTCCCCCGCTCATGGAACGAGACGGGGTTTCCCCACATCTCCATGAAGTACGGGAGCATGGCATCGAAGACGCGCCGATCGAGCGGTGTAGTGGCGGAATTATCGAGATACGTTTGACTCATTCTCTCACCCCCTCTACCGTCGTCATCTCAAACGGATACCGCCGCTCTGGCGATCAACTTCTTCAGCGCCGCGTGGATATTATCGTAATCCTCGACCGGCTCGATTCCGGCCTGCCGAAGCGCCTGTGCCGTCTGAACCCCCACCCGCCGCGTGAGAACGTATTTGCAGTCTTTGAGAAGGCCCGTCAGTTCGGCGGCGGTGAGAATCCCATCCGCGGCCCGGGCGGGGCGGGTTTCCACAAGTTGAACGATATCGCCTTTGACCTCAAAGATCAAGAATCGCTTGGCATGGGCCAATTGCAGATCCACCATGCCGTCCCGGGTGGAACTGGTGACGGCCACCCGGAAGGGGGGAATCTCTTTCGGTGCGCCCGCGATGGGCGTGGGGGCAAAAAGCTCCTTCGAGAGATCCTGACCCAGAAGTCCGACCGCATCGGCGCGGCACTGGCGGCAATGCCGCATCTGCCGGATGAACGCTGCGGCGGCATCCTGCGCCGCCTTGCGCTCGCTCGCCGAAGGCGGCTTGAGATGGGCAAACTTATACTGTGGAATGAGGGGCATGATGTTCTGCATAAAGGCGCCCAGCTCCTTGGCCTTCCGGGCAATCTCCACCATGTGATGATCGTTCACGGTGGGGATCATCACCGAGTTGATTTTAACGAGCATTCCCCGTTTCACGGCTTCCTTGATCCCCTCGAGTTGCTTGCGGAGCAAGAGTTCAGCGCCTTCAAGATCCCGGTAGTATTTTCCCTCATAGAACACCCACGAATAGATCTCCTTCCCGATCTTCGGGTCAACGGCGCTCATGGTCACGGTGACCGTATCCACACCCAGGTCATGGAGAAGACCCACCTTATCGGGAAGGAGGAGTCCGTTTGAACTTACGCAGAGATGAAGATCGGGAAAAGCGTCACGAACGAGCCGGAAGGTCTCGAACGTGGCCTCGTTGGCGAGCGGCTCGCCGGGCCCGGCGATGCCCACCGTGCGGATGTTCTCGAATCGGGAGACGACCTCTCGAACGCGTTCCAGTGCTTCGGCGGGGGTCAGGACTTTGCTGGTGACTCCGGGGCGGCTCTCGTTCACGCAATCGAACTCACGCACACAGAAATTGCACTGGATGTTGCACTCGGGAGCTACCGGAAGATGAATCCGCCCGAAGGTGTGAGCCGCTTCCGGATTGAAACAGGGATGCTTCTGAATTTTGCGCATGTGCTCCGGATCAATGGGACCATCCATGGGATCGATCCCACATCCGCCGCATGAGAACACTTCGGGCATAGGGCTCCTCTCTACCAAAACTTACTCTTAATTTATCGGGGGACGGTCGGGTTCGTAAGCGACTTTTGTCACCGCGCCCCGAAAGGCTAGCACGGCCGATGCTCCCGTTCCTCCACATGGAAACCGAGCTTGCGGAGACTATCGAGGATGGAGCCGATATGTTCCGATCCGAGATGAATCACAAGATCCCGGCTGGCCGCCCGGGAGAACCCCAAGGTGTGAAGCGCCTTGATCTGCGGGCGAGAGGGATCGGTCATGAGCACGTTCATCACTTTCGCAATTTGCTCTGGGGTATCGGCGCCGTACACCATGATCCGCCGGCCGCCTTCGTTGATACCCAGAAGCGGGTTCAGAATCTTGTAGAAGAAATCGTTGGTGGTAAGAATGCCCACGACCAAGTTATCCTCCACCACGGGAAGCGCGCCCACCCCGCGTTGCTGGGCCGTGGCCACAGCGCATTCGACGGTGATATCTGGGGAGACGGTCACCACATCGCGCTTCATGATATCTTTGACCACCATCTTGGCCATGAGATAGTTGATCTCCCACACGCTCAAGGAGGTGGCCTCGGAGGGCGCCACACGCCGCGTCATGTTCTTCGTCACCAAGCCCACAAGCTTGTTCTTATCCACCACGGGCAAACGCCGCACGTTATGGACTTCCATGATCTTCCTTGCTTCAAGCACCGGCGTATTACTGGGAATCGTGACCACGTTTGTCGTCATGATATCTCGGACCAGCATTTCGCTCCTCCATCCCGCAGCAAAGGGAACCGCGCGGAAAGTTCTTCTCTATACTACCATATCCGAGAGCCGGAACGATAATTCCGGGCCTTCGAGAGACGGCCTTCCCGATTTCTCCACAAAAGATGTATGCTGAGATTTAGAAAGGCATTCCAAGGATCGGCGTTCTCCAAGCAAGATGCCTAAGACATATGCACACTTGCACCGGAAAAAAAATGATAGTAGCATAGATTCAGCGCCCCTGTAGCTCAGAGGATAGAGTACCGGCCTCCGGAGCCGGGTGCGAGAGTTCGAGTCTCTCCAGGGGCGCCAGCCCATTGAACCCCAAAGGAGGAAAACGCCTTGCCCATTACAGAAGTACGATGGCACGGGCGAGGGGGACAGGGAGCGGTAACCTCCGCTGAACTCATCGCCCTGGCTGCCATCGAAAAAGGTAAGTATGCTCAATCGTTCCCCAGCTTCGGCCCAGAACGGCGGGGCGCCCCCGTTCAAGCCTTCCTCAGAGTCAGTCCCGATGAGCCCATCCGCATCCGATCCGAGATCACCCAACCCGATGTGGTGGTCGTTCTCAACCCCGATCTCCTTCGGGTGGTCAACGTTACCTCCGGACTCAAAAAGGGCGGGGTGCTCATCGTCAATACCAAGAAATCGGTGGACGAGATCAAGTCCAAATACGGCGATTCCTACAAAGTCGCCACCGTGGATGCCATGACCATCGCCCGCGAGACGATCGGCCTGCCCATCACCAATACGACCATGATCGGTGCTCTCCTCAAGGTAGTCCCGCTGCTGACCCCGGACGATATGATCGGGGCCATCGAACACCGATTCGGAAAGGTGGCGAGCAAGAACATCGCCGCGATGAAGCGGGCTTACGACGAGATCGTGGTGAAGGAGTAAGGGAATGGCCGAGCTCACATGGAGAGATTTGAACATCGGCAACATCATCACCGATCCGGGGAACGCTGGATCCTATTGCACCGGCGATTGGCGCACCGATCGGCCGGTCCGGGACCAATCGAAATGCAATAAATGCGGCCTCTGCTGGATCTACTGCCCGGAAGCGGCCATCTATCCTACCGAGGACGGACTGTTCGAGACCAACCTCTTTTACTGTAAGGGATGCGGCATCTGCGCCGCCGAATGCCCCAAATCGGTGATCACCATGGTCGAGGAGAAAGAGTGATGGCAAACTCAAGACAGCGAGTCGGAATGGAAGGTTCGATCGCCATCGCCGAGGCAGTGCGGCTGGCCAACGCGGATGTCATCGCCGCTTACCCCATCACCCCTCAGACCCATATCGTGGAACGGCTGGCCGAGATGGTGGCCAATGGCGAACTCGACGCAGAATACATTCCCGTGGAATCAGAACACTCGGCCATGAGCGCTTGCTTGGGTTCGGCGGCCGTAGGCGCACGCACCTTCACCGCCACAGCGGGGCAGGGACTCGAGCTGATGCACGAAGTGCTCTATGTGGCTTCCTCCATGCGCCTCCCCATCGTTATGGCCGTGGCGGACCGCGCCCTTTCAGCGCCTTTGAGCGTGTGGGGCGATCATTCCGACGCCATGGCCGTCCGGGATACAGGGTGGATTCAGATCTTCGCGGAGAATGCCCAAGAGGCCCATGATCTGGTCTTGTGGGCTTTCCGGGTGGGAGAGGATCCTTCAGTCCTCTTCCCCGTGATGGTTCACATCGACGGGTTCAACCTCTCGCACGTCACGGAGCCCGTGCTGATCCGGGATCAGGCCGACGTAAATCGGTTCCTCCCCCCCAACCGCTACCCCCTGCCGCTTCATCCCGATCGGCCCGTGACCATGGGGGCTTTCGGCCCGCCGGCCATCTATACGGAGGCTAAAAAAGCCCAAGAGGTGGCCTTCGAGAACACGAAGCCCTTCATCCTCAAGGCATGGGAAGAGTTCGAAAAGATCTTCGGCCCCCGCTACTCGCCGGTGGAAACTTACAAAGCAGAGGATGCCGAAACCCTTCTGCTCACCATGGGAAGTCTGAGCGAGACGGCGAGCCTTGCCGTGGACAAGATGCGCGCGGAAGGGAAACGAGTGGGATTGGTTCGCATTCGGTTATGGCGTCCCTTCCCCTTCGCAGAAATCCGGCAAGCGCTTTCCAGAGCAAAGACAGTGATCGTGTTCGACCGCAGCATCTCCTTCGGAGGGCCCGGCGGACCGGTCTTCTCGGAGATCAAGGCGGCGCTCTACGGGCAACCCGCGCAACCGAGGGTCGTGGGACTCATCGGCGGGCTTGGCGGACGGGATGTGACTCCTTCGGATTTCGAGTATATGGTCAACCGAGGGAACGAGATCGCTCAGAAAGGGAGCCCGGCAGAATCTGAAATGATAGGGGTGCGAGAATGACCCAAGCGGTTGTGAAATTCGGGAAGCGCGAAATCCCCACCGATGAGCCCTTCGCCTCCGGGCATCGGGGATGTGTGGGGTGCGGGGAAGCCCTCGCCGTGAGACTCGCGATGAAGGCCCTCGGAAGAGATATCATCGTCGCCAACGCCACCGGATGCATCGAGATCATTTCATCCCCCCTGCCGACTACGGCGTGGCGGGTGCCATGGATTCACACCCTCTTCGAGAACACGGCGGCGGTGGCCTCCGGCATCGAATCGGGCCTGAAAGTCCTTATGCGCAAAGGCCGGATACCGGAGCGGCAGATCCATGTGCTGGCCGTGGGGGGCGACGGCGCAACGAGCGATATCGGCATTCAGGCCCTCTCGGGGGCTCTGGAGCGGGGGCACGACTTCGTTTACCTCTGCTTCGATAACGAAGCCTACATGAACACCGGCATTCAGCGGTCGAGCGCCACCCCCTACGGCGCTTCCACCACCACCGCCCCCGCCGGGAAGAAGAGCATCGGCCAGCAAACATGGAAGAAGAACATGCCCGCCATCGCGGTGGCACACGGCATCCCCTATGTGGCCACAGCGACGCCGAGCTTCCCGTTCGATCTCATGGAGAAGGTAAAGAAGGCGGCCGAGATCAAGGGGCCCGCCTACGTTCACATCCTCTCGATATGCCCCACCGGATGGCGAGCGCCGACCAACAAGACGATCGCCTTAGGAAGGCTCGCCGTTCAGACCGGCATCTTCCCCCTCTATGAAGTGGAGAACGGGAAGTACAAGTTGAATGTGGACCGCGAGCTCAAACCCGTAGCCGAATACCTCAAGATGCAAGGCCGCTTCCGCCATCTCTCGGATGAAGAGATCCAGAAAATTCAGGAGCGAGTCTCGCGGGAATACGCCGAGCTCAAGGCGAAAGCGAGCGCCGCCGGGAAGGGATAAGTTTTCCTTTGATCCTCTTGAGAACCCGAAGGCCAAGGAAGGGAGAAGACATGGAGCTTCTCCCTTCTTTCTTTGTGATTGCCGGAAGAGGACATCCGGCACCGTTGCTTGTGGACGCGGGTCCGAAGCGAGCGCGTGCATTTCCATGACTTTTGGGCTTATAATCAGGCCAGACCACCATGCGGCAGATTCCCACCTTCACAGAAGAAGAACGGCTGTGGAAAACCGGACACCGCCTCATCGCGGGGATCGACGAGGTGGGGCGGGGACCGCTCGCAGGGCCTGTGGTAGCCGCAGCGGTGATCCTTCCCCCATACAGTGCTTTCCCGTGGCTGGCCAAGGTCAGAGATAGTAAACAGCTTTCCGCCGCCGCACGCGAGCGCCTCTCCAAGTGCATCCTCAAGGAAGCCCTGAGCGTGGGGATCGGGATGGCCCCCCCCGAGACCATTGACTCCGATGGCATCGTCGAGGCCACCCGGATCGCCATGCACGCCGCTGTGGCACAACTGGCCTTTCCGCCCGATTGGCTCCTCATCGATGCCGTGCGTCTTCCGGCGATACCGCTTCCTCAGATAAGCCTCATCAAAGGGGACGCCCGATCGCTCTCCATCGCCTCGGCTTCGATCGTAGCCAAAGTCTACCGGGACAAGCTCATGCTCGAGTACGATCGAATGTATCCCGGGTACGGCTTTGCCCGCAACAAGGGGTACCCCACCCCCGAACATTTGGCATGCCTCGAAACCTTAGGTTGTTGCCCCATTCACCGGAGAAGCTTTGCGCCGGTCGTTCGGGCGCGGGGGCATCATGAGTGAGAATCGCAAGAGACGCCTCGGGGATCGAGGGGAAAGGGCGGCCCGCGCCTTTCTGGAGCAACAGGGCTATCGGATCTTGGAAACGAATCATCGCACCCCCGCCGGCGAGATCGATATCGTGGCACGTGAGGGAGATTGGCTCGTCTTTGTGGAGGTGCGCACGCGGCGGGGCGATGCCTTCGGTACGCCGGAGGAATCCATCACCCCCGCAAAGCAGACGAAGCTCATCGAGCTCGCCCAATCGTATCTCCAGACGCACGAGAGCGTTCCGGAGCTCTGGCGGATCGATGTGGTCGCCATCGAGATCGGGAGAAAGGGAAACATCACGCGAATCGCTCTGATCCGGAACGTCACGGCCTGAAAATGCCGGAAACGTTCCGACCACAAGGCCGCTCGTGTGCTATCATAGAGGAAGCACGGAGCACCGTGGTCAGCGGTGCCGGGGTCACTTATGAAGTATCTCGTCCTCATACCGGATGGCGCGGCCGATTGGCCTCTCGAAGGGTACGGCGGCAAGACGTGCCTCGAACTTGCCCGCAAGCCAAACCTCGATGCCATGGCCCGGGAAGGCTACGTGGGCATGGCCCGAACCGTCCCCGAAGGGATGGAGCCATCGAGCGCATGCGCTTGCATGTCCATCATGGGTTACGATCCCCGCAAATACTACACCGGCCGAGGCCCCATCGAGGCCAGAAGCTTGGGAATCGAACTTCAAGAAGGCGAAGTCGTCTTCCGGTGCAACACGGTCGCTGTACGCGACGGCCGAATGTGGAGCTTCAACGCCGGTCATATCACCAGCGCCGAATCCCACGCCCTCATGGAAGCCCTGAACCGGGAGATGGGAAACGAACGGATCCACTTCTACCCCGGCGTGGGCTACCGGCACATCTGCAGCATCAAGGACGGGGAGGAATGTTTGGAAGCCGTCTGCACGCCGCCGCACGATATCCCGGACCAACCCATCGCGGACTATCTCCCGCACGGGCCGGGCAGCGAGATGCTTCTCGATCTCATGGAGCGCTCCAAAGCCATCTTCGCCCGGCACCCCGTCAATCTCAAGCGTCAAGCGGAGGGCAAGATCCCCGCCACCATGATCTGGCTCTTCTGGGGGGGCAAGCCCATCCGAGAGTTTCCTTCGTTCTATAGCCATTTCGGACTCAAGGCGGCGATGACCTCGGGCGTGGGGCTTCTCGAAGGGCTCGCCGAACTCACGGGCATGAAGGTGCTCAAGATCCGGGGCGTCACAGACAATACCGATAATGACTATCGGGCCCAATGCGAAGGCGCCCTCGCGGCGCTGAAGGACCACGATATCGTGTTCGTGCACATCGAAGCGCCGGACGAATGCGGGCACGAGGGGCTCACCGCCGAGAAGATCAAGTCCATCGAACGGATCGATGAATTCGTAGCGGCGCGTCTCCGCCGCTGGCACGAGGATGGCCTCCGAGTTCTGGTCATGCCCGATCACCCCACCCCCATTCAGATCAAGACCCACGTGGGCGAACCGGTGCCGTTCCTAATCTGGGGTCCGGGGATCCGGGGCAATGGTGCCCGGTCGTTCTCGGAAGCGGCCGCTCGAGCGACGGGTCTATTCGTGGAAGCCGCGCACGAGCTCATGGCTAGGCTCATCCAATAATTAACCGGCACAAAAGATGACCACGGGAAATCGCGTATCGGCTCCCGCGCCGGCTCGGGCGCGCCCGCTCTGGCTGGACATCGCTCTCGAGATCTCGATTCTGGTGGGCGTGTACCTCGTCTATTCCTTCTCGCGCGGCAGCATCGACGCCAAATCCGCCGTGGCCTTGGAGAACGCACGAACCCTCATCGATATCGAAAAGACGCTGGGCATCTTCGTCGAACCCGATATCCAATCGCTCTTCGTGGGGAGTTCTTTCCTCACCCACCTTGCCAATGTCCTCTACACCATCTGCTATTATCCTTCCGTGATCCTGTTCGCCCTCTGGGCATACTGGCGGCATCGGCCCCAGTACAAATTTATGCGGACCGTCTTCGTGATCTCGGCGGCCATCGCCTTCATCTCCTTCGCCCTTTGCCCGATGGCCCCCCCGCGTTTTTTCGATGGCAACCCGAACCATTCCGTGCTCGGAGCGGAAGACCTGGGATTCACGGATACCATCGCCGATCACTGGCATGCCAATCAGTCGCCCAACCAGAGGTTCTACAATCCCTTTGCCGCCATGCCCAGCCTTCACTTCGGCTGGGCCCTGATGGTCGGCATCGGGATCTGGTGGATGACCCGTTCCCGCTGGGGGAGAGCCCTCGGCGTGCTTCTGCCGATCGGAATGTTCTTCGGCATCACCGCCACCGCCAACCACTTCATCCTCGATGCGGCGGCCGGCGCCGCCGTCATCGGACTATCCTTCGCCTTGGCCGGTTTGATCTACCGGTACAAATCCCGCCTCTTTTCCACCCGCACTCACCCCCACTCCCTCTGAACCCAGCCCCAATCCTCAGGGATTTCCGGAGAAATATCGTTCATATACGGATATCTTGACAGCGAACTTCATCCGGGGTAGAATCCCCTCACCTACCGGGAGGGCTGACGAACTGGAGGGGCACGATCGCCGAACAATTGGCAGGCCTAGATCGGAAAGGGGGAATCATGGTACGGGTGATTATCGAGCGCCGGATCAAAGAAGGGATGGAACATGAATTCTGGGAGATGACCGCACGCCTCCGGGCAAGCGCCGTGCCGCAGCGGGGCTATGTATCCGGAGAAACATGGGTTGATAGCCAGGACCCCAGCTACTGCATCGTCATCAGCACATGGCTCACCGCGGAGGATTGGTATGCGTGGGAATCCAGTCCCGCGCGCAGGGCCATTGCCGCCGCTCTCGATCCTCTGCTCGCCGAGCCGACCCGCGTGCATGTACTCCGACCGCCGCAGGGAATCGAAGTGCGTTCTGATATTGCCATGCCGGCGGCGGCATAACGGGGATCTTGTGCGCCGGCCCATCGAAAGGGGCAAACCTCCCGGTAGCATCCCCCCTCAAAGCGCGCCCGAGGGCTCTCTTTGGAGGGGGGATTGACCGGCGGCCATTCCGTGGGTTATCTTGGAAGCCATGGAAAAAAGGGAAGTGGAAGGCCGGGTCTCGCTGGTGACCGGGGCATCACGGGGGCTGGGGCGGGCCATCGCCCTCAAACTGGCCCGCTCGGGATCCCGAGTGGGCATCAACTACCTTTCGAACGATGAAGCCGCACTGAAGGTCGCCGCCGAGATCGAGCACATCGGGGGGGAGGCAATGCTCCTCAAGGCGGATGTGTCGGATGCGCAGGCGGTCAGGGCCATGGTGCGTGAAGTAATCACAAAATGGGGGGGGATCGACATCCTCGTCAACAACGCGGGCATCGTGCGGGACACTCTCCTACCGCGCATGAGCGAGGAGGCTTGGGATGCCGTGATGAACACCAATCTTCGGGGGGCTTACCTTTGCACCAAATTCGCCCTCCGCCCGATGATCGAGCGGAAGTGGGGCCGGATCATCAACATCGCTTCGGTCGCGGGGATCATCGGCAATCAAGGGCAGGCCAACTATTCGGCCGCCAAGGGCGGACTCATCGCCTTTACGAAAAGCGTAGCTCGCGAGATGGGTTCCCGGAACATCACCGCCAACGCCATCGCCCCGGGATTCATCGTGAGCGATATGACCGAGCACTTGCCGCAAGAGACCAAGAACATGATCCTCTCCCGAATCGCCCTCCAGCGATTCGGCACCCCCGAAGATGTAGCGGAACTCGTGGCATTCCTGGCAAGCGACCGAGCTGCTTACATCACGGCTCAGGTGATCTCGGTCGACGGCGGGGTCATTTGAGAACCCCTCAGGGGTTGATTCGAAAACTCGGACCTCAGGCCACGGAAGCGATGCGCTGTTTGAGTTGGGCCAGCGCCTTATCGTATTCCCCGTCCAGCTTTGCAGAGAGTTGCCGCCAATTCTCCTGAAACTCGGCGGTTTGCTCGACGTTGATATTCAGCTTCATCCCGCTCATGCTGAGGCCTGTTTGCTGCTGAATCGTCCGGGTCAGCACCCTCTCCACTTCCGCCCTCAGTTGATCGTAATGTTGCTTCCGGGCCTGCGCATAGTAGTTGCCGAGGTTCTGAAGCTGCTGCTTGGCTTGCTCGATCGTACGCTTATCCTGCTTGAGAAGTGCCAATCCGGCGAAAACCCTTTCGGCGGTGGCAAGATCGCTCTCTTTCTTGGGCAAAGTCAGATTCTGCAAAAGAATCCCTTCGACCGCCTTGGCGATGGCCTTGACCTTCTTGGGATCCATCCCCTTCAGCGCCGATGCGAGATCGAACTGGGGATCGCGCAGAAATTGAGCGGCCAGCCGTTCCCCCTCGGAGCGATATTCAAGCTCCCGGATTTTCTCCTCCGGCACTTGAAGGCGATCGGCCCGTTCCATGGCCCGCTCGAGAGCCGTTTTCATCATATCATCGCCCATAGCTTGCCTCCGTATTTCCCCACGGCATTTACTTCCATGTCCACCATTTGTTCAGAATGAAATTGAAGAGCATGGCCACAAGGATAGCGATCAAGAGCGCCGCCATGTCGTAGAGCCCGAACCCCCTCGTGAGCGAATAGAACATCATGAAGTTCAGCGCCCAACCGACCCCGCAGATCAAGTTGAACCTGAGCATCCTCCCCAGAAGCGCCCCCACCCTTCCCTCGCGGCGATCGCGGAAGGTCCACACTTCATTCAGAATGAAATTGGAGAGGATGGCCGTCTCCACGCTGAGCGGATGGGCAAAGGTATCCCTGAGCCCCCCCCAGCGCTCGAGAAGCCAGTACACCCCCATGTTTACAAACACCCCGCTCCCGCCCACAAGGCAGAACTTGACAAACCGCTCCGCCTCCTTTTCGCTCTGGATCAACCGCCACAGATGCTTGAGGTAATTGATCTGTTCCTTTCGGTTGAACGTGCTCCGCCCCCGCTCTCGCCCGCCGAAGATGTAAGGCACCTCCACAATCCCGTTGTGTTTCCCCTTGACCAAGATTTCGAGGAGGATCTTATACCCCACGGGATTGAGGGTCACATCTTGAATCACTTCCCTTCGGAAAAGGAAAAATCCGGAGAGGGGGTCCTTGACAGACCGGATCTTGGCGAAGAGAAAGCGTGGGAGGATCTTGGCGCCCCGGGAGATCATCTCTCGCGTGAAGGTCCACCCCCGGGTTCCGCCGCCCTTCACATAGCGACTTGCGATCACGATATCGGCCTTGGCCATGGCCGCCAGAAGCTCCGGGATCTTCTCTGGGGGATGTTGTAGATCGGCATCGATCACACCGAGGATATCACCGGAGGCTTGGCGGAAGCCATCGATCACCGCCGTGGCCAACCCCATCTTCCCCGGCCGATGCACGACCTTGATGGGCCGCTTGCGGGCAAGCTCTTCGGCGAGTGTTCCGGTGCCATCGGGGCTATTATCATCCACGATGATCAGCTCATAATCGTACGCCGAGAGGGAAGCATGCACCCTCTCGACCAGATAAGGCAGGTTTTCGGCTTCATTGTAAGTGGGAACGATCACCGATAGCTTTGTCACCCTAGGGGTCCTTCGTGGAAAAATTTCTACCGGGGGATCGCCTTGCGGTCAAGCCGAGATCACTCTTACCTAGACTCTACCCCAAAACCGCCGGGGATGACAAGCACCCCCATCGAACGATCCTCCAAAACATTCCGCCGGGTACCGCCCACATGCGGCGATTCCCCCCGGAACCCGCAATTCACCCCGCCGAGAACTTCCGACCGGAAAAGGCATCCCCTCAAGGGATCTCGAATTCGTAAGTGAGCTTCTGTTCGTTCAAGCGCTGGGGAACAGGCTTGAGGAGCATTCCGGACTTGATAGTCTTGGGATCGATCTTCTTGCTGATCTTCGCCAGTACCCGCACCCCTTCCGGGAACTCCACAATCCCCAGTGTGTAAGGTTGCACCTCTTCAAATCCGGAGGGCCCGAAGACCACGGTAGAATACGTAACGAGCTTGCCCGGGCCTTTGATCTCGAACCATTCCACATCGCTCGCAAGGCAAAAGGCGCAGTCCATCCGCGGGGGGAAGAACTTCCTTCCGCATTTCTTGCATCGGGTCCCTTCGAGCTTGCCCTCGGCTAGATGATCTACAAAAGCCACCGACTTGGCTTGTTTGGTGAAGCTGACGACCCCGAAATTCCCGAAGTCCATTCTTTACCTCCCGAAGATAATGACGTTGGCATAGGTCCCCACGCCGCCGACGTTGTGAACGAGTCCGATCTTGGCATCCTTGACCTGCGTTTCGCCGCACTCGCCGCGGAGCTGATGGACGATCGTTCGCACTTGAGAGCCGCCGGTCCCGCCGATCGGGTGCCCCTTCGAGAGCAATCCGCCATCAACGTTGACCGGGATCTTGCCGGTGTGATAGGTTTCCTTGCTCTCGATGAGCTTCCCGCCTTCTCCCGTCTTGGCAAAGCCGAGGTCCTCGTAAGCCAGAATCTCGGAGATGGTGAAACAATCATGCACTTCCGCTACATCGATATCCTCCGGACCGACTCCGGCCATTTCATAGGCGATCTTGGCGGCATTGCGGACGCTATCGAAATTGGTGAGGGATTTGCGGCTGCTCCAATTGAGCTCCGAAGTGGCCATGCCCACGCCCAGAATCCAGATCGGCTTGTTCGTGTACTGACGGGCTTTGGCGGCGCTGGCGAGGATCACCGCCGAAGCGCCATCGCAATTGGCGCAACAATCGAATTTCTTGAGGGGCGAGCAGACCATATCGGCATTGAGGCATTCTTCGAGGGTCAGCTTCTTCCGATAGTTGGCCTTCGGGTTCTGGGAACCATAGAACGAGTTTTTCACCCGGACGAGGGCCAATTGCTTTTCGGTGGTGCCATAGGCATCCATGTGAGCCCGCGCGTAAAGCGCATGGCCGCCGGGCATGGTCGTTCCGAACGGGGAGCTGAACATCGTATCATCCCCCCGCCCCATCACCTGCGCCGCCTCCCGTGAGGTGAGCTCGGACATCTTCTGAAAGCCGATCACCACCACGAGATCGTGCAGACCGGATTTGATGAGCGAGTATCCCACCCGCACGCCCGTGGTTCCGGAAGAACAAACGGTCTCAAGATAGAAAGTGGGACTCGGGGTAAAGCCCAGATACTCCGAAATGAGCGCCGCCGGCGTGCGTTGCTTATCGTACTCCGGCGCCGAGCAAATGATGGAAGCATTCACATCCTTCGGAGCAAGATTGAGCCCTTGGGCCGCATCCTTGTACGCCTCAAAACAGAGCTCACGGATGGACATCCCGCAATCGCGGGTGAATGCCGTCTGTCCTACGCCGATCACGGCCACTTCTTCTTTCAAGACTTCCTCCTCCTGTGATAGTCGGCCAAGCGATCTCTCCGCACAGCCGAGTTATTTTAACAAATCTCACCCCGGTTTGCATGTTGCCGGAGGCTGAACTTTTGGGGCACCGCGCCTATCGCACTTCCCTCAGCACAAGACAACAATTCTGACCGCCCATGCCGAACGAATCCTTGAGGCATACGCGAACCGGACGGCGACGGGCTTGGTTGGGGACGTAGTCAAGATCGCATTCGGGGTCGGGAGTCTCGTAATTGATCGTCGGGGGGATGACTCCGTCCTTGATGGTGAGCACAGCCGCCACCGCCTCCACCGCCCCCGCCGCGCAGGCCGAATGCCCGATCATGGATTTATTCGAGCTGATCGGGATGTGATGGGCTTTCGGGCCGAAGACGAGCTTGATGGCTTTCGTTTCCGCAGCATCGTTGTAACGCGTGCCCGTTCCATGAGCGTTGATGTAATCCACCTCATCGGCCGAGACGCCGGCATCCTCCAGAGCGGCGCGAATGGCCACGGCCTCCATTTGCGGGTCCGGCGCCGTTTCGCTATAGGCATCGAACGACCAACCCGCGCCGGCAAGCTCGGCAAGGATCGGCGCACCCCGGGCGGCGGCGTGCTCGTAGGTTTCCAGAACGAGGAGTCCGGCCCCTTCCCCGTAAACGAATCCGTCGCGGTTCAGATCGAAGGGCCGGCTGGCCTTGGAAGGATCGGGATTCCGCGAAAGGGCTCCCACAATGGACATACTGGCAATCGCGATCCCGCTCAAATTGCCCTCCGCCCCACCGGCGATCATCACCTCGGCATGGCCGAGCCGAATATGGCCGAGCGCCGTGCCGAGCGCATCGGCGCCGCTCGCGCACGCGCTATTCACGGTCGAGTTCGGCCCCCTCCTTCCGAATTCAAGACCCACCTGCGCCGAGACCATGCTCGGGGCAATCTTGCTCACAAAAAGCGGATCGATCCGCTTGGGGCCTTTCCGGTTGAGGAGTTCCCCCTGCTCGACCACCATCGAAGTCATGCCGCTCGTGGCAATGATCACGCCCACTCGAGAAGGGTCTTCCCGCACCATATTCAGCCGCGCCGATTCCAGCGCCATTCGGGCGGCGGCGATCGCAAACTGCGTACACCTTCCGGTGCGATCGGCGCGTTTTTCGGACATGAAATCCCCGGGGTTAAAGTCCCTGACCTCCGCCGCCACTTTCACGGGGTAGTTCGAAGCATCGAACCGCGTGATCGGCCCGATCCCCGATCGGCCCTCCACAAGGTTTCTGAAAAAGTCTTCCGCCGAAAGTCCGATGGGGGTGATGGCCCCCACTCCCGTGATGACAACGCGTTTATGAGACATTTCGATCTTCCTTATTCGAAGGGCCTCGTTTCTCCTCTCCCGGGATGCGCGGCCGCGCCCTGAAGCGAGAGGGAACACGAAGCATCTTCTTGCAGAATCTCATTTTGGTAGAGTCACGGGGGCAAGGGAAAGGCCGCCGTCGATCACGATGATCTGGCCGCGGATCATGTACGCCGCATCACTGCAGAGGAAAGCAACCACCTCCGCGATATCCTCCGGTTGCACCATCCGTCCGGCGGGGGTGGTGCGCCAAGCCGGCTGGGGCAGGCCGGGATCGGCGGTGTAGAACTTGATGGCTTCGGTCTCCACAGCGGCGGCCGAGACGCCGTTGACGCAAATACCCTTCGGCGCAAGCTCGATGGCGAGATACCGGGTCAGGGCCTCGAGAGCGGCCTTGGATACCCCGACCGCCGTATAGATGGGCAGAACCAGTCGAGAGCCGAGGCTCGAAATACTCACCATCCGGCCGCCATGGGGCATGAGTTTGGCCGCCCGCTGCGCACAGATGAGAAACGCCCGGGCGTTGACATCCATCGTCCAATCCCACCCTTTCTCATCGAGGTCGAGGGCTGCGCGGGCCACCCCTGAACCGGCGTTATTGATGAGGATATCGAGCCGACCGAACTCCCGTTCGATCTCATCGAACATGGCATGGATCTTCTCCGGCTCGCCCACGTTGGCCTTGATGGCATGTGCCCGGCGCCCTTTCCGGCGGATTTCCTCCGCCGTGGCCTCGGCGGCCGCCCGCTTGCGGAAATAGTTGATGATCACGTCGGCGCCCCCTTCAGCAAGTTTGAGGGCGATCGCCCGCCCGATGCCCCGCGAGCCGCCGGTGACCAGCGCTACCTTACCGTTTAACGGCATCTCTCCCCCGACTCAGTTCGTATTCTTGCCGGCGGGCTTCGAGACGAGCGGGCGGAATGCCGCACATCCCTTCCCACCGGGCAGCCCAATCGTGATAGTCCTCGTTATCCCACGCCTCATCCATGAGAAGCCGAACCCGCTCGGCGTATTCGGAGATCTCCCGATCGAAAGTGGTGAAAAGCTTCTCCGCGCCCTCATGGGTGGGTTTGGCCCCGTACTGCTGGAGGATCTGCCACATCACCCGCGGGTGATCGATCATCGGGCACGGCCGGAGGGTGTTGTAACTGAAGGGTTGGCTCTCCTTGATCGCGGTGAAGAAAGGCGAGCCCAACGCCTCGCCGAGGGAACACTGATGGATATTGTGGGTCGCGAAGTGGCAGAAGATGCACGGCTCCACATCGCCGCGGTGATTGATGTGAAAGTACAGCCTTCCCCCCGCGATGCACCCGCCGGTGAGCGGGCCGTCATTCCAGAAATCGATGGGCAGGATCGGTTTGGTGCTGCGAATGCGCCGGAGGGTTTTGCGGATCTGGTCCCGTTGCTCCGGCGTGGGCATGAGGCTCATATCCGGATCGCCTCCGATGGGCATATAGAGGAAAAGCCATCCGTAGAGAGCCCCCTTTTCGATGAGAAAATCGAACCACTCATCCGAACAAATCGCATCCACATTCTGGCGCGTCACGAGCGTGGAGAACCCGAAGACACAGCCCGCATGGCGGAGGTTGTCCATTGCGCGCACGCACACATCAAAGGCACCCGCGCCCCTTGCGGCATCGGTATATTCCCGGGGTCCGTTGATGCTGATTTGAGGGGCCACATTCCCAAGCTTCACCAATCGAAACGCCATCTCTTGGTCAATGAGTGAACCATTGGTGTAAACCTGAAAGAAGGATTTGCCGTGAGCCTTGACCACATCGAGCAAGGGAGGATAGATAAACGGCTCGCCGCCGAGGACGATGAAGAAGTTGATGCCCAGATCCTCGGCCTCGCCGATGACCCGATCGAAAATCTCGGGTTCCATATCGCTCTTACGGTCATAGCTTGCGGCGTAGCATCCCGTGCACCGATAGTTGCAACGCATGGAAGGGGAAATGAGCATCACGTAAGGAGGTGTGATCCCGAACTCCCGCAGGCAGTATTCCCGTATCTCAGGGTCCCTGAAAAGCATGCTGATGACCATCCGGGCGATATACTTTTCGCGGACCCGCGGGTGGGTATTCCGTAAGACCCGGCCCAAGAAATCCCGGCCGGGCGCTCCCTCCCTCAGCCACCCATGCACCCAATCGCGGATCACCTTTTGTTTTTCCCCCTTGGCAATCCGATCCACTGCCTTGGCGAGATACCGCGCGTTTCGATCGGGATCTGTGCCCAAGATCGTCAGCGCATGCGCCAGCACCCTCTCCGCAATCGCCCGCTTGGAATGGAAAAAGACCCGCTGCCTGATGGTGCCGAGTGCCATACCGTCCCTCCTTACATCCTTGTGCTACATTCCGGTCATGCCTCCCCGTCTCTGCATTCTATCCATCCGTTCGCCGCTTAGCCCTTCTCCGCTACCTTCGCCTCGATATATTTGATGAAACCGCCCATGTTCGTAACCTTCTTGATCTCCTCGTCATCGATCTCGATATCGTAATGATCCTCCACGGCTACAAGGATCTGGACGATATCCAGCGAATCGGCATCGAAATCTTTGAAGGTCGCCTCAGGACTGAAATTCAGGTTCGGCTTGCGAACGATTCGACTGATGATTTGCTTCACGGTCTCTTCAACTGTAGCTGACATCCTAACCTCTCCTTCGGAATGCGAGAAATGAACCCGGCTTCCTTTTAGCTATCCTTCCCGATGAACTTTCCCCCGGACCGAGGCCAACTCCTTCTTGAGAAGGCCCACGAGATCCCGCTCCACCGCAAATCTGGCCTGACCGATGGCCCTAGCCATCTCCGCCGCATCGGCGCGGCCGTGCACCACCACCGAGACCCCGTTCACCGCCCAGAGGGGCCCACCCCCGTGGGCCTCCGCCGCATTGGTGGCCGTCACTAGTTCACTCACCAAACCCCGGAGTTCCGCCTCCGGAAGCTTTCCATTCACCTTCGATTGAAGCCAACCACCGATCGCCTTCCCCAATGCCTCAGTATACTTCATCACGATGTTGCCCACAAACCCATCGCACACCACCACATTGGCCTTTCCCAAGACGAGATCATGGCCCTCCACGTTGCCGATGAAGTTCAACCCGGATTCCTTGAGGAGCGGATAACTCTCGTTGACTACGGAGTTCCCCTTCCCCTCCTCCGCCCCCACACTGAGAAGCGCCACGGTCGGATTCGGAATGCCCAGAAGCTCGCGGGCATACACCGTGCCCACCACCGCAAAATCCAGAAAGTGATGGGGCTGACAATCCACATTGCCGCCCAGATCCATGACCACGGTCTTCGGGGCAAAGCCAAGGAAATTCCCCCCGAGTACAGGGCGGGACATGCCTTCGATCGTGCCGAGAAGATAAAGGGCGGAGGCGACTACCCCACCGGTGGGACCGGCGCTCACCACCGCATCGGCTTTGTGATCCTTCACGAGTCGGGTGGCGACAACGATCGAGGCATTCCGCTTTTGCCGAAGGGCAAAGGCGGGGTGCTCCCCTTCCACGAGATACTCCCCCGCATGCACGATCTCGATATTCACCCCCGAAGAATCGTGCCGGGCTAGTTCGGCGCGCATGCGGTCTTCCGGACCGACGAGCATGATCTGCACCCCGTATTCCCGGGCCGCCATCACCGCCCCCTTCACAATTTCGGCGGGGGCATGATCGCCCCCCATTCCATCCACAGCGATCTTTATCATCCTTAACCCTCAACGATGGGCATCGCTTTCCTGAGGCTGCCCATCATAGCCATCAACCGGCAAGAGAAAAGTCGTTTTCCCGGAGAGGACCACATCACCGTCCCGGTTCGTTACCTCGAGGTCGACGGTCATGAGAACGAGCTTCCCCCGAGCCCTTTTGCCGCTGATCCGGGCACGGGTAGTCAGCGCATCACCCACCGAGGCGGCCCGATGAAACCCGAACTCCTGTGAGACATGGATGGTCCCCGGCGGCAAGCTCATTCGCTCGGCAAGGGATCGGAAGGCCAAGGCCGCGATGGCCATCGGGGGGACGATATTGCCCTCCCGGTAAACAGGGTGAGTGGCTTCCACTGCATCGAGATAGGCAACGACCATCGAGCGGTCGAGTACAGCCTCGGCAGAGGGAAAGGTGTAGCCGATCTCCCGGGGAACGCCTTCCGTGTTCATTCGCTTTGACATCTTCGTAAGAGAGCAACCCGGATCCGCCGCTCCCCCCACAGCCTTGCAACCTTCATATCACAAATGGAGCGAGGGTGTCAATGCATGAGATTGATTGGGGTAACTGTCAACCTTTGGTGGGTGGGCAAAAACAGCGATTGAAGAGGCGAGTGCACAAGATATCTCTCTCGGGGGATTGGGGGATCCCCCAAGAAAACCGTTTGGGCGGGCGGGTGGGATCGGAGAAGCCGGATCGTTCATGGGGTGTGTGGGAGAATCCCGGGGCAAGGTCCACAGTGAGATGATCAAGCTCACTCACCCTGAGGGTGAAGGCTACAAGATGGAATCGCTCCTTTTGGGCCCCGTAAAAAACCCTTGCCAGATAGACCGTCTTAAGATATAATTTGGGGCAACGTGATCATGGAAGGCGAAATCCCAACCCGTTTTTCACCCACGGGCCACGAGGTTGCATACACCGAAGACCTTCCACCCCGCACCGAAGATACGTGAATTCACCATAGGGACCAGATCACCCAGAATCGAGGAGGTGGGAACAATGAGAGCTTTGGCTAAAGCCGCAATCGCCGCAGGGGTACTCGTGCTGATTTCACTGCTTCTGCTGGCCGCCTGTGGCGGCGGGGGGGGTGGGGAAGATAAGACCAGCGAAACCAAAACGACGACCCCCACCACAGGGAAAGAGACTACGATCGTCATCGGCAACCTGACGGATGTGACCGGCGTCTCGTCGGCCGCCCAAGAAATTCTGAACATCGCCCTGAAGGATGCCGTCGGCTACTTCAACGATGAGAAGCTCATCCCCAACGCAACTCTGAAGATCGTCACCTACGATGGTCAATTCGATCCGGCCAAGGACATGCCCGGATACGAGTGGCTCAAGGAAAGAGGCGCCAAGCTCATCGTGACCGGCGTAACCTCCACGCCGGTCACCCTCAAGGACACGGTGAACAGAGAGCATATGCCGCTCTTCTGTCTCAGCGGAGTACTGGACACACTGAGTCCCCCGGGGTACGTGTTCGCTCCGGCTACACTCACCGAGCACGAACAGATGACCCTCATCAAGTGGATCGCCGAACACGACTGGGATTATAAGACCAAAGGCCCTGCAAAGATCGGGGCGGCTTCATGGGCCGAGCCGAACAGCCTGAACGCCGTCAAAACCCTGGAAACGTATGTCAAGGCCCATCCCGATCAGTTCCAATGGGTGGGAACGTATCTGACGCAAGTGGGGAGCTTCAACTGGAGCACAGAAGCCCAGGCCCTCAAGGACTGCGACTATGTGTTTGCCAATGCGCCCATCATGACCTTCGTTCGCGAATACCGGATGATCGGCGGCAAAGGGAAATTCCTCGGCGGCGGCCCTCACATCGCCCTCATGAAAGGCATTTACGATGCCGGGCTGTGGGATGAAATAGACGGAATGCTCTTCGCTTCGCCCGCAAGCTGGTGGGGCGAGGACGACATGCTGGCCCAGCTCCGGGAAACGCTCCTCTACAAGAACAACCCCGGCAAAGCCAAAGAGATCAAACAGAACGGCGGAGCATACAACGGGTTCGATAACTACTACGTTGTGCTCGACATCATCCGCAAAGCCGCCGAGACGGTCGGCGCCGAGAACGTCACCCCCGAGGAGATCTATAAAGCGGCCATATCGTACTCCCTCGTCATCAATGGACTGGAACGCTACAGCTTCACGGAGACCAAACGCCACTCGTGCAACTACTATTGCATCCTCCGCGCCGATAAGAACAAGGAGGATCTGGTCAGGGCGGATCCAAACTGGTATCCCACTCAAACCCAACCCTAGGAGAGTCCTTCAGGGAAAAGCGAAAAACCGGGCGCTCCTTCTGCGGGGGCGCTCGGTTTTTCATTCCGATCCCATTCAGAGAGGAGGAAACACGATGGGCCGGTTCACGCGCAAGGAACTCGAGGAAGCGCTCAGAATCTACAATGAAGCTCACGCAAGGGCATCCGAGACCGGCGATTGGTCCATCTGGGCCAATATCTTCACGGAAGATGCCGTCTACATCGAGCATGCCTACGGCGAATTCCACGGTCGGGCCGAGATCGAGAAATGGATCAAAGCGGTGATGGCCCCCTTTCCGCATATGACCTTTCCTCAAGAATGGCATTGCATCGACGAGGAACACGATGCTATCATCTTCTGTGTACAGAACACGCTCACTCACCCCACGGACAAGAACAGAAAGTTCTCATTCCCCAATTGGACACGAGTGATCTATGCCGGAAATGGCAAGTTCTCATACGAAGAGGATATCTACAATCCCCGTCGGGATGCACCCCGGGTCATCGCCGAGTGGCTAGCCGCAGGCGGAAAGCTGGCCTGCGAGCCCAAGATACTCCCCAAATACGGCTAAGAGGAACCGACCATGGAGAAGATCGTTTATCCGGTATGGAAACATGAAGGGGAAGCACCCAAAACCTTCCGGCAAAAGCTATTGAATGAGATAGCACCGAAGCTCCTCGCCGCCGGGGCGCGGAGACTGAGCATCAGCGTCGTGGACGAGGATGTGGCCCCCGCCGATCCCCTCCGGATCATCGCCACGAGACCGCCGGTGGACGGGCTCATCTCCATATGGGTAGATACGGCCATTTACCGGAAACCGCTCGAGGAGATCATCGAAAAAGCGGTCGCCCGCATGGCCGGCTATCTCGTCACCGAATCGCAGCCGCTGGTCAACACCAAACACCCCGTTCGGGATGGCGAGCGGGTCCCGGGGATGAACTCGGTGGTGTTTCTGACCAAGCCCCCCCGCTTGAGCTACGAACAATGGATCGAGATCTGGCACGGGAGCCACACGCAGATCGCCATCGAAACCCAATCAACCTTCGGGTACAAGCAAAACGTCATCGTTCGGCCGCTCACTTACGCGGCGCCTCCATACGATGCGATCGTGGAGGAGAACTTCCCCGCCGAGGCCATGACCGATCCGCAGGCCTTCTACAACGCCGTCGGCGATGACGAGAAACGTCAGAAGCGTGAGTTGGCCATGATCGAGAGTTGCGCGCGGTTCATCGATTTCGACAAGCTCGACCGCATCCTCATGAGCGAGTACATCATCAAATCGTGACCGCGGAGGTTTCAAACGGGACCCATCCCGATGATCAAACGCAACACAGCAAAGGGGGAGAGATGGCTATCATCACCATTTCCCGGGGCACTTACAGCGGCGGAAAAGAGCTGGCCGAGGCCATCGCCAAAAAACTGGGCTACCGATGCCTTGCGCGTGAGGTCCTCGTTGAAGCAGCGGCCCGATATGGCGTCCCACTGGAGAAACTCAACCGTGCCATGAACGATAAGCCCGGCATTCTCGAGGGGATGACCCTTGAGCGGGCCCATTACTTGGCCCTTGTCCGGGCGGCGCTGGCCGGCGCCGCCCGGGATGAGCAACTGGTCTATCACGGCCATGCCGGGCACCTTCTTCTGAGCGGTGTTCCCCATGTCATCCGGGTCAAGGTCATCGCAGGGATGGAATACCGCATCCAAGCTGCGATGGAACGCAAAAAACTGACTCGAGAGCAAGCGATTGCACACATCAAGAAAATGGATCAAGACCGGATAAAATGGACGAAATTCCTGTACGGCGTCGATTGGAACGACATGTCCCTGTTCGATCTCCTGATCAACATCGATAAGATCGGGATGGGGAATGCCTGCAACATCGTGACCATGATCGCCCAGCGGCCGGAGTTCCAGCCCACCGCCGAATCCGCCAAGATTCTCAAAGATCTCGTGCTGGCCACCGAAGTCCGCGCCAAGATCGCGGCACAGGGCAACATCCCCGATGATGAAGTAGAGATCACGGCCAACGATGGCGTGATCACCATCACCGGCACGGCACGCTCTCTGGAGGATGCGGACCGGATCCGGGAGATCGCGCGCAGCCACCCCGGTGTAAAGGAGATCGTGTCCAAGTTGCGTACGCCCATTCAGAGCCGCATTCGATACTAAACACGCAGTTGCTTTCATACGGAGGATCTCATGAGCATCATCACCATCTCTCGGGGGACATTCAGCGGGGGGCAAGCGCTGGCAGAGTGCGTTGCCAAAAAGCTCGGGTACCGATGCCTTTCGCGGGAGGAGTTGCTCCGGAGAGCCGCAAAGGACTTCGGAGTTTCCGAGGAAAAGCTGAACACCGCTCTGATGAACAAACCGGGCTTTCTGGAAGGCCTGAGCCTCCGCCGCATTCACTACATCGCTTACGTCCGGGCGGCCCTCTGCAAAGAGGTCCAGAAGGATAACGTGGTCTATCATGGACAGGCCGGGCACCTTCTCTTGCAGGGCGTGCCGCACGTTCTACGGCTCAAGATCATCGCGGATATGGAGTACCGCATCAAGGCCGCGATGGAGCGTAACCACTTGACGCGCGAGGAAGCCATCGATTACATCAAACGGATGGACGAGGAACGCAATCAGTGGGTGAAAGCCATCTATCATGTGGACCGAAATGATCCCACCACGTATGACATGGTGATCAATCTCGAACACATCACCATCGAGAGCGCCTGCGAGGTCATTTGCCGAACGGTGGAGGCGGAGTTCCGGACCACCCCAGAATCCCAGCGGATCATGGATGACCTCGTGATGGCCACCGATATCCGGGCCAAGATCGCCGCTGCAAGGAATATCAAGGACGAGGATATCGAGATCCTGTGCAAAGACGGGGTGGTGACCATCCTCGGATCGGTAAGCTCGATCGAAGATGCCGACCGGATCCGGGATCTGGTGCGCAAGCAACCCGGCGTCAAGGAAATCGCCTCCAAGCTCAAGGCCCCCATTCAAAGCCGGATCGGCTTCTAGCCCTGCCGGGCCGGATGGCCCGGAGATTCCACGGGGGAGAACACGAGATCCCTGAGCAGCGTGAATGAGTCCGCGGTAGCCACGAGATGTTCACCCATCTTCACGTTCATACGGAATACAGTCTGCTCGACGGCATGTGCCGCATCCCCCGCTTGCTCGAAAAGGCGAGAGGGTTCGGGATGGAAAGTCTGGCCATCACCGACCATGGCTCGCTTTACGGCATCATTCAGTTCTATCTTCAGGCCAAGCAAGCGGGGATCAAGCCGATCCTCGGATGCGAGCTCTATGTGGCCCCGGGTGATCGGCGGAGCCATGCACCCACCGAGAAATCGCCGTATCACCTGATCGTGCTGGCCCGCAACGAGAAGGGCTACCGCAATCTGCTCCAACTGAGCAGCAAGGGCTTCCTCGAAGGGTTCTATTACAAGCCCCGGGTGGATAAGGAGCTCCTGAAGGCCCACCATGAAGGGTTGATCGCCCTCTCGGCGTGCCTCCACGGAGAGGTGGCCACGCTCATTCAAGAGGACCGCCTCAAAGAGGCCGAGAAATCCGCCCGGTGGTACAAAGAGGTCTTCGAAGAGTTCTATCTTGAAGTTCAAGACCACGGCATCCCCGAACAACCGAAGGTCAATCGCGCCCTAGGAGAGATGGGGCGAAAGCTGGGCATCCCGCTGGTTGCCACCAACGATGTGCATTACATCGAAAAGGATGATGCCCCCATCCATGATGTGCTCCTGTGCATCCAAACGAACACCACCGTTCACGATCAGAAGCGCCTGAAGATGGCGGACGATTCCTTCTATTTCCGGAGCCCCGAAGAGATGCGCCACCTCTTCACCGAATGGCCCGAGGCCATCGAGAACACGGAACGTATCGCCGAGAGGTGCGATCTCAAGCTCGAATTCGGGCGGTTGCATTTGCCGCAGATCGAGATACCGGCCGGAATGACCGCGGATGAGTATCTCGCCGATCTCTGCTGGAAAGGCCTCGCGTCCCGCTATGGGGATCCGCCTCAGGAAGTCAAGGACCGGCTGACCTACGAGCTCGACGTGATCCGCCGGACCCAATTCGCCAATTACTTTCTGGTCTGCTGGGATATCATCAAGTTCGTCCGCGAACGGAAGATCCTCTTCGGCGTCCGTGGGAGCGCAGCGGCGAGCATCGTGCTCTACTGTCTCGGCATCACCAACATCGAACCCCTGAGCCACCGGCTCGTCTTCGAACGATTCCTCAATGTGGAACGCAAGGAGATGCCGGATATCGATCTCGATTTCCAAGACGATCGGCGGGCAGAGGTCATCAAATACGTTGCCGAACGCTTCGGCGCGGATCATGTAGCGCAGATCATCACCTTCGGAACGCTCGGCGCCCGCGCCGCCATCCGGGATGTGGGACGGGCCCTCGGGATGAGCTATGCTCAGGTGGATTCGATGGCCCGTTTGGTACCAGCCGCCGGCAGCACCCTCTCCGAAGTCATTCAGCAAGTCCCCGATGTGGCCCATGCCTATCGCAACGACCGCGAGATCCGCAAGCTCTTCGATATCGCTATTCGTCTCGAAGGTGTGGCGCGCCATGCCTCGACCCACGCCGCCGGCGTGGTCATCGCCAGCGAACCCCTCATCAATCATGTAGCACTACAGAAACCCACCGGCACGGTCGAGGAAGGGCTGCCCACAACCCAACTGGCCATGGAGGATGTGAGCAAGGTCGGCCTTCTCAAGATGGACTTCCTCGGACTCATCAATCTCACCCTTCTGGGGAAGGCCAGAGACCTCATCGCCCAGACCCGGGGGATCGAGATCGATCTGACCCGAATCCCCATGGATGACCCCAAGACCTTCGAGCTTCTGGCCGCTGGTGAGACGGTGGGCGTGTTTCAATTGGAAGGCGCCGGGATGCGCCGGTACATCCGCCAACTCAAGCCGACGAACTTCAGCGATATCGCCTCGATGGTGGCCCTCTACCGGCCCGGCCCGAAGGATCATATCCCCACCTTCATCGCCTCCAAACACAAGGAAAAGGCGGTCGAATTCCCCCATCCGGCGCTGGAGAAGATCCTCGAAGAGACATATGGCGTGATCGTCTATCAGGATCAGGTTCTGTTGATCGTGCGGACCTTCGCCGGGTACAGCCTCGGGGAAGCGGATATCGTCCGCAAGGCGATGGGCAAGAAGATCCCGGAGATCATGCAGAAGGAGAAAAGCCGGTTCATCGCCGGAGCCGAGCGGAACGGCTTTTCCCGGGAAGTGGCGGAGCAAGTGTTCAGCTTGATCGAGCCGTTCGCCGGATATGCCTTCAATAAGGCTCACGCCACAAGCTATGCCATGATCGCCTATCAGACGGCATATCTCAAGGCCAACTATCCGGCGGAATTCATGGCGGCGCTGCTGATCACCAACATGGGCAATCAGGATAAGGTGGCCGGAGCCGTCGCCGAGTGCCGCCGTATCGGCATTCCCGTACTCCCGCCGGATGTCAACGCGAGCAAAGAGACCTTCACCATCGAGAAGACCGCAGAGGGCGCGCTGGCGATTCGGTTCGGGCTGGCGGCCATCAAAAACGTGGGGGAGGCGGCCATCGCCCCGATCATCGCGGCGCGGGAGAAGGGCGGCCCCTTCAGGTCGCTCGAGGATTTTTGCCGCCGCACCGATCTCCGGGGGATGAACAAGCGGACTCTGGAGAGCCTGATCAAGGTGGGAGCCCTGGATTCTCTGGGAAGGCGGGGGGATCTCTTGGGCGGCATCGATCGGATTCTCAAGCTCTCCCAGCAGGAGCAACAGCTCAAGGCGAGCGGTCAGGCCACCATGTTCGATCTCTGGGGCCAGAGCGCTTCGGTGCCGCTGCCCGTGCTGAAGCTCGATCCGGTGGATATCCCGCAGAGCGAGATGTTGCAGTGGGAAAAGGAACTCCTGGGCGTGTACCTTTCGGCACACCCGCTGGTAGCGGCTACAGCGGATCTGGGAGACCAGATCAGCGTCTTCTGCGGGCAAATAGACGAAGAGATGATTGGCCAAGAGGTGACGCTGGTCGGGTCGCTGGCTTCGGTGCGGATCGGGCTGACGAAGAAGAACACCCCATTTGCGAGCGCCGTACTCGAGGACCTCGGGGGGCAGATCGAGCTGACGGCATGGTCGGAGGTGTATGAATCCACCCGGGAGCTATGGGAAGAGGGAAAGACGGTGCTCATCCATGGCAAGGTGACGGAGCGAGGGGATCGGGTGCAAATCACGGTGAAGGATGCCGTTCTCTACCAAACGGGAATGGAGATTCCGTGGGAGACGGGGGCGCCCCCTCCACCCCCACCTCCCCGTCATTTGCTCATCACCATCTCCCAGACGGAGGACGAGGAAGCGGATGTGCAGCGACTGCGGCGGGTGCTGGAGTTGCTGGAAAGCGCGCCCGGAAGCGATAAAGTGCAACTGGCCATCATCAACGGCATCGGAAAAGTGGTGATGGATCTACCGAAGCACGGGGTGAGCTATTCGCCCGAGCTTCACCAGAAACTGGCGGCGATGGTGGGGGAGGAGGGACTGGCGGTGCGCTGAGCGGGAAAAGCCTTCGCCACGACGAATCAAGAATCAGACACCATGATTTCGTCCCACCCTTTCCCCGGCCGCTCCATCGTATTCAGGATTGTTCGGCGGTTCCTCCCCCGATCCACTCCTTTTCCACCACAGCACCCTTGTCTACTGGATACTGTAGCAACCGTCCACCACGAGGGCATGGCCGGTACAGTAGGAAGCCGCATCGGAGCAGAGCCACACGACGGCGTTGGCGATCTCCTCCGGCCGGGCCAACCGGCCGATGGGGGTGGCCGCCATCAGGGCTTGATAGACTTCCGGCATCCTCTCGATCACATGATCGAGAAGGGGCGTGTGCGTGTTGCCGGGGCACACCGCATTCACTCGGATGCCCTGTTTCACGTATCCGAGCGCCGTCGATCCGGTGAGTCCGATCACCCCGTGTTTGCTCGCCACATAGGCGGGAACATTCTGATGGGCCACCACTCCCATCGTAGAGGCCGTGTTGACGATCGCCCCACCGCCCTGCTCGAGCATCTGGGGGATCTCGAATTTCATGCAGAGGAACACGCCGGTGAGGTTCAAGCCGATCACCCGGTTCCAATTCTCGATGGAGCAATCGGCGGTGAGGGCGGTATCGCCATCGATGCCGGCGTTGTTGTGGGCACAATCGAGCCGGCCGTAGATTTCCACGGTCTTGCGGATGAGATGCTCGACCTCCTCGGCGCGGCTGACATCCGCCTTGATAAAGGCGGCCTCTCCACCGGCCTCCCGGATCCGCCGAACGGTGGATTCGCCGCCTTCCGTAGAGATGTCATTGACCACCACTCTAGCGCCTTCGCGGGCAAAGGCCAGCGCCGTTGCCTGCCCGATCCCTGAACCCGCCCCGGTGACCAGTGCCACTTTCCCTTCAACCATTCCTGCCATTGCCTACCTCCTCTTTCGTGAACATCCCAGAGCCGTCGCGGCGCTCGATTTTCCCTCGGGTCTCGATCTTTCCTTCGGGTAACCGAGCATCCTCTCCACACGCATATGCGAAAATCCGCCCCGCGCCTATCCTTCCCCGAGCACGGAAGCGAGCCCATCGAGATTTAGCTACAGGATGACTTCCAGCCCTTCGTAAGCCGGCTGGATTTTGATCCCCAGTTCCACGGCCAGCGCCCGGCTTTCCTCCCGGATCTCCGGTTCCATCTCGGGGTTGAGGTGAGTCAGCACCACATAGGGAAAATGCCCCTTCTGTTTGCGGAAGGCGAGGAGCTCCTCCCGCAGAAGGATAGGGCAGAGATGGCCGGGCTTGGCAGCGAGCATTTGGGCCCGGTTGGAAAAAGCGGTATCCACAATGAGAACCTGAGGGTTTACATGTTTCCAGCAGGGATCCAATCCCGGGCCGGTATCACCGGTGAAAAAGATGGTCTTGGCGCCGCCGCCGGCGGCGATCTTGAAGCCCACAGAGGGGATCGCGTGATTCACCGGAATGGCGGTGATCTCGTACGGTCCGACCGGGAGGGGCTGAAAAGGCTCGATGGGTTGGAGGCGCAGGGCCGGGTTCTTCGCGCTGGGCCGTCGCGTGAGGTCCGGGTACACGGTTCCGTTGAGCCAGTGGGTGGTCAGGAGCTCCAGAGTGAACGAGGTCGCGACAACGGTGACGGTGCGATTCTCGTTTCGGAGGGCGAAAGTGGGGAGATCCCGGATGTGATCGTAATGCCCATGGGTGAGGAGAACATATTCCACCGCTTCCTGTTCTTTGAAGGAGAGCGCGGAGGTGAGCGCCCCGGCATCGACCGCCATCACCCCATCGATCAAGATGCAAGAGAGACGGGTTTCCTTCGATTCGAACATATGGGCGCCGAGAAACCTGATCTTCATGACTTCTCCTTTAAGTGACCGTTCAAAGGCTCCCCTCGATGCACGTGGTATCGAATCCGCCGCGAGTATTATAGACGGTCGTAACGCGGAGGCGATCCGTGCCCAGCACCCGCCGCAGGTCCCGATAGATGCGTTTGGTGGCCGCCTCCTGATAGATGCCTACGTTTCGAAAGCTGATGAAATAGTATTTGAGGCTTTTGAGCTCGACGCACTTCCCACCGGTGGGATAGTACTCGATCGTGACCCGGGCCACATCCGGAAGACCACTGAAGGGACATACGGCGCTGAACTCGTTTGTCTCGGTTTTGATGTACTGATCGGGACTATCGAAATCGAACGTCTCGAGGAAATCCGGGCGAATGTGGCTTTCGTCGAAGAAGTCGAAGATCTTGCCTTCGGGTACCGGCATGGTTTTTCCTCCCCGCTCCCCGATCGGGGGAGCCCGATCTCAAAGTCATTCAGCTTACGGAATCCCCAAGAATTTATGGAGTTGCAGACTCAATCGCCAGCGGGGATTCTCAAGGCAATAGGCAACGGCCTTGCGCGTGTTCTCCTCGAGGTTCGGGCCGGCCAGAGGTTGGAGACAAAAATGATCGAACTCCAAGTGGAGGTACGCGCGGGGATCGATTCCCATCTGAGGAAAGACAAGCTTGAGCTCGTGCCCCCTTCTCAAAGCGAGATCCGTTCCTCCTTTGGGGCTGACGCAAATCCAGTCGATCCCTTCTGGGGAGGGCAAGGTTCCATTGGTCTCAACGGCGATTTCGAATCCGGCAGCGTGAAGGGCATCGAGCAGCGTTTGATCGAGTTGAAGGAGGGGCTCGCCGCCGGTGCAAACGGCAAAGGGACGTGTGGACGAGGAATCCGGCCAGAGGCTCCGGGCGCGCCGGGCCACCTCTTGAGCGGTGAAGGCTCCCCCGCCCGGGCCATCGGTTCCCACGAAGTCCGTATCACAGATGGTACAGAGGGCGCTCGGCCGATCCTCTTCGCGGCCCGACCAGAGATTGCACCCTGTGAAACGGATGAGTACGGCGGGGCGGCCGGCGTTGACACCTTCCCCCTGAAGGGAATAGTACATCTCTTTGATCGCGTATTTCATGGCGCACCGGCGGGATAGTGGAGGGGATCCGGGATTCCCACCTCCCCGAATCCCTTGAGGCGAAGCCGGCAAGCATCGCAATGGCCGCAGGGATTCCCCGCCCCATCCGGATCGTAACACGAGTGCGTGAGCGAGTAATCCACGCCGAGGCGCATTCCGGTGCGGATGATATCCGCCTTGCTGAGATGGAGGAGGGGGGCATGAATGGTGAATCTATGGCCCTCTTGGACGGCCGCTCTGGTGGCGAGATTGGCCATCTTCTCGAAGGCTTCGATGTATTCGGGGCGGCAATCGGGATAGCCGCTGAAGTCCACGGCGTTCACCCCGATAAAGATATCGTAAGCGCCCAGCACCTCGGCCCAAGCCAGCGCAAACGAAAGGAAAATCGTATTTCGGGCCGGAACATAGGTGGGGGGAACATCTGTGGGGGAAGAATCCAGAGGCCGATCCTTGGGGATCGCTTTCCCCATGGTGAGGGCCGATCCCCCGATGGTTTTGAGATCGATCCGGATGACGAGGTGCTTCTTCACACCGAAAGCCCGGGCTACCCTTCGGGCCGCCGCGATCTCGAATTCGTGGCGGAGCCCGTAGCGGAAGGTGATCGCATGGGGGATAAATCCCTGATGTTTGGCGATGGCCAAGGTGGTCGAGGAATCCAATCCCCCGCTCAAGAGGACAACCGCTTTTTCCATCGAAGGGTATTTCGTGCTTCCCATGGGCATCCGGCTCCATCTCAGATCCAGCGCTTGAACCGGAAGAATACCAGCATTCCGATGACGATCAGGAGCATTCCACCGAGGATGCCGATCAAAGAATAACGGTTTTCTCCGAGGAATCCGAGATCCACATTCATGCCGAAGATGCCGGAAACAAGCGTCAGCGGCAGGAGGATGACAGATATCACCGTGAGGAGGCGCATGACTTGGTTGATTCGAAAGGAGGTGAGGGTATTGTTCGTATCGTTGAGGCCTTCGATGACCTCCTTGTACTCGTCGAGCACATCGAGGATCTTCCGGCTATGGTCCGCTAGATCGCCGAAATACACTTCCGGGTCTTCCTTGAGGATGGGAAGCTCGCACTTTTCCAGCACTTCGAAGACCTCGGTCTGGGGCTTGATCATCCGCCGATAGGAGAGGACATCCCGCCGGAGAAGAGAGATCTCACGGATGGCCATTCGTGGGTCATCACCGAAGATCATGTCCTGCACCGCCTCGATGTTGCTCCCGATCTTGTTCAGGATGGGAAAGCAGTAATCCACCAACCGGTCCAAAATAACATAGAGAAGATAACCGGCGCTGTGGCCCATCTTTTCCTTCCGGGTGTCCTCGTTTGTTTCGCAATCAGAGAACAGCTTCATGAGGGGCTTGAGATCACCGTTGTGCAGGGTAATGAGATAGTCCTTGCCGAGGAAGGCTGAGACCTGACTGGCCATGGTGACGCGGGCCTGCTTATTGAAGACGGGAAAATGGAGCACCAGAAAGATGTACCGGTCTTCCTCGTCGATATCCACTTTGGGGCGCTGGATCCGGCTGAGGCAATCATCCAGCTCAAGTTTATGGAAGGGATAGTTCTGGGCCAAAAATTCGATTTCGGCCACGGTGGGTTTCTCGATATCGAGCCACGTGACCTTGCCGTAGTTGATCGTTTTGATGGCCGGCCTCGACGTGACGATCTCCGTGGCGATGTGCATAGGAATCGGCCTCTGTATCATAATAATCGGGAAAGAAAGCGCTCAGCCGATACAGCGGCCACAGCGCCGTCCCCTGCGGCAGCCACGACTTGCCGGATCGAGCCCTGCCGGATATCCCCTGCGGCGAAGATGCCCGGGATCTCGGTCTCCATTTGCGGGTTGACCGGGATCGAGCCATCGGGCGCCAGCGTGAGAAGCGTGCTCAGATACCCCGTGTTCGGCCGCGTTCCCACCGCTACAAAGACTCCTTCCACCGGCAGTTCACCGGTCGCCCCGGTCTTCACATTGCGCAGTCGGAGCCTCTCGATGGTCTCGCTTCCCTCGATGGCCTCGACCACCGTATCCCAGATGAATTCGATCCCCGGTTGGGAGAGGGCGCGGTCCTGAAGGACTTTGCTCGCGCGGAGTTGATTGCGGCGATGGATGACCGATACCTTGGAGGCAAGCCGCGAGAGGAAAAGGGCATCGGTGATGGCCACAGCCCCCCCGCCGATCACCGCCACGGATTTGCCGCGGAAGAAGGGACCGTCACAGGTAGCGCAATAGGAAAGGCCCTTCCCGATCCACGATTCCTCCCCCGCAATGCCGAGTTTGGCGTGATCCGCGCCGCCGGCGATGATGACCGCATCGGCCATGAAATCCCCGATCGTTGTCTTGACCTTCTTCTTCCCCCCCAACTCGATGCCCGTGACCTCTGCAGACTCAATCTTGAGGCCGTGGCGGATTGCTTGCCGCTCCATAAGTTGGCCTAGTTCGAATCCGGAGACCCCCTCTGGAAAGCCGGGGTAATTCTCCACCCATTCCGAGTTGACGATCTGGCCGCCGGGGACAATCTTCTCCAGAAGAAGCGCCTTCAGACCCGCACGGGTGGCATAGATCCCGGCCGTGAGCCCCGCCGGCCCCCCACCGATGATGATCACTTGATAGCTTTCGGATTGGCTCATGGTGCTCCCGTGCAAACGGATCCCCCCAGAGGAATCCCCCGTATCCGGACCTAGTGAATCAGCCCCTCAATGCTCTTCTTGAGTTCATCTTTGGGCCTCAACCCTACAAGCTGAGTCATCGGCTTGCCGCCCTTGAAGATCAGGATAGTCGGAATGCTTTGAATGCTGTAAGTTGAGGCCAGACGAGGATTTTCATCCACATTCACCTTGCCGAAGTCCACCTTGCCTTCATACTCTTTGGCCAATTGCTCGATGATGGGCGCCACCGCCCGGCATGGGCCGCACCATGGCGCCCAGAAATCCACGAGCACCGGTTTGGACGATTTCTCCACGACTTGGGAAAAATTCTCATCATTCAGGTCGATCAGTTTCCCCATTGCTGCAATAATCCTTTCACTCGGGCTTGCTTTTCACGCGACGGCAGAAGCGATGGCCTCGGTCACCTTCTGTTCGATCATCCGCCCCGCCAGTTGGATCGAGTATTTGATCATGGCGGAATCACTCTTCCCATGGGTGATGATCACGTTTCCATCGACTCCCAAGAGCATCGCCCCCGCCGTATGGTTCAGCAAGCGTTTATCTTTGAGCAGGGATGAACCGCTATGGCTATTCTTCAGGAATTCGGAGAGCATCGCCGCCAGGCCTTCGGCCAGCTTGATGACCACATTGCCGGTGAAGCCATCGGTGACGACCACAGCCGCCGCGCCCACCGGGATATCGCGCCCCTCGACATTCCCGATAAAATTGAGGGAACTCTTGGCCAGAAGAAGATGGGCCGTGCGGGTCAGCTTGTTCCCCTTGGTGGATTCTTCCCCACTGGAGAGAAGACCCACCCGCGGGTTCTCGATCCCGTGGATCCGATGCATGTAAGCGCTCCCCATCTGGGCAAACTGCAGGAGATTCTGAGGCTTGCAATCGGCGTTGGCTCCGACGTCAAGGAGCATGGCCGGGCCCTTCGGGGATTCGAACATCGCCCCGAGTGCAGGGCGAGCAATGCGTTTCTGCCTCCCCAGAATGAGCAGTGAGGCGGCGGCCACGGCGCCGGTGCTCCCGCCGGAGACAAACGCCTGAGCCTCCCGGTTCTTGACCAGATTGATCCCCACCACAATGGACGAGTTGGGTTTGCGCCGAATGGCACGGACGGGGTCTTCATCCATGGCAACGACTTCCTCTGCAGAGATCGTCGTGATTTTCAACCCGTCCGTCGGATACTGGCGCAATTCCTTTTCGATGGTTTCTCGCGGCCCCACCAACACGATTTCGAGATTACCGAATTCCCGGGATGCTTCAACTGCGCCCTTGATCACCTCGTGTGGAGCATAGTCGCCCCCCATCGCATCAACGGCTATCTTCGTCAGTTGGGTTTCCCCGCTTCCTATACCCATGTTCTCTGAATCCCTCCGCGGACCAAGGGTCTTCTTTTCATTGCTTATGAATGATAACAAATTTCGCAAATCGGGTGCAACGTGGGAAATGCTCCGCTCATCATTCAAGTACGGTTATAATAGGACTAATGCTGCTCTTGGGTCACCTCGGCATTACCGTCGGAGCGATGATCGGGATCGAGCATCTTCTCTCCCGAACCCATCGCGCCCATCCCCGGCGCTCTTTCTTCGCCCAAACCGCGAACCTCTTGAGAACGGCGGACTACCGTCTGGTTCTTCTCGGCTCAGTATTACCGGATCTCATTGACAAGCCGGTGGGAGTCTACCTTTTCCGCGAGACCTTCCACAGCGGCCGGATCTTCGCCCATACCCTCCTCTTCTTGCTGGTCCTCGTTGCCATCGGCCTCTGGCGCTACCGGCGAAACGCCGCCACGGGAGTGCTGGCGCTCGCATCGGGCACCTTCATGCATTTGCTCCTCGACGGGGTCTGGCGCTCGCCCGAGACGTTGTTCTGGCCCGCTTTCGGCTTCGATTTTCCCGAATATGAAACCGGAAATTTCCTCCGGGAGATGATGGAACGGCTGATTCACAAGCCCTCGGCCTACATTCCCGAATTCGTGGGGCTAGCGATCGGTCTGGGCATCGGCATCCGCATGCTGAAGAGCGGGGCGCTCAGCCGCTTTCTCAAGACGGGGATGCTCTATGACGAACGATTATGAGGTGATCGTGATCGGGGCGGGGCCGGCGGGGAGCCGGGCCGCATACAAACTGGCCGCACTCGGGAGGAAGGTCGCCGTATTCGAGAAGCACGAGGACGCCGGAGGCAAGCTCTGCTGCACAGGGATCATCGGCCGCGAGTGTTTCGAGGTTTTCGAAATCCCCCGCTCGTGCGTGTTGCAAGAAGCCCGCTCAGCCAAGCTTTTCGCCCCCAACGGCGAGTTCCTCCGGGTGAGCAAACCCGATCCGCAAGCCTACGTCACGGATCGGGGGGCGCTCGATCGGGCGCTCGCCCGGAGAGCCCGGGAAGCCGGCGCCGATTACCGGTTCGGCACAGAGGTGACGCATATTTTGCCTTCATCCGAAGGCGTAGAGGTGCGGACTCGTCCCGAAGGCGCTCCACACACGGCCGCAGCCGTCGTGATCGCAAGCGGCTTCGGCTCGAAGCTCCCCGAACGGGCGGGGCTGGGCTCCATCCGGAACTTCATCATGGGGGCACAGACGGAAGTGGGGACTTGCAACATCCCCGAAGTTGAAGTGTACTTCGGCCGCCGCATCGCTCCCGGATTCTTCGCATGGCTCGTGCCCGTATCAGAGGGGAGAGCGCGCCTCGGGTTGTTCGCCCGGGAAACGCCGGGAAAGTACCTTCAGGAACTCATGGAACGCCTCGCCAGAGAGGGAAAGATCATCCCCTCTAAAACGCCCCCGAAGTTCGGCGGCATTCCCCTGAGACCCCTTCGGAGAACCTACGGTGAGCGGGTGCTAGTGATCGGGGACGCCGCGGGACAAGTGAAGCCCACCACCGGCGGCGGAATCTACTACGGGATGCTGGCCGCGGATATCGCCGCAGAAACACTGCATCAGGCCTTGGCCGAAGAGGATCTCTCCACCGCCGGCCTTTCCAGATATGAGAAACGATGGAAGCAATTGCTCGGACGGGAACTGAGGATCGATGCCTTCGCCCGCATGCTCTTCAACCGCCTTTCCGATAGGCAACTGAACACCCTGTTCGGCATCGCGCAGGAAACCGCTCTCCATGAAGCGGTGATGGCATCCGCCTATCGCTCGTTCGATTGGCACGGTGAACTCGTGCTGGATGCGCTCAAGCGGCTCGGGCCCTGGCGGGCCCTCTTCGCCAAATATCTTCCCGCCTACATCCTGAATTCTCTGAAATCCAGAAGGCCATGATCAGCCGGCGGCGCCGCGGGATTTCGAGAGGGGCATCGGGCACAGAGCTACGAGAGACTCTGGCAACCTTCGGGCCGGCTCTGAAGCCCGCAACCATGGCAAACTCCCTTGCGGCAATCCGGGGTTTCTTCCCCGGCCATGGCACGGGCATATTCCTTTCTCAGAAAGTCGAGTCCGATGCCGGTATCAATGTGCTCCCATGGGAGGGGCTCATCGAGCGAGCGCTCCCGGAGATAATCCGCCGGATCAATGCCGCATTCAGCGAAGGCCTGAGACCACTTCTCGAATTGGAACATATCCGTCCACGCATCGAAGATACAACCCAGTTGCCAGGCCCGGTAGATCGCCCGGCCAACTCTTCGATCGCCGCGGGAGAGTACCCCCTCAAGAAGGCTCACCTTCGGATCGTGCCATGAGAGCTTCGATTCCGCCCGTTTGAGCCCCCGCCGGAGGATCTCTTGCTTCCAACCCAATTCCGCCTCCGTGTTCTGCGCCGCCCACTGGAAGGGGGTGTGCGGCTTGGGAACGAAAGTGGATACATTCACCTTGATGTTCGGCCGGATGCCCTCAGAGGAGCGGATTTGCCGGAGCCTCCGCACTAGATCGGCGATCCCCTCCACATCCGCCTTCGTTTCCGTGGGGAGACCGATCATGAAGTAAAGCTTGAAACTTTTCCATCCCTGGGCCAGAGCCAACTCCACCGTCTGAAAAAGGTCTTCTTCGGAGATGCCCTTATTGATCGCCCGGCGAAGGCGTTCGGTGCCGGCCTCCGGGGCAAAGGTCAGGCTCCCCTTCCGCTGATCGCTCAGCGCCTCGCTGAGCTCCAGCGAGAAGGCATCGGGGCGAAGGCTGGGGAGGGATAGATTCAAATGCATCCCCCGGTATCTAGCCGCAAGGATATTGATCAACTCGCTGATGTGGGAATAATCCGAGGTGCTCAGGGAAAGGAGCGAGATCTCCTCGTAGCCGCAGTGGGATTCGATTTCATCCACCGCCCGAACGATCTCGACGATGGGCCGTTCCCGAACGGGACGGTAGATGATGCTCGCCTGACAGAAGCGGCACCCGCGGGTGCATCCGCGCTGGATCTCCACCGCCCCTCGATCGTGAATCGCCTCTACAAAGGGGACCACAGGGCGGATCACCGGCGGCGGGAGAGGCGATACGATTCGCCGCTTGATGGAGCGCGGCACATCTCCAATCGGATGAAGGCGTCTGAATCGCCCCTCCTCGGAATACTCATCCCGATAGAAGCGGGGAACATAAACCCCTTCGATGCGACACAGCGCTCGAAGCAACCCCTCTTTCGAGCGGGATTGACTCCTCTTCCACAAGCGGAAGGCATCGGCCAACTCGAGGATCACTTTCTCCCCGTCTCCCATGACGAGAGCATCCATGAAATCCGACATCGGCTCGGGATTGAGGGCACAGCTTCCGCCGGCGATGACGAGCGGAAGGGCATTTTCCCGCTCGCGGGCGAGAGGGGGGATGCCGGCCAGTTGAAGCATCTCCAGAACATTGGTGTAGGTGAGTTCGTACCCCAGCGAGAAGCCGATGATATCGAAATCGGCCAGGGGGCGGCGGGATTCCAAGGTGAAGAGGGGCAAACTTGCCGCTCGCATCTCGGAAGCCATATCCACCCATGGGGTGAATACACGTTCAGCCATGATCTCCGGACGGGCATTCAGAAGATCGTAAAGGATCATCATCCCCAGATTCGACATGCCGACCTCATAGGCATCGGGATACGCTAGGGCCACATGGACTTCGCAGGAATCCCAATCCTTTCGGATGGCATTCCACTCGCCGCCGGTGTATCGGGCGGGGCATTTGACACGGTGCAAAAGACGGTTCAAATCAGGCATGATCCATTCCCTTTGATAAGCCGGAATATTATAGCCGCTCACGAGGGGTGAACGCAAATTTATCATCCAACCCAAAAACACCGATCGAAGAAGAGCGTGCAAAAGATCCCCCGCTCGGGGGATTGGGGACGTTCCCCAAGAAAACCCTCTGGGCGGGTGGGTGGGATCGGAGAAGCCGGATCACTCATGGGGTGTGGGGGAATTCCGGAGCAAGGTCCGGGGTGACGTGATCAAGCTCATTCACCTTGAGGGTGAAGGCTCCAAAGCGAATCGCCCTTTTCGGGTCCCGGAGCAAGATGATAGGCTCAAGGGACTCTAGGGGCTCAGGGGGGCCCGGATCACCTCGACCCGGCGATCCCCCGCTGGCAAACGGGTCCTCTCCGAGGTATCTACGAAACACCCACACTCGTGAGGAGGGGAAATGCCCTTCCTTGCGCTTACACCTTCTCGAAGGGACAAAGGGAAAGGGGGCGGAGAATATTCGTTTTCCCGTTCCCGGCGGCACACTCAGAAATTTCCAAGCAAGGAAACACAGAACTACTTTCCTCCCGGCAATCCCGGAGGCAACTCAAACTTGCCCCTCGTGCGGGAGAGGGAGGCCAAGCGATCACCCGGGGGAGCTCAGAGCTTAAAGCTGGGCTTCAAGAAATGCAACCCTCTGGGAGACGATTTGAGCGGCGGCCGTTCGATCGTGGACACCGGCCAGATCCTCCGCCAGCTTTCGGTCTCCCATCACATCCCGTACCCAGTTGGTGAAATCGTTCTTTTCCGCATTGCAATGGTAGGCAAAAGTCTCGTCGGACATCGTCCGAAGATATTCCGCCAGCTCTTTCATATCGTGAAAGACGGTCCCGTCATGGCACCAGAACACGTATTCATCGGGGACCCTGGCCAAGAACTTGACCACATCTTGTTTCGGCATCATCTCTTCGCTTTTCTTCACCGTCATCCCTTTGCGCTTGGTTATTTGAGCCATCTTCGTACCTCCTTGCTCTTCCCGTAAGGAACAGGCTGATCCTTCGGGCGGCTTTTTGACCGCCGTTGTTTTCGTCGGGGTTCTAAAAAGCTTCCGCACCGTACCCGGTCTGCATGAGAATTTTTGGGGATAGAGCTCCTCATCCATATCGATCAACGGATGGGGAATGGGTTTGGCATGGCCGGAAAGAATCTCTTGGGTTCTAGCTTGATTCTCGAGTTTCCGGATCAGGTTTGTGACAGCCGAATCCCATGTGAAGAAGCGGGCGCTCTCGCGGGCCGCTTGACGGATCCGGGCGCTCTCTTCGGGGTGCGCCTGAAGGAATAGAGCATAATCCGCAATCTCCTGAGGTTCAGAGGTCTCGAGGACGATGGAGTTCACGAAGGGAATGGCATAATCTTCCCCCGTACAACCGGTGAAGGCCACCCCTCCCGCCGCCATCGTCTCAAGGCCCACGATTCCGAATGGTTCATGGCCGCTGTTGGCCAATACGCTATCCGCGGCGCGGTAGATCACCCGTAAGAACTCGAGGGGAAGAGGACTCTTTACATCAATCACATCCGCGGGCGAAGCCTCTTCAAGGGCCTTCAAATATCCATCAAGGGATCCATCCGCCGGCCGGGCTTCTTTAATCACCAATCCTAAGCGCGAAGCGTGATCCAACACCTCCTCGCCATAGGGCTCCATTCCCCCCCGCGCGATCAGGGTCGCTTTAGCCCCTTGCTCTTTGAGAAGGGCGGTCGCCTCTACCACCGCATCCCAGCATTTATCGGGACTCCAACGGGCAACTTTGCAGAGCATCATCTCTGCGCCCACAGACTTTCTGAGCCGAGCGGCCTGCTCATCATCCACGTCCTCCAGAAGGCTGCGGGGGACTCCGTTAGGGATAACGAGCGGATTGATCTTCATGCCCCACATGACATGCTTCATATAGCGGCTGACCGTGGTGATGGTCGCCGCATTCTGCAGCCTTCGCCAATCGATCCGGTTGAAGGAGTAGGTGTTGTTGGCGTTCCAGAAGATGAGCGTCTCGGCGCGCATCCCCACATCCCGCAGAAGCTCATGAAGGCGGCACACCGCCTCGGCGGTTTGCCATTCCTCGGCCAGAACTACGGGGATCTTCCGACGGGCCAGCGCGGGGCGGATGATATGCTCCACCACAAATTCCGGAACGGAACGGCTGAAATCGGCTACCTTCTGATTTTCCCCCTCGTAAACCCCCATGGGATAGTAAGTGCTGATCCATTGACTCCATCGGCGCAAAACGAGCCGCCCATCGCTGCGGATCTCATGGCTCGGGAGGTGGGGATCTCCGATGAACAAGAGCTGAGTACCGAATCCGGCTTCCGCCAGCGTATACGAAAGATGGGTGACCCGCACGCCGAGCCCCCCCGCCAATGAATACGGGTCCGGCCCTTCAAAAGAAAGCAAGATGAACTCTGCGTTGTCAGGAGTAATTCGATCCATCCGGATCATGGGGATAACCTCCGTTCTCAGCGGTTTGCGCTGCCCCGGCCTCATCCGACTACCGCTGGCATGCTATCATTTCGAAAAGAAGCCCCACAACCGCCGTTCGGCGGGTTTCCATGCGCTTGAAGCGCTTAACCATTTCGCCAAACCCTGCAAAAGCCAATGATCATTTATAATCACAAATACTCGCAACAATCCCGCTCTCACCGCGTCAAGATTCAGGGAAATTTCCGTTCGGGATGCGGCTGAAGGCTTACCGCCCGCACCGATGAACCCTTCCGGGAAAAACAGGAAACGGCTTTCCTATCTCCCGCAACCTCGGTGGAGCGTTTCCCCCCGACTTTCATGATACATCACGCCGCCGCAGAAGGCCATAGGGGGTCGTTACAATTCCATAACAAAACGCGCCTGGGGGGCATCAAGGGAGGACCGTTTTGAGGTAAGCGTTATGGAGATACTGACGCATCATCCGCTGGGCATTGAAATAGGAGCCATTGAAGGCGATTACGGAGCGCATGACGGCGGCATAATCATCCGGCCGATCGTAATAAAGGGGCATGATAGCCCGTTCGAGCTTCTCATAAAGCGAGCCGATCTCTTTGATGGGATCGCTTTCCGGTTCCCATCCCTCCCCGATGCTCCATCCCGTCACTCCCTCAATATGCCCCTCGATCCACCATCCATCCAGCACGCTGAGGCTCGGCACACCGTTGAGCGCCGCTTTCATCCCGCTGGTTCCGGAGGCCTCTCGGGGCTTGAGCGGCGTGTTCACCCAGAGGTCCACACCGGCGCAGAGGAACTTCGCCACATCCATATCGTAGTCCTCAAGGTACACGACGGGAACGATCCCGCGCAGCTCCTCCGCCGCCTCGAACACGCGCTGAATGATCGCCTTCCCCCCCGCATCCCTCGGATGGGCCTTCCCGCCGTAGATCAATTGGAGCGGACCGTATGTCTTCACCATATTCTCGATACGCTTCAAATCATAGAAGAAAAAGTCCGCCCGTTTGTAGGGTGCGGCCCGGCGGGCAAATCCAAGCGTCAGCACCTGCGGATCCAGAATGACGCCGGTCCGCCGCTTGACTTCGGCGAGAAGCCTTTCTTTGGCCTCAGTGTGGGCCTGGCGGATCTCCTTCACCGGAATGCTGATGGCATACCGCAAATACAGATTATCGCGGCGCCACTCAGGCATGTGAAAATCGAAGAGCCTCCGGAAGGGAAGAGAGGTCCATGTGAGCGCGTGCACCCCGTTGGTGATGGAGTTGATGGGATACTGGGGATACATACCCCGGGAGATTTCCTCATGGCGCATCGAGACGCCATTGATATATCGGGAAAAGAAGAGGCCGAGGTGGGTCATGTTCAGTGTCCCGTTCAGAAGACAATGGGATTCCTCCAACAGCCGGGTCAAATCCTCCCCGAGCATTCGGCGGACCAGAGCGATCGGGAACTGGTCGTGGCCTTCGGGCACAGGCGTATGAGTGGTGAACACGCATTGCCAGCGAACGGCTTCGATATCGTCTTCCGCAAGAAAGCAGTGCTCCTTGCAACGCACGCGCTCCGCCAAGAGAGCCAGAGCAAGGAAAGCCGAGTGGCCTTCATTCATGTGATAGGCCTGGATGTTACGATATCCTAGGGCCCGGAGCATGGCGATCCCGCCCACACCGAGCACGATCTCCTGCGCCAGCCGATATACTTCGTCGCCGCCGTACAGATGATCGGTGAGGGCCCGGTCCCAGGGGGAATTGTTCGGTAGCTGGGTATCGAGGAAGATGATGGGAAGCGTATTCCCCGAGATGCCCTTCACGATATATCGCCAGGCGCGGATCATCACCGGCCGGCCCTCGATGGTGATGGTCACCCGCTCGGATAGCGGCTCCAAGAGATCCTCCGGATGCCATGCCACGGGGCTCTCGGCCTGTCTCCCTTTGCTATCGAGGTGCTGGCGGAAGTACCCCTCGTGATAGAGCAATGTCACCCCCACCATCTCCACACCCAGATCCGCCGCCGCCCGGAGCGTATCGCCGGCCAGGACTCCCAGGCCGCCGGCATACGTCGGAATGGAAGCGTCGATGCCGACTTCCATGGAAAAATACGCCACAGCGGTCGCGCTAGGCCGGGCCATCATCACCATTTCACGAACCCCTTTGCATTTTTGGGAAAGCGCTTCTCAACACCCGAAGACGATCGTCCGCCTCTTTTCTCGCGGGACATCTCCGATGAAAGCATCTTGGAGAGTCTTCCCCGCCAATCGTACCCATCACCCCTTCTTCCGGTGTGATCATGATAGGGAGGAAAGGCAAAAAACACAATCATGCTGCCCCTCAGTCCATCTGCGGGAAAAGGAAAATACCGCACGCGGGTTTTCGCCGGGGTATCAGAGAAGCCATCGAGCGGAAAGGAAAAGGGGCGGGGTTGAGCCCCGCCCCTTTTCATCAAGGCTTCAAAACAGGGACCGGCACCGTAAAACAAGGATTGTGTGCTCAGTTCCAATTGTTCTTGAACCATCCCCCGATGTCCATGGCCTCCATCGGGCCGACCATGATCTTCCAATCGGGGAGCTCATCCTCAAGCTCGCCACGGAGCACGGCCACTTTCCCGGGGAGAATCAGCTTCTTGTGGGCCACTTTGCTGGCCGCATTGAGCTCCTTGACCGTCTTGGCGATCTTCTCCGAATCGAACTTGCCCGCCGACCATGCGGTAAGCACCGAGAGCCCCTCGGTATCGCACACCATCAGCCACGAAGGAACGCCGGTCGCCTCCAATTCTCCGGCGATGGTGAAATACGTGAGCGAGAAATTGGTGGTGACGCAGAACGGGCTCTTCTCGTTGGCCGCGCCGATGGGATAGATGCCTTTGGACATCTGAATCGGCTTCTGTGGATCGGTGTAGATGTTGAGCCGCAGGGTAATGAGAGGATAGATCATCGCGGGCTCAAACGTGCTCAGCACCACGATGTTTCCGTACTTGGCAATGTACTGCGCCGCCCGCACCGCTTCCTCATCGAGAGAGGATGCCCCCTCGCCGGGGAAAGTGATGGTGGGGAACCCCATGGGGCGGAAACCCTTCTTGATGGCCAACCGCCGGATCTGGGTCAGAGCGTTCAACGAATCCCCGAAACCGCGCGTGCCCGGATCGAGAATGAGATCCTCAATGCCGGCCGCCTCCGCCTTTTCCGAAAGCTGCGCCAGCTCTTCAAGTCCGTTCGCCTTGATGGCCAGAGGGCATTTGTGCTGCTTGGCCAGCTCGATCATCTTATCGATGTTGCCCTTGGTGGCCGCATAGATGGCGGGCCTCTCCGCACCGACCTTCTGGAGTGCGGCGGCCATGGCCGCGGGATCCGTGGACATGAGGATCATGGGCATCTTGCTGGCCTTGACCGTTTCCGCGCAGGCCGCAAACTTTCCGGCGTCTTTGGAGGCATTTTCCACCGCAATGCCGTCGATCTTGAAGGTCATCCCCACCCGCTCCACCGCATAGTCAGCTACGGCCTTGACCGTTTTGGAAAGCTGATCAGCCGGATCGGTATCCTTCACCTTGACCACGAGGGCCGCCGGATGGAAGAAGGTCTTATCATGGCGGAACATCACCGTCTCGCCGCCCGCCTCAATCTTCCGCTCGCCCGCCCCGATGACCACCAGCCGTTGAGGCGGCCTTGAAGCCGCGGCCAGCTTCTGCTTCGCTTCCTCGCTGACATCCGGGCATTTGGAAAGCTCCGCCTGCCCCTGGGCCAGTTTCATCGCAAACGCGAGGCACGTTGGAAAGCCGCACTTCTTGCAATTCGTCTTCGGGAGGAACTTGTAGATCTCGATGCCCGTAAGTGCCATGGTTCTAAACTCCTTTCCCTATGCGCTCAACTTCGCGATCATGGACTTGACCGTCTCGACGGCCCTGGGATGGCACATCACTACCAGATTGGATCCGGCATTGATGAGCGCAGTGGCGGTCAGTTCCTCCCAGATCACGGCGCGCTGCTTCAAATCGCCCCAAGCGGCGGGGACACCCTCAGCCGCGCGGGCTTCCTTCTGGCGCCACGTCTCCGTACCGGGGTGACTGATGATGGGCATCTGGCACATGCTATCGCCCATGAGGGCGGCCAGCTTCAATCGTTCGATGATGGAATAGGCATACTCGATCCCATACCCCAGGGCGCCGGTATCCGGATCCATGATGATGGAATCCAGCGGCACCCCGACATCGGAAACGAGCACATTCAACTGCTTGGCTAGATTGATATCGAGCGGCGTTTTGGCGATGGCCACATGGCCATCGGAGATGCACACGGCCGCCACGGTGCGGTAGTTCTTCTCCTCCAGATTGCCAAGGGCAATGCGCTGCCCGCGCGCCGCTTCCGAAGCGGCCATCAGCACCTCGTTATCCTTGGCCGCGACACCGGGACCGAGGACCACAAGGGGCAAATCCACAGCGGAGAGCACTTTCTCCACCGTCTTCTTGGCCTCCGCGGCCCCCGTATTGCCCCCTCGGGATGGGCACTCACAAGCCTGAGGCAGATGACCTCCGCGCCGAACTCCGCCGCCTTCTTGGCCCATGTGGCGGGATCTTTGAGCGCATCGCCCCACGCGGCGCGAAGCACCGGTGACCAACCGGTAGGATCGGTATCCTGAACTTCAATCGCCACACGCGTCGGATTGGCCGGTTGGCCTTCGAACTTCAGATATGGAAGCGTGCTGTTTCCGCCGATGGTCACTTTCTTGCGGCCGCCGGCACCCAGCGTGACTTCCCTCACTTTGCCGGTCCACTTTTCGACCGGGATCTCTACGGGCATTCTATGCCTCCTTCAAAATTAGAGTAAATGGAAACTGTCCTACATCATGGGATCCATGGTCAATGCCGGGTGACCCTTCTCCTCGAGGAACTTGAGCAAGGATTCGGAATCCTGAGCCACATCGCCATCGGCGATCTTGTCCATCAAATCCGGAACACCCGCGCGTTCGCAGGCCTCCTTGAGCTGATCGGCCAACTCCTCCTTCAAGTTCTTGGAGAGCCACACCAACCGCTTGATCCCACCATCCGCCGAGATGAATTTCTTGCTCGGGATATAGATCTTGCCGTGCCCCATCATGCCCGGCGTTTGATGCCCGCCCCCCATCACGCCCATGAGTTGTGTGAACGTCATCCCCGCCGGCGTCATGCTGTAGTCATCTCGAGAGACCACCATAACGCCGTTGGCCTCAGGGATAATGGTCATCACACACTCGCAACACCCGCAGGTGGTCATGGGGGCATCCATCAACGAGTAGATCGTGAACCGATTGATCGCCTGCTGGGAATGATCATACACAAATTGGTTGACCCCTTCCCACTCGCCCTTCTCGGCCGAGATCTGCCTTCCCTTGGCCACCGGCTGATTGGCGCCATTCGGATTGATCTCGTATGCCGCCTTGCAATCGAGCCAACTGTAGGCTCCACACAGGCCGACCCGCTCGGGATTGATCACGCACACATGGGTCGGGGCGAAGGACTGGCAAAGCGTGCAACTGTAGAAGGTATCCACCGCTTCATCGGTGAGGCCCGCGATTCGGGCGTTCCGCTCATGATACACCGCCCGGGCCTTTTCGATCAGTTCCTTGACCTTCGCCGGATCGGTGTAGATGGTCACCTGAACCTTATCAACGATGGCTCCATAATGATTGTGGAAATTGGCATGGAGGATAACCCCCAGATCCTTGGCCCGGAAGCCCTTCTCCACGGCGTTCTTATGAATACGGATCCATGTGATATCCCGCTGGCCCTGGTGCTGAACACCTTCCGCGCCGTTGATGAAGTGGTGGATTTGCCGCTCCAACACGCCCTCGAAGTCCTTTTGCATCTTGCGGCCGGCCACATCCACCACAATCCCCATGGGCATCTTGGCGCCGACGGCGGCGGTGTCAATATCGGGCCCCACGAGCTCGATCTTCCCATCCTCGATCTCATTGATATCCTTCATCCGGAGCCACTCGAAGCACATGCCGCCCTTTCCACCGAACTCCACCCTGAGATCCGCCTTGCGGACAACCTCACCCTCGAAAGCCGGCCCGTAGGCCACCGGAATGGGCACCTTGGCCACTTTGATCTTGATCCCGCGGACTTCGATGCACTTCTCAACGAGGCGCTCCGCCCGCTCCATATCATCCTTGCCGGGGATATCGTCAAAGGGCATGCTGATCACATGTTCGTACTGGGTGATGCCCACCGGCATGATATTTGGAATCAACGTATCGGCGACCACAGGGAAGCCGTAATTGATGGCGCCCGCAGCGGTGGCATACTTCAGATCATCCACCGGGCCGAGCGCAAGGGCAAAGGCAAAGCAACGGAACTTGTTGTAAAGGAGATTTCTCCGGGCATCGCCGGGCTGATATCCGCCGAAGCTGATGGCCGCCCGTGTCGCATAGCCCAGAGCATAGATGATGGATTCGGTGGTGCTGCCGAAGGGGATCGTGAACGTATCATATCCGAGCTCGACGCCCTTGCTCAGCAACTGGCGGGTCAGGGTTTTCCCGTTCACGTTCCCGGCCATGAACACAAGGATACCCTTGGATTGGAGCTCCCGGACAATTTTGACGCCGATTTCGTCGGTCTTGGCCGCCCCAAGGATCGCTGCAAACCCCGGCATCGTGCCGTCCACCATGGCCACGCCCCATGAGCGGACCTGCACATCATCTACTGGCCCGTTCCACTTGTATCCGTCCGGGCTTACCTCCGGCTGCTTGCCCATGGCATACTCGATCCCCATGATGCCTTCCTCGGCAAACAGGGTGGCCATGCCGGCATCCAGCGTTTCACCGAGGTAAGGGAGCCATACATGCTCCGAAGGGAGAGGGGGTAAAAGGGACTTGGTATAGTTCACTACCCATCCCAGATCACTGATCTTTGCCACCTTATGACCGATCAACCCGTAGATGACCGGCAAATAGTAAACGGTATTGGGGAACTTGATGGGGGCATCCGGCCCTGGGGACTTCATCGCCTCTTGATATAGCTTCTCAAAACGGCCCACAACCTCGTGCGCGCCTCTGATCGCAGATGTTGCAATGAAACGGGACATTTCTCTCCTTCCTTAATTCTTTACTCCGAAATCCACTTCAGAATTCCGGAGGTCTAATACTTCCGGAAGTCTCCGGACATCTGAGCATCGATGGGATTAGTGGCACTCATCCGCTCGGCTTTGACGAACGCCGGGCTTGCGGCATAGGGAGGCGGCGCATCGGTCAACCGATTATGTCCCGCCATCACCAGAATCGAGTTCACCTCGTTTATCTTGGCATCATCGGCGGTCACCTTGACGATCTTCCCCCCGATCGTCAGGCCAAGCGTATAGTAATCCATGGCCTGCTCTGGCAATCCGGTTCCCGCCAAGGCTTTGCTCACACTCCCCACATCTTCGATCAGTTCGGCTTTGAATCCTTTGGCCTTGAGGTCGGATACCGCTTTGACTGCATCCTCGGGCCTTTTAAAGAGTTTGGCCACCACTTTCGCCATGATCAGAAAAACCTCCTCTTAGTGGGTGGAGCCTCGTTCCGCTTCCAAACCATACCAATAGGACTGAGGTACCCAAAGGTTTATTTTAACTATCAGTATAGCGGAAGTCAACTTGTCCGAATTGCCCAAAAACGAAGAGAGTGCCATGCCTCCTAAGCCGGGGGATTGGGGATGTCCCCCGGGAAAACCTTTTGGGCGGGTGGGTGGAATCGGAGAAGCCGGACCGTTCATGGGGTGTGTGGGAATTCCAGGGCAAAGTCCGCAGTGAAGGGATCAAGCTTATTCACCCTGAGGGTGAAGGCTCCAAAGCGGAATCGCTGTTTTTGGGAATTGCCAAGAAAACGGCTGGCCAAGGCTCCGCTCCCCGCAGAAAAAGCCCGCCCTCCGGTGACAAGCCCCATAATGGGAGAATCGTACCGCCGTTTCCCTTTGTCGTGATACCTAATATTAACCCAGCCTTCACCAAGTTCTTACCGTCGTTAACTGGGGTGTTTACCTACCCCTGTTACCATGAGAGCGTGGTCGGAAAAGAGAACCCTCAGGAGGATTGATCAATGAGTAACTTTGGATTGGTAAGATACCATGTTCTGAGCTCGATCCGGGCATCCATCGCAGAGGCCAACGGCTATCAGGAAGAGGCCGAAAAGATGAGAGCTCAGGGCAACCTGAGGCTGATGATCATGTCCGATGAGGAGCTGCGGGAGCTCGCCCGCATGCTTTCGTTCCTTCCCTCAAGACCCGCGGAGGCGGTATATCAGGAACTCAAACAGGTAGTCGAAGAACAACGGAAAGCCGCAGACGAATGGGTCACGGCTTTCGGTATCATTCCCTATAGCGCTCGGCAACCTAACGCATAAGTAAAAGGCTCCTACTTCCTCCTTTGGCCCCATTTGAACCAGAAAGCCCTCATTTGCATGAGGGCTTTCTGGTTTTCACGGGGGCGAATTTCGCACCGGCTGATGAGGATCGCCTATGCCGGTTCTGTTGCCGACTCGTCTTTCGGCGGCTGTTTGGCCCGCGTATTATAGTCCCGCAGCCAGCGATGGATTTCATCCATGGCCGGAGGATACACGGTCAGCACTTCTAGATCCTTGGGGAATTGAATGCGGTGCCCTTCGCGGATAAACAGCACTCCGGTTTCGCCCTCGGCGAGGGTCTCGCCGATCCTTTTGGCCATGTGCGCGTATCGCTTCGAAGCAGACTCTGCATGGAGTTGCAATATCTTTTCCCGGGTTTTCTCCCCGACGACCACCATGAGGCAACGTTCCCAATCCATGGTCTCGGTGGATAGTTCCACATCATCGAAAGCTTGAAGATGAGCACCATCGGGGCTGCGGCTTTTGATCAAATTGTGGCTTTCCGGATTGAGGCGCTCGACCACGGTCATTCCCTCTTGGCCCCCCGCATGGACCATCTCATGATACACGCGCGTGATCTTACCGAGCTTTGATTCGAGTTTCTCGAGATGGCGGGCAATCTCGGCCCAACACCGGCGGTAAATTTCCACAAAATCCGGCGGTGCATCTCTCCCGCAGAAAATCAGAGGGACTACGATCAACTTCCTCGCCCCCGTGAACTTATCCACCGGCGGCCTTTCGATCTTACCCAGTTCTTCCGACATGGGTTCCCCCCCGATCAGCTCTCATCAAGGCCCTGGGACCGGCGCCTCTTGAGCCATTCCTCTATCTCCGCGCTCACATTGTCCTTTCCCACGAGGGTTTCCATCAACTCATAAACCTCACCAAACGTGGAGACAACATCGCGCGGGGTGCTTCGAGTGGAGACGCATGCCATGGTGAGTTGGCTGGCCATCATCATAAGATAAACCCTTTGCATCTCCCGGGCCTGTTTAGCCACTTCCTGTTGCATATGGGTCGTGAGGCATGACATCAGCTCAGCTTCGTCCCTGAGATCCCGTCCACATATCGGACAACGCATGGGTTCCCCTCCTGACCGGCTTGGTGATTGAGGGCTTCCTCAGATACAACGGATGGAGCGTAGAAGGATCATCTGATTCACCCATTTTTATTCTACACCATGCCATCTCCGCAAGATAGAAGGCCCGAGAGCGAGCCGGCGATGGATCGGGGAAAACGGCCTCCGGACCCAATGCGGCTTGCAGTCGGGTACGGTCTTCGGGGCGAATATCGCCGCAGAAGGCCGTCTTCCGAGAGAGGCGGGCAGAGAGATCGCTGATCGTGGTGAGATGCTCCCCGACGACCTTGGAATACCGGCCGTTTTGCACTGCGAAGACGGCGGCGGCGATTTCGGTCCGCCCCATGGGCAGAATAGAACATATCGGGAGCCCACAGTCCATGTGGGGGTAGGCCATGAGTTCAAGTGTCCCAATCCCAATGAGGGGAATACGAAGGGCAAAGGCCAAGCCTTTGGCCGTGGTGATCCCCACCCGGAGTCCGTTGAAGCTTCCCGGTCCAATCGCAACCGCCACGGACTTGATATCCCCTATCTTCGCCCCTTGTTCCCCCACCAACCGAAGGATATTCGGCACAAGTTCACGGGTATGGTTCCGAGCCGTAACCCATGAGAAATCTGTGAGCACCACCCCCTGCTCGGATAAGGCAACGCTGGCCCCGTGCGTGGAAGTATCTATCGAAAGTTCCATCATCCGCCCTCCGAAGGGCCGAGCGCCGCCCTCAGGCGTCTGACAAGCTCGCCGTAGCGGTTCCCGTAGGGTTCAAAGCGTATCCGCCGCCGAGTCGGGTCAAGGTGGTGGAGCACTATTCGAAGGTGTTCCGGGGGAAAGGCGGTGAGGGCTTTCTCCGCCCACTCCACCGCCAGCGCACCCCCATTGCCCAGACACCCATCGAAATCAAGGTCCGCTGCTTCTTCGGCACCTTCGATCCGATAGAGATCCCCATGGTACAGCGTGAGGCGCCCATGGTATTCCTTCATGAGCACAAAGGAAGGGCTGGTGGCATGCCCCGGATACCCGATCCCGCAAGCCATCCCCTGAACAAAACATGTTTTTCCCGCCCCGAGATCTCCCATGAGGAGGATCACATCCCCCGGTTCAATCAGCTTCCCAAGTTCCCGGCCGAGGTTACGCGTTTCCTCTGCGGAAGCAGAGATCAACTCAAATGCATCGTGTGCCAGGGGCAGAAGCAATCCTGATCTCGATATGGAGCCTCTCTCCCCTGTTCAGGTTTCAGTGCGGCAATCGTCCGTGCTATAATGTTCTATCCATAGGCGCGGGGAGGTGTTCATTCTGGAAACCGCTGAGCTTGCCCGAAAGATCGTAGACGCTGCCCTCAACAAACAAGCCCTGGATATCCTCCTCCTCGATCTCAAGGGGGTTTGCAGCTTCACCGATTACTTCGTCATCTGTACCGGCGAGAGCGAACGGCAGCTTCAGGCCATCTGCAACGAGATCGATGAGATGCTGGCCGCATCTCAAATCCCCCGGCGCCAATATCAAGGAAGCACGGATTCCGGTTGGCTCATTCTGGATTTAGACAGCATCGTGGTGCATGTCTTCCTGCCGCAGCAACGGGCGTTTTACGCCCTCGAAGACATGTGGCGAAACGCCTCCACCGTCCTTAAGATTCTATGATCCAGCGATCCACCGCCCTCTCATACGATAGGATCTCCGCTGGAGAGAAGAAGAGGGCGATCTCCTTCTCGGCGTTTTCCACCGAATCGGATCCATGCACCAGATTCCGTCCGATCTCAAGTCCGAGATCCCCGCGGATCGTTCCCATGGCCGCTTGAACGGGATTGGTGGCCCCCATGGTGTTTCGGACGGTTTCCACCGCCCTTGGGCCTTCAAATACGGCGGCGATGATAGGCGATGAGGTAATGTACGCTACTAGCGGCTTGAAAAATGGCTTCCCCTCGTGAACCGCATAGTGCTTTCTGGCCAATGCTTCGTCCATCTGAAGCAACTTCATCGCCACGATTTTGAGCCCTCGCCTTTCCAGGCGCGCGATGATTTCCCCCGCCAAACCCCTCTGCATGGCATCCGGCTTGACGAGGACGAGCGTCCTTTCCATTTTCACCCCTTTGGTCATTTGGAGACCCCCTGTTCGATCCAGAGGGATTATGTACCGACCTTTGAGGGGTGTCAAGGACAGCCGCATTCAACCCGATGCGGGCTGCAACGCCCCCCTCGCGAGCGGCAAGACATTTATGTTGGAAAGTTATACATATGACACTATATAACAAAATACCATTTATCTTAAGTATATTGCTATATTTGACTTCAATAATTGTTTTGATGTATAATTAGGTAAAAATCTGAAGAGGAGGCAACCGAACATGCGTTCCGCCGAGAAGCAACCCATCCGCGCTCCCGATCTTGACCAAGACGGATACCTTGTCAAACCCGAAACGTGGAGCAAAGCCACCGCCGAAGCACTCGCCCAAGAGGATTTCCCCGGAGGGCTCACTGAAGACCATTGGAAGGTGATCAACTTCATCAGAGAGTATTATCTGGAACTCGGCATCGTGCCGCCGGTTCGGATTCTCGCGCGCAGAACCGGATTCACCCTCAGCCAGATTCAAAAGCTCTTCCCGCAGGGATTGGCAAACAGCGCCTGCAAGATAGCCGGAGTTCCCCGCGATGCAATCAAGCCGAGTTTTCTGTATCCGTGAGATCCTTTCTGGAGGAGTGAGACCTCTGGTGCCAAGAGGCGGGCACGGATGCCTTACGGGCCGATCTTATTCGCCGGTCCGGTGAGGAGGTAGGATGGAAATCGTCCAGATCGCCACATACATCTTTGGATTGGTCTTTGCCATCGGCTTCATGGGCAAAGCGATCCAATATGCCCGCATGCCGATTCACCTCCGCTGGGAATTGTACCCTCTGGCCGGGGAGCGGAACCGGCCCTGGGGAGGCTCATATCTCGAAAAAGCGGAGTGGTGGACCACTCCCCCCGAGAGAAAGAGCCTTGCCGGAGAGTTGGCGTTCATGGGACAGGAGGTATTCCTCTTCCGCGAGTATTTTCAACGGAATCGGCGCCTATGGACCATCGTCTATCCCTTCCACATAGCGATCTTCTTGTTCATCTTGTTTTTCATGCTACTGATCGTGGGAGCACTCGTGCTCAGTGCGGAGATCGCCGTCGCCGGAGAAGGCGCCGGCGCCGGTGGGGAATTCCTGTACTATGCCACCCTCGTCGCAGGAGTGGGGGCTTTCACTCTGGGGACCACCGCTTGCACGGGGCTATTTCTCCATAAGCTCACGGATCCGACGATGCGGACCTACGCCCGCCGGATCGAGCTCTTCAACATTCTTCTGGTTCTGGCCATCTTCCTCACCGGTCTCTGCTCTTGGGCACTCGCCGATGCCACCTTCACCGATGCGCGAGAATTCGTGCGAAGCCTATTCTCGTACAAGGAGATGGCCCGAATCGAAGCGGTCAGCATCGCTCACATCCTCTTGCTGGGAGCATTCTTGGCCTATTTGCCTTTCACCAATATGATGCACTTCTTTGCCAAGTTCTTCACCTACCACAAAGTTCGGTGGGATGATGCCCCGCACTTGAGGGGAAGCTATGTAGAACGCCGCATCGAACCACTCCTCGAGCAAACGGTGACGTGGTCGGCGCCCCACATCGAAGGGATCAAGCAATGGAGAGACATTGCAAGTCAAACAAATGAGCCTCCCCGAAAGGAGTGATCATGAGCCGAACGAAAGCAATCCGGCCGAGCGATATCTCGAAGAACCCTCTCGATCCCTTGGCCATCGTGACGGGGCAAGATCTGATGCCGCTTCCGTACCCGTGCGATACCTTGAATCATCCGGGGACCGGCCCTCTCAGCGATCGTCAGAAGGAAACATATGAATGTGCACTCGATGGGGTGGTGGCGGTAGCCATCCCCAAACCGCGGAGCCCGATGGAAGAAGAAGCACTGGTTCAGGCGTTTCTGCGAGGGTTGCGCAAGCTCTTCAGCAAAGAAGACAACTGGACTTTCCTTCAGCCGCTCAAGCTCTCGATGGACTATTGCGTGAAGTGCCAGACGTGCAGCGAGGCCTGTCCCGTTTTTGAAGCCAGCGGCCGCCAAGAAATCTACCGACCCACGTTCCGTTCGGAGGTATTCCGGAGGATCTACCGCCGATACATCGAGGGCGAGAGTCGCCTCATATCGCGCCTCAAAGGGGATGGAATCGATTTGAACTGGGCCACGATCGCCCGCCTTTGTGAATCCGCCTACCGCTGCACTCTGTGCCGTCGCTGTGCTCAGGCGTGCCCCCTGGGCATCGATAACGGGCTCATCGCCCATGAGTTGCGCAAGCTCTTCAGTCAGGAGATGGGCCTTGCCCCCAAAGAGTTGCACACGAAAGGAACCGTGCAACAGCTCACCGTCGGCTCGAGCACAGGGATGAAACCCAAAGCCTTTTTGAATCTCATCGATTTCATGGAAGAGGACATCGCCGAGAAGACCGGACGAAAGATCAAGATCCCCGTAGATAAGAAGGGCGCGGATATCCTCCTCGTGCACAATGCCGGGGAATTCGTCTCATGGCCGGAAAACCCGGCCGCCTTCGCCGTGATCTTCGAAGAAGCCGGCCTGAGCTGGACGCTCTCCAGCGATCTGTGCGGGTACGATGCGGTAAATTACGGCGTCTGGTACGATGATGTGCAACTGGCCAGAATCGCCTATCGGCACGCCAAAATCGCCAAAGAACTCGGCGTCCGACGCATCGTGGTAGGAGAGTGCGGGCACGCCCACAAGGCGCTTCTGGTGACCGCCGATAGGGTGCTTCACGGCGAACTCAATATCCCAAGGGAAAGCTGTTTGCCCCTTCTCGAAAAGATCGTATCGAGCGGCGTGCTCAAGCTCGACCCCTCCCGCAATGCCTTCCCCGTTACGCTGCACGACCCGTGCAACATCGTGCGGCTCGAAGGGATCGTCGAGCCGCAACGCCGAATCCTGCGGCGGATCGCGCCGGACTTCCGGGAGATGAACCCACATGGGGTGTATAATTACTGTTGCGGCGGCGGGGGTGGATTCGCCATTATGTCCGGGATGAACATCAGCGATTGGAAACTGGGCATCTCCGGCCGAATGAAAGTCAAGCAGATTCTGGATACCTTCAAGGATTGCATCGGGCCTCAGACCCGCAAGTACGTGTGCGCACCTTGCTCCAATTGCAAGGGGCAACTCCGGGATCTCATCTCATATTATGAGTTAGAGCCACGGGCAAATATCCATTACACGGGGCTCGTGGACCTGATCGTGAATGCGATGGCGGATACGCCCATGCGCTACCTCGAACCGGAGGAAGCCGTCAAGGATACGGTGCCCGAGGAGGCGGTTGCCTCTCGCACCAAAGGGCAACCGACGGGACTATAGGAGAGAAAAGGGTGAAGGAAATTCGCAATCGCCCCGTCTATTCCATCGGCGTAGTGGCTGAACTCCTCGGTGTTCACCCCGAGACCATCCGGGTATGGGAACGATCGGGAGTCATTCGCCCGCCCTATCGGCGCCGTGGCAAGCGGATGTTCTCGGAGGACGATCTGAGGCGACTCCAATTCGTGCAACGATTGGCCGGAGAGGGGCTCAGCCTGCGGGCGATGCATTTCTATCTGAGATTGTATCCCTGCTGGCATACGTACGATTGCTCAGAGTGCCTCCACGGCACCGATGCCCCGGTGGAAGGCAAACCATGTTGGAAGGAAACAGGCTGGTGCTGTCAAGCACCAAGCAACGCCGACCTCTGCGCAACATGCTCGCACCGACCGGCGGAGCTTGCCCCCGCTCCCGCTCAGGGGACATGGCCGGATCACATCCTTCCGGAGAACCAACCGGAGGACCGCTCGGGCGCTGAGTCCATCCCCGCCCGATCCACCGTCCGCACAGAGTCCACAATGTTCCATCCCATTCAAGGGCAGGTAGGGGAAGGATGACCACAGTATCGCCGCTCATCGGAATCTGCGGGCTTTCTTGTCGGTTGTGCCCTCTGTATCACTCCCGAAGCGAAAGCCGTTGCCCCGGGTGTACATCGGCCGCCGGCTCAAAAAGGGATTGCGATTTTGCCGCCTGCCCTCATCGAGGAACAGGGATCGCGTTCTGCTGGGAATGCCCCCACTCCGAATCGTGCGAAACATGGCGCCGCCATCGGGAATTTCCCGGCGCCTTCGGCCACAGGCAATCCATCGAAAACAATATCCGCTTCATCCGGCAGTACGGCCTTCCGGCCTTCGAGAAAATGATCATCGCGAGGGAGAAGCTTCTCCGGGAGATGCTGACCCAGTATGACGAGGGCCAATCGACAAGCTATCTCTGCACCGCTGCCGGCACCATGGAGATCGGTGAACTCGAAGCGGCCCTCACCCTGGCCTGGGAGGCCTGTAGCGGAATGGAACGCTCCGAACGGTCAGCGACGCTCCGAGAGTTCCTCAATCGAATGGAATAGCAGAAACACCGAACGATTGTCCCCGAAGAGAGAGGCACGGATTCCGGTCGAGCACGGGACCTCCGTGGCAAACGATGACTTAAAGGCGATCCACCCATCTATTGTGAGTCCAGAACCACCGCACGAAGCCATTCTCCGTTTCCACCTTCAGATAGCCTTTGCTCACCATCGACCCGATCGCCTTAGCCACGAAATCGGGACCGAAGCGGGTGAGCGGAGCGATCCTCATCACTAGCTCCCGCAAGGGGTCCTGACCATTCCGCGAAAACGTGCCCACCGTCTCGATCACATCCTCGGAGAGGAGCTGATACATGAGTTCCGTTCGGGAGAGGGCTTCGACCTTGAACACTTCCTCCGGGGTTGCCTTGCCTTCCCGGTACCGCTCCAAAACCTCTTCCCATGCCGCCTCGATGGCATGGAGGAAGTCGTCGAGGAATGCATCCATCTCGGCGGCGCTCAAGGCCGAGGTCCGAACGATCGCCCGGTTGGCATCGTAAGCGTTCCAATCGTCCGTGAGGATTTCGAGATCGTATTCAGCGATCCGCTCCCGGACGGTCGTGCCGGGGAACGGGGCGAGCATGTGATAGCCGTATTGAATCCCGAGTTCCTCGGCGAGCCGCTTGGAATCGTTCATCGTCTCTCGAGTCTCGCCGGGGAGGCCCACGATGAACGAGGCATGCGCTCCAATCCCGGCTTCCTTGCAATATCGAACGGCGGTTCGGGCTTGCTCGACGGTGATCCCCTTCTTCACCCGTTTCAGCATCTCGGGGTTGCCCGATTCGATGCCGAAGCTGATGCTATCGCACCCGGCATCCCGCATGATCGCGAGGATCTCAGGGTCCACCGTGTTCACGCGCGAGAAGGCGCTCCAATTGAATTCGATCCCCCGCCGCTTGATCTCGGCGCAAAGCGCCTTCACCCGATCTTTGTTCGCGGTAAAGGTATCATCCGTGATATTGATCCGGGTAAAACCGTAGTCAAGAAGCGTTTCGATTTCATCCGCCACTTTGTCGGGCGAACGGGGGCGGACTTTGGCCCCGACCATCCGCCGCCCCAAGCAAAAGATGCATTGATTGGGACACCCGCGGCTAGTGATGATGCCGGCGGGATACCCCAGCGCAAGATATCGCGACATGGGTAAAAGGTGCCGCGCCGGAAGCGGCAGCGAATCCAAATCCTCGATGAGGGGCCGTGGAGGGGTTTTGACGATCTCCTTGCCCCGTCGGAAAGCGATCCCTTCGATCTTCGGCCATGTCTCGGGTTCTCCGATATGGGGGAGAAGCTCCATCAGGGTCTTTTCCCCTTCACCAAAGACGATCACATCCACTTCCGGGAAACGAGAGAGCGTTCCCTCGATATCATAGCTCACATGGGGTCCGCCCATCAGAGTGATCAATGAAGGCCTATGTCGCTTCGCCTGACGGATAATCTCAGCGGCGATCAGAAAATTCATGGTGACGGAGGTTGCCCCGATCACATCGGGATCAAAGGAATCGAGATCCTTTTGAAGCTTCTCGGGGGTATAGCGGCGAACAATGTAATCGAAGATGGACACCTCCGCCCCCGCCGCTGCGCAGGCCGCCGCCGCGTACGAAAGCCCTAAAGGGGGAGAAGGGGCTTCCGAAAGGGGATACGGGGGAGCAACGAGGGCTACTCTTATGGGTCTATGCATGTTTGGAACTCCTATCCGATCACAGGTGCCGCGGCACGTGCGTATCAATTATACGAAGGGAAAGCCTCCCCTTCAATCCCCCACGAATGCCCCGGAACGACGAGCACCAAGCGAACAAAGATCAGCACATAGAGGCAATCTTTCCGCTAGCGGGCAAAGAGGAAATAGAGCCATCCGATTCTTTCATCGGAGAGGTGTTTCTCGACGGCCCGATCGGCTCCTGAGGAGATCAGCGCCGGATCGACGGGGATCGGGAGGGGCTCTTTGCTCATCACGGCAATCAGAGTCAGCTTCTGGGCACACGGCCCGATCGTCCTTGCGATCTTGTCCAGATCAGATGCATAGAACTCCTCGAGGATATCCGCCGCCGTCCGCGTATACCCGCGCCCGATCAACCGCTGGGCCTCCGCGAGATTCGCCCGGGCGTGTTCCACGAGCCCGCTCTCCCGGAGTTCCAGAACCCTCTCCCACGATAGATTCCCGACCGCGGGCACGGGCCATGCAAATACGGCGCGGAACGCATCCTTGGGGGCATTTCTTCCGCCGGAGAAGAACAGACCGATCGCCTCGGCCTCGATCGAATTACACATCATGACGGCCGGGGACATAGAGGAAAGCACCGTCCATACGGCGGCGCCTTCGACAAGGGCAGGATACATTTTACTGGCCCCGATGGGCAAATCGGGGGGATAATCCGGCAGCACCCCGATGGGTGCATCCTCCACCGGAGGAAGCCGGGCAATAGCGCTTTCCAGAAGCTCATTTCCCCGCCACTCACCTTTCAGGTACCGGCCCATCCATTCGTATCCGGGTAAAAGGCGGTGAACGGGGTCCCAGATAGTACACAGCCGGGGGATAACATCGGGAGACATGAAATGGCGCTTCGCCGCCGCATTGAGAAGATATTCCACATCATGCCTGCCGGGGACCTGCAGGATCACATTCTGGAATAGCATCGTGGCGAGTTTGCCCACTTCCGAGAATACATCCAGACTCGATGCAAGCTTATAGTAGGTGATAAATGCCGAAGACATGAAAGCCTTACCCGGTTGGCGGCAGATTCAATGCCTGATCATTCCATCGTCTATGCATTATTCGTATCTGGCACCAAGTTATATCGAGTATACTTCGATTCTCACGATCTTTCAATCCGGATTTTGTACCACCGGCCCAAAAGGCTTGATTATTCGGAGAGGGCAAGGAATCCGGGGAATCTTGAGGAGAGGGAATTCTGAAAAGCCCCGAGGAGCCGTTCAACAAAAAAGGGCGGTTCCTTCCGGAACCGCCCTCTGGCTCACTTCTTCTCCCCGGATTCCTCTTTCTTCTTGGGTAAATCCTTAGGGGGGGCGCCACCTTTGGTCTTCTTGATCATTACCAGGCCGTTGCGGGCGCCGGGCACAGCGCCTTCCACGAGGAGAAGGTTCTTATCGGGGTTGGTCTGCACCACCTTCAGGCCACGGATCGTCACGCGGGCATTTCCCATATGGCCGGCCATCCGCAAGCCCTTCCATACCTTGCCCGGATCGGTGCCGCCGCCGATGGAACCGGGCGCCCGATGACGGTCCTTTTGCCCGTGGGTCTTGGGCCCACCGGCGAATCCGTGCCGCTTGACTCCGCCGGCAAACCCGCGCCCCTTGGAAGTTCCCACCACATCCACTTTCTCTCCCGCCTGAAACATCTCAACCGTGACTTTCTGCCCGATCTCCACCCCCGCGAGATCACTCGTGCGGAATTCCCGGAGATGCTTGTAAAGCCCGAGCTTGCCCAGATGCCCCTTCTCCGGCTTGTTCAGCCGCTTGGTCTCGCCAAAGCCCAGTTGCACAGCATCGTATCCTTCCTTCGCTGCGCTCTTGATCTGGGTGACCACACAAGGGCCTGCCTCGATGGCCGTCACCGGCACGACCTTGCCGCCCTCGAGGAACACCTGCGTCATCCCGATCTTTCTACCTAAAATGCCCGTAATCATTGTCTTGATCCTACCTTACTGAATATATACCCAAAGCGCCCGGAAAAGCCCCCTCCGCGAGGATCCCCCTCGACCTCCGACTTATATCTTGATCTCGATGCTCACACCGGCAGGCAGATTCAAACGGGTGAGGGCGTCCACAGTCTTCGGCGTCGGATCGAGGATATCGATGAGCCGCTTGTGAGTGCGAATCTCGAACTCCTCGCGCGAATCCTTGTCAATGAAGGTCGAGCGGTTCACGCAGAACTTCCGGATGTGGGTCGGCAGGGGAATAGGCCCCACCACCGCGGCTCCCGTGCTCTCCGCCGATTCCACGATATAGCTCGCCGATTGATCGAGGATCCGGTGATCATAGGACTTGAGTTTGATTCTGACTTTCTGTTTCGGCATAGACGTCATCCACAACTATTTTGATTTCAGCAAAATGCTATCGGCCAGTTCCTTGGGCACCGGTTCATAGCGATCGAACGCCATGAAGAAGCTCGCCCGCCCCTGGCTCATCGACCTTAGATCCGTGGCATAACCGAAGCTCTCCGCCAAAGGCAATGAACACCGGATGATGGTATACCCTTCATAAGGCTCCACCGATTCGATGCTACACCGCCGGGCGTTGAGACCTCCGATGACATCGCTCATGAATTCCGTGGGCGTGGTCACTTCCACCTTCATCATCGGTTCAAGCAGGATAGGCCCCGCTTTCGAGAGGCATTCCCGCGTACCGATGGCTCCCGCCATTCTGAAAGCGATCTCCGAGGAATCCACTTCATGGTAACTCCCGTCCACCACCGTGACCTTCACATCGATGACGGGGAACCCCCCTAGAACACCTTCGTTCAAAGCCTCAACCACGCCGGCCTTCACGGCGGGGATGAACTCCTTGGGAATCACGCCGCCTACAGTGGCATTCTCGAATTCAAACCCCTTGCCGCGTTCGAGCGGCTCGATCTCGAGCCAGACATCCCCGTATTGCCCCCGTCCGCCGGTCTGCCGGACAAATTTCCCCTGGGCCCGGGCTTTGGCCGTTATGGTCTCCTTGTAAGCCACCCGGGGCTTGCTCACCCGTGCCTTTACATTGAACTCCCGGAGGAGCCGGGTGACCAGCACTTCCAACTGGAGCTCACCCATTCCGGAGATGAGCGTTTGTCCCGTCTCAGCGTTGTAGCGAACCTTGAATGTGGGATCCTCTTCCGCCAGCTTTCCAAGGGCATCCATGATACGATCTTGATCGGCCCGAGACTTCGGCTCGATGGCCACGGAAATGACGGGCTCCGGAAAGCTGATCGCTTCCAACACGATGGGATGCTTGGCATCGCAAATCGTTTCCCCGGTGGAGGTGTTCCTCAATCCCACCGCGGCAACGATATTCCCACCGGACGCTTCGGCAATCTCCTCACGGTCATTGGCATGCATTTGATAGAGCCGTCCGATCCGCTCTTTTTTATCCGTGATCGAGTTGTAGACCTGCTGACCGGACTCCACGCTTCCCGAGTATATCCTCAGATATACGAGCCGCCCCACGAATGGATCCGTCACGATCTTGAAAGCCAAAGCCGCCAGTGCCTTATCATCGGGGCGGCGGGTGATGGTTTGTTTGGTGCGGGGATCAAATCCCTGAACGGGGGGCATATCCAGAGGGGAGGGGAGATAATTCACAATCGCATCCAGCACCGGCTGGATACCGATATCCTTGAGAGCGCTTCCACAAAGAACGGGGAAGGTTTTCGCCGCAATGGTTGCCCGCCGCAGGGCGGCCTTGATCAAGGGAACATCAATGGAACCTTCCCCCAGATAGGCCGCCATCAATTCATCATCACTATCGGCAAGGGCTTCGATAAGGGCCTGCCGGTGTTTAGCGGCGGCCTCCCGATACTCCGGTGGAATTTCCGTGACCTCCGACCGGGAACCTTCGTAGAAATACCACGCTTTCTCTTCGATCAGATCGATCACTCCGACAAACGAAGATTCCGAGCCCATCGGTAGTTGGATGGCCACTGGATTGGCCTTGAGCCGCTTGCGCATGGTATCTATCGTTCGTAAGAAATTCGCGCCCGGCCGATCCATCTTGTTCACAAAGCAAATCCGCGGCACATGATACTTATCGGCCTGCCGCCAGACGACCTCCGATTGTGACTCGACGCCCGCCACACCATCGAAGATCACCACTCCACCATCGAGCACGCGCAAACACCGCTCGACCTCCGCCGTGAAATCCACATGCCCCGGCGTATCGATAAGGTTGATGCGATGCCCTTTCCAGTAGCAGGTTGTGGCCGCGGCTACAATGGTGATGCCCCGTTCGCGCTCCTGATCCATCCAATCCATTTCGGTCGTGCCGTCATCCACCCGGCCGATCTTATGGGTACGGCCGGTATAGTGAAGGACCATCTCGGTCATGGTGGTCTTGCCCGCGTCAATGTGGGCAATGATCCCGATATTTCGGATATCCTTCAGTTGGACCTCATCTGAGACCATAGATTGTGCCTCGGCACGAACCTTCAACATAGGCCCTTACCATCGGTAGTGTGCAAACGCGCGGTTTGCCTCTGCCATCTTGTGGGTATCGGTACGCTTCTTCACCGTAGCCCCTTCTCCCTTGGATGCGTCGATCAATTCCGCAGCCAGCCTTTCGGCCATCGGCTTGCCCTTTCGAGCACGAGCGCTAGCGATGAGCCACCGCATGGCCAGAGTCATGCCCCGCTCGGGAGGCACCTCCACAGGGACCTGATAGGTAGCCCCGCCGATCCGCCGGGGCCGGACTGCCAGAAGGGGTGTAGAATTCTTGAGGGCTTCTTCAAAGACCTCCAATGGATCCCTCTTCGTCTGCTCGCCCACCAGTTCTAGAGTCCGATACACGATCCGCTCGGCCGTTCTCTTCTTGCCTCGTTGCATGACTTTATTGATGAACCGGGCGATCTTCACGCTCCCGTACCGGACATCAGGCAAAATTTCCCTTTTGGGAACATATCCTCTTCTCGGCATCTTCTCACACCCCTTATTTCATCGAAAGAGCTTCCGCCCAAATGACGGAAGCTCTTCCCCTCACAAGGTCGAAATCAGCGTGCTCAATCCGCCGCTGCTTTCGTGCCCTTCTTGGTCCCGTATTTGCTTCGGCTGGTCTTGCGCTCCGTCACCCCTCCCGCATCCAGTGTGCCCCGGATGATGTGATAGCGGACTCCCGGCAGATCGGGAACGCGCCCTCCACGGACCAAAACCACCGAGTGTTCCTGCAGGTTGTGACCTTCGCCGGGGATATAGGCGGTGAGCTCCACCCCATTGGTCAAACGAACACGGGCCACCTTGCGCAGCGCCGAATTCGGTTTCTTGGGCGTGACGGTTTTCACCTGAAGGCACACCCCGCGCTTTTGGGGCGAACCCCTCTTCAACCGCCGCGTCCCCTTGCCCAGAGAGCTGTGCGCAATGTGCAGCGCTGCCACCTTTGTCTTCTTCTTAGGCTTGGTCCGACCTTTCCGTACAAGTTGGTTGATGGTTGGCAAGTTTCGTGCCCCTTTCTTTTTTTGATGCTACTTCGCACAACGTGACAATATCAAATTAAACCATCCGTAGATAGCAATGTCAAGGGATGGGCAGTGGCCAAAAAGAGCGATTCAGCTTTACCGCCTTCACCCTCGGGGCGAATGAGCTCGATCACCCCACTTGCGGACCTTGTCCCGGAATTCCCCCACACCCCATGAACCGGTCCGGCTCTTCCGCCCCCACCCGCCCAAAAGGGTCTTCTTCCAATCCCCCCGAAGGATATCTTTTGCATGCTCTTCTTCAATCGCTTTTTTGGGAGGTCATGATTTGTTGACAAGCCCTCGTTGATTGTTGTACGCTATGACTCAAAGTTCCCATCTCAATTCCGGAAGGCTTCCCTAATTTCCCCAACCGCTTCATAAAGGAGTGTTTCATGGCTGTCACGATCACTCTGAACGGAGTTGAAGTAAGCGGTCATCCGGGAATGACCATTCTCGAGCTTGCCCGGGAGTCCGGCGTTCATATTCCCACCCTCTGCCATGACCCGCATCTTGCCCCCTACGGGGCATGCCGGGTGTGTCTGGTGGAAGATGAGCGAAACGGGGCGCTTCTGGCCTCATGCGTAGCCCCGATCGCCCCGGGCATGGTGATCAACACCCGTTCGCCGAAGGTCATCGAGAGCCGCAAAATCATCGTCAAGCTGATGCTCGCCAGCCATCCCGATTCCTGCATGGTATGCGATAAGGGCAACCGCTGTCAACTAAGGCAGATCGCCGCCGATCTGGGGATCGGGCTGATCGACCTTCACCGCATCCCCCATCCGGCCACAATGATGGACGTAAACCCTTTCATCGAACGCGACCTTTCCAAATGCATCCTCTGCGCCAAATGCATCCGGGCGGATCAAGAGATCGTCTGTGTAGGGGCCATTGACTATTTTCATCGGGGATTTCCTTCCAAACCGGCCACCGTGGGGGATACGGCTCTCGAAGCCTCCGAGTGCACGTTCTGCGGCACATGCGTGGCCCTTTGCCCCACGGGCGCCCTCTCGGAGAAGATCAAGCCTTATCGCGGCACCACCACAACCTCGGTTCCCACCGTGTGCCCGTTCTGCGGATGCGGGTGCAACCTCGATCTGGAGATCGCCGGCGGGCGAATCGTACGGGCCGCTCCCATCGGCGGTCATTCACCCAACGGCGTCACGGCCTGCGTCCGCGGCTCCTATGGATACGATTTCGTCCACAGCCCGGAACGCTTGACCCGGCCGCTCATGAGGATCGAAGGCCAGCTCAAACCGGTCTCATGGGAAGAAGCCGTCAAGGCGGTGGCCGAAGGCTTCGGCAAGATGAAGTCCCTCTACGGTTCCGAAAGCCTTGCCGTCTTAGGGTCTTCGAAATGCACCAACGAGGAAGATTACCTTTTGCAGAAATTCGCCCGGGCGGCGATCGGAACCAACAACGTGGATAACGGCGGGCGGCTCTACAATGCACCGAGTCGGGTTGGGCTTGGGGAATGTCTTGGATTCGCGGCCGCCACCAACCCCATCGCGGATATCGAGCAATCCGGAATCATCCTTCTCATCGGGGCCGATCCCGAGATCTCGGCGCCGGTGATGGGCTATGCCATCAAGCGGGCAATCAAGAAGGGAAGGGCCAAATTGATCGTGATCAACCCATGGCCGGTTTCCCTTGCCCGAATGGCCCATCAACGGCTGCGCCCGAAGTCCGGCACCGATGGAATCCTCTTAAGCGGGCTCCTGAAGATCATCCTCGATGAGGAGCTATGGAACAAAGAGTTCGTTCTGGAAAGAGTGAAGAACCTCGATGAGCTGAAAGCCTCTCTGAAATCCATCACCCTTGCCGCAGTGGAGAAGGCCACGGGCATTCGCAAGGAGGAGATTCAGAATGCCGCCCGGCTCCTCATGGGGGCAGGGCCTATCGCGATCATCTTTGGAACCGGCGTCACCCAGCAAGCCGACGGGGTCGAGTGTGTGAAGGCCCTTGTTGACCTAGCTCTATTGACCAGAAGCCTGGGGCATGGCGGAGGCGGAATCTTCCCGATCCAAGTGGACTGCAACGGTCTGGGGGCCTCCGATATGGGGTGCCTTCCCGATTTCCTCCCCGGGTACCAACCCGTGGCCGACCCTGAAGCCCGGAGAAAGCTGGGGCAAGCGTGGGGCGCCCGATTGCCGGAAAGCCCGGGGCTCACCGCGATCGAAATGATCGAAAAGGCAGCTTCGGGGACCGTCCGGGGAATGTATATCGTCGGCGAAAATCCTGCGGCCGGTTTCCCCAGCACCGCATTCGTGCGCGGCGCTCTGGCAAACCTCGAATTCCTCGTGGTGCAGGATTTGTTCCTGACCGAGACGGCCAACCTTGCCCATGTGGTGCTCCCCGCCGCAAGCTTTGCCGAGAAGGACGGCACCTTCACGAACTTCGAACGGCGCGTTCAGCGGATAAGAAAAGCCGTTTTGCCCCCCGGGGAAGCAAGGGCGGACTGGGAGATCATCGCCCGTATTTCAAGCGCGATGGGATATCCCATGCAGTATTCCTCAGCGGAGGCGATCATGGGCGAGATTGCTCAACTCGTGCCGCTCTACCAAGGGATAGACTATGCCGCTCTCGATGGGGGAGGCGTATTCTGGCCCAAGACCAACGGCGCCCGGTGGGGTACAGCGAGGCTGTATGAGAGCGGTTTCGGTCCCGCCGGAGGACGCCTTGCCCCGATCGAGACCAAACCCGCGGAAAAGGTCCACAAGAACGGATACGGGTTCGAGCTTCTGGCCAGCCGGGTGCTTTACAAGTTCGGCAGCGGGGTACGGACTTCAAAATCGCCGCGTCTTGCGGCCGTAGCGCCGGAGCCCTTCCTCGAGATGCATCCGGGGGATGCCGCAAAACTCGGCGTCGGGGCAGGGGATCAAGTGAAAGTAACCTCGAAATCGGGAGGGCTTGTGCTCCGAACGCGGCTCACTGAGGCGGTTCTCCCCGGAACCGTGATGGCGCCGATCGGGTTCCCGCAGAGCCCGGTGAGAGCTCTCTTCGATGTATCCTTTGATCCCAAATCGAGGAGCCCGGTTCTCAAGACGTGCCGAGTAAAGATCGAGAAGCTGTAGATTTGCCGCCGGGAATATGCGCAGAGGAGAGGTTTGCGATGACCGAGAAGAATCCCCCGAAGGAAGTGGACCTCAGGCAAGTCGAAGAGATCATCGGCAAATACAAAGGCCAGCGGTGGTCTCTGATCCCCCTGCTACAGGAGGTGCAGGAGAAATTTGGGTATATCCCCCCATCAGCGATCAAACCCATCGCCGATGGCCTGGGCCTCTACCCCAGTCAAGTGCAGGGGGTCATCAGCTTCTATACGGGGCTCCACACGGCCCCGCGCGGGAGAAATGTGGTGAAGGTGTGCCGGGGCACCGCATGTCATGTTCGCGGCGGGAAGACGATCCTCAAGCTCATCAAGAATCAGTTGAACCTCGAGGAGGGTGAGACAAGCGAAGACCTCGAGTACACGCTGGAGACGGTCGCTTGCATCGGGGTATGTGCACTTGCGCCGAACATGGTGATCAACAATACGACTTACGGTCAACTCAATCCCAAGAAAGTGGCCCAGATTTTCGCCAGCCGCACGAATAGGGGTTAGATATGCAACAGCCGAAGTTCACCGTTCTTGTGTGCCGGGGGACGGGGTGCGTTTCGGGGGGCGGGGATCTCGTGTATCAAGCGCTCAAATCGGAGGTGGAGCGGGCGGGGCTGAAGCATGCCGCGATCGATTTCACGGGGTGCCACGGCTTCTGTCAGCAGGGGCCGAACGTAGTTGTCGAGCCGGACGGCATCTTCTATACGCATGTCTCACCCGATGATGCCCGGGAAATCGTCGAATCGCATCTCGGGGGCGGAAAGCCCGTGGAGCGGCTCTTCTATCGGGACCCCGCGACGGGCAGACCGGTGCCCCGCTACGAAGAGATCAATTTCTATGCCAAGCAACAGCGGGTGATCCTGCGCAACTGCGGGCACATCAATCCGGAACGCATCGAGGATTACGTAGAACGCGGCGGCTATCGGGCGCTGCGCAAGGTTCTGGCTACCATGACCCCGGAACAAGTGATCGCCGAGATCAAGAAGTCGGGGCTTCGGGGACGCGGGGGAGCGGGCGCTTCAACCGCCATGAAATGGCAGTTCTGCCGGGATGCCCCCGGAACAGTGAAATACGTGATCTGCAATGCGGATGAAGGCGATCCCGGGGCTTTCATGGACCGATCCATTCTGGAGGCGGATCCCCATTCCATGCTCGAAGGCCTGACGATTTGCGGCTATGCGGTCGGGGCGCAGACGGGGTATGTATATGTTCGGGAAGAATACCCGCTCGCCGTTCAACGGGTGAAGAAGGCGGTGGAACAGAGCCGGGCCAAGGGATTCATCGGCAAGGATATCCTCGGGTCGGGATTCAACTTCGATATCATCATCGTGCAGGGCGCGGGCGCATTCGTGTGCGGAGAGGAAACGGCGCTCATGGCCTCGATCGAAGGGCGCCGCGGCATGCCCCGCCCCCGCCCCCCCTTCCCCGCCACATCCGGCCTCGACGGCAAGCCGAGCAACATCAACAACGTCAAAACCCTCGCCTCCGTTCCCGTCATCATCGACCGGGGCGCCGATTGGTTCGTGACCATCGGCACGCAGAAGAGCCCCGGCACCGCCGTTTTCGCCCTCACCGGTAAGATCGCCAACAGTGGACTCGTTGAAGTGCCGATGGGCACATCCCTCCGCAAGATCATCTTCGATATCGGCGGCGGCATCCCCAGAGGCAAAGCGTTCAAGGCGGTGCAAACGGGCGGGCCTTCCGGCGGATGCATCCCCGCCCGCTTCCTCGATCGGCAGGTGGACTACGATTCGCTGGCGCAACTCGGCTCCATCATGGGCTCCGGCGGCATGGTGGTTCTCGATGAGAACACCTGCATGGTCGAAATCGCCCGGTACTTCTTGAGCTTTACTCAGGACGAATCCTGCGGGAAATGCACGCCCTGCCGGCTCGGAACGCGGCAGATGCTCGAAATCCTCACCCGGATCACACAAGGCAAGGGACAAGAAGGGGATGTAGATAAGCTCCTTCAGATCGCCCGAGTGGTCAAATCCTGTTCCCTGTGCGGTCTCGGTCAAACCTGCCCCAACCCGATCCTCACCACGATCAATTACTTCCGCGATGAGTATGAGGCCCATATCAAGGAACGGAAATGCCCAGCCGCGGTTTGCGATGCCCTGATGATCTCGCCGTGCCAGCATACCTGTCCGGTGGGGATCAACGTGCCCAAGTATGTGGCCGCCATCGCCGAGGGCGATTACATGAAAGCGGTGGAGACCATTCGCGAACGCAACCCCTTCCCTTCGATCTGCGGCCGCATCTGTCATCATCCGTGCGAAGTCCGCTGCCGACGGGGCGAGTTGGACGATCCGGTAGCGATCCGCTCCCTCAAACGCTTTGCCGCCGATTGGTACTTCGAAAATGTCCGGGAAGACCCCCCACCGTTTCCGCGAACGAAAAAGGAAAAGGTGGCGGTGGTGGGCGCCGGACCCACGGGTCTGGCGTGCGCCTATTTCATCGCGCAAATGGGATACGGTGCCACCGTTTTCGAAGCGTTGCCCGTGGGCGGCGGCATGCTCTCAGTGGCCATTCCCGCCTTCCGCCTTCCACCCGAGGTCATCAAGAGGGAGATCGATTATATCGCCAAGAAGGGCGTCGAGATCCGGTACAATACCCCGATCAACACCAACTTCACGGTGGATCACCTCCTCAAGCGCGAAGGCTACAGTGCGGTGTTCATCGCGGCGGGGGCTCAACGCAGCCAGCGCGTGGGGATTCCGGGTGAGATCGAAGGTTTGGAGGGGCTATACTACGGACTTCAGTTCCTGCGCGATGTCAAGATCGGACGGCCGGTGAAGATCGGAAAGCGGGCCGCAGTGATCGGAGGGGGCAATGTGGCCCTCGATTCCGCCCGAACCGCACTCCGATTGGGGGCAGAGGAAGTGAGCATATATTACCGGCGATCGCGCGAGGAGATGCCCGTCACCGAGGTCGAATACGATGAGGCTCTGGCGGAGGGCGTGAAGGTGCACTTCCTCACC
>Ga0123519_10000340_pt1 | contig 81682 bp, 71 predicted proteins | sample YelNatPaOPRAMG02_FD_87396 | JGI IMG/M metagenome (GOLD analysis project Ga0123519, IMG submission 87396) | Hot spring microbial communities from Yellowstone National Park - Yellowstone National Park OP-RAMG-02 (version 2) | ecosystem: Environmental > Aquatic > Thermal springs > Hot (42-90C) ...
GAAACCGGCTTTCTGACCATCGGCAAGAGCCTTGGCCGCGGAAATACCTGCAACCGGATCAGGGAACGACGCATCGGCGGGCTTGCCCGGACGCAGACAGTAAAGAGTATCCCAAATCGGATATTGATCAGAGATGCCGTAAACATCCATCGGGGTGCCGATGGCGGGCAATGTTATGCCGGTTGTAGTAGGCGAATCCAGATCGACACGAACGTCAGTCCCATCAGGCGCCTTGACGGTGAACATATTGTTCGCTGTATCCTGCGCGCTGACGTTCGTGCTCTTCACTACGAAGAATCGTCCGAGTGATCCACTCGTAAGCTGAGATCCGGTGGTAACCGTGGTTGGAGTAGGAATGGTTCCAGTTCCAAGAACCACAGGGGCAGCGCTCGGAGTCACTATGCTCGGTTTAAATCCGCTCATAGGAACAGCCGTTCCATAGACCAGGACCTTATAGCCTTCCTTGACCTCGGAACCCTTCGAGAAGACATTGACTCTCACCGCGAGCGGATTACCGCTCCAGCTCGTATCGATGATGTAGTAGTAGCCGTTATAGCCGACCTGAGGCGGTGTGGCGGTGCTGTCAGCCGCTGCGCGCACAACGGTTCCAGTGACGCATACATTGCGGGAATCGCTGCGATATACGCCAGCGCCAGGTGGTGTTGTCAACGTAGGCGCCCAGTCCATCACGATCTCGGTAGGAGTAAGCGGATAAACCCTGCCGTTCACGGTGGTCGTGCCGTTAAGGGTGACATCAGCGGACTTCGGCCAGTCGGAAGTACCGGTGGTACCGTTGGTGAATCCCTTCGGCCAGTCGCTCTGGATGTTGAACTCAGCCGGATGTGTGAGCTTGTAGATGCTCAGATCAGGCGCAACCGAATAACCGGTATCCGGAATGACATTGAGCGTATAGACGCCGTTTGCATCGGTGACGGCTTCGCGATAGAAGCTGCCCTTCGTTGCCCGCACGGTAACTCCGGCAGCCGGCTTATTGGAAATGCCTTCAGTCACGGTTCCAGTGATGGTTCCACCGGTAACGGTGATTATGATGGTGCCATGCCCGGGGAGCACGCCCGAATGCACATCGTAGAGATATACATCAGCCGTGATCGGTCCGGTGGGAGTATTAGCAGGGACAGGAACATTCAGCGAATAGGTATTCTGCTTGTTGGTGTCCGGGCCGGTCAGCTTGGTCATCACAGTTCCCGTGGTCGGATCGCCATCGGTACCGCAGCCCAGCGCGGGGCAATAGAACTTGCACGATGCGATATCGTTTGTACCGGATGGAACGCTGTTCTGGTCCTTACCGGTCACATTGATAACCGTCATGGATCCGATAGCAACGTTGGACGGAGTTGCTGATCCGCTAACGAACTCCGGCGAGATATCACCAACCCAGTTGATGATATTGCGCGAATATCTGACTTCAGAAACCGGAGTTGAGCTCGGTTCTCTCACAAGACCAAACCATGTGCCGCCACTTACGTAGTTCGTGCCCTGGGTCACAGCGAGGGTGCCCCGGTAATAATCAGCCGAAATAGACCTCGGCTGCTGGCCGTTCGCAAGAGTATACTGCTTCATGTTCGGCGATGTCGTAGTAATAGTCATCGCCTCGGACCTGGGGCATACCTGTATCGTGTTTGCATTGGTCGTCACAACCGGATAACTCTGCATACGCGCGACATACATCGTGCTGTCATCCGGAGTGATAGCCAGACCAAATGCTTGCGATAACTCAGTGTTGCGGTATGAGTTATCGGGTCTAAGGTTAGTCACGGGCTTACCTGTCTGATCGAACACACAGACACAGCCGACAACGTTGCCTCTTATACCCGCCATATAGACATTACCGGCAACATCGATAGCGGATTGGAAATAGTAATCGGTGACCGGGCTAACAGCGATGGCCGTGTTCATCGATGCCGGCGGATCTCCGCTTCCTATGAAGAGGTTGCATGTAGGTGGAGTCTGCTCTGCGCCATTGAAGTTTGTGGAAGCGCCGGCTAATCGGAGATTAGCGCCACTGGCAAAGTTTCCGCCTATTTGTTTGATATAGCTGGTCGGAATGGTTGTACCGCTGAGGGTCCATGCCGTTCCATTATATGTGTATATATAAATCCTGGTTTTTGAATAGTCGACAGCATACAGGTGGTTATCGGAGTCCATAAATAAGCCAAACGGGGCTGTGCCGCCGTAGCTGTCGGCCGGAGCAGGCAGTTTGCCTATAAGCGTGCCATCAGGGTTATATTCGTAAATACCCTTACCAGGCGTGGTGCCGCTATATACGCCGACATACACCCTGCCATAAATGGCACTGTTGGGATTGTTACACATCGTGATGCCGTAGAAACCGGCTCCGGTGCCTTCCCAGATCACAGGCATCTTGGTAGTGTCAGTGTCGGCAGCTGTAACTACGGTCGCACGCAGCCTGTACTGACCCGCGGGCGCGTTGTCGCCGCTCGCTGTCTGACCGTTCCAGGTCGCCACATTGCCGTGGTAACCCTTAGTTGCGGGCAGACCGGTAAATGTATAGACAACGTTGTTGCCCGAATCTACAACGTCAACAGTCACGCTTTGAGCGTCACCACTCAACCAATAACTGATCGGGGCAGGAACTGTCCCGTCGGCATCGAGCTGATACGCAGCAATGCCCGCCCACGATACTGATCCACAAACCAGCATCATCGTGAGGAGCACGGCGCTCAATAGAAACTTTCTACTCACTTGAATACCCCCTTCTCTTTCCGATATAAAATCGAAAAGACACTTTAATCCCCTTAGCTACGCGTATAAATGAAGGTTTGTTTTGAGGTATGCGAAAGGTCTGGCGCACATTGCCCGCGTCATCGTGTATCCCCCTTTACACGCGTAAGATGCAGCAGCAGAAGTCATTAGAGCATCTGCTACTGGAATTGCGGATTTGTCTGCTGCCCTATGTGGGAAGTCAGCAAAACCTTACTGCCCTGGTTCCGACCACTTAGCTGAAGATGGTGCACCTCTGTGGATGCTTCATCGCTAAATCAGCTATCGCATGTTTACCATGCCTTCCCGGCACCTGTCAACTGATAATTTAACTATATTTACATGATCGCCAGTAATCATTTTGCATCACTAGATTATCGGTTCACACAGATGTACAGCATTACGGCAAATCAACAATATTTTTAACATCACTTATATCTATATCGATTCCCCATGCATAACGGAGCGCCGCCTCAGCAGCGCTCCGTTATACATTACCTGATATTCATGCACTACTGAGTTTCAGGTAGTGTAGTGGCAACCTGGCAGAAGGTTTCACACACAATCTGAACTGCCAGTACGTCACATTGCTATATGAAACTCATTACTGAGTTTCAGGTAGTGTAGTGGCAATCTGACAGAAGGTTTCACACACAATCTGAACTGCCAGTACGTCACATTGCTATATGAAACTCATTAAATCGATGTCTTAAGAGACTCCAGCAGGTGCGGAGATGACTTCATAATATCTGCAAACCGCTTATATACATCCTGCCAGTTCACTAAGTTCCACCAGTTCTCTATCCACTCCGGACGCCGGTTCTGATACTTGAGATAATATGCATGCTCCCAGACATCGAGCACCAGCAGAGGCTGGATACCCCAGATGGTCAGCTTCTGATGATTCTCCACCTGCATAATATAAAGCTTCTCCCACTCCGGCATCCACCCGAGCAGAGCCCATCCACTGCCCTCTACCGCACCCGCAGCAGAGGTAAACTGCTTCTTGAACGCATCGAAGCTGCCGAAATCTTTCTCGAGCTGCCTGGCAAATTCACCCTGCGGCTCACCTCCGGCGTTAGGCCCCATATTCTCCCAGAACATCGTGTGCAGATGATCACCGGAGCCATGGAACACAAGCTGTTTCTCCCAATGCGAGATAGTCGCAAAATCTCCGCTCTTCCGAGCTTCTTCAAGCATCTCCTCGGCTTTATTCAAACCGGCAACGTAAGCTGCGTGGTGCTTGTCGTGGTGCAGGCGCACGGTCTCCTCGTCGCAGTAGGGCTCTAGCGCGTTGTAATCATAGGGAAGCGGCGGTAGTTCGTGTTTCATACCAGTTCCTCCTGTTTGTTTTCGTCAGTGTTCCCAACAGGGCACAAAATCAACAGCCCCGAGGAGCAGCCATTACGATCGCTCCCGGGGCTGTTTTACCCATCAATAAACTAACTCAACCCTAGGATAAGCAATTATTTACCGATTTTCCACCAGGCAGGCTTAGGTTCTCTGACCTCCTCGAGCCGGACATCGTCCACCAGAGCCAGCATCTTACCACTCGAAATCGAGCGTGAGAATGCGGCGCCTACGGTTATCGTATCGGATTCAGCCTTCCACAGCTTCGCAAACCGAAGCCATCGACCACCTGTGCGGAAGTCCTGGGTGGAATTATGGCCGATGAAATCGGTCCCGCCTTTGGGATCGCAGATTAATCGCACGAACAGGTCCGGGGATGTTCCACCCTGGTGATCAGTGTATATGTACGCCGAAAGCATATACAACTTTCCTGGCGTAACTTTTACTTTCCGGGAAATTATGTCGGTTCCAGCGCTCTTGTCCACTGCCCCGGAAAAAGACAGATCCCATCCCAAAGCGGACTTACCGGAATGAGCGGCGCTCGATACCGCAATGCGCGACCCGTTAACTTCCCAGCCCGTAAGCCCATCTTCGAAACCGCTGTTGGCAAGCGCCACATCGGCCACCGATATGACCTGCGGGAGCGGAGGCTGGATCATACGGTCCATCACAGCCAACGGAGTCAACCCTGCCTCGGGCACATGAGGAAGCGGCGGATCCGCAACGGGCTTGCTGTTGATGTCAAGCGTCCTCGTCACATAGACCGGCGTCTCGAACACACCTCCGGCTTCAGTCGAGGCGGTCAGCTTGAAATAGAACGTTAGCCCCGGCGAGATCGGGTGAATATCCGCCTCCTGCGTTCCCTTCGGCACATCGATCACGTTCGCCAAGGTGTATGGGGTGAGTCCGTAGCTGATTTTTACACCGCAGTCCTTACTCCCCTGCCATGAGACCTTGACCGATGTTCGTTCCGCTCCAATGACACGCATCGCGGCGATGGTTGGCGTCATCCCCGGCGTCTTCTCGCCGTATATGCTCACCAGCAGGTCGCGTTTCGGGGCTTTAGCTGCATCCTGAGGCAAGCCCTCGCCTTTGGGGATGATCTCAGCGAAATAGGTCTTCCCCGGCTCAACCGGAATCTCATCCGCGCCATACAGCGCAGTGACGATGTGATCGCCATCAGCTGAAGCTATGCATTTACAAACCTTATCCTTGCCGATGCGCGTAAGCGAACCGCTCATCTCCAACCGCGATACCCTGACCACCGCATCCATCGATTTCGGCGCATCTTTCAGCTTCATCCGGGTGCAAATCGCACGAACATTGGACGATCGAGCCTGGAAATAGACACCATTGGTATGCAGCACCCAGCCCCCATCGTTCATCGTATAAAGCACCGGCGAACGAATCGCATCATCGCTCTGAAGCGAGATCAGGAGACATAAATCCGATCCCGGCTCAGGCACGCCACCAAAATAAGCGCATCCGCCGGGATAGATATCACCGGTGGAGTGCAGGAATACGCGATATTCTTTAGCAGACGTAGACTTTATCCCTATATAATAAGCCTGGCCGGTCTCGAGCGCCACATCACCCGGCTTCCACTGCGCGGTTCCCCACCCTGTGTCGCCGATGCTCAGCGTCGCCTGCGAGCCTACCTGCACACCCGCCGGACCATCTTTACGCACGATTATGTTGTATGTGCCCGGCGACGCCTTCAAAGATACTCTGTCGAGCTCACCGGCAGTAGCGACGAATGTCTGTCCCTGTTCGGTAAACATCGGACCCTCGACCATGCCATCGGCTTCGTAAAGCCACCTGGCCGGTAAATCGACCGATACAGCCTGCTTACCATCCACGGTAATCGGCCCGACCACATACGGAACCGCTCTTCCGGCATCGGCAATTGAGACCAAATAGCTCCCCAGAGCAGCTTGAAGTTTACCGAAGCCGTTCTCGGTCTTCACAGCTATAACCGGAGCCGAGCCATTGGAACCGATGAAGCACACCGAAGCCTGTTCAGGCGCCGTATTCGAACAGCACCCGGCAGTGCGCACGGCAATGGTGGAATCAGCGCTCGCGCTAGTGCATGTAACAACCACCAGAGCGGCAAATATAGGTAAAACACGGTTATAAAAAGGCATTACATAAATCCTTCCTTTCCATTCCCTTACAGCTAAGCAGAAGTATACATTACAGACTCATCCAACGCAATGCAATTACCGTTGACATTCCCGCTCAGGGAGTATTATATTGCTGACAGTGAATTCATCAACCAGGACTGGTGAAACCAAATTGGCTTACAAAGAAGTTATTGCTGATTTCCGCAAAGCCATCGCTCTCGAGCAGCCCTCCCGGACGCCGGTTGTGGCATGCAGCGAAGAGTTCGATGTCCATGTATGCGGTGGCGGAGTCTCATATAATGTATATAACCGCGACCCCAGGGTTATGGCATCTACCCAGATAGCCGCGATAAAAAGATTCGGTTATGACTGGGCATGGCTGCAGGTGGACGACTGCATCGTCTATGAGGTGCTCGGGGTCGGTGTCAGAAGTGAAGGCGATATCTTACCCGCAACCTGTGACTATCTCCCGGCTACTATGGCAACATTCGACTCACTCCAGATGCCCGATCCACATAGAGATGGCCGTATGCCTGTTCTGATCGAAGCCATCAAAAGAGTGAAAGACGAGTTCGGCGACAATGTTATGGTGTGTGGGCGCACGGAAGCTCCGTTCAGCTCTGTCGCGCTCCTCTATGGAATCGAAGAGACGATGCTCCTCCCGCTTACCGATCCCGACCTTCTTAACAAAACGCTGGACTTCTTCGTCGAGCTGCAGACCCAGTTCGGGCTCGCACAGCGCGAGGCGGGAGCGGACGCGATATGGTTCGGCGATTGCAACGCTTCCGGGCATCTGATGAGCGAGCATTATTACAAAGAATTCGCCCTGCCCTACGTGACCCGTGTCACCCGGGAATACGATAAAGCCGGTCTTTGGAGCATCTACCATGCGAGCGAAGAAAAGGAAGGCCACCTTAAATTGCAAGCCAGTTCCGGTGTCAGCATTTTGAGCGTCGGACCTGGGCTCGACATAGCCCACGCGAAAGAGATAGTCGGCAATCAGGTCTGCCTGATCGGTAACCTCGACCCGGTGAATGTCCTGATGAACGGCACGCCTGATGAAGTCGAAGCTGAAGCCGTCCGCATCATGAATACCGGCAAACAAGGTGGAGGATACATCTTCAATACTGGTGAGATGGTCCCCAGAGACACGCCGGTCGAGAATATGGAAGCAATGCTTCGAGGAGCTCGGGCAAATGCAGCATACTAGCACCACCCGCATCCGCGATATCAGCGGCTGGATTTATACCGGGATGTGGTCGTATTGCGATGAATATCCGGGAGCGGATATCTCGGAACTGCCGCATCCGGAGTTTCTGCCCAAGGATTACCCGGTCTATTTGCAGAAATTCATTATTAGTGGGCAGACCGGGACCTATATCGAAACCCGAGCGCACGTCGACCGCGACGCCGAACCGGTGACGTCACTCCCGCTCGATGATTTCTACCGCCCCGCAGTAGTGATCGACGCCGGCGAAAAAGCAGCGAACGAACCGGTGGCGCTGGCGGATGTGAAGCGAGCGGAGTCCGACATCCATCCCGGCGATGCGGTGCTGATACGCACGGGCTGGGATAAGATGTGGGATGATAAGAACTACATCGAGGGCAGCCCTTATATCAGCCGCGACGCCGCTCTGTGGCTTTTCGACCGCGGGATCGGGCTTCTCGGTTCGGATTTCCCTCGTTTCGACCGCCTGCCCGATATGCAGTTCCCGTGGGCGGAGTTCTGGGAGAAAGTGAACCTGCTTCTCGCGCCGGTTACAAACCTGAACGGCCTTTCGGGCAGATGCGGAAATCTGGCAGCTTTCCCGCTTAAAATAAAGGGAGCCTGCGCAACCCCCTGCCGGGCGGCAATATTACTTTGATATACTCTGGAGGTAACAAGTGACAGACACACTCAAACGTGATGATATAGTTCGTGGACTTCAGGACCTGGGTCTTCAAAAGGGCGACCGCGTGCTGGTGCACTCATCGCTCGTAGCTCTGGGTGAGGTCGAGGGCGGACCAGACACGGTTATCGATGCGCTTCTCGAGGCGGTGGGACCGGAGGGAATGGTGGTCGTGCCGACATTCGCATGCAAGCCTCCGTTCGACAGGCGCACCTCCGCTACGGCGCTCGGAGCAATCCCGGACCGCTTCTGGCGCCGTCCCGAGGCAGTTCGCAGCCTTCACCCGACCCACTCGGTCGCGGCGATAGGCCCTGGCGCCGAAGATCTCATCAAGGACCATGAGAAAGCTCCGACAGCTTACGCCGAAGGCACTCCTTATTATAAGCTTGCTAAAAGCGGCGGTAAGATCCTGCTGATGGGATGCGATCAGGACCGCAACACCACCCTTCACGCAGCCGAAGCGCTCGCAAAGGCGCCATACCTTACCGACATCGAGGGCGTCTATATCGACGATAACGGCAATGCTGTGACAATTCCCATCGCGGCGATGGCTGGTCCGCACCGCAACTTCATCGGCCTCGATAGCCTCTTCCGCGCTCTCGATATCATGAAAATGGGCAGGATAGGCGGTGCGATGTGCAGGCTGATGGATGCCGGCCAGATGCTGGATACCGCATTGGATGCGATGGTAAGTGATCCCGCCGCGGTCCTCTGCGATAATCCCGCCTGCGCGGACTGCGTTATGCAGCGCGGCAAGATCAAAGCAACGTGGCTCGCGAAAGAAAACTTCATTCTTGCAGCTGTAGCCGGAGACATATCCGATGATGCCGATGAGATCCTGCACACAATCCAGGGCGAGGGCATATCGGCTGTCGAAATCACTCCCGCGGAATACCGCTGGTTCGGCCGGAAGCTGATGAACTCCGGAGTAAAGATAGTAGGAATCCGATCGTTCTCCGACGATACGGAAGCAGCGGAGCTGGCCGCAGAGCTCTGCGTCCCCCTGATCGTGCCTGCCGCTTCGAAAGATGAGTTCGACCAGGCGGCACAGCTCGCGCGGAACAGCAAAGCGGAAGTCTTTATAATGAATGACGGAGCTCCCTCGTCGTTCTATGCAGAGCTCTACACCTCCACCGAAAATGCCCCGCGCCTGGCGTTCAACCCCGCCCAATTCGCAAAGGCAGGCGAGAAACCATTCCTGCAAATCTTTTATAAAGGCAAGCTGCGCAAAAATACAAGCCATTTCTACATCGACGACGGCACCTTCGACGGCACATCCACCCTCCCCGGCTATGGCAACGGCGAGGTGAAGGAAATAATCTCGATGCTAAGATGCCGCAGCTACGGCGGAGTAATGACCCTTCGCGCCCACGACGGCGGCATAGACAATTTCAAACAATCCGCTGCCGCGTTCTGGGATCTGCTGGAAACGATGTAGCAGAGAAGGGAATTTAATCGCGAAAGCACGAAAAGGGATTTAGTATTGAGTAGCGAGTTATGAGTATTGGCTTTCATTGAGGGTCTATGCTATCAATCAAAGCACAATACTCTCTTATACTAGCGAAGCGCCTTTGGAGTGCGCCGCGTCCGGCGCCTTATCTGGCTTACAATCTATAGCCAGACCAACATTACCAGTACATATCTATAAGTAAGATATCCGATAGCACTGAGTAGCCAGCCATAGCTATAGGTTTGATACACTATCTGCCCGTATCCCTTGGACGACAGTGTTCCGAAGGAATCACGAGAGTCCCTCGGACGACAGTGTTCCGATTGATAGCCAAGACAGGCCTACTCAGCACTATCGGCTATCTATATGGTACCTGTATCAGTACAGACCTTCACCCAAGCCCATTACTCATTACTCCCTAATCATTCCTAAATCTCTTCCGGGTTTTCTCCCTTCTCCCCCAAACTTGACCACCCCACCCGGAACCTATAGAATTACTATGGCAGCATAGAGTGAAAGCGAGGCACCTTACATTGGTTGATATGGAAACCATCGTAAACCTGTGCAAAGCGCGCGGGTTTATTTTTCAATCCAGCGAAATTTACGGCGGCATAGGCAGCAGCTACGACTACGGTCCGCTCGGAGTGGAGCTCAAGCGCAACGTGAAGAACATCTGGTGGAGGGATATGATCTCCACCCGTGACGATGTCGTAGGGCTCGATGCCGCGATCATTATGCACCCCAGGGTATGGGAAGTATCCGGCCATGTGGCTGGATTTACTGATCCGCTCGTCGACTGCAAAGCCTGCAAGCAGCGCTTCCGGGCTGATGATATCGAGGGCGACAAATGCCCGGCATGCGGCGGCGAACTCACGGAGATCCGCCAGTTCAATACGATGTTCAAGACCTTCATTGGTCCCGTCGAGGAGGAGGCTTCCATCGCTTACCTTCGCCCGGAGACCGCGCAGGGCATATTCGTAAATTTCACGAATGTCCAGCAGGCAACGCGCAAGAAGCTGCCGTTCGGCATCGCGCAGGTAGGAAAGAGCTTCCGAAACGAGATCACCCCAGGCAACTTCACTTTCCGCACCCGCGAGTTCGAGCAGATGGAGATGGAGTTCTTCGTAAAGCCGGGAACCGATGAGGAATGGTTCGAATACTGGGTGAACGAACGCTTCAACTGGTATATCAAATACGGCGTTAAAAAGGATAACCTCCGCCTGCGTCCGCACGAGAAGGAGAAACTGGCGTTCTACTCCAAAGGCACGACGGATGTCGAATACAATTACCCGTTCGGCTGGGGCGAACTCGAGGGGATCGCAAACAGGACAGACTACGACCTCGGAGTCCACAGCAAGGGTTCGGGCAAGAGCCTGACCTATTTCGACGAGGAGACCGGCGAGCACATTACTCCCTACGTCATCGAGCCCGCAGCCGGAGCCGACCGCGCGACCCTCGTCTTCCTGGTCGACGCTTACGATGTGGAGACCATCGAAAAGGGTGAGAAAAAGGACAAGCGCACGGTGCTGAGGTTCCATAAAGACATAGCTCCGGTAAAAGCCGCCGTGCTCCCGCTCCTACGCAACCGCCCGGAGATCGTGGAGACCGCGAAGAAGCTCGCGCATGACCTGCAGAGGATCTTCCCGACTATGTATGACGATACCGCGTCCATCGGCCGCCTGTATCGCCGCCAGGACGAGATCGGCACCCTGTGGTGCATAACCGTCGACGTGCAGACCGTGGAGGAAGACAACCAGGTAACCATACGCGACCGCGACACAATGGAGCAGATCAGAATGCCGATCGAAGGCGTGAAGCAGTATCTAAGGGATAAGCTCGAAGCGCCGGATTGCTAAGCGCTACTTTAGATTTGGGATTTTCGATTTGAGATTTAGGGCCCGGGAGTGGAAGCTTCCGGGCCTTGATTGCAGCATGTGAGGGAATGGGAAGTGGCGACAATCAAACTGCATTACGAACCTTAATTCAATGATTACCTGCACGGGATGCATTTATACGACTCCCGCGAGTTGATTGGCACGAAGAGGCTGATCACTAATGGCTTGCTTGGCACTGTCGCCGACTTAGCTCTATTCTATTCACTTGGCAGCTGGCCTTATTTGTTCGTCGGAGTCGGTTTTGTCGCGTCGATACGATTGCTCGCATACATCATCCGCTGGCCATAGTGCCGCGCGATTACAAAGGCCAAGATCGCCCAAGGCTCGTTCGAACTAACTTTTGATGAAGATGGAATGGTCTCACAATCCGGCAATGGTCGTGTGGAACTGGGCCTGGCATGCTTTTAGAAGGCCATCGAGGATAAGGGATGCTTCCTGCTTGTTTACTCCAGATATGGCTATGTGACTGTGGCTAAAAGAGCGCTTGCCGGACCGGAGGATATTAATCAGTTCAGGGAGCTTATGAGAAGAAAGATTAGATAATCATTATGCCTCTTATGAACCCTACCCACCCCAGATAGCAGTCATGCACATCCTCTAACAAAGGAGCTAAAATGAAAGCCCTAACCCTCCACCGCAACTTCTTCAACGACTGCGGTAAGCCTCTCCTTCGAAAATGGGGTTTTTGCCATTTTCATTCCCTTCGTGGCGAACACGAGAGTGTTCATACCACGATTCATAATGAGTTTCGCATAATGATGTAGCATACTGGCGGGTCGGATCAAGCACGAAGCCTTCTGCCAGGTTGTCACTACATTACCTGAAACTCAGTAGAGGACTTTGCAGCTATAAGCTGGGTCGGTATTGAATACAGGTATGCTTCACAATATACACTGGTTATTCAATACTTGTTGACTCGAGATAGCTGACACCATATTCTGCAGGTTCTGCTATAATATTGCCTAATAAATCCAACCGGAGAGGCGCTATCATGTTCGATTTCGACCCCGACCGCTTCGAGGATATTCCCGCCTGGCAGGAAGCCAGAGAGCTCGTTAAGCTCATCTACATGAACACATCCCAGGGACAATGGGCGATGGACGACGTCCTTCGCCACGAAATCCGCGAGTCCTCCATCTCCATAATGACCAAGATCGCCCAGGGCTCGGCGAGGCAGGATGTAATCGAGTTCCGTAAGCACGTCACCTCCGCACGCAGCCTCACAGCCGTCGTTAAAACTCATCTCTACACAGCTATCGATCTCGAATACCTCGACCAGGACGGCTTCGACACCCTCAGCGCCGCAGTAGAGAGCACTCTCGGGATGATCGATCTCCCTGAAACGAACCACATCCAGGCGCAGAGGAGAAATCTGATACCAATGTGGTTATGCTGACATTTTCTATAAGATCCAAATTTCCTACATAAAAGACAGAGGACGAAGAGGTGAAACTTATTTTGCTGGCAGCGATGATATTGGCTTCGGCGGCTATTTCAGCGAGCGCCGCCCCGCCCCACCCCGGTAACCCGCGCGAGCTGTGGGTGATCCGCCATGACCCCGCAAAACCCGCAGAGATGGTACTCGCACAGACCCTTCAGGGGCTTGTGGCGAAAAATAAGGACCGCAGGGTATGGCTCAGGGGAGATGAGGGCTACGCGCTCATCCTCGACCAGATGGTTAGCGAGGGTGTCAAAGTTCATGATGTAGACTCCCCCTGGAACCTTGTCCGTGAGTTCAAATCCCAGATCAAGGGAGCCATAGTCTATAAACTCGGCGCCCCGAGCCTTAACGCTGCCGCGTCGCTCTGTGGACCGATGCAGTGCGTGGCGATCGATGAGTCGATGATCGACCGTGCGAAAAGCGAAGGCCTGGAGATTATTCAGGACGTTCGCGGGATGGACGATAAATCAACTTATGAAAAATACAAAAACCTCTTCAAGCACGGCACCCTTATCAATCAGCCCCCGAGTAAACCCGCGCATCTGCGAGATTTCGGGGTAGCTCGCCACGCGTATATATTCGGGGATGTGGATGAGGATTTCCGAGTTAAAGTCTGCAAAGAGATGGGACCGCTGGCGGTTGCGTATGGCTGGGGCAGCGAGGAGGACTGGGTCGGTGAGATAAGCAAGGGAGGAGCGACAGCGGTCGCGGCGGATTGGAACATCGATCTCTCCGTCCTCGAAAATCTTCCCGCACGCAAGCTAGTCTGCCCTAAAAGCCCGCCGGTAAAGCCGGAGGATAACGTGCGCTACATCGCGTTCGTAATGAGCGACGGCGACAATGTGCAATATATGTGCGGCAGGTTCACCACCAACAAGCGCTACTGGGCAAGCCCGCTGCGGGGTAAATTCCCCATGTCCTGGGAGATATCGACGATGCTTGCGGAGGTTGCGCCGAGGATTCTGGAATATATCTACGACACCGCAACCCCCAATGACGGCATAACCGCCGCTCCCGGCCTGCCCGGTTATACCTATTTGCATTACCAACCCGATAGAGTCGCGCTGGCAAAGCAGTCTTCGCATTATCTGAAAATGTCGGGGATGGACGTGGTCGGCACGATCAATAAGAACCAGGGCAGCATGGAGGAAGCGATTCCCCTGCTCGACAGGCCCGAGGTCAAAGGCATTCTCTACAAGGATTTCAACCCTTACAATCGCCGCAAGGGAGCGATGATCTGGCACAACGGTAAGCCGTGCCTTTCGTATAAATTCGACCTGAGACCCAACATCGATACCCCGGAAACCATCGCTGCCGAGGTCGCAAAAATGCCGTCATCCCCGATGACCGACGAGCGCAGCTACGCGCTCGTAAACGTTCTCTGCTGGGCGAACTGGAGCTTCGGCGGGCCGATGGAATCGGTCCAGCGCACCATCGACCTCCTCCCACCCAACACTCGCGTGGTCACCGCCAACCAGCTAATCGACCTGATGCGCGAGAATCTTGGAAAGAAGCACGGGCTTTAGGAAGGGAGGAATTATGAAAATACTGCTGTTGATAACATTTATACTTTGCACTGCTTCGGCATGTATCGCTGCCACTCCTGGCAATCCTGGGGAGCTCTGGGTTATCGAACCTGGAAAGATGAACCATGCGGAGGAGATACTTGCGGCTGCGCTCCAGGGCCACACGGCGCATAATAAAGATGCCCGGATATGGATTAAGGCCGGAGGCATGTCGCAGGTGCTCCTGGATCAGATGCAGCGCGACGGCGTTCATATCCATGAAGTTGACTCGGTCTGGGACCTTGTAAAGCAGTTCAAGCCCCTGATTAAAGGAGCCATCATTTACAAAACGGGTGATGAAAGCCTGAGCGTCGCCACATCCCTGTGCGGCCCGAAACATGGCATAGCGGTGGACGAATCGATCCTGGACCGGGTTAAGTCCGAAGGCTTGCCTGTTATTGAAGATGTCCGCGGGATAACCGAACGCGAAGCATTTATTAAGTACCGAAAGCTGTATAAGCCTGCCTATGTTATCTGTCAAAACCTGGACAAAGCTGCACAGCTCCGCGACTTCGCTGTGGCTAACAACAGCTTCGTTTTCCATCACGAAAACCGCGCGTTCTGCACGGAAGTTACCCATGCTTTCGGTCCGGATGCGCTCGTTTTCGGCTGGGGCAAGGACGAACACCAGTGGGTCGAAGATGTCAGTAAAGGTAACGGCACAGGCGTACCCGCGGACTGGTGCTTGAACCTTTCCATTATGCAATCCCTGCCTGCCCGCAGGATCAAACGCCCCACCGAGCCTTCGGTCAAAGCACAGGATAACACCCGCTACATAGCATTTGTAATGAGCGATGGTGATAACATCCAGGTCCTCTGCGGAGGGTTCGCAACCGATAAGAGCTTTTGGGGAAGCCCGCTGCGAGGCGCATTTCCGATGACCTGGGAAATGTCTCCTATCCTTGCCGATGTTGCTCCGCGGGTACTGGAGCACTTTTACTCGACCGCTGCTCCAAATGACGGCTTCGTCACCGGTCCTGGAGCGCCTGGCTATACATTCACCCACTTCCAGCCCGATCCCGAATCGCTCGCAAAACAGGCTGCAAGCTTTGTTAAAAGATCCGACATGCGGGTCGTGAGTGTTCTCAACGATAACGCCGGAAGTCTTTCAGATACCGTACCACTTCTCGAAAAGCCTGAAATCGACGGTGTTATCTACAAAGATTATGCTCCTTATAACCGCCACAAAGGAGAGATCCTCTGGCATAATGGTAAACCCTGCATCTCTTATCGATTTATCCTCTGGGAAGGTCTCCAGGGACCGGAGGACATAGCGCGTGAGGTTGCTCAAATGCCCGCATCACCCAGGACCGATGAACACAGTTATGCGCTGATAAACGTCCATGCATGGTCCTACGGCAAGACCGGCGGACCGCTCGAAGCGGTCCGTCGCACAATCGACCTGCTGCCTAAAAACACCAAAGTGGTCACGGCGAATCAGATCATAAAGATGCTGCGCGAAAGCTTCGGTAATGCAAATATTGGAAACAGGGCTGGCTTTGTTTCACCGAAACAGTTAAACTAGAGGGAGAATCGGCGGAATATCGCTGCGATGCCTTGGATAGCTCCTAAAGCTCGAGCCATAAAATTCAGACCGCCGGCAGCTCCTAACTTAAGATATTCTCGAGCTTAACGAGTTTTTAGGACGCTGGGAATAAAAAATGGAATTACCTCAACTCCGTATCGGCAACCTGACCATCGACCCACCAATCATCCAGGGCGGTATGGGAGTGAGAGTCTCCGGTGCAAAACTCGCAGCCGCTGTGGCAAATGAAGGCTGCGCGGGAGTGATCGCGAGCGTTGGGCTAGGCAACTTCGAGGACTACCCTGGTGGGGAAGCAATAGAAGTAAACCGCGAAGCGCTTCGACAGGAGATTCGCACAGCCAAGAGCCATAGTAAAGGTGTGATCGGAGTGAACGTTATGGTTGCGCTCACCGATTACGATAATCTCATCCGCATCGCGGTAGAAGAGAAAGTCAACTTTATCACCTCCGGCGCCGGCCTCCCATTCAATCTGCCGGGTCTTGTGGATGATAAGGATATTGCCCTGATACCGATTGTCTCTTCAGCCAGGGCGCTCGGTATTATCTGTTCCAAGTGGCAAAGCAGGTATAACAGGCTCCCTGATGCAGTGGTAGTCGAAGGTCCTTGTGCGGGTGGACACCTCGGTTTCAAACACGATGAGCTGGAATCGAACAGCCACTCCAGCCTCGACCAGCTTATTAGCGAGACAGTCGAGGTGGCGAACTCATTTGATCCGGCGATACCGGTGATCGCCGCGGGCGGTGTATACGACGGGCCCGATATAATCAAAATGCTCAAGCTTGGAGCATCGGGAGTGCAGATAGCGACACGCTTTGTCTGTACGGATGAGTGTGACGTGGACGATGCTTTCAAAGCTACCTATATAAACGCGAAAAAAGGGGATGTCCAGATCATTCACAGCCCCGTGGGCATGCCTGCGCGGGTGATCGGCAATGCGTTCGTGGATAAGATAATACGCGGCGAAACAGTGCCGTTCAGGTGCGACTACCGCTGCCTCAAGACCTGCAATCCATCAACAGCGCCATACTGCATAGCCAAGGTCTTGGCAAATGCGGCGAAGGGTAGAATGGATGAAGCATTCGCATTCGCGGGCTCGAATGTGCCAAGGTGCAACAAGATAGTATCGGTCAAAACACTGATAAAGCAGCTGGTAGATGAAGCTCTGGCATGCTAATCTATTAAGGGAGGAGCGCTCCTTCCAGTAATCCAAGGCGGAGGCTAAGGGTATTTGAGGAAGCATCTACAGCTCAGGCTCCCGAAAGGTCTTGTTCTTGCACTGATTTTAACAGCGGTGGTATACATACCGGCTCTCGGCGCTTATTATCAGGAAGATGACTGGGGGCATTTGCTTTGTGTAACCGTCCGCAATATCAACCCCTGGGGTTTCGGTGGCTGGTTCTATCGCCCGCTCTTTCTCGAAGTGTTCGGCAGCCTCTACAGGCTCTTTGGCTTATATGCGCCCGCATGGCATGCCACAGCGATATGCCTCCACCTCGTTAATGTCGCCCTGGTTTATTTGCTCATCCGCAGGCTCGGTTTTAACGGATTTGCAGCCGCCGCCGGGTCCCTGGTTTTCGGGGTCTATCCTCTCCACCCTGACTCGGTCACATGGCTGTGTGCTTTATCCGGAGTTATGGGAGCATTTTTCGGACTTATCGCAGCGCACATAGCGATAGATAGGCGGCTGCCGGTGATCGCACGCGGTGTGCTGTGTGCGGCGGCGTTTGCGTTTGCGGTGTTTTCAAAGGAAGATGCGGCAAGCCTGATCCTCGTGGTTCCGTTCCTCCCGCTGCTGGCGCCGGGCAAGCGAAACCGTGGCGAGATGATAAAGTGGTTTTTGTCATGCCTGCTGCTCGCCGCGGTCATCTGGGGATTCCAGCACCTTGAAGCGCAGTGCCATCAATCGCTGGGAAACCCGAAGGCGAAAATCGATCTCTATATCATCCGCAGAGCCGCGATGTTCTCGCTCTGGTCGATGCGCGACGTTATGACTCTCGGTGCCACCTCAACGCTCTGGAGAGTCGCGTTGATCTCGGTGGTCCCATTAATACTCTGGAAGCGATCACCGAGCCTTCGGCCCGGCATGGTTTGGTTCTTCGGAACAACCATGGGAATCGGCGCGGTCATGGGCAGCCTCGCTCCCGCACCACGCTACGTATACATACCGAGCATAGGTATAGCTCTGTGCTTCGCCGGTCTTATCGAGCGGCTCAAATCGCGAGAGCACCCTCCATCATTCGACACGTGGATTCTAATGGGATCGTGTGTCTTGATACTTGCAGGCATCGAGAACGATCTTGCTTCCTGGCTGGTGATCGGAGCTCTGATCATTCTCTTCTGGGCCGACTCTCAGCCCGCATCAAGGGTCCCGAGCGTATGCATGGGATTGACGGCTTTATCCGTCGTAATCTGCCTGTTGAATTTCATACTGCCAATGCTCGGATGCGGTTATATACCTGATTGGCTGACAACACTGCTTCCGGTTGCATTGACAGGAGCAATGGTGGGCGTGAGGGCGCTGAGAAAACGTGAGCTAAAGTGGAGCGAGACGCTCCTGTGCGGCTGCATGGTGCTCTGGCTCTGCCCGCCATATTACGTCTGGCTCATCGGCGCGATGCTGATCGTTGAAGTCATGCGCAGCTGGCTCGTAACCCCGTTCAAGTTGAATCCGAACGTGATCAGGCGGCTGTCGGTGCTGCGAGAGCACCGGGCAATGATAATTGCCACAATTGTCATCGTGCCCTGTATGATCGGCGTATTCGACCTAAACATGCAGAAGCGTGAGGCCGGCGAGAAGATAAGAACTGCTGTCCACGAGGCGGCGCCGCTCCTGAAGCATTTACCCAGGGGATCAAAAGTCGCTGTTCTGGACGGCGAGCATTTAGGCTCGCCCGAGCCGAGATTCCATAATGTGGTAGCGGAAGTAGCCGCGGGACGGCCGGATCTGCACCTGCGTATTACCTGGATAGATCCGGTTAATGGTATCCCAAAGAAATCGCGCTGGGGAGACTACGCGCTGGTATATTATCCCGATCACGAACCGATGCTGATGCGTTCGGTAAAACTCAGATAATACAATTCTGATTGTATTGATACTTACCGAGTTTCGAAAAGGGTTTCCCTGAATATCGTGATGCAGGCACTGTCATCAAGGAATATAAGATCTAACGCATCACTCCGCGCCGTATCTGCGGCACAGGTCAACCGCCTCGGATTCGGACTCGCACCAGGTGTGGAAGGTGATTCCCTCCGCGGTACCGATTGCGTTTGCAACCGCATCGAGAGCCGCGGAACCATCGATCAGCTGCATCAACTTACCAGCGCCTTTGATTTTGCGCCACACCTCGGGCCAGTGCATAGGACTGGGAACACCCGCACCGGAAACCCACTGTATCCCCTTCAGCTCAGGTATTGTAAGCATAGAATCCAGATGCGGAAGCTGACCGGGTCCGTCGAGGTGGTAGAATCCGTTCGGCATCCGCCTGCAGCTCGCCGCAAGCTCGGGCTTAACAAACTCATCGAACATATCAGGACCGATCATATAGCAAAAATCGCACTGGAACATATATGAAGGATCAGGTGAGAATATTCCCGCCCACGCGCTGTAACCGGGGTTAACCGGCTGCAGGACCGAGTTGAACTCATCAAAATACCGCCACCACAACTCATGCGCTTCCCATATCAAACGCTTCACTTCCTCGGGATGATCGTAAAGATCGAGAAGAAGCTGCTCGCCGGGACGGAACGATGAAAGGATATCGAGGTTACCGCCGAGGTCGGTCATACTCACCAGAACAAGCCCCTGCCACCTCTCCATCGCTGCTCGCATAATGTTTTTGATCCGATGCAGCCAGATGTTATCGGGGTCGTATTCGAAGTGGATATCGCGGATGTCATGATCCTCGGAGGGATGAAACCATACAGTACCAGCTTCCACGGTCGCATTGAGCTGCGCGCCAAGCAGCGCCGCGACGACTCCCGGCCCAAAGTTCGGCCATATAACCGGGAAAGCGTCGCCGAGGAACCTGCAGCAGGAGAGGTGATAGTCCCAGCGATCGACAATATCTTCAGCGGGAACCGAAAGATCATAAAATGCCGTGAAGTGATGAAGAGGCAATTTCGGCTCCGGTCGCCCGGGATCGTGCCCTCCGAGAGTGACATGAACCAACGGCCGTTTCAATTCACCAGCCCACCACGCCCGGCTGTTTGCTCTAATTCGTTCCCAACGCGCCTGATTGAAGTCTATGCTCACATCGACCTCCGTAATGTCTGATACTGCCGTAAGTATAGCACATGTTCGATTGCCGTGGAATTACAATTGCATACTTGCTTATAAAGAGAATTATCGCTTAGAATGAACGCGGACGGAGGTTCGCGGGGTGTCGGGTATGCTTGATAAGGTCACTTACCAGGCAGTTTATGATGATTCGATAATCGATGCGCTCGGTTACGCTTCTTTGAATGGATTCGCGGGAGTGCAGGTTGCGGTGGAGGCTCCTCATCTTTCGCTTAGCTGGCTAGCCGCTACGGAGTGTGATGAAATCCGGCGAATGACGGAAGCGCATGATTTATCGATCTCAGTACATGCTCCTGACGATGTGTGCTCTCTTTACATATTCAACTTACACGAATCCGATCGAGCATATTCCTAAAATTGATCTGAGCTTGTATAAGGCAGCGCTCGTGAAGAACCTTGGCAGAATAGTGGACATAGCCGCAGGGCATTTTATGCTTTGCATAGAAAACTACGGGCTAAACGATATAGCAATGCCGGTCCTTCAATCGTATCTCGACAGCGGCGACGTCTCATTATGCTGGGATATAGCGAAGACTTTTAATGATATAGATGTAGACCGGGGTATAGAGAATTTTCTCATCCGCAATATCGAGCATATTCGTGAGGTTCATCTGCACGATCTAAGCGCGCTGGGTAAGTCGCATCAGGTCATCGGCGATGGAATTATCGATTTTTCTCACTATCTTTCGCTGCTCTCGCGCGCGGACGTTGTAGAATATTGTATTGAAGTAAGACCGCGGGAGAAAGCGAAGGAAAGCCTGGAAAGGTTGCAATATATATTTACTGAATAAATGACTATGCGCGAACGCTACGAACAACTTGAACGAGAAATTCTATCGCCCAGGGCGGTGCTGGCGAGCGAGACGCGGGGCAGGCTCCACGAAGAGCCCAGGTGCCCTGTGCGCACCGATTTCCAGCGCGACCGCGACCGGATCATCCATTCCAAATCGTTCCGCCGCCTTAAGCATAAGACCCAGGTCTTTATCGACCCCGAGGAAGATCACTTCCGTACGCGGCTGACCCATACCCTCGAAACCGCACAGATAGCGCGAACGATTGCCCGCGCGCTCCGCCTTAACGAAGACCTTACCGAAGCAATTGCACTCGGGCATGATCTCGGGCACACGCCATTCGGACATGCAGGTGAGGAAGCCCTCGACGCGGTCTATCGGGAATTCGTGCCTGGCGGAGGATTCAAGCACAGCGAGCAGAGCCTGCGGGTGGTGGATGTGCTGGAGAAGAAGGGGCTGGGCTTGAATCTCACATGGGAAGTGCGCGATGGGATCCTGCACCACTCCAAGGGCCGGGCGGATCTTTCCATCAACGCCGCGGGGCCATCGACCCTGGAAGGTAAAGTCGTAAAGATCAGCGACCGTGTAGCTTACATCAATCACGATATCGACGATGCGATCAGGGCGGGAATCATTACGGAGAGCGATCTGCCCGAGGATGCAGTCGAGGTGCTGGGCAGGACCCATTCGGCGCGGATAGGAATGATGGTCACCGATATCATAAGAGCAAGCGAGTCATTAAACGGGGTCGGAATGAGCGAGCCGGTCCGTAAGGCTACCGACACGCTTAAGGATTTCATGTACGCCGAAGTCTACGGCAGGGATGTGCGAGGGATAGCCGAATTAAAGCATGCCGGGAATTCGCTCAAAGAGCTTTTCAGATTTTACATGGAGCACCCGGCTGAGATACCTGATCTACCTCCGTTATCTCCGGTAACGGAATCGGAGGATATCGCATCGCGCACCCGAAGAGTATGCGATCTTATATCGGGCATGACCGACAGGTTCGCTCAGAAAGATTACGCCGCGCGATTCCTGAAGTGGCTGTAGGGCGGTCTGTGAGTCCTGGAGTCGGAGATTTGAAATTCTTTATTTATCGAGCAGGCTGATTTCTAGTACGATTACTAGCGGCTGCATCATTGGCAAAGACTTCGTTGCGTGATATAATGGGTGTAGAGTCTTCATCAATAGTAAAACCGTCGTCCCTGTTTTCCCCACCAACTGAAGCAGGCCACCGAACGTTGACAATGGAGGTATGCTGAGAGTATGAAGTCCACTATCAAATGCAACTGCGGCCAGCGGATCATCGCGAAGGATGTAATGCAAACCGGCTATTATCTGCGCTTATTCGGCCCTAGTTTCGTTTATGTGAAATATCGCTGTTCACGCTGCAAGAAGCTAGGCGAACAGTTCGTAAAACAAGAGGAATGGGAAGACGGTATCCTGACCGATGCGCCATCAGAGATGAGCATCGATGAGAAGAAGAAGTTCGGATCGATGGGTAAGATCGATATTCACGAATGCATTGATGCGCACTTCGAGCTGGAGAAAATAAGCAACCTCGCAGAGCTTCGTGACTCACTGGAAGAAAGCAAGAGCTAATACCGGCTCGCATATAAAGCAGAAATCAAGAGGAAGGGCGCCCTATATGGCAGTGCTCTTCCTCTTTTACGTTTGCACCCCGCTTGTGGTACAATTGACGCGGCATTTTGCACTGGAGATGAGTTAACAGTATGATCCCACTTGCCGATGACAACCCGACCCGCACGACTCCTTATGTCGTCTACGGACTGATCGCGTTGAATGTGCTCTTGTTCCTCTATGAGATGGCCGGAGGAATGAGATATCTGTCGATGGTGCCGTGGTCGGTCGTGAATGATATGCGAGTCGAGCCGATAGTGCGAAACGGTATGCTGCTGGTCAACCAGTTCGGGCAGCCGGTCTCCCAAAAACTGCCGGAAATAGGCCCGCACCCGCAGTGGATCACCATATTTACGTCGATGTTCATGCATTCGGGCTGGATGCATATCGGTGGAAATATGCTGTATCTGTGGATCTTCGGTAATAATATCGAGGATGTGCTTGGGCACGCGAAGTTCCTTGTTTTCTATATTGTGTGCGGTGTTTTAGCGGCGTTTGCTCATATATGGGCGAGTATGCACGGGACAGGCGCGATGACCCCGACAGTTGGCGCGAGCGGAGCTATTGCGGGAGTCCTCGGAGCTTATATCATCCTCTACCCGAGAGCCAGGATAAGAACTTTAGTAACGTTATGGTTTTTCTGGGACTATGTGCCGATCCCTGCCGTATATGTACTCGGGGTTTGGTTCCTGCTCCAGCTTTTCGGGACAGGCGGCCAGATGACCGGCGGCGGCGTGGCTTACTGGGCGCACGTTGGCGGGTTCATCGCAGGAATGATCCTGATATTCATCTTCGGCGGCTGGAGCGCATCGCGAAGGCGAAGATCTTATCTGGGCCCGTATGATGAGGATCGACCATATCCGTGGAGGCTGAAGTAAGAGAAGGGACAATTCTCAATTTTAAATGCTGAATATCGACCTTTTACGTCTGTTCTAAACAACTAGCCCTGGTGTTTCGGAATTTGAGGGTTGGAGGAATTAGTTACCATATAACCCACTGAGCCACCACCCCAACCCGGAAATCCCGAAACTTACGCTACTGCAGACTGGATTCCCGCTTTCGCGGGAATGACAGGTTTCCTGGTCCGGGATTACAAATCCCGACCATCGTACTTACTGCCTTTGATAATGAATACTACCAGTGAGATCACTGATAGCTGACAGCTGAAAGCTGTCAGCTTCTTAAGGAGCTGACATTGGGCAAGAAAACCGTTCTTTTGGCGCTGCTGATTGTTGGATTGGTGGCGGCCGCGTTTGTAGGTGTGCAGAGATATCGGGTGGAATCCCGGAACAGGGCTGTCGAGATAGTAGTGGATTATGATGAAATCCAGCAGCTTGCGGCGGCTACCGGGAGCACTCCCACCGATGTCCTGAAAAGATTCAAAAAAAGCGGAATTACCAGCGTCGCAATCGCTCAACAGACTCTTCGCGACGCGATGGATAACGGCGACGTAATCCTGACAGGCGATCAGGGCATAGAGATGAATCCCACCATTGCTCCCCGAATAGCGACTTATCTGGCGATGGTACTCCCCCACCCGCCGCAGCAGGTCGACGCGAAACACAGGCCTTCCGATGCGGTCGGAGATTATTTCACGCTCGGTAAAACCCTTCCACTCAGATACCTGAGCCAGCTTCCAGTCGGGCTCCCCGAAACAGCTGTTAACGCGGCGCATGACGCGGATGTAAACATAATCGCCAGACTGGTCAATTATCCCGGCGCTACCCCCAAGGCAATCAACGCGATGATGGCCGATGTAAGCAGGCAGGGAGTAAAGACGGTCATCTTCTCAGGCGATACGGTGCTCGGGTTCAAGGGAGCAATCGATGAAACCGCGGATGCGATGAAAGCCAACAATCTTTACTACGGGCGAGTCGAGTTCTCCAAGCAAAAGGGAGACGAGGAACTGACACAGAAATCGAAGGACCGCATCGTAGTCGTCCATAGTATCACCCAGGCTGAGATGCCGACTCTGAGCCAGCCATCTATCGTAGACCGGTTCCAGAAAGGCGTAAGAGAACGCGGCGTGCGCATGTGCTATGTGAGAATGTATAACAGCGCATCTAATGATCTTCTGGGCAGTAATGCAGATTATATCAGCGATATCACTAAATCGATCCGGAAAGCCGGTTACAAGACCGAGGATGTGCATATACTCGGTGAAGTCAATGCGCCAAGAGCCGTACGCGCGCTTGTGGGTGTCGGTGTGGCGGCTGGAATTATGCTCCTGGTATTGAGCGTTGTCGAGTATCCCGGACTTCTACTCCCGATCGCTCTTATAATCGTGTGCGCCGGGCTCGCCGCGGCGGGAGAAACCGGACGTAAAGGTGTCGCGTTGCTCTCCGCCATTACATTCCCCACCCTTGGGGCTGTCAGAGCGACTCAAAAGACGCCTGATACTCCGACTTATGCGCCGGGAGTGCTCGTGCATGCCCTGGGGCGTATGCTTGTCGCGATATTAACTGCTGCCGCGGGCGGGCTGCTGGTGGTCGGCCTGCTGAGCCAAAGAGATTTCATGCTCCGCACCAATCAGTTCCTCGGAGTCAAAGCGGCTCATCTCCTGCCGGTGCTCCTGCTCGTCGGGTTATATGCGGGACAGGTCGCGTGGAAGAGCGCAAACTGGCAAGCACAGAAAGAACGGTTTTTAAAGGCGTTTAGAGACGTGGCATCTAATCCGGTACTGATATGGCAGGCGGTAGGAATGGTCGTGGTGCTGGCGGTCGTAGGGCTTATGGTCGCACGGTCGGGCAATGATTCCGGAGTCGGAGTGAGCTCGCTCGAGCTGAGGTTCAGATCGATCCTGGATAAGGTGCTGTATGTAAGGCCGAGGACGAAGGAGTTCCTGATCGGATATCCGGCGCTGCTGGCGGGAATAGCGTTCGCGCTGAGAGGACGGCGGCAGTATGCGGCTCCGCTGATGGTGGTCGGTTCGATCGGGCTTATATCTGCGCTGAACACATTCTGCCACATCCACACACCGCTGGAGTTGAGCATCCTCAGGGTGATCAACGGCACGGTGGTGGGAGTCCTGGTCGGAGTTGTCTTCTACCGGATCATTCGTGGGCTGCCGGGCAAGGAATGCTGAAACGAATCGTCCTATCGGGTTATTATGGTTTCGGAAATATCGGCGATGAGGCGGTAATGGAAGGCGTTCGCGCCACGCTCAATGAAGCCGGCGTCGATGCCGGTATTACCGTGCTCTCCGCCGATCCCGAACGGACGATGCGCGAGCATCCGGGTGTGGAATCGGTCCACCGTTATAAGCTCGCACCGGTGATCCGCGCAATTATGCAGGCAGATCTGGTAATCAGCGGAGGTGGAAGCCTCTTTCAGGACGCCACCTCCGCGCGCTCCACTTATTACTACCTCTTCGTGCTCAGGCTCGCGCAGGTTCTCCGGCGAAGGACGATGGCTTACGCTCAGGGAGTTGGGCCGCTGAACCGGGAAAAAGTGCGCGTCGCCGTAGCAAAGACTCTGAACCGAACCGATGTGATCAGCGTGAGAGATGAAGGCTCGAAAGCGCTGCTGGAATCGATCGGGGTCAAACGCGAGGTGGTAGTCGCTGCAGATCCATCATTCGTGGTGGAGCCTGATCTCAAAAAAGCCGACACGATCATCACGCAGGCAGGGCTCGGTGGGCAGAAGATTATCGGCGTATCGCTGAGGCCCTGGCATGGGTGCGAGGAATGGCTCAGGGATGCGGCATTGATCACTGCCGAGGCATGCGACGAACTTGGCGTGAGGGCGGCGTTTATACCTATGCAGGTGGCGGAAGATTCGGCAATCGGCAATGGGACCGGTGTCCCTATCCTGCGGCACGGCGGTGATGTGCGCACGGCGAAAGGCTTGATCGCGCGGTGCGAACTTGTGGTCGGAATGCGGCTGCATTCGCTCATATTCGCGGCAGGCGCGGGTATTCCGTTCGTGCCGGTTATATACGATCCTAAAGTATCTTCTTTCGCCGCGGCGGTAGATATGGGACAGGGAGTCGAAGCAGGATCATCCAAGCCCGATGAGTTGAAGAGGCATATTGTCAAAGCCTGGGAGGAACGAGCGAGCTCAAAGTCTAAGTTAATAAGTAGAACAGTCGAGCTTAGAGATCAGGCGCTTGTACCCGGAAAATTAGCCGGGAAACTGCTGTATTAGTGGTTTGGGAACATAGGCTCGCAAATATCAGTCGAAGAAATATCTGCAGAGACTTCGTGGGCTGATTATATCGACGTGCATTGCTTGCTGTTTATGGCAGAGTCGGGTATAATTGTCGAGTTGCTCTGGAATTGCATTTAAGGAGAAGTCGGAATAATGAGGAAGCTCTCAATAGCCATTCTAGTCGCCGGAATTGCTCTCACATCCGTGCTTACCGGCTGCGGTGGCGGTGGTGGCGGCGGTGGTAGCAAGGGTAACAATCCACCCTCCAGCACAGACACGATCGTAACCGGTAATGTTATCGATACAAACGGCGCAAAGGTGCCGAATGTAACTGTCCAGATTGGAGCATTGCCGGCAGTTAAGACTAACGCTCAGGGTGCATTCTCGATCAACCTGGGCGCCGGGACGAGGCTCATCGACCTGTTTCCCGCTCAGAATTGCTCAATTATTATGAGCACGGAGAGCGCGGGCCAGTATTATCCCGAAGCACCTATAACCTACCCGGCGACCGCACCGAACACCACATACAATCAGATATGGTCAAATGGCGGCGCAACGATTACAATTCCGTATGACCTGTGGGGAGTATCCAGCCAGACAATTAACCTTGGCTCATTCAAAGTTATTTACTGGGATTCCAGCACTGCGCCTCCTCCTCCTTACTAGAAGTTCATAAACTCCCCCCAAGCGTGAGCTCTGGGGGGAGTTTTTGCGTATATAAGTTATGCGAAAACCTCCTTATGCGAGCTTAGCCGTCACAGCCGGCGTGATCCTGCTTATAAGCATACTCGTGTTCAAAAGTTACCTGCCTTATGTGGGCAGGAGCCTCGCGCCCAAAGAACCCCCGGCGATCGTGCTGGCGATGCGCAACGCCTACTTCGTTGGAATGGGCAAGCACGGCAAAGCCTGGAGCCTTAAGGCGAAGACGGTCGAGATTGGACAAACTCGCTCCATCACAACCCTCACTAATGTAACCGAAGGCAAGATCTTCGATTCAGGCAAGATCGCGCTTCAACTAAACGCGGGCCAGGCTATCTACGACAGCTTCACAATGAACCTCAGGATGGACCATGGAATCAATATTCAAGCTAAAAACGGCGATAAATTAACAGCCGAAGGCGCTGATTGGAACTCAACAACATCGGTGCTGCGTAGCATTGGACGGGTCAGTTTAGATAGCAAGTTGGGCAGGATATCTACCGAGAAGGTGGAGGTTGACCTCAGGAATAAGGAGATAACGCTGTGGAACGGCGATATGTCGGTAGATCTTTCGAAGGAGGCAGGGCAAAATGCGCTGTAGACTGAGCAGGAAGCTGTTGACGGTATTGATCGGTATGGGTGTGGTCGCGGCGATCTCGGCGTGTGTCGGTATTTTCGCGCAGGATCAGCCGAAACCAGATGCCGCGAAGCCTGCCTCCGCAAAACCGGCAGCCACCGAGAGCGCCCATATCCAGTATAAGTGGATAAAAGGCAAGTGGGGCAGCAAGGGCACATGGCTGCTTAAAGGCGTAGCCTGCACTTATAAAGACACTCTTCTCTCCACCGAAGAAGCGACCTACGACGAACAGGCGAAGACCATAGTATCGCCGGGAAAACTCACGATTGGAAACCCGGAATGCGACGTCACCGGAGATAAGGGAACGGCGTTCCTCCAGAAAAGGCTGAGCGTGCTCGAAGGCAATGTGGTAATGCTCGTAAAGCCGAAGAAGACCGATGACACGAAAGTCGATAAGGATTCGGTGAAGGCGAAGTTTAACGAACAGACTACGATCCTCTGCCCAAAGCTGGAATATCTATACAAAGATAAAATCGCCACTGCCACCGGCGGAGTCGTCTTCAAGCAGGCGAAACGGAGTGCGAGCGCGGATAAGGCCGTATACGATCAGAACAACGAGATCCTCACCCTGACAGGCAACGTAAAGGGAGTCGACGAGGAAGGCCAGACATTCGCAGCGCCTTCGGTCAAAATTTCGCTGAAGAAGGGCGATGAGTGGATGGAAGCCGAACACGGCAACGCATCGTTCAAAGTGGATCTTGATGAGGAGAAGAAATAGCTTCAGCAGCATTTAACCCATGATCACCCTCGAAGGCATTGCCAAGCAACCAGGATTCGCAATCGCCGTTGCGGCTGTTGTGGATGCGAAAAACGGCATCAACGGTGTATCCCCAGCCCTATTGCAGAGCGGAATATCAGCACTAAAAAAGGGCCTGGCCCCTATCGACTACCCGGAAGCCATAATTGTCTGCGATAACCTTGCTATGGGGGCGGTTACCAAGATTCCAGGCATATCAACCATCGGTCTCGCGGCAGAATCGAGCACCGATACTACCGCCATTCCGATCGATGTGCCGTGCGTAATCGGTGTATATGATCTCATTCAATCGGTTTCGGAAGGCGACATAGTTGTTGTGGATGGGAGCAAAGGCGTGGTCCACATCGCCCCCGATCCCCTCACCCTGACCCACTACCAGCAGGCTGAAGAGCTGCGCCACATTAGGGAGAGAGTTTTTGTATCCTCCGAGCATATTCCGGCTCGCATGCAGACCGGGGAGACGGTGTTCGTCCATGCGCACATCCGCGATGAAGCCGGGCTCCACAGCGCACTCGAAAATGGCGCGGACGGTTTGATCGTAGACCTGCGCGGGAACTACTCCGAAACCAGCGCATTCTGCCAGGAAATCCTCCGCGACGCCGCCGGAAAGCCGGTGACATTTGCGCTGGAGGTCGGCTGCGAGGATATATTGCGCGCATCGATGTATTATTGCACTCCGGGCCAGGTTGTGCTCGTATCTGAAAACCCCGATTTCCTCGCTTCGCAGGTCGATACGGCGATGGATATGATCGTACTCGAGGCGCTTCAGCTCGATGTGGAACCTCCGCAGGTAAGATTGGGGTGGATAGCACGCGCGGGGATCTGTGACCTTACGAATATGGCGCCGCTCGTGATCGACGCATTGGAAGCGGAAGATGTCGCCGGTATATTAGCCGGACAGCTTATTCCAGAAGAGATTGTAACGTTGATCGGAAGCCGGGTGGATGCGCTGGAACCGCTGGTAAGAGCGGGCGCGAGGCATATCGGGATCGAACCGGAGCTTATAGAAAATGCAAAATATGCGATAAGGTTTATCGGCCTGGAGGATGAGAGTTGAAGTTCGTTGCGTGGATGGCTTATCACCTGGAATCGCGGAGAATTGTCGATGACTACATCGAACGCGTAGCCGATTCGCTCGCGGGGCATACATTTGTGATCTGCGAGGACGTTGGGGCCGTGGAGCGCGAGATCGTGGATGCGGATGTAATGATCGGCTGGCGAATCACTCCCGAAGTCTTCGCACGCGCGAAGCAGCTCAAGTGGATACAGTTCGGCAGTTCGGGAATCGATCACACAATCTTCCCCGAGCTTATCGCAAGCGATGTTATCCTTACCACCCTGAGCGGTATCCATATTATCCCCGTAGCAGAGCACGTGATGGCTATGATGCTCTCCCTTACCCGCAGGCTGGACCTTTCGATGAAACTGCAAATGGAACGGCGATATGACAGGGCTGAGATCGCCGATACGGCAGGCGAACTCGCGGGCAAGACCATCGGGATCGCCGGGCTTGGAAAGATAGGAATGAGCATCGCGAGATTATCGGCGGCGTTCGGGATGCGCGTGGTGGGAATGAAAAGGACCGTAGGACCTGCCTTGAATGGAATCGATAAGATATTTGCCCCCGAAGAGCTTCATAAGATGCTTCCGGAAGTAGATATGCTCGTGCTGGTTGTCCCATTGACCTCCGAAACCCGCGAGCTTATCGGCAGGCGCGAGATAGAGATGATGAAGGACGGAGCGTATTTCATAAATGTGGCGAGGGGCGCGATGGTGGATCACGAAGCGCTCGGTGATGCACTGCGGAGCGGAAAGCTCAGAGGCGCGGCGCTGGATGTGTTCCCAACCGAACCGCTCCCGCCGGCAAGCCCGATCTACAACCTTCCCAACACGATAATCACTCCCCACACCGCCGGCTCCAGCCGCAACTACGGCGAACGCGCCGCATCGATTTTCCGCCAGAACCTGCAAGCTTTTCTCAGCGGCGGGGAGATGATAAATGTTTACAACCGCGAGCGAGGTTACTGAGAATAGCTCCATCGCGGAAGGGATTTGGTAATGAGTAGTGATTAATGAATAATGGCCGTAAGTGAAGGTCTATCAATGATTAGCGAAGCGCCTTTGGAGTGCGCCATGTCCGGCGCTTTATCTGGCTTACAATCTATAGATAAACCAGCAGTACCAACACCAAATCTATAACAGAGATACCAGCCAATACATATCTCTATGGTACCTGTACCAGTACAGACCTTCACCTAAAGCCAATACTCATTACTCCCTACTCAATACTCAACAAAAGCTACCTTTACTGAGCCACGGTCCTCACATCCATTGCGGATCTTGGCAGGATTCTACGCTGGGGGGTCCCGTTTATCATCTGCACCCCCGATACGCCCGTTACCCTCAGGAATGTGCCTGTGTTCGGATATGAGTAGCTCGTGACTACACGGACCCCGAGCCGCTTACCGCCGCTGCCGTTGTAGCTGCCGTCCCAGATGCCGGAGCCGTCATCGATGTAGAAGAAATCATTACCGAGTTCATCGGTCCCCTTATCCGTCACCTTGCCCCAGGCCGTTACGAGAACCCCGATGCATTCGTTTATATTGAGATTGGACGTCCCGAGCGAACGAGGGATCGAGGCCATATTTCGAATGATAGTAGAAGATGCGTTTATTACGCGCTCACCGGAATCCGTTGTTAAAAATCCCTGGATGTCTACAACTTTCCCCGGGCTCGGCAGCGAACCCGACGTATCCCGCACCCTTATCCCGCTGATTCTATCCGTGCTCTCGATATAATAACAGGAAAACGCGGGATAGGAGCCGACCACGACTTGTGAGCTCAGCGATACCGCGCTTCCGACAGGTTTCGATTTAGCCGCAACCACCGAATCCTGTGGCGCGAAACTGAGACCGCCAAGGGCGACCTCGGCGTATTGGGTGGTCGGGATTCGATCGAAATCGACCGGCGGAGTACCAAGATTATAGAACCTGCCTCCGAAACCAGGGAGAGCCTGATTGGAAATGTAAGCGCCGCTGCCGACAATCATAGCGAAAACGCGGACCTTTCCAGCGGCAAGCTGGATATCCGAGAACGGAAGCACGATTTCAGCGCCAGTGGTCGCGGTAGCGGCATCAGCCTGATTTTGCGAGGCTGAGCGCGAGGGGTCGGAAGTGACACCTGCGATATTCGTATTATCGAAAGCGACCTGAGCGCCGCTTGGGTTTATTCCACCCGAAAGGATACCATTGCCGGAGTTGATCGTCACGCTGCCAAGATAGCGCGTAGTGTTATTCACCAGATCCACGAGGTCAACGTAGAGCTTCGTGCCGTCCGCGTTCATCATCAAAAGCCAATCAGGAGCAAAGCCATCGTCCATCATCGTACCACGCATGCTGCCGACAATTCCCGATGGAGGACCCGCGGTCGCCGTGAGGGTACTCGTTCCCTCGGGAGCGGTCTGCAAGAAGACGAGCCAGGAGTTGCGATTGTTCTCCAGGTTGCCGGTGATTCCAATCTGCAGCGATGAAGCGTCGTTATTGACGAATAACTGGTCCATTTCAGAACCGCCGCTCGGATGTCCGGCATCACCGAACCATGTGAAGTTATCCTGGGTTGCGGTCAGATGCCCGGCGAAGTCTGATGGAATATTACGGCCATCGATTGCCAGCGGTGTCGCATCCATCGGACGGAGCGTTGCGGAAGTGGCGATATATGCGGGCTGCGCATGCGCCGGAGTAATCGCACTGAGGCTGGTAGCTCCGCGCACGAGCACAATCGATGAAGTCGGATCGAGGTGTAAATGCGCTCGACCACCGGCGAGGTTGATCCACGTGCCGCGGTGCAGCATATCTTCGTAACTGCCGTCTGGGAGAGGTAGCGATGAAACGTCCACATCCTGCGCGACCCCGCTGTTATTAAGCGCCACAACCACAGCAGAGGTGTCCCACTGCCTCGAATAGACAAACAAACTGCTGGTCACATAGCGCTGCTGGATATCTCCGTACTGCAACGCTGGGTTGGCTTTTCTGATGCCGGAGAGCGCTGCGAGAGTGCGCGTGGCGTTCGTAGTAGTATCCCATGAGGTCATCATAGGTCGATTATAGGGATCCGCACCGGATACCCCACCCGTGCCCGGTGAATCATTGTGCAAATATTGCTCGGTACCGTAGTAGATGCACGGGATGCCGGGCAGAGTTTCAGTGAGGACAATGGCTTGATCGACCCGGTTCTTCGCGGCAAGCTCGTTCCCGCCATATTTCTGCAGGAGAACGGTGATAAGTCGCTGCCAGTCCTGGCTGTCAAACCATATCACCTGCCAGTTCGAGTTAGGCCCACCCTGGCCATCGGTCCCATAGGCGCTCTGCCTGTAGCTGATATTATTCCAGAGCTGCCAGAAGCTGATATTTTCAAGCTCTACGTCACGAATATCCGATGCGAGACTGAAATCGAAAAGAGCCATATTAGCCTGATGGGACCAGTCGACGCTGGCGCCGTTATACGCGCCTCCGCCGTAGTATTCGCCGAAGGAGTATGTACCCGGGCGGCCCAACCAGCCCGCGAAGCGGTTCATCTCGTCGGAGAACTGTCGCATCCAGTCCAAAGGGGCATGCTTTGCGGCATCTACGCGGAAACCGTCAACTCCGTGATACATCCACCTGGAGATACCCGTGAGAAAATATCGGCGCACATCAGGATTGTCCTGGTTGAGATCAGCAAGACCGAAGATGTCACCGTTAAGCACCCACCATTGGTCTTCCCACTTATCATCGGGGAGCGTGCCATAGTGGTGGAACCAGTTGTTGAAATCACGGAAGTAATCACCCTTGAGAACACCGTCGCGATAAACCTTGCACAGGCTTCCGCAGCTTGTAACCGAGGCGTTGTTCACGTTTACATCGAGTATGACTTTCATGCCGCGGGAGTGCATGGCGTCGGTGAGGGTATCGAACGTCGTCCAGTTACCGAAATGCGGCTCCACCCGGAAGACATCGTTCATGTCATAGCCGTGATAAGGGGCGCCGCTGCCGAGTTGAAACGGCGCGTTTTGATAAAGAGGGGTGAGCCAAAGGGCCGTCGCGCCGATGGTTTTGAGGTAATCCAGTTTCTGCGTAATTCCCGCGATGTCTCCGCCGAAATACTTCCCCCACTCCGAGTGGTCGGGCGAATACTGATACGGGTTGATCACTGTGTTATTGGCAGGATCTCCATCGAAAAAGCGGTCAACCATTATCATATATATCGTATCTCCGCGCATATCGAGCGCCGCCGCGGGCGCCGCCGTAGACGCGGTAAGCACAAGCGCGAAAATCAGGATAATCAGGCGAAGCCGAGACATCTACTACCCCCCTCTTGAGCCAGACCCGTGGCTGTCTGCTCAATTCAGTATTGCCATGAGCTTGGGTAAAAGTCAAGGGGGGAAGGGATAGCTGTCTTTTTAGCTAACAGCTGCCAGTGATATTACTGATAGTCTTCATTATCACAGGCAGTAAGTACTGTTATTGCAACATATACTGTCATTCCCACGAATGCGGGAATCCAGGAATGGTGAAATGACATCTTCAGTTTCCACCCAAACCCGGAAATCCCGGTATCTTTACCCTGGAATGCATTCGCGCCGGTTAATTCGCGGGCAGGTGGAAGGAGAGCACCGCCAGTTCCTGCACGAAATCGACATTACGCACGATTACATCAGGAGGCAGGCGAAGCACCGCGGGAGCGAAGTTGAGGATGTTTTTAATACCAGCTTTGACCAACATTTCAGCGACATCTTGTGCAGCTTGCGCGGGTACGGCGATGATAGCGATCTTTGCGCCAAGGCTTCCATTTTCTTCGATGATCGAGCTGATATCATGAATCGTAAGGTCCCAAAGCTGTTTGCCGATCTTATTGTAGTTATTATCGAATGCGGCTACGATCTGGAAATTTTCAGCTCGAAGCGCCGGATAACCCACAAGAGCTGAACCCAGATTTCCCGCGCCGACCAAAATCACTGGCTGCGTCTTTTCGAGCTTGAGAATTCGGCCGATCCTCGCATACAAATCATCGACTTTGTAGCCGATCCCAGGCCTGCCGAACTCACCGAAATACGAAAGGTCCTTACGGAACTGTGCTGCGTTGATCCCGGTGCGCTCCTCGATATCCGCTGAGGAGATAGTATCGACATGTCTGGTTCTCATGTCGGAGAGGACTGTGAAATATGTCGCAAGCCGCTCCAAAGTCGGAGTCGGCACCTTAATGCCCTGTGGCATCCGGTATTTCCCTTTCTCGAAGTTGAGCTGCGATAATTTGAGTATAGCAGAGGAATGATGTTTGTGCAAGAGTTCACGAAGTGCTGCATTTGCCTAATGACACCCATCGGCCTTATAATCAGTAAGTATATAGAAAGACGAGGTATTGCATTGCGCGAACCCCTGCTTGGTGAAGTCGAGCGAATAGTTAAAGAACTGCCGTCGCAGCCGAATGTTTTCAGCCTGAATCCTGATGAAATCAAGCGAAGGGCGGAAGAGGTCGGCACACCTACCCGGTTCGGAAATACGAACTGGGTCTCCACCGTAAAGAACCGCAGCTCAGCCCTGACCGTTCACCTGGGAAGTTCCAGGGTGGCTACCGATGCATTCACCACAAAAAGACGCGATATCAGGAAGAATGCCGGCGAGACTATTCGCCTGCTCCATCAATATTTGAAGAAGGCTCCGCTCCTGCGCGTGGACTGCTCGATGGGCGATAACTCCGATTTCGCACCCAACTGCACGATGTACCTCTCGGTCTATCGCAAAGAGATGATCAGGCTCGGGCACAAAGTCATGCAGACCCTCTTCCCTCCCCGGCAGACCGATGGGCAGCGAATGACGCTCGTTTTTATTCCGGAATGGCAGGAAAAGGACAGGCAAATACTCGTTTTTCCCGAAATCGGAGTCACTTACGTTCTTGGCACTGATTATTATGGCGAGGCTAAAAACGCATTCCTGAGAATGGCGATGTGGCGCGCAAGGCAAGAAGGGATGCTCGGTTTGCACGCCGGGACCAAGATCATCAGAGCGCGTGGAACCGATGGCAGGCTTCGCAGGCTGGGAATGCTGGTATTTGGAATGTCGGCATCCGGCAAGACCACTCATATCTGCTCGGACCACGATCTTAACAGCCCTGATGAAGGCGTTGAAATCGTGCAGGACGAAGTCGTGTTCTGGCGAAAAGATGGTTCAGCGCTCGGCAGTGAACGCGGGTTTTACATTAAGACAGAAGGCCTCGATCCCGAGACGCAACCCTTGCTCTACCACGCAGCGACCTCTCAAAACGCCGTGCTCGATAATGTGCTGGTAGATCATGAAGGCAATGTCTATTTCGGAGATCGCACGCTTACAGCCAACGGCCGCGCGATCATCCAGCGCAGCGACCTCGGCAGCCTCGCGAGCAAATCGATCAATCTACCATCACTCGACGAGCTCGATGGCTTTATAATCGCGTTTATGGCGCGCAGGTATACGGTGGTCCCGGTCGCGAGCAGGCTTACACCGGAGCAGGCGGCGGTCGCGTTTATGCTTAATGAATCGATCGACGCATCGGGCGCCGATGCGAAAGAACTCGGCGGAAACCCGCTTCTCGTGGGTGAACCTTCGGACGAAGCAAACATGTTCTACGAGCTCATAAAAGCACGCGGTGATAAAATCAGGTGCTATATGCTCAACACCGGCGGCGTAGGCGAGCTCGTGGAACAAGGCCTGGATGGCGCGCGGAAAGTGCAAAAGAAGGTCACGAGAGTCCAGATACCGGAAATGTCATCTATTATAAGGGGAATAGCCCGCGGCACTGTGAGGTGGCGCGAGGATCCGAACTGGATGGTCGAAACCCCGGAATGCGTGGATGGGCTGGATATCTCGAAGTTCGATCTTAGCCGCCATTATGACCAGGGCAAGATCGATTTCCTGATCGCGGCGCTGAGGCTGGAGAGGTCGCAGTATATCGAGCAGATCAGCGGGCTCGATCCGGCTATCCGGCGATCGGTAGAGTTTTAGCGCCACCCCGTATCGACGCAATGCTTCTCATCGCCTGTCTTGCGGGGTGGCAGGGTGTAATATCGATTTTAGCTACACTTTGCTTTTCACCATATTCTCAGTCACATCGGCTATAGACGTATACTCCTTATCCGGCAGTTTTTCGAGAGCCTCAATAATTTTTTGCGGAGCGTTATGATCCTCCGCATGGTTGATCAGGTCCTGCTTTGAACAGGGGAAATCTACGTCTTTGATAAAATTTACTATATTAGAATGAGCCAGGAATGCTCCAAATCCTCCACCCATGGCTGTTACCTCCAAATAGTTCCGAATTGAATACAAGATAAAAACCCTCCGTATTCAGCGGAGGGTTGGATAACATTTATTAGTCCATTATTCTACGATGCCGACGCCATGCATGAGATCGGACATGGAATTGTACTCCTTATCAGGCATCTGCTGCAGAACCTCGAGCACTTCGTCGGGAGCGCCATTGTCTTCCGCATATTCGATCAGTTCCTGCTTATCGGCGGGAAATTCGATTCCCTTGAGATGATGTGCTATGTTAGAAGGAGACTGACCTCCCATGCCTCTTGGCATTGTCAACACCTCCTCTAATCAGTCAGTGGAGATAAACTCCACTTATATATGTACCACCATTATCAAAAGGTTATGTTGGGCAGGCATGGGCATTAAAGCTGGTTTGACACCCCCTCTTCCAGATGGTAAACTGTAACCGCCGACCGATGGTCGGTGGTTTTTGTTACTGTTCCCGCTAGGGGTGCCCTGGAGCGTTTGCGCCGGGGCTGAGAAGCCTGTTTGGCTAACCCTTTGAACCTGCAAGACGCAGGGAAGCGGAGAGGGAGCTTTGCGGCCGTGAGTCCCCATCTCCGGAGAGGGATTCGCGGCTTTATTTGTAGCTAGCAGTGATCTCACTGGTAGTAAGTACTGTTATGCTTTTTGAATCGCGGATAGGGGCGGATGGTACGGAGGGATATACATCTTCAACCCCAACCCGGAAATCCCGAAACCTATACCACTGCAGCTGAAAATAGGTGCGGGTTACAAACCCGCTCATACATGGTCCGGGATTACAAATCCCGACCATCGTACAAACCATCGTACTTACTGCCTTTGATGATAAAGACTACCTGTAATAGCTTGACAGCTGAAAGCTGACAGCTATTAAGACAGCTGATACCTAATGAGTTTCGCATAATGATGTGACATACTGGCGGGTCGGATCAAACACGAAACCTTCTGCCAGGTTGTCACTACATTACCTGAAACTCAGTAAATAAACCATGACAAAAATTTCAGGACTATACGTTATAACGGACGAAGAACTCGCTCCCGGCAGGACCCATGTCGAGATCGCGCGGGCGGCGCTGGCGGGAGGCGCAAAGCTGATTCAGATCAGAGATAAGCATGCATCCGATCGTCAATTCTATGAGGCGGCGCTGGAAATCCGCAGGCTGACAGCCGATGCGGGGGCGCTGTTCTTCGTTAATGACAGGATCGATATTGCGGCGGTGGTTGGAGCGGATGGCGTGAATGTCGGTCAGAGCGATCTGCCGGTGGCTGCGGTGCGATCGATCCTGGGACCGAAGGCGATCATCGGGCAATCATGTGAAAGTATCGAGCAGGCGATTCAAGCAGTGCGGGATGAAGCGGATTACATCGGCTTCGGACCGGTGTTTGCCACATCGACCAAGCTCGATACCGGTGAAGCTTCGGGAATCGAGATGCTCAAGAGAGTTTGCATGGAGGCAACGATACCTGTGGTGGCGATTGGTGGAATCGGGCTTGCGAACATAGACGCGGTCGCTTCAGCCGGAGCAGCGAGCGCGGCTGTCGTATCGGCAGTCGTCCGCGCGCGGGATATGACAAGCGCCACCGCCGATCTTATAAACAAGTTCACTGTAATAGAAAAGAGGCAATGCAAGTGACTCAGTTAGAATCCGCCCGTATGGGCCGAATAACACCGGAGATGGAGATTGTGGCGCGAGAGGAGCAGATGAATATCGATCTGCTCGTGAAGCGCATCGCTGAAGGGACCATCGTCATCCCCAAGAACGTGAACCGCGATCTGAAGAAGATCGGAGCCGTTGGGCTGGGGCTTAAGACGAAGGTGAACGCGAACATCGGCACCTCGGCGACCTTCCCGGATATAGAAGATGAACTCGTGAAGCTGCAGGTCGCGGTGGAAGCTGGAGCTGACGCGGTGATGGACCTTTCCACCGGTGGAAATCTGACTGAGATTCGCAAGACCATAATCAACCGCTGCCCGGTAGCAATCGGTACGGTGCCGATTTATGAGGCGGCTGTGAAAGTGGTCGAAGACCGCGGCGGAATCACGCGAATCACCGCGGATGATCTTTTCGATGTAATCGAGGATCAGGCGAAGCAGGGCGTCGATTTTATGACACTGCACTGCGGAATCACCAAAGAATCGATAGCACGGCTGCGCGACCAGGGACGGGTAACGGATGTCGTAAGCCGCGGCGGCGCATTCCTTGTGAAGTGGATACTTGCGAATGATAAAGAGAATCCGCTTTACGAGCGGTATAACGATGTATTGGAAATCGCCAGAAAGTATGACATAACACTCAGCCTCGGCGACGGTTTCAGGCCAGGCTGCCTCGCGGATGCCACGGATAGAGCCCAGATCCAGGAGCTTATCATCCTTGGTGAACTTGTGAAGCGCGCGAGGGAAGCCGGGGTGCAGGCGATGGTTGAAGGGCCAGGACATGTGCCCATGAACCAGGTAGCCGCGAACATGGCGATCCAAAAGCAGCTCTGCGAGGGAGCGCCGTTCTACGTGCTCGGACCGCTGGTGACCGATGTCGCTCCGGGTTACGATCATATCACTTCCGCGATAGGCGGGGCGATAGCAGCGATGAGCGGAGCCGATTTCATCTGCTATGTTACCCCGAGCGAACACCTGGGACTGCCGACGGTCGAGGATGTGCGAGCAGGCGTAGTCGCGGCGAGAATCGCGGGGCACGCGGCTGATATCGTGAAGGGAATCCCCGGCGCGGCTGAGTGGGACCGAAAGATGGCCGAAGCGCGCAAGGCAAGAGACTGGTCGAAGCAGATAGAGCTCTCGATAGACCCGGTGAAGGCAAAAGAGATCCACGACCGGCGCTCTGGCGGGATCGAGGATGTCTGCTCTATGTGCGGCGAGCTCTGCGCGATGAAGGTTGTGGAGGAGTATCTCGGAAAGGGATAGCTTTCTTTTTAGCTTTCAGCTAATTAATACTATGAAAATCTCCGACCTTGGCGGTGAGACCGCCCTTATCAAGCTTATACGGGATAAATACGGCGTTACGGGCGCGGGGGGGCTTGCGCTCGGGATCGGGGACGATGCGGCGCTGATTCGCTCGGGCGATGGTTTCATTGCGGTTACGGCTGATTTGCTGGTCGAGAATACTCACTTCCGTATGGACATCAACGAGCCGTATCTGCTGGGTTGGAAGAGCGCGGCGGTGAATATCAGCGATATCGCGGCTATGGGCGGAATACCCACCTACTCTTTTGTCTCCATCGGTCTGCCGGATGTCGAGGTGGCGGTTGTCGAGGCGATCTACGAAGGGATGAGGGACGTATCGGCGAAATACGGCAGCGTAATCGCGGGCGGTGATACGGTCGCTAGCGGCGTGGGAATCGTGATCAATGTAACTCAGCTCGGCGCCGTCGAGCCCGGTAAAGCAGCGCGAAGAAACGGCGCGAAAGCGAGCGACGTGATCCTGGTGACGAACACTATCGGCGACTCACGCGCGGGGCTCGAACTGCTGCTTAAACTCGGGCTGGATGAAGCCAGGCGAGTGAGCCCGAATTGCGTGCAGTCTCATCTCAAGCCGGAACCGAAAGTAAACGAGGCAAGAGCCGCTGTCGAAACGGGTAAAGTGCATTCGATGATGGATCTGAGCGACGGGCTTGCCGCTGATCTCGGGAAGCTCTGCGAGGCATCAGGAGTCGGAGCGAGAGTAATTGCCGACGCGCTTCCAATCTCGCGGGATACGCACATAGCAGCCGCGCGATTGGATATGGACGCGGTGTGTCTGGCGGCAGGTGGTGGGGAAGATTATGAACTGCTGCTCACCTGCGATCCTGGAGATGTCGGCGTAATCGCGCAGGCTATGGGGGAAACGGAATCTTCGATCAGGGTTATCGGAGAGATCGTCGAGGGCGACCGGGTAACGCTCGTCCTGCCGAACGGCGAAGAGGGGCCCATCGGCGGAAGCTGGGAACACTTTTAATCTTAGATTTTGGATTTGAGATTTGAAACTCGTCATTATAACTTTTAATGCTGAAGAGACTATGGCACTGGGCGAGAGGCTTGGTCGAGCGCTTCAAGCGGGGGATGTGATTGCTCTCTTCGGTGACCTCGGCGCGGGAAAGACCACGCTCACCAAGGGTATCGCCGTGGGGCTCGGGCTCGCTGCGGATATCCACAGCCCCACATTCACGCTCATCCACGAGCACCCCGGCGCAGTCCCACTATATCATGTTGATCTCTACCGGCTTTCAAAAGAAGAGGAGATCGAGACCCTGGGGCTCGATGAATATATCTATGGCGACGGGGTTACGATAATCGAGTGGGCGGACAGGATGAAGGAACTGCTTCCACCGGACCGGCTCGATATCGAGCTCCGTATGAAAGGCGACACCGAGCGCGAACTTAGCTTCGAAACCGATTCGGAGCGGATGATCGCTGTTGTGGAAGGATTAGGCAAGTAATGCTGGTTATCGCAATCGATTCCTCGCAGGAAATAGGCACGCTGGCGCTGGGCAGTGATAAGGGCCTTATCGCGGAGTATCACTTCGCCCATAAAATGAACCTGCTAAGGCGCATCGTGCCGGATATGGACGTCCTTTTTAAGGACTCCGGACATTCGGTGCGCGACCTGGATGGAATCGTGGTGTCGCTCGGCCCGGGCTCATTTACCGGTTTACGGATCGGGGTTACGATTGCGAAATCGCTCGCTTATGTGCTCGATAAACCGATTGTAGGAGTCGGCACGCTCGATGCGATGGCGCGAGGGGTATCACCGGTCGAAGCGGATTACATTTGCCCGATGATCTTCGCCCGCGCGAAAGAGGTCTACTGGTCGCTCTTCGATTCCACCGCCAATACCCGTCTCACGGATTATTCGGTTTCCACAATCGACGAAGCTCTTGATGCGATAACAGCCAGGGGCGGCCGCGTCCGCTTCTGCGGTACGGGTGCCCGGCGAAACTCCGAAGATATTACCAAAGAGATGGGAGATTCAACGATTATAGCTGAACCCTGGACAGACTTCGCCAGAGGCGCCGCTCTGCTCGATTTGGGAATGCGGCGGCTTATAGATAGGCGGGTTGATAATGCCCTTACTATCAATCCGCTCTACGTCCGCAAGCCTACACCGGTTGTTAAGCTCGAAGCTCAGAACAGCGTTAATGGTTAATTGATAGATTTACCCATCTAATGGGCACAATCTCCTGTGGCATTGCTTAGATTCGCCCGATGCTTTAGAATGGACTCAACAGATGAAAGGTTAGCAAAGCCCATGCGGATACTGAGCTTTTTCCTGATAGCTGCGTGCATCGTGATCGCTGGATGTGGAGGATCGAACAACCTGGGAATGAACTCCACGGGCAACTTCGGAGACACCGACAACCCATTTGCCTCTACCAGACAGCCCATCGCCACAAACTCCGTTATCTCGTCTTTCTGGGAGATAGAGAAGCTGAAAACAGCGCCCAGGGTCGAGGTAACAAAGGATTCGACCGAGCACACATCCACCGGAGATGTTAAAGTTCAAGAGCTGTACTATGACAGCCCTGCACTCGAAGGCAAGATGCTCAAGATCTTCGCCTACTACGCGTTTCCGCTCTTCAAAACCGGCGTAAGGCTCCCGGCGATAATCATCGTGCACGGCGGGACGGGGCTTGCAAGCAAAGAACAGTGCATCGAGTGGGCATCGAAGGGCTATGCGGCGCTCTCGATGGACCTGCCCGGCAAAGGGCATGGTCGAGACAATTCCCGCTCCGAAGGCCCTTCGATGGACGACGATGTCATCTTCAGCGTCAAACCCTCGCCTAAGAGCTCATATCTCTACCCGGCGGTGAATTCGGTTTGCCGGGCCGTATCGGTCCTATCTAATTGCAAGGAAGTCGATTCAACGAGGATCGGGGTTATGGGAAGCTCGTGGGGCGGCACGATCACGCTTATTGCTAACGGGATCGACAGCCGCATATCCGCCGCATGCACAATCTACGGCGCGGGATTCATCACCGAAGACAGCTGCTGGTTGAAAAACGGGAATCTTAAGGCGCTCGGAAAGTCGGGAGTGAAGGTCTGGAAGCAGTATTATGATCCTTCGAGCTACCTTGCCAGCCAGCACGGGAAGACGCTCTTCGTGGGCGCGACCCAAGACCTCTACTACCCGCTTAAAAGTCTTCTCCGCACTTATAACGGCGCGGGATGCATTAAAGCTCTCTGCCTTATACCGAATAAAAGCCATGCGCTCGATGATGCGGCTTCAGGCACGATCACGAAATGGTTCGACTGGGCTATAAGAAGCGGTCCCGAGCTGCCTTCCATTAAGCTTGCCAAGGCAGCAGGGAAGCTGACAGTGACCGCTAAGGGTGCGAGGCCGGTCACAGCTGTCGATCTGGTCACCGCGGACGGAACCGACTTCTCGAAAGCTACATGGAAGAGCACCGAGCTCAAAGCTAAAGATGGGACCTGGGCGATTGAACCACCTGCGCAGGATGTCCCCTATTATATAACGGCGCGAGATGATAACGGCGCACTGCTGGCTTCGGAAGTGCATCTTCCGTTAAAGAAGTAACCGCAATCTTATACACAGGTGGACAGGTTTTGCTGATTATAGACGGCAGCTTCGGTGAAGGTGGAGGACAGATCCTCAGGACATCGGTATCGCTCGCGGCAATTACCGGGCGTGATATAACAATAGAGAATATCCGTGCAGGACGTGATAAGCCGGGGCTGCGGCCCCAGCACCTTACGGGAGTGCTCGCTGTCGCGGAGATATGCGGAGCTGAAATAAGAGGAGCCGAAGTCGGATCAGGTAAACTCGTCTTCCGGCCGGGCAGGATCAAGCCTGGGTCTTATGAGTTCGATGTATCGAAGATAAGAGCGTCGGCAGGATCGGTAAATCTCGTTCTGCAAACGGTCCTGTGGCCGTTAGCGCTCGCGGGGAAAAGGAGCCGCGTCGTAATCAAGGGCGGGACGCATGTACCTCATGCGCCTTCATCCAATTTCATCAGCGAAGTATTTCTCCCTACCATAGCCGAAATGGGATTGCTGTGTCACTACTCGGTGATTAAATCTGGTTACTACCCCATCGGCGGCGGCGAGGTGCGGTTGGATATCGAACCAATGGATGCGCTAAACCCAATATCTCTTATGGAACGCGAGGAACCGGCGCATGTCGAACTGGTATCCGCAGTCTCGAATCTATCTCTTAGCATCGCGGAACGCCAGCTCGATACGGCTAAGCAGAGATTGAAGGTTATGGGGGTGCATGCTGAAAGCTCGATCAAGCAGTATCCATCGCCGGGCAAGGGAACGGTCGTATTCATATCATCGGCAGCGGGAAAAGCGAGAGCGGGATTTCAGTCGCTTGGGGAGCTGAAAAAGCGCGCGGAGAAGGTGGCCGACGAGGCATGCGATGAGCTTGAGGCATACCTGAAAAGCGGCATGGCGCTCGATAAACACCTCGCCGACCAGTTAATAATCCCCATGGCGCTGGCTCGGGGAAACTCTAAGTTTACAACCGCCGAAATCACCCACCATCTGATCACGAACATTGCGATAGTGGAGAAATTTCTCCCCATCCACTTCCACATCAACCGCGGTCTCGGCGAGCCGGGGATGGTCGAACGAGTGGACGGGTAGGCAAGCTCGGAATCCTACTTTTTCTTCCTGCGCAGGAAAATGAGACCCGGCGAAAGGACTCCGATTGCTGCCGTCAAAGTAGAAAGCTCGGGAACGGGCTGGAGATTATTAACAGTAAACCAATCTGTCTTCAAGCCGTTGCCATAACTTATATGCAAGCCCGGAACGACCTTACCGGAATCAAACGTTAAACTACCAAATGTAAACGTCCCCTGCTTCTTATCATGTATACCTAAGCGATTACCCCCAGTAGTATCCCATCCGGCAATTAATACCGTGCCATCATCCTTACCCTTTCCCTTTTGGGTATTCCAGTTCCAACCAAGCGAAGATGCGCCTTCGGTGGCAGTAAAAGTGTAATTATCAACTACGCTGACAGCATAAAACGCCTGTATCCAATCAATATCATAACTATTGCCATCAGCAAGCGTGATCATAGGCTTGCTGCCGAAATCCAAAGTATAACTTGTCGTTCCTGATTTCATTGATGGGGTCAGATAAATATCAGTTAAATGGGCAGATTTAAACGAAGACTCCGACTCCGCAAACGCCATAGATGTAGAAGCCAGCCCAAGCATTATTACAGCCACAACCAGCCACTGCATCTGATTAGATTTAAGCATTATAGGCTCCATTCCCACCCAAAACGGGCAGATATATATTTATATTATTGCACAATATTATTGTCAGTTATAACCTGCCTGCTTGGCAACTGTTAAAAATACCAGGGTTTACAAAAACAGCCCGGCACCCGCCGGGCTGTTTACTCTTTATATCCTTAGATTTCGATATAGCCTAAACAATCAAACCATTTCCAATGAGTTTCGCATAATGATGTGACGTGCTGGCAGTTCAGATTGTGTGCGAAACCTTCTGCCGGATTGTCACTACACTACCTGAAACTCAGTAATGAGTTTCGCATAATGATGTGACATACTGGCATGTCGGATCGAGCACGAAGCCTTCTGCCAGGTTGTCACTACATTACCTGAAACTCAGTAATACCAGGTTTTTATTTCGCCTGTCAGCTAACCCTACTTCCTTCTAAGCGATTTCAAACCGGCCAAGCCGATGAAACCTGTCATCAAAGCGAGGATCGATGGAGGATCGGGAACCGGACCGGTAGTCCGTCCGTTAAAGGTTTCATTTCCCAGTCCACCGACGTGGATTACATGTCCGTCAATCTGACCGTCGACGCCCACACTGCTCACAGCCCAGAATCCACCAACAGTTTCGCCCGGCAGCAATCCGGGGTCTGTCTTGGCCCACTTCCACGAGGGGCTTGCTGTTGAAGTATCTACTTCCCAGCCGATTGGGGTCTGCTTCGATAACGTCACATAAATCGGAGCAATATTCCACTCCGGTTTGAACGCGGTTAATCCGAGGTCGCTGAGGTCAGCCGGATTGCCGCAGTTTATGTTCGTGATCGAATAAGCGTAGAGGTAGCCGGTCTTGGCTCCGTCACCGTTGCGGACAAGCATAGCCTGGGTGAAAACGGGGTCGTAAACAGTCTCCTGGACCTTCACCATAACTCTACCGGCGCTTACAAGTGGGTTCAGGACGTCGCTGGTTGGGTTAAATATTGTTTTTATCGCACCGTTATCGGTATACCAATACGCCACGTCTTCATATAAGACACCGGCGAACGAAACCGAGACGGCAGCCATTAGAACAGCGACAACGAGAGTAGTCAGGCAGACACATTTATGCATTCCAGTCTCCTCCGTGTACGAATGCAATGGCACATACGGTATTTTCCACTACCTGCACCATCAGACTGCAATTACCGTGCCAAATAATACATGAGCACGACCATAAAATAAGCATCCCCGCTTCAAAGCCAATCTAAACGTCGGAAAGGTAGATTTTATGCAAAATTGTTGAGTATATTTTCCACACACTTGGATATGCTCCCATATCGCGGTGACAATCAGCATCTCAAGTAAATACATAGCTGTTATGGTGCCTACATCCATTGTGTAAAAATACATCAAATTAACCCATTGACAGCCGGGCAGGTCTTGTGATACAACGCTATTAAAATCAGTATTTGTAATAAATGCCATGGCAAAGAAGTGGCAATAAGAGGGGAAGAACATGCAAATGAAAGGTTTGCTGAATCGAACGAAGGGATTTACGCTTATCGAACTGCTTGTGGTAATTGCGATCATCGCAATTCTCGCAGCTATCTTATTTCCGATTTTCGTCAATGCGAAAGATTCCAGCAGACGCTCGGTCTGTCTTCAAGCTCAACGCCAGCTAGGTATGGCGATTGCCATGTATGCTGATGATAACCATGGATACTATCCCTGGATCACAAGAAAAGCTACAACTGCCCTGTTCCCTTCATATCCCAGTAGTCTCAACACAACCATTTCAGGTCAGTTGATGGTCCTCCTGAAGCCCTACGACAGTAACAAGCGATCATTCTATTGCTCCTCGGTAGAGGCATATAGCAAAGGGCTTGGTTATTACTCACAAAGCATAGCCAAACCACCATTTATGTATATCGGTTTCTATTATTATTGCGGCGATGGATGGTCCGGTCCGGATCGGATCACCCAGGCAGGCAACCCGAAAAGAGTGCTGGTATCGTGTATCGGTGGAGGAGTGACTACCAATTCAGGCGGGGAAGATGAGGGCGTTTCAGGACACGGCAAAGCCCAGGGCGTCTATACATTCGCCGACGGCCATGCTAAGTTCATCCGCCATTTCAACTACCCTTACTCCTATAGCGAATGTCAGACGATGAAGGATATGAGTAAACTTCTCATGCCAAAGTGGTAACCATAGACGATACGCATTAATCAATGCTGTCATGAAGGGAAGAGAGCCCAATGCTCCCTTCCCTTTATTCATAACTCTCGGTCTATAATTCCCTCATTCCCCTTCCCGTATAAAACACTTGACCTTACAACAAGGTTACATGTAAAATATATGGGCAGGGGCATTATGTCCCAACTCTCCAGATCTGCAGCCCGCCGAAGGAATCGGCCGGGCTTCAGGCCTCATTAGAGCCCGCCTAGACTTGGCAGCGAGAAGACAGCAGATGACCCTGATCCTAGTAATCACCATCATTGTCGTCGCCCTTATATTCGACTTCCTGAATGGTTTTCATGACGCGGCGAATTCGATCGCTACGGTAGTTGCGACAAAAGTTCTTTCACCATTCCAGGCGGTAATCTGGGCAGCGGCGTTCAACTTTATAGCGCCGTTCATTTTCGGCGTTAAGGTAGCGGATACCGTAGGCAAGGTCGTCAATCCGCATTTAATGAAACCCGAGATGTCAATCATTCTTCTCGCGGGACTTTGCGGCGCTGTGTTCTGGAACATACTGACCTGGTATTTCGGCTTACCTACGAGTTCTTCGCATGCCCTCATAGGCGGGCTTGCCGGCTCTGCCCTAATCGCCGCTCATATCCACCACGCATCGATGACAAAAGTCCTCAACTGGGGCAATATCGAAAATATCGCACTATTTATCGTGCTTGCTCCTCTGATCGGCATGGTGCTTGGCTTTATCAATATGGTGATCATCATGTGGATTTTCCGCCGGGCTGCTCCGCGCAAGATCGATGGCTGGTTCCGGCGGCTTCAATTGTTTTCAGCGGCGGCTTACAGCCTCGGTCACGGCACTAATGACGCTCAGAAAACAATGGGGGTTATCACGATCCTGCTTTTCAGCACCGGCCACCTTAAAGTGTTCAACGTACCGGACTGGGTTATTCTCGCCTGCGCGGCGGCTATCGCTTTCGGAACGATGTCCGGCGGTTGGAGGATCGTTAAGACTATGGGGCTTGGCATCACTAAGCTTAAACCGGTCGGTGGGTTCTGCGCCGAGACAGCGGGAGCGCTCACAATCATCGGGACGTCGATGCTGGGAATACCCGTAAGCACGACACACACCATCACCGGCGCGATTGTGGGTGTCGGAGCTACGAACAGGCTTTCCGCGGTAAAATGGGGTGTAGCCGGAAGAATCGTATGGGCGTGGGTTTTGACAATGCCACTGGCCGCCCTGGTAGCCGCAGCAACCTATTATCTGATTCACATAGCCCAGTAACAGGGCTTTAGCTTCGGAAAGGATCGCGGAGAAGCGGTGAATGCGGAGTTACAGAGGTAATATCGTCATGTTCTTTCCGCGTCTCCGTAATTTACATACCTTCGCGATTCCATTCTTACGTGTATGAGTTTCGGTAACAAGTTACCGAAACACCAGCTTTTGATTTTTGACTTTTGACTCACAAAAAGGGAGGCCGAATAAATGGGCCTGAGACTTATCCCAAGAGAAGAAAAATTTTTCGATCTATTCGTCCAGCAGGCGGAAAACGTCCTGGAGGGCGCACGGCAGCTTAAAGACCTGCTCGAGAACTATACGGATCTCGAGCAGAAGAGAATGCTTATCGAGAAGACCGAGAGCAACGGCGATGAGATCGCTCACAGGATCATCGAAAAGCTCAACACCACATTCAGCACTCCGATGGACCGCGAGGATATCCACGCGCTCACATCCGCCCTCGATGATATTCTCGATCTTATAAACGGCACCGCACAGAGGCTCCACCTCTACCGAGTTAACAACATCACCCCGGAAGCGGTCAAGCTCGCTAATATCATCTTGCGAGCGACGGAAGAAACCCTCGCCCTCACTCAGAACCTCGAAAACATGAAGCAGCCTAAGAATATGAAAGCGCGCTGGATCGAGGTCAACAGGCTCGAAAACGAAGGCGATGCGGTCAGCCGCGCGGCTATCGCCGGTCTATTCGAAAATGAGACGAATCCTATCGAAGTGATTAAGTGGAAAGAACTCTATGAGCACCTCGAAACGGCTACCGATAAATGCGAGGATGCGGCAAACATAGTCGAGGCGGTAGTCCTTAAAAACGCATAGATATGAATTAAATAAGAGGCAATCTCGCGGGCGGCAGCGTCAACCTATCCAGTAAACAGGCGCTGCCGCCCATAATTGTACCAGGAACAGTCCAATCATTACCGGTCTGCGCCGGTCCAATTCGAGGTGCCTATCTTGAGCCTGCGACCTGTATATAAATCATTCACTTTGGTTTGCCTTGCAATCACCGCGCTTTCCGGATGTGGTGGAGGTGGAGGAGGTAACTCCAGAAGCGGAAGTATAGTTCTAGATCCAACAACTCAATTCATCACCACGCGTGAGCAGGCCGAAGCCCGCGGTAAATGGACTATCCTAATCTACCTCGATGCCGACAACGACCTTGAAAGCATGGGAATCGCAAACTTTAACCAGATGGAATCTATCGGATCGACTACCGATGTACATATCATCGTCCAAATGGACCGCAAGGACGGGGCCGATCCCAATAACGAACACTGGACCGATACCCGCCGTTACCTCATAACTCACGATACCGACTCAAATGTCATGCACTCTATCCGCCTCGACGACCCACCGCTCGGCGAACTGGATATGGGTAATCCAAACACGCTGCGTAACTTCGTAACTTGGGGTGAGAGAGAGTTTCCGTCTGATCATTATTGCCTGATTATCTGGGATCACGGCAGCGGCTGGCAGATCAGAACGCTCTCAGTCGCTCCAGAGCATAAATACATCGCCACTGATGATACCAGCGCTGATTCGATGAATATCACCGACATACCATCCGCACTCGCAGGCGCCAATCTCGATGTCATCGCCTTCGACGCATGCTATATGCAGGAACTCGAAGTGGCCTATGAGCTTCGAAACAGTGCGCATTACCTCGTTGCTTCCACAGCCGCGGAGCCTTCGCAGGGTTACAATTATGCCCGGTGGTTAAATAGAATTAACGGATCCACCTCACCCGAGGATCTCTGCCGGACGATAGTGGAAGCGTATGCAGCCGAATATCCCAACCCGCACAGGGATATAACCCAGAGTGCAATCGATCTCACTCTAATCCAGCAGGTAGCTGATTCCGCAAGCGCTTTTGCGACTCTGCTTCGCGCTAAGGCTTCCACGTACTCGATCGACCTTGCCGATGCAAGAGATTCCGCCCTGAACTATTCAGCCGACGCAACCCCACGCTACAATGTCGACCTGCTCGATTACGCCAATCGCTGCTCATCCGCACTCGGGGCTCAGGCGACCGCAACTTATTCAGCCCTGAATTCAGCCATGAACAGCGCGGTCATCGCATCGATTCACAACTTGGATATGCCCAACGCGCATGGGCTCGCAATTTATGTTCCCCCACCCTCGCGCTACGACTTCCGCTACAGCGAGCTTCAACTCGCATCGGATACGGAATGGGATGAATGGCTCCGTGCCCAACAGCAATAAGTCGTAACTCAGGAATAGAGCAAGAATGATTAGGGGATCCTGTTCAAAACAACATACCAGTTAGCTTTATTACATGTATTTCTATCCGGCATTCTGATTAGAGCATGCAGGATTCCGACCCGCGCGCATAGTATTCACTCTGGGAATCAAACGGACGCGCCTGCGTCTCGTAAATTCAAGATCGAACAGGGAGGTCGACATGAAAAAAATCAGAACGATCGTTTTAGTCGTGCTCGCGGTGCTGCTAATTTCCAGCGCGGCATTTGCTACGATGGCCTGGTACAAGATGTTTAACGAAACCTACAAACCGAAGCCGGGCACGGCGCTGGCTAACGCAAAATGCGCGATATGCCACACCACTCCGACTGCCAAAGCCGGTGAGCTCAATCCTTACGGCAAGAGCCTTAAGGGCAAGCCAATCAGTGCCGCTTCTCTGAAGTCCGTTGAGAATCAGGATGCGGACAAGGACGGCTTCAGCAACATCGCCGAGATCAAAGCCGGCACGCTCCCCGGCGACCCGAAGAGCAAGCCCGCCGGTAAGCCAAAAAAGTAAACTGATCGGCAAATACAATTATGGAATAGACAAGGGCGCTGAGATATGCGCCCTTGTCGCTTGTACATGGTATAATCTTTTAGTTTTTTTGCCGGGAGGAGGTATTATGAACCTGGGATATCGAGAAATAAACCGAAGCATATTTAAGGCGTATGACATTCGCGGGCTCTACCCGCAGGAGATCGACGACGATGCAGCTTATCGCATCGCTAGGGCATACGTTTCAATACTCAAGTGTAAGCGGGTGGTGGTCGGACACGACATGCGCGAGTCCGCCGCTCCGTTTTCCGCGGCTACCATTCGCGGGCTTATCGACCAGGGCGCGGATGTTGTGCCGGTCGGGCTCACATCTACTCCAATGTACTATTTCGCCGTGAACTATCTCAAAGGCGATGCGGGAGTGATGTGCAGCGCCTCTCATAATCCGGCGGAATATAACGGTTATAAGATGACCGGTCCCGGTGCTATCCCAAGCATCGCGCTGGTGGATAACGATACTCTTTACAAAGCCGCATGCGCGGGTGAATTCGAAGACCCAGCAAAAAAGGGCACGCTGCTCGATAAGGTTGAAATCCTTGATCCTTATACTGACGCGGTCCTCGATACCGCCGGTATCCACAGCTTTGGCGATCTTAAAATCGTAGTCGACTGCGGCAATGGCATGGGCGGCCACATCCTGCCGGCGCTCTTCCCGAAAGTGGGTAACGAGCCGGTAAGACTCTACTGGCGCCTGGACGGCAGCTTCCCCAACCACGAAGCTAACCCCCTCAAAACAGAGACCCTGCTTGCGCTGCGAGACCGCGTGGTAGATGAGCAGGCCGACTTGGGCGTAGCATTCGACGGCGATGGCGACCGTGTTGCATTTGTAGACGAAAAGGGCCAGGTGATCCCAGGCGATTTCGTCACCGCTCTTATCGCCCGTGAGATGCTTAAAAAGAAACCAGGCGCTGAGATCCTCTATGATCTGAGATCGAGCTGGGTTGTCCCCGAAGAGATCGAAAAAGCCGGCGGAAAGGCGATCGAGTGCCGCGTGGGTCATGGGCTGATCAAAAAACAGATGCGTGAAGAAGGTGGTTATTTCGCCGGCGAACTCAGCAGCCACTATTACTTCCGTGATTTCTTCATCACCGATAACGGCGATCTCGCTATGCTTAACATCGTCAAACTCCTTCTTGCCGAGGGCAAACCGATGTCGGAGATCGTGGCTCCGCTCCATCGATACTTCCACAGCGGAGAGATCAACTCGGAGGTCAAGGATATTCCCGCCGTTCTCGCAAGGCTCAAAGCCGAATACGGTCCCTGCGCGAAGCGCGTCACCGAGATAGATGGCTATAAAGCGGAGTTTGATGACTGGTGGTTCAACGTCCGCCCTTCCAACACCGAACCCCTGATCCGCCTGAACCTGGAGGCCAAGACCAGGGAGAAAATGGAAGAGAAGGTCGAAGAACTGCTGAAAGAGATACGCGGTTAGGCAATTAGGAATGAGGGTAGCTGTCAGCTTTTAGCTGACAGCTATCAGTGATCTCACTGGTAGCATTTATCATCACAGCTACCAGTACTGCCATTCCCGCGAATGCGGGAATCCAGAAGGGTGAAATGACATTTTAACCAGCAAGAGAAATAGTGGAGAGCAGGGAGCGGAGAACCATGGTGTTTCGGGATTTGAGGGTTGGAGAGATGAGTTATCATATAGCTCACTGGGCCTCCAACCCAACCCGGAAATCCCGAAACTTTACGCTACTGCAGACTGGATTCCCGCCTTCGCGGGAATGATAGGTTTCTTGGTCCGGGATTGCAAATCCCGACCATATAATTAATACGACATCGTATTTTATGACCATTGTAGATAAGATGAAAGCTGGCAGCTATATTCGTAATTGCCAATGAGGCGCCCTTGAATATCGATAAACTCCACATCAACGCCGTTCCCGCTCCCGGCTACGAGGCTCTGTTCCGAAGGACTGCCGGATGGGTCGGGGCTGATGGCGACTATTCCATTCCCCTATCTAAAGACCGCGTGCTCTGGCTCTTCAGCGATACATTCGTCGGCAAGGTAGAAGAACGTCACCGCAAGGACTGCGTAATGATCAACAACTCCGCCGCGATCCAGCGCCTTGACCAGGATGCGAGAGTGGAGTTCTACTATGGCGTCAATGCGGACGGCTCGCCTAAATCTCTTATCACCCCAGATTCCGGTGAAGGTTATTTCTGGCTCTTTCACGGCGCGCTCGTGGGAGAAAATCTTTACCTCTTCTTGATGAGGATAGTCAACACTGGTGGCAACTCAGCGTTCGCATTCAGAGGGACTGGAGTAAGCCTCGGGCACGTAGCAAATCCGCATGATCCTCCGAATAAGTGGAAGATGACCCAGCAAAATCTCGGCTGCTGCAAATACACAAAAAACGGCGACATATCTTTCGGCTCAGCGCTCTTGAAAGATGGCAGCTATATCTACATCTACGGCTTCGATTCAACCCATACCGATCCCACCGGCAGCCGCGGGAATGCGATGATCGCAGCTCGCGCACCCAAAAATCAGCTCGGTGACCCGAAGACCTGGCGATTTTTAAGCGGAGGGAAATGGATCGAGGACTCTGCCCGCTGCGACCCGCTCTGTTATGGAATTGCAACTGAGTTCTCCGTATCCTATCTCCCCGCTATCGGGAAATATGTCTGCGTATACATATCCGGCGGCATATTCGGGCAGATCGCAGTCCGCCTTTCGCCAAAACCGGAAGGTCCCTGGAGCGATCCCACCATCGTCTATGACTGCCCCGATAAGCACTGGCATGAAAAGACCTTCAGCTACGCCGCGAAAGCTCACCCCGAGCTCTCACTCACTCCAAATGAGCTCATAGTAACCTACGCAACCAACTCCATGACATTCTCCGACCTTATCGAAGACGCCAGGTTATACTGGCCGAGATTTGTAAGGTTGGTGTTTGAAAAAATTAGACAATAGCAATTTCAACTTATAATCATTTGTTGTTGACATTCAACAAGCTGCATGCTATCCTGCTACAGAATACATATTGAGCATTATAATCCAATTGTATTCAACATCATCCGGACACTCATTAAATACACGGCATTATCTGCAGCCACTTTAGGAAAGAAGAGAGAACCAGATGAAATTCAGTTTATTTGTCTTAATTGCATAACTAGCGGTAACATGCTGCGCTTCAGCAGGCGCGGCGAAGATCTACACAAGCAACAGCGGAGACGGATATATTGAATCGATAATCGAGGTTGTCCCAGAACCGGGCAGCATACTCGCCCTGATCTGCGGGCTCGGTGGCTTCACCGGCCTTGCTTGGCGCAGAAGATAATAATGTCTTTTATACCGGGGCTATGGTTGCCCCGGGATATTCCACATTCCGCACTCTCCTCATGCGACAGCAGCTCGAATGACTACGAGAGCTAATTCCGCACTTGCCTTGACGATCCCCAAACCCCATAAGTATAATGAACTCGCGCTCGCGCACTTCGGTGAACCAGAAGCTGCCGCGACTGATATTTTATGTACAATTCTCCGAAAGAGAGTCCGGATATATGCTTGATGCAAAACTTATAAGAAATGAACCCGATAAAGTAAGGCAGGCCCTTATCAACCGAAACGCCGACACAGCTTATCTCGACGAATTCCTCGATCTCGACGAGCAGCGCCGCAGGCTCCTCTACGATGTCGAGCAACTCAAGGCCGAGCGAAACACGGTCTCCGAAGAGATCGCGAAGATGAAAAAGGCTAAAGAAGACGCCACATCTGAGATCGAGCGTATGCGAGAGGTTTCACAGCGTATCAAGCAGATGGATTCTGAAATTTCGGAAATTGAAGCCAGGCTCTCGGATATCCTCTTGAATATCCCGAATATCCCCCACTCCAGCGTGCCTGTAGGCAAAGACGAATCTGCCAACCAGGTTCTGCGTTATTGGGGAGAGCAGCGAAAATTCGATTTCGAGCCTGTCCCGCACTGGGAACTGGCTACCGCGCTCGATATCATCGATTTCGACCGCGGCAGCAAAATCGCCGGCAGCGGATTCATACTTTATAAGGGCCTTGGCGCAAGGCTCGAAAGATCGCTCCTGAACTGGATGATCGATGTGCATACGTCCGAGCACGGCTACAAGGAAGTCTTCCCGCCGTTCCTCATCAACAGAAAATCGATGTACGGTACGGGGCAGCTGCCGAAGTTCGAAGAGGATATGTATCATACCGATAAGGACGACGATCTCTTCCTCGACCCTACCGCCGAGGTGCCGGTAACCAACATTTATATGGATGAAATATTGGACGCATCCCAGCTTCCAATCTACCTCACAGCCTATACGGCGTGTTTCAGGCGTGAAGCGGGATCCGCAGGAAAGGATACGCGCGGGCTGCTGCGAGTCCATCAGTTCGATAAAGTGGAGATGGTCAAATTCGTCGCCCCTGAGACGTCCTATGACGAGCATGAAAAGCTCCTCGGTAACGCTGAGGATATCCTGCAGCGCCTCGGTATTCCCTATCGCATAGTGCTGCTCTCCACGGGCGATCAGAGCTTTTCCGCAGCAAAGTGTTACGATCTCGAGATATGGGCGCCGGGAGTGGATAAATGGCTTGAGGTTTCGAGCTGCTCTAATTTCGAAGACTTCCAGGCCCGTCGGGCTAACATCCGCTACAGGCCAGAGCCCGGAGCAAAGCCCGAGTTCGTGCATACCCTGAACGCGTCCGGGGTCGCGCTGCCGAGGCTGGTCGTTTCTCTCCTGGAAAACTACCAACAACCTGATGGGACTATAATAATTCCCGAACCCCTCCGCCCATATATGGGAACGGATGTAATAAGCTAAGATTCAGTAAAACAGCATAAATTGTCGTCTTTGACGCGAAAGGCCGAAAGATAGAAAAGATAGGTAACAGGGAACAGAATCCGGTGTTTCGGGAACTTGTTCCCGAAACTAAGAGCTGGTATCGGGAATGAATTCCCGATACACCGGAAGCAGAATCTCCTTTCGTTATTTCTATATTTCGGGCTTTCGCGTCTAAAGACACCACCGGTTGAATTCCGACCAACTCATCACTAAGATGCCAGGACACTAGGACCAGAAAGACGCTCTGGCAAAAATAACCTTAGTCCCCCCGCCCGTTTTTCGGGAACTTCATGTATAATAACTTCCAGTATTCCCACTGATGAGCATAGCAGATCAGGCAGTTATTGAGGATAGAGCACAGCGGTGAGCCAGACTACTCAGAAACCCAAACAGGACAACATCGATATAGCGGCTACATCCAAAAAGCACCTGGGCAAGAATACGGCCACCAATGTCATGTTCGCGGCATTCAATGCGATCACCTCAATCATCATGGTCCCCTACCAGGTCAGGCACCTCGGCATCGAGAACTACGGCGTAATCGTCCTCGCAAGCAACTTCGTTACCTATTTCCTGCAGGTCTTCACCGTGGCGGTCACGGGTGGGGTCGGACGGTTCGTAACGCTGCATGTATCCCGGGAAGACTACGATCAGGCCAACAGCTATCTTAACACCCAGTATGTAGCATCCGTAGCGCTCATTATTGTACTTATCCCCCTGGCGGCGATAATATCGCTCCTCGCGCCATGGCTCTTTATCGTTCCGAGCGGACAGGAAAACAGTACACGTCTGCTTTTCGCCCTCTGCTTTGCTTCGTTTATGGTCTCGCTCATTATGTCGATGTATCGCGTGAGCATACTTGTGAGCCAGCGCTTCGATGTCGCCAATTTGCTAGATATCCTTAATCAGATCGCGCGTTATTCTACATGGATAATCTTCTTCACCCTGCTCACACCACGAATATGGCAAATCGGGACTGGTTACGTGTTGGGGGTTTCGACTGCAACTATCTGCTACGGCATCATGTTCACCCGGCTCACCCCACAGCTCAAACCACAGCTCAAGGGCTTCGATAAATCGAAGTTTCTCGATATGATTAAAATGGGCGGGTGGATGACTGTCTCGCAGCTCGGGACGATGCTCTATCTCGGCGTCGACGCAATTATTATCAACAGGGTTCTCGGGAACGCAAATGTCGGGAAATATGGTCTCATCGCGGGGCTTTCGCTCCAGATGCAGACCATGAGCAGCATGATGATGTATATGGTAGCCGGACCCGCTATAGCCAGTTACGCGAAGCAGGAGTGGGGTCAACTGATGATCACCACCACCCGTGCGATCAAGTTCATGTCACTGGGTATGGCGCTGCTGCTTGGCTCTATATGCGGACTGGCGCTGCCGTTTCTGATGTGGTGGCTCGGACCGAATTTCAAGCATCTCTACCTGCTGATCTGGCTACTGCTGCCGCATCTCGTGTTAAACCTGGGAATGACACCGCTCTTCGCGATCAACTATGCGGCGAATAAAATGGGAGCGCCCGGAATCGCCACCCTTGTGGGAGGATTCGTAAAGCTTGTGCTCGCGCTGGTGCTTGTGAAGTATACGGCGTGGGGGATTTTTGCTCTCGCCGTCGCGGATATAATTGCGGTCAGCCTTAAAAATCTTGGCTTTATGCCGCTCTATTCATCTCAAGTTATTAAAGGAAAGAGCCGCCCGCTCTACCTCGCCGTAATCCCCGCGGCAATCATATTCGCCGTAACATCAGGGACCGGATTAGAACTCTCACGGCTCCTCAACCTTGCCACACTGCCCAGGCTTTTCGCAACCGGTGTTGTCTTGCTGGCCGCATTCGGGCTGGTGACATACTTCCTGGCGCTTAACAAGGAAGATAGAAAACTGCTCAGAGAGATAGCTCCACTCGGACGCAGGAAGACCGCTACCGTTCCCAGTTAATATTCTGCTTTATTCCCTCTATCTCCATCCGCAGCCGCCGCACTTCCTCCATTAGCGACGCGATATCCACCGCGGACATTCCGAGGTCATCCATTCGCAGTATCCGGGCATTGAGCTGCTCCGCGCGATCCTGCTCTTCCATTTGAAGCATGCGTTCCCGGAGGCGGAGTTCGCGCGTCTTCAGCGCCCACCCCTTTAGCAACCACACGATAAACACCGAGCAGATACCCAGCACGGGCAAACCTACCACCAACGCAACTATCACCACAGCCGGTGTCATATTAGCTCCTTTATCTCAACCTATCCGGCGTTCAGGTTGTTCACATCCTGTTTGATTTTCGATATCTCCTCGCGAAGCTTGCGCACTTCTTGGATGAGAGAGTTTACGTCGGCGGGTGTAAGGCCGAGATCATCCATCTTGAGGATTTGAGCATTCATCTGGTCGAGCCGCACATTCTCCTCAATCTCCAGCTTCTTGCGCTCGACCTCCAGCTCGCGGGCTTTTAGCTGCATCTTGGCTAAACCCAACACCATAATACAAATCATAACGATGATCGGCACCATGATTTCTTCCACGGTTTAACCCCCACTTGGACTTTCTCATACATTCCCAATTTTCGGCGGCGGACAACGCAACTCCTGCCGGAGGAGATAACTCTCGCTATTCCATACTTTGATTGGTGGAACTCTGCCTAAGCTCGCGCACTTCCTGGCGAAGCTGCCTCACTTCTTCGGTAAGCGAAACGATGTCAGTCGCCGATAATCCCAGATCATCCATACGCAAAATCTTGGCATTGAACGCGTCGAGCCGCATCGCATTTTCCGACTCTATCTGCTTTTCTTTAATTTTTAACTCGGCTGCTTTCAAGCGCCAATCCTTGAGCATACCAACAATTTTGACTACAGATTCAGATACAACAGGAATCCCGATCACAATTGCAACGATGAATACAGCAGTAGGCATCACTCATCCCCCAAGCAAACAGCATGTAAAACAGACGGCCAATGATAGCGTACGGCTCAATGCCCGCGCAAGGAGCAAAGTCCAAGCGTTATTCTACTTCCTTAAACAGAGAAGCAAAGCGCTCGGCGTACTGGGATTCGATAGTGGCGAATGCGAGGTCGAGAGCGAGGGCCCATAAAGCAACTACGGCTTCATCGGGTGGAAGTTCGAGGATTTGCGCGAAGAAGTCTTTAATGACCTCCTCATAAGAATTGCAGGGCTCATTGATGACGATACGGTTGGAGACTTTATCAGGCAGGACTTCGTTTTCTATACGATCGAGGAAATCGCGAACGTTTGCGGGAGTGGCGTGCTTGAGGCCATCACCAAACTCCGATTTTACCAGTTTACGAAAATCATCGAGCTTCATGGCACTTCACCCCAACACTCGTCTGCCATGTACTACTTTATCCTCTACACGCCCCGCTGTCAATGGGGAATTTAAATTGTAGGCGCATACACCGTAATCGGCGTCTTAAACTCCAGCGGGGGATTTGTTTCCAGCGTCAGCTTCAGCAGCCAGATTACGGATATCGCCGTGCCTTCCACGGTCGGTGATGCGCTTTTCGGCACTCTCAGCTTGAACGCAGCTTCGAATGAAGATGCTTTCGTATCTTCCGGTTTGATCACGTACATATCCACCCGCTCGCGCTGTATCTCCTTTTCCACCGAAAGCCGCACCCACTCGCACAGCTCCAGCCCGACCGTCACGCGCGGAACCTCCACCCCCTGCGGATTATTGACGATGAACCGCCCTTCCAGTTCATCACCGAGCGCGACCGTCCGCTGTGGCATCTCAAGGCTCACGCTTATTTCGGTGGAATGAACGGTCCCATCCGCGGTCGGATAACTCAGCGCGACCGGCCTGCCTCGATGCATCCTGGGCACGAACACAACCGGGACCGGCGCGGTAGCCTTTATTACCCGTCCGATTGCAAGCTGCAGCCGCGCGCTCACCCTGTAATCGATCCGCCCCGCCCTGCCCTCATAACTCGGAGGAAGCGAAGCAGGCAAAGGGATCGAGAACGGATATGTGTGCTCGCCGGGGCTCAATCGCCGCCCCGTATACCGCCCCAGGATCGCATTCCACAACAGCGACATCCTGTCCGATGCAAGCCGAGGCTGTATAGCCCCTGAGAGCAGCATATCTCTATCAAAAAATGACCCGCTCCTGCGAAGCGCCCGCACAAGAGCAGCTCCTGTTGGAACCTCCACACCCGATACGGACACGATAAGCGAGCGGATATTGGTCGGTCTGCTGAGACGAACCACCACCACCCCGCTGAGCCGCCGTCCGGTAGCAAATACATCCCTGCTCAAATGCAACTCGACCAGCGGCGCTCCACCATGCCCATTTACACGCTTCACACAAGCTCGACTTTCCATCGCACTTATAGTAACGCCCCCAGCACACATTTGCAAGCGGAGAGGGCGGAAGGGAGAATTCTCAATTTTTAATTTTGAATGCTTAATAGGCTGTGGGTGAAGGTCTGTGCTGTTACAGCTACCATAGAGATACCCGATAGTACTGAGTAGGCCTTTCTTTCTATCATATTTACACAGACTGTGGTGGCCGTATCCCCTGGACAACAGTAGCCTGGGGCAGCTGTCGTCCGAGGGACTCTCGTGATTCCTTCGGAACACTGTCGTCCGAGGGACTCTCATGATTCCTTCGGAACACTGTCGTCCGAGGGATACGGCCAGATAGTGCTATCGGTATCTCTTTGCCTATATTCCCGATGATTGTATCTCCGGCGATTTTATCCCCTGCGATTGAAATCGCGGCTAATACTACGCCAAGTCCGTCTTCACGGACTATCCCTCCTGTTACCTATTCCCTCTTTCGCGCTTTCGTCCTTTCGTGCTTTCGCGATTAAATTTCCCTTCTCGGGATCAAAAGCCTTCCTGCCCCATATTGGCATTTTCTCACGAATTCTGAGATAATAAATCTATGCTGCAAATGATGATGAATTTGGCGTCCACCGCGATTGGAGCGGGAGGCGCCCCACGCCATAGACGCGGCGGTAGATCGCGATTGGTAAGATCCGAGCAGGAAGATCCGGCAAAATGGATATGGATACCAAACGCTGATCCCGTACGCAACTCTTACATCTACGCCCGCAAGACTTTTAAGCTCTCCGCCGCGCCGGATAGAGCAATTATAAAAGTCAGCGCTGATAGTAAATACAAGCTTTATATCAACAGCACCTACATCGGCAAAGGTCCAGTCCGCAGCGACATCGGCTACACTTACTACGATTCCTACGATATCACCGAGCTCCTCGCAAAGGGTAACAATGTCATCGCCATCCACGCGCACCACTTTGGCGAGCCCACCTACAGCTATGCGCTCGGTCGACCGGGCTTTATATGCCGGTTGGAGATGGAAACCGGTGAGGAGCGAACCGAGATCGGTACCGATGACACTTGGAAAGTGCGACGTGCTGCTGATTGGACCGATTCAGGCGCTCGTCTCAGCCATCGCCTTGGGTTCCAGGAAGTATATGACGCTGAAAAAGCTATCGAGAACTGGAACGCGATGAAACTCAGCGAGCGGGGCTGGGAGAATGCTGTCGTGATCGGTACTGTGCCGAATATGCCCTGGGGCGAGTTCAGACCTCGTGAAGTCCCGGCGCTCCGCGAAGAAAAGATCACACCTCTCGGCCTTATCGGTACATTCAACTCGCCCGAAGTAACAAAAGAAACTTCATGCGCCGATATGCCCGATATTATGGCTCAAGCCGAACTCGCGCCGATTAAGTCCGGAAGCGTCAAGAATGCTGAAATTCTTATCTCGGGTGAGGGAGAAGCGCGAATCAGCACTCCCCGGGGTGATAAGGGAGTAGTTATTCTCCTCGATTTCGGACGCGAGGTATTCGGCAATGTCGAAGTCGGAATTGCGGGCTCCGCCCGCGGCTGCATCGACCTCGGCTACAGCGAACTCCTGCAAGACGGCCACGTAAAGCCAAACCGCGGAGACACCCGCTACACCGACCGCATCCTCCTTAAAAAAGGCCGTCTGGAGTGGCAGAGCTTCGAGCCCCGAGCGTTCCGCTACATGCAGATCGAGTTCAGAAGGTGCTCCAAGCCCGTAATGCTCGAATACATCAGGGTAAACCAGACCACCTACCCCATTCAATACACGGGTAGTTTCGAATGTAATGACAGGCTCCTCAACGAAATTTGGGAGACCGGCGCGTATACGGCTCGCCTTTGCATGGAAGACACATTTATCGATTGCCCGTGGCGGGAAAGAGCGGAATGGTGGGGCGACGCGAGGATTGCGTCGCGAGTAGCCTACTACGCCTTCGACGACACCACTCTCCTCGCACAGGGACTGCGGCAGATCGCTTCGACCCAGTGCAGAGACGGTGCGATACCGGGCCTTTACCCGGTGGGAGGAGATGTCCTCGTACCGGATTTTTCGCTTTTCTGGGTCTTCTCGATCCTCGATTATTTTGCGTTCGCGGATGATGCAGAACTTGTCCGCGACCTTTATCCTGTCGTGCGACGTCTGATGAACTGGTTCGCAAGATATCAGGACACTGATGGGCTGCTTGCCAACGTTCCGGGAAGGCTCTTTATCGATGAAGCCGACCTCGAACGCAGCGGCGAGGTGACCGCTCTTAACTGCCTCTACTACCAGGGCTTGCGGGTCGCCGCGATCATCGCCAGCATCGCCGAAAAGCAGGAAGATGCGGAGGAATACATACAAGCAGCGAATCACCTCCGAATCCTCATCAACAAGTATATGTATGTCCCCAAGCGCGGACTCTACGCGGAAGGCAGGCAGAACGGTAAGCTCGTTGAAAAATTCAGCCGCCAGACCAACATCCTCGCCGCGCTCTTCGATATTACCGATCAGTATCAGAAATCGGTCATCCTGAGGCAGATGGCGAACGGATCGCTGCCCGCCATAGCCACTCCCTACTTCGCGTCGCATTATCTCGAAGCGCTTTATTCCGGTGACCAGCACGAGCAGGCGCTGAGTTATATACGCCGCAAGTGGGGCGATATGATCAAAGCCGGAGCGACCACGTTCTGGGAGGATTTCAACGGCCAGGGCAGCCTCTGCCACGTCTGGTCCGCATGCCCGACCCGCGACTTGATCGCCGAATATGTGGGGATCAAGCCGGTCCCAGGCTCGCACCGATTCGCGGTTACCCCGCACCCCGCCGACCTCAAATGGGCGCGTGGTTCGGTAGCGACTAAGTTTGGCACGCTTGTAGTCGACTGGCGAATGGTGCGCAACTGCCTTACTATCAGCATCGATGTTCCGTCGGGTCTTAAAGTCGATGTCTATCCACCCGGCCCACCGGACTCTACTATTTCGGTCGATGGAAAAGGCCTCCATTCCAGGTTTGTGACGCTTGGCTCCGGCAGTCATCGCGTAAGGGTATGCGCGCCTCGCCCGCCAAAACCGGCTACCTATGACGAGGCTCTTAAGCCACCGCAAATCCCGCATGTCGAGCTTTTGGAGGATGTCTCCCCGTTCGGGCGCAGGCGTTTGACTCGCGCGGAATCCCGTCGCAAGAGCACCAGGCCGCGCAAGGGGGAGGAGCGGACACCTATCGCCGACATTCCAGCGCCGGGCGAGATCGCACCGGAAGTCGAAATTGTAAAACTGCCCCAGGCAGAAGAAATCTCCGCGCCGGAGCCTTTTGAAAACATTGAGGCTGCAGAGGCTGCAGAACCTGTCGAGGCTATCGAGATAAACGAGGCAGCTGAAGTCACCGAAACCGAAGAAGAACCCAAAAAGAAGAGAAGACCGCGTAGAAGAGGCGGACGCAGGCACTCGAAATCACGCCACGGCGAACCGGCGGAGCCGCAGGAATCGGCTCCCGAAACGGGATCAGCAAATGAGCCCACCGCGGAACCGGCAGTCGAGCCCGCTCAGGCGCCTGAAACCGAGCATCCAGCTCCCAAACCCGCGCGCGAGGAACCAGTTCCTGATACCGAACCGGCTTCCGAAGAACCGGCTGAAGAAAAGCCGAAAAAGAAACGAAGATCATATACCAGGCGCGGTGGATCAAGACGTAGAAAAAACGGCAGCAAACCCGAAGGTGAAGCAGGAGTGGAAAACACGGAATCCGGCGCTGAACCCGCCGCCGAATCCGAGCCGACTCAGCTTGCCGATCAGCGGGAAGCCGTTTCTAATTCAACGGAATAGTAACCTCTCGAATCGATGAGGGCAAACGCACTTCACGATCGCCCCGGATTACAGGCCCGGGGCGATTTTCTATGCTTCGGTGCATGTTTTTAGCGCCGAAGCCAGCCCCAGGCAGCACAACAATATAATTACCACGCGGCTTTGCGCCTGAGATGGACAATCTCACCCGGTCCCCCAACGACTTCACCTTAAAGCTCACTATTCCGAATACCGTCGGAAGCCCGCGCACACTGATCACCCTGCCCGCCATCAGCCACTCCCGCGGAATCCCCGAGAGCAGCATGAGGTCATCGCCGCGTTCCCTCACGAGCACATCATGCATCAGCGAGATATACGACGCGCACATCCACCCGTGCGGCATATCCCCCTCGGCAAGCGTCAGATCGTCCCTGAACATTCCCTCCGGCCACGAATAAAATCCATGCGTAGGATCATGATCAAGTGTCCATCGCAGCATTTGCCGTGTCCGATCCGCCTCACCGAGCCTCAAATATCCCTGCGCAAGGTCCAGGCCGGCGTAAGGCCAAAAGTGATCTTTATGCACGAATCCACCGTTCCAGGGGGCGATCCACTTCTTCCAATACTCCTCGTACGAGTTCCGCACAAGCAAATCCGCCGGATCCAGCACCTCGCACGGCCACATCCCGCACGATGTCCCTCGCGCCATCGCCGAGCTTTTTACCTCATTCGGCCCATTGGGGATATATTTGATCGAGTTCTTGCGCGCGGTCATGCCTATACTCGCATAAGTCGCATCTTTCAGCGCCCGAGCTTCTCGCCCTACCCACGCAGCATCATCCGTCTTCCCCAGCACCCTAGCCGCGAACACCGCGTCTTTAAGCCCTCGAATACACCAGAAATCGTCCCAGTAATGAATCTGCAGCCCCTTGCCCAGGTCCTCGGCCGAAACTGACTTCGGCATTATTCCACCCGTGCTCGGATTACTTAAGCGCGTGGTCCTGATGTATTTACACGCCTCCGCAATCGCCGGCCACACCTCCGCGAGCCACTTCTTATCCCCTGTCCCGCGATACCACTGCACCAGCGCATAAATCGCCTCACCCGGAGCATCATGCTCATCAAGCCCCGATTCTCCCCTGAACGAGAACCCTCCACCGGGTTGCTGCATCGACCGTATCCGGCTCAGAATTGGCGGGACCAGATCCTCCCGCCCCGCCGCATGAAGCGCATCAGCGATATATACCCCGTCTCGCAGCCAGAATGAGTGATACTTGCACGGACCCGGTTTCGGCACACCCTTGTCCGACATTATCATCAAATAAGCCAGGCTCGCGTAGAAGCAATCCGAGAACCGCCTATCAGGCAGACTGATTTTAACCCGTCCAATCCCGCTCTGCCACCGTTCCGAAAACGCCGCCTCCGCCTTATCCACGGATGCTCGCATTTCAGGGATCCTCGCCCACTCCTCCGGCTTTATCTCCGCAACCGGCGCCCGAAAGACCAGCGTCTTTACCTGATTCGGCCCTAAATCGAGATCATACCGCACGGCGCCGGATGTTACGCACTGTGCGCTTCCTTCCACTCTATCCCCCGATGGAATCAGACCCCTGCGTATATAGCCCGACACATCTATCGGCCCGCGATCGCTGTGTGAATCTACCGCAAGCGCACCGGCTGCATCAGGAACGCTGTCACAGGCAAACAGCACCTTGCCGTCGGTCAGCATCGCCTGCGCTCGCCGGTCGTATTCTACACCGAGCCCGCCTTCTATACCGCCCATCACCTGATAAGGCAGAGCGGCTGCATAAAAGAAGACTCTCCTCCCATGCGCCGCCACATTTCTGATCACAACCCTGGAAAAACACACGCCAGGCTCTCCCGAGATGAACTCAGTGCTCTCGACTCGAACATCACTCGCGTTCCAGCCGACACAAGGCGCGGGAAGATAACCGTGGAGAAGCGAGCGCCGAACCTGCTTCGGCTGATCGATCGTGGGAGAATACATCCGACCGCTCTCGCGGTCGTAGATGAAGTAATAAATCGCAAAACCGCGCACTCGCGGCTGCCACGTGCCCGATGTGCTTACAAACGCGCGATCCGATGACCCCGGGCTCCCGGTCACCGTCCATGTCTTGTGCAGGGTATTAGCCGACCAGCCGTCGAACACCGACTCGACCGGCTTGACCCGCGCCGATTGCCAAACCACGCTCGCAGCCATCGCGGCTACGATTATGATCAGCGCGAGCCTGGCAGGTCTCCTCCGAGCCACCTACTCCGGCTCCGAAGGGTCTTTACCGCCCTTACCCTTCCGCAGCCTCTCCGCCAGCGAAGCCGCCCCCGTGACCGCGTAGATATGCAATCCACCGGCTATGCACATAAAGAGCGCGGCGGGCCCGGTCAATTTTTGCGTGACCTGCACACCGACCGATGGATTCAACGTTGCAAAGAACAGCAGCCACGCCAGTATCCATCCACCAAAAATCCCCATCCCGACTGCGTATTGTCCGCAGTATATATGGCCAAATCCCGGCGCAATCGACAGCACCGCCGCGATGGTGGGCTTTCTCGGCCCCTGCGCGTGGTATTTATTGGGGTTCTCGACCATATCCTTTATGAGATCCTGCTGCCGCTTGCCCTCCGCCATCTCCAGCACGGCTTTAGCGTATTTAGCCTCCACCGAAGCTCTTTTCGGATCAGCTTCCAGTAAACTTTTATAATGCTCCGCAGCTTTGGAAACATCGCCGTGAGCATATATCATATCCGCGGCAAACTCGCGCGCATCGAGGTTTTCGGGAAATAATTGCAGGGCCTGTCTGATCGCCTGAGTAGCTTGAGCGTAATCACCGCGCCTCCTGTAGACCGTGGCGGCGGTCATCAGTCGATCAAACTCAACCTTTTTGGTAGCTTCGTCCAGGTTCTGAGGGGTCATTGGCTTATCGAGCCGCGCCCTCTAATTTCACGGCTGTTGCTTTCCAGAGGGATTCGATATCGTAAAACTCTCGCTCTTCACGAGCGAAGATGTGCACAACTATGTCGCCATAGTCCACCAGCACCCACTTCGCCTGCGAATAGCCCTCCACATGCTCCTTACGCAGTCCCTCTTTCTTCCCATCCACAACCAGCCCATCAGCGATAGCCTTGATATGGGTGTTAGAGGTTCCGCTGCAGATCACGAAATAATCGGCGATAAGCGTCCGGTCGCGAAGGTCGATAACCTCCACATCCTCCGCTTTCTTCTCCGCAAGCAACTTCTCAACTAATTCCAGTTTATTTTGAGTATCTATTCTTTCACTCCTCCGAAAATGGCTTTTTTGCCATTTTCGATCCCTTCGTGGCGAACACGACAGTCCTTGACCGGCAGCGGCCCGCAGGGCTGCGAGAGGCGCTGCGCAGCAGTTACGAGAGTGTTCATGCCACGATTACTAAGTTGAGGGTGTTTTTTAGCTGTCAGATTTTAGCTGTCAGCTACCAGTAATCTCACTGCTAATTCTTATCATCACAGGCAGCAAGTACGATGGTCGAGATTTGCAATCCCGGGCCAGGTATGAGCGTGTTTGTAACCCACAGCTCTTTTCATCAGTAGTAACGTAAGTTTACGGATTTCCCGGTTGGAGGCTAAGTGGATCACCCGATAACTCTGTTTTCCAACCATCAAATCCCGAAACACCGATGAATTGCTAAAGCCCGATACACACAGACTCACACATATATCCATTCGCGCTATTCGCGCTTCAAAAAAGCAGATCCCAGGACGCCAGGACCGAATCTTCAATTCTCCCTAAAATCCCGGCCCACAATCACCGTGATATCCGCGCCACCCTTGCTGCTGTCCTCCTGAACCGCGCCGCAATTAAGCAGCGCGGCAATTCTCTGCGCTCCCGGATTATTCGCCTTATGCGAGATCACCTGGCACCGGTCATAAGTAAAATCGGACGCATTGCCTTCATGCGTCACCTGGAATCCTGCTTCTTTAAGCCGGTCCGCGACCTTACCCGCCGCGCCGCTTATCCCGCTTCCATTCAGCACTTCAACCTTCGCGTCAATTTCTTCCTGCGGCGCGCTCTCGAACTTCATATTCTGCGCAACCAACTCATTAATCTTGTCAAAGTCCGGGATCCAATAGCTCGCACCATGTATATTCGCCGGTGCCCCCGGCAGAACCGCCATAACCATTTTTTCGGGATGAATATCCTTGAGATAATCCGCCAGCCCGTCCCAGTCTCGAAGCTTCAAATCGCTGACGATATACCCTTTCTGATATGCCTGGCTCAGCACCTCGGCTCTTTCAGTGCGTGTCGGCAGGCTCAAAACCCGGTTCGCCAGCGCGCGCATGAATATCTGCTGACGGGCAATGCGGCCCGCGGGGACTTTCTTTCCGTCGATTATCTCCCAGCCGCTGTCACCTACCCGATCATGCCTGAACCGGACATAACCCTCCGCCTGCACGGGGGTAAGGAGCTGCTTCTCCGGGCTCGCGCGCAGGTGAATATGCAGATTCTGGTGCCGGTCATCATAATCCATATTCTTATCTATCTTTATATATACGCCGCCGACAAGATCTACGAGCCCTCTCAGCCCCGAAGTGCTCGTCGCTACGTAATAATCAATGTCCACCCCGAGCAGATTACCTACTACCTGCCTCGCAAGCTCCGGCCCGCCGAACGCGTTCGCGGAGTTAATCTTGCAAGTCCCGTGCCCGGGAATCTCGACCTTTGTATCACGAGGGATAGATATCGCGCGAACTTCCTTGGTCTTGGTGTTCACAGCCATCACAACCAGCGTATCCGAGAGGCCGTGTCTACCATGGCGCCTGCTGCCGGTATTATCTTCACCCAGCATCAAAATGCGCACAACATCTTTACCACCGCCAAATGGACTTCCCCACAAATCGCTTAAATGCACACCGCTGCCGTGCAGCCGGGCAAACGTCGCCAGCAGCGATCCGGCGCCGATCCCCAGCGCCGTACCCAGGACCACCACGAGCAATACCGCGATCCATGATGTGCCCTTTCTAGACCTGCGCCTCATTCCTTCCCCCTGTATAAGTTGTTATCCAATATATAATCCTCCACCGATCTCGGCACAAGGTATCTTATCGAGCGTCCCGATCGCACCCGCTCTCTCAGATCAGTCGATGATATGTCTATCCCCGGCATCTTTACCAACGCCAGCTTCTCCGAAAAATCTTTCGGCAAGCCTACCAGCACATCCCAGCCGGTATGATAAGCATATGCGCGGCTCGCGACAGCTATCGTAGCCAGTTCCTGTATACGATATGGCTCCCGCCACGACATCAGCTGGCTTGCCTCATCCGCACCCACAAGTACATAGACGCGGCTTTCCGGCCCATACATCCCCACTATTTTTTCTACGGTATCAATCGTATAAGACGGACCGGGCCGTTCGATCTCCAGGGTCGAGCACTCGAAATGTTCGTTATTATTTATCGCCAGCCGGGTCATCTCCAGCCGGCGCCGAACCTCGGTCACCGCCTGGTTCCGCTTGTGAGGCGGGTCGGCCGCCGTTACAAACAGCACCTTATCGAGCCCGAACTGCTCCCAGGCCTGCTCAGCCAGTATCAAATGCCCCAGATGAGGCGGATCAAATGTCCCCCCCATCAGGCCTATCACCGCCACTATCAGCCCCTCAACTGACCGTTTCCGGTCACCACATACTTATACGTCGTAATTTCCTCGACCCCCATCGGACCACGAGCATGGAGCTTCTGTGTACTAATTCCCATTTCGGCTCCCTTACCAAATTCGTACCCATCGGTGAACCGAGTTGATACATTCACAAATACGGCTGCGGCATCAACTTCGTTCGTGAACTGTCTGGCAGCCGAAAAATCTTCGGTAACTATCGCTTCCGTATGTTTACTACCATATTTTCCAATATGCGCGATGGCTTCGTCAATCCCGTCAACCACCTTAATCGCAAGAATCAGATCGAGGTATTCGGTCGCCCAATCCTCATCGGTCGCCTCAACAAGCCCCGGCACGATCGCGCGCGTCTTTTCGCACCCGCGGATTTCAACCCCTGCGTTAAGCAAACGCTCACATATAATAGGAAGATATTTACCGGCGATTTGTTCGCTCACAAGCAGAGTTTCCATCGCATTGCAAACCGCGCAGTTCTGCACCTTCGCATTGAACGCAATATCCGCCGCCATCTCCAGGTCAGCAGCCCCATCCACATATACGTGGCAGTTTCCATCGCCATGCTCGATTACTGGAATTGTCGAGTTCTCTATCACGGTTTGGATGAGCCCCTTGCCGCCGCGTGGAATCAGGCAGTCGATGTACTTCTTCATCGTCATCAGCTCACGGGCAGCAGCCCGATCGGTGGTTTCGATGATCTGCACAGTTCCTTCAGGCACTCCCGCAGCCGTAGCCGCCTCATCGATGATCTTCGCAATAGCAAGGTTCGAATTGATCGCCTCCGATCCGCCTCTCAATACTACCGCGTTGCCGGCTTTCAGGCACAGCGCAGCCGCATCAGCGGTCACATTCGGCCGTGATTCATATATGATCCCAATCACTCCGATCGGCACCCGCACCTTGCGCACTTCCATCCCGTTCGGTCGGATATACCCCTGCAGGGTCTCGCCCACGGGGTCCCTCAGCGCCGCAATCTGCCGGACGCCGTCAGCCATCTGCGCGATCTTTTTATCATCGAGCGTAAGCCGCTTCAACATCGCCCCGCTGATTCCACTGGCCTGAGCCGCCTCGAGATCCTTACGGTTCGCTTCCTGGATGATGTCTTTCCTGGCCTCAAACGCATCAGCCATATCCAGAAGCGCCCGATCCTTGACCGCCGTCCCCAGCGTAGCCAGCTTAACAGCCGCCGCTCTCGCCTTTATGCATTTCTGTTCAACTTCAGTCATTGTAAGCTCCAGCTATCTGCTGTCTTTTTAGCTGACAGCTATAAAAAATTAAACCCCCAGCACCAGATTGTCCCGATGAATCACCTCATCAAAATCCTTGTGCCCTAGTATTTTTTCTATTTCGCCGCTATGCTTCCCTCTTATAAGCGCAAGCTCGCCGGACGCATAATTCGTAAGACCCCGCGCGATCTGCTTCGAACCCTCGTCCACCACCATTACAAGATCGCCGACCTCGAACGCTCCTTCGCAGTCGGTAATCCCCGCCGCAAGCAGGCTCTTCCCGCGCTCGCAGATCATCTTCCTCGCGCCCTCGTTAATGACGATGCTCCCCTTCACGCGGGCGCCATAGGCTATCCATCTCTTACGCTGGCTGAGCTCAACCGCCTTACTCCTGAACAGCGTTCCGACCTTATTACATTCAGCGGCATCGACAATCACATTCGCCCTTTGAGCGTTCGCTATGACCATCCGCACGCCGGAGTTCACAGCAATCTTCGCGGCTTCGATCTTACTCTGCATCCCTCCGGTCCCGCACAGGCCCCGCGTTCCGCCCGCAAGCTCCTCGATCTCCGGAGTAATAGCCCTGACCTCCTCAATCAGCCTGCAATCGCCATTGGTCCTCGGGTCACCGTCGAAAAGCCCATCCACATCCGAAAGGTTCACGAGCAGATCGGCGCCTACACAAGCCGCGACAAGCGCTGAGAGCGTATCATTCTCCCCAAACCTTATCTCATCTACAGCCACCGTATCGTTCTCATTCACGATCGGCAGGCACCCAAACCTCAGCAGCGTATTGAAGGTATTCCGGACATTCAGATATCGCAGGCGATCCTTAAAATCGTCGCGGGTCACCAGCACCTGCGCGGGAACGATCTTGAACCAGGAAAAGACTTCCGTATACCGCTGCATAAGCGCGCTCTGGCCGACCGAAGCTGTGGCCTGCTGATCGGGTATGGTCTTAGGACGCTCAGTCATTCCCAGCCGTTCCATCCCCGCACGAATAGCGCCCGATGAAACCAGGATGACTTCCTTTCCCTTATCTCTCACCGATGCGAGCTGCCCACCGAGCTCCACAAGCTTAACCGGATCGATCGATCCGCTCTCGCTCACCAGACTGCTCGTGCCGATTTTTACGACCATCCGATTGACAGGCTTATCAGTAACCTTCATCGCTAAACTCAAACTCCATATCCCGGATCTTCACGGTGTCTCCATCCTGCGCGCCCAAATTTCTCAGGCGCTTGATCACGCCCATCTTTTCGAGCTGCCGGTGCAAGCGCCGTAATGCATACTCATTATTAATATCCGTCCGCATCACGAGCATCTCGACCGCGCGACCTTCGATCACGAACTCGCCCTCGCCGGTCTTGCGCGCATCCCAGGTCTCACCTGTATCTTCGACCGTAAACCGCGCCACCTCCTGCACCGGCTCCGCAGCTTCCTCGCGTGGGATCTCATCGAGCTTCGCCGCAACCCGATAAAGAAGCGGCTGAATCCCCTGTCCCGTGAGCCCGGATATCTCGAAAACTTCCAGCCCTCTGCCCTCGAGCTCGGGCTTGAGCTTCTCGATGATCGCTGGAGCCTCCGGCATATCTACTTTATTCAACGCAACAATCTGCGGAAGCGATGCAAGTTTCTCGCTGTGCTGCCTTAGTTCATCGTTGATCGCGTCGAAATCATGCATCGGATCACGGCCGGTAAGTCCCGACACGTCGATGATGTGCACCAGCAGCCGCGTCCGTTCGATATGCCTCAGGAACTGGTGCCCTAGACCCGCTCCGAGGTGCGCGCCCTCGATAAGCCCCGGCATATCCGCCACGACAAACGACTTATCCTCGACTTTCACCACTCCAAGGTTCGGAACGAGCGTAGTAAACGGATAATCTGCGATCTTCGGCTTCGCTGCTGAAATCTTCGATATCAGCGTGGATTTTCCTACACTCGGATATCCCACCAATCCGACATCCGCGAGCAGCTTCAGCTCCAATACAAGCGGAATCTCTTCGGTGGGTTCCCCCTTCTCGGCGAACTTGGGGGTCTGATTGGTCGAGCTTGAAAACGCGGCGTTGCCTCTGCCTCCCGCGCCACCTTTGGCAGCTACGTATCTCTGCTCGTCGTGCGTAAGGTCCGCGAGCACTCTTTTGCTCTCTGCATTAATAACGAGCGTCCCCACCGGCACCCGGATCACGAGGTCATCCCCGTTCTTCCCGTGCCTATCGTTAGCTCCGCCGTCTCCGCCGCGCTCGGCCTTATAGTGCTTCTTATAGCGGAAATCTACGAGGGTATTGAGGCTCGAATCCGCCTGTACGACGACATCGCCGCCCCGGCCGCCGTTTCCACCCGACGGCCCCCCGCGCGGAATATACTTCTCCCGCCGAAAGGCAACGATCCCGTTCCCCCCATCTCCGCCTTTTACAAATATCTCAACCTGATCTACGAATTGCATGTTAGCTCTCAGCTGTTAGCTAAAAAAAGCAAAGGGGAGAACGGAATCTCTCTACGCGATCCATCCTCCCCTACGAGACTTTGTGGCTAATGCCACCGTAAATTGTGTCGCTTAAGCAGCGGTAGCCGGGTAAACGCTCACCCTTCTCCTGCCGCCCAACACCTCGAACTTCACCACTCCGTCAATCAGAGCGAAGAGGGTATCATCCTTGCCCTTGCCGACGTTGTTACCCGGGTGAAGCGGGGTTCCGCGCTGGCGAACAAGGATGCTTCCCGCGGTAACGCTCTCGCCCGCGAACTCCTTGACGCCTAATCTTTTCGGGTTACTATCCCGACCGTTTCTAGTACTACCTACACCCTTTTTATGTGCCATAGCTTACTTACCTCGTCAGGCCAACTTAATCTTTTCAATACTGACCGATGTCAGCAACTGCCGGTGACCATAGCGCCGGCTCGAACTCTTCTTCGGCTTGTAGGTGAACCCACGGACCTTCCGGCCTTTGTAATTCCGGGTCACTTTACCGACAACCTCAGCGCCGGTCACATACGGCGAGCCGATCTTGACGCCAGAATCATCATTGACAAGCAGAACCTCATTAAGGACGACTTCTTCGCCCTCCGAAGCTCCGAGCTTGTTGACCTCGATGACATCCTTCTCAGCGACTCTATATTGCTTGCCACCTGCTCTTATTATGGCGTACACTTCAGACCCCCACAGGAAAAATCACTTTAGACTAAGCAATGGGGCATTGATTCCTCAATGCCCCTGTAAGACACTAACTCGCTATTATATCGCGACCACACAACCTTGTCAATACCCTTACGCCACGAGCGCGCAGGCATTATTGATCACGAAATCACATCCGCAACCTTATCCAGCGCCCAATCGATATCGTCCTTGCCGATAATCAGCGGAGGAGCAAATCTTATCACGTTCTCATGGGTCTCCTTGCACAGCAGCCCCTTTTCCATCAGCGCCTCACAGAACTTCCGCGCGCCACCCGATTCCGGATACAGCTCAACACCGACAAACAGCCCCTTGCCCCTGATCTCCTTCACATGCGGGCTCTTCATCGACCGCAGCCCCGCCATCATATACTCGCCCATCTCCGCTGCGTTCTCGACCATATTTTCCTCGACAAGAACCTTCAACGCTTCGCGAGCCACCGCGCACGCCATCGGATTCCCACCGAACGTGCTCCCATGATCTCCGGGCTGAAATACCCCCAGCACTTCCTTATTAGAAAGCACGGCCGATACCGGATAAAATCCACCAGCCAGCGCCTTGCCGATCAACGTCAAATCCGCCTCGACGCCTTCATGCTCCTCGGCAAGCAGTTTTCCAGTCCGGCCAAGGCCCGTCTGAATCTCATCGGTGATCATTGCTATATCGCGCTCGGTGCAGATCCGGCGAACCTCCCGCAGATACCCTTCCGGAGGAATAATTATTCCCGCCTCACCCTGAATCGGCTCTACAAGGAAAGCCACCGTGTTCGGAGTAATCGCATTTTCCAAAGCCTTCGCATCACCGAACGGGATTATCCTGAACCCGGGAGTAAACGGCGCATAACCATCCCTGTACTGCTCCTCGCTGCTGAAACCGATGATCGTCACCGTCCTGCCATGAAAATTATTTTCACAGACGATGATCTCAGCCTGCCCCTCGGGTATATTCTTCGTCTGATAACCCCACTTGCGAACAGCCTTAATACACGACTCCACAGCCTCGGCACCGCTGTTCATCGGCAGGACGGTATGAGAATGAGTCAACTCGCAGAGTTCCTTATAAAAAAGCCCCAATTGCTCATTGCGAAACGCGCGGGAGGTCAAGGTGAGCTTTTCGGCCTGCGCCTTCATCGCCGCAACGATCCGCGGGTGGCAATGCCCCTGGTTCACCGCGGAATAGGAGGATAAAAAGTCGAGATACTTCTTCCCCTCAACATCCCAAACCCAGATACCTTTGCCCCTACTAAGGACCACATCCAGCGGCTTGTAGTTCCTCGCTCCGTACTGATTCTCCAGATCGATGTAATAACGCGTATCCATCTAAGACCAACCTCTCTATTCGGCCTTTTGAAGTGGTTGCAGAACCGGCCGCCACCGACCGCAGGCGAGCACGTAAAGCCATATTACACACCAGACAAAAAAATGTCTACCATATATCGAAACAGCTCTTGCATTGGTTAGCTGGATTGGAGCATCATATATAGTACACTTGCAGTAAAAGAGGAAACCGCCGTGAAAAGAATTGCCCCGGTAATAGTATTAGCTCTTATCCTGACGCTTGCCCACACCGCACTGACTCTCGCACATGCTGAGGGCACCGCTGCGACAACTACACCCGATCACATCACGCTCACCTGGACCGGCAGCCCCGCGACTACGATGACCGTCACCTGGAGGACCGACACATCCGTAAGCTCAGGGCTCATCGAATTCGGTAAAAACTCCACTGCTCTCACTAAACATATCAACGCAACCTGCACGGAGTTCAGAACCGATCTCGGCAGTACCAGGCTCTTCCGCGCCACCCTCACCGGCCTTTCACCAAATACAAAGTATTACTACCGCGTGGGCGACGGCGCCCACTGGAGCACGACGCACTCATTCACTACGGCTAATCTAAAATCAGACAAAGTGAAATTCCTGGTCTTTGGCGACAGCCAGAGCGTTCCACCCTACAGCACCTGGCAGACTACCATACATAACGCATATAAAGCCAACCCTGATGCAAGATTCGTGATAAACGTTGGGGACCTGGTGGATGTTGGCCAAAACGGCGCCCACTGGAACGCATGGTTCGATGCGACGGCTGGAGTAATCGATTCGATACCCGAGATGCCTACCCTGGGCAACCACGAGACAAATCCTCCCAATGGCACAAGGCGCCCCGTTTACTGGGATGCTCAGTTCGCAATGCCGCAGAACGGACCGGATGGAGAGAAGAACCAAGCTTATTCGTACGACTACGGCCCGGTTCATATCGTTGTTCTCGACAGCCAGCAGGCGGAGCAGAAAAAATACGGAGACATCTTTAGTACGCAGAAAGCCTGGCTGGATAAGGACCTTTCAGCTACCATGGCGACATGGAAAATTGTCTGTTTCCACAAAGCTCCCTATCAACTGCACAAAACGCGATCGAGTGACGATGTGAAGTCGGCATTCTGCTCGATCCTCGAATCACACCACGTGGACCTGGTCTTCAACGGCCACGACCACGGGGTAGGCCGGACCTATCCTATTAATAATGGAGTAATAGAGCAGAAACCATCGCAAGGCACAATCTACTACATCTGCGGGCGCAGCGGCAGCAAGGTCTACCGCGATCTCGAAAAAAAGCCATGGGACGCGTTTTTCTACAACCCCCTCGATCAGCCTAATTACCTGGTAGTCGGAATAACCGGTAAGAAATTAACAGTCCGTGCGGTAAAACAGGATGGCACACCGATCGACAGCTTTTTCATAGATAAGGCTAAAGACACCGACTCCGACTGCCAACCGGCACGGAAATAACTCGGTTATAATGCGCCTGGATTACTCGTGGTTTCGGGAAATCCCTTTCCCGAAACCATCAAACCATCAGCCCCCCAAACTACCGTTGTAACGCACAATCTCCCCAACTTCAGCGGCGCTCGACACTTCAACATCAGGCCCGCATTCAAGGCGATCTATCCGGCAGCCATCACCTATCCTGCCACTCTGAACCTTGACCAGCTTCGCCCAAACGTATGTCAGATCGGCGCTGTCAGCTTCGATAGATCCAGCTAACAGGGCATTCCTGCCGGAATTGCGGCTCGTCACCGTCACCGAATCCGCTCTGATCATAGAGACCTTGCAATCCTCATCGAGCAGCGTAATTGTAACTGCATCCGCGAACAGCGTGCCGCCAACCCCGAACTTGCCGGTCAAATCAGCTGAACCCACCGTTATGTCTTCTATAATCACCCAACCTTCATAAGCTGTTTGATCTAACTCCGAGGCGATTGAGACAAAGTCAATATCACCTGCGCCCATCTCGGCCAAAACACCCGATATCAAGCGATATTTAAAATGCACGTGTCTGATAAGCGGACGATATATTCGGATAATATCCAGCGGATCTATCCCACCCGCCGCGATGTTGCCGATATCGGCTATAAGGCCGACGCAAGATGCATCCAGCCCGTGCACCAGCACCTCATAATCTTCGCTGATCCGAAAAACAGAACCGAGCGGCGCATTAGGATGCACCACGCAAGCTATCCCTTCGCCTGCCGCACGACGTGCGACACGGTTGATGCACTTGATTGCATTCTGTTGCCGCTCGCTGAGATTCGCCCGATCTCTGCCCGAGGCCGGGCAAAGCTGAAGAAGTGAGCCGGGGAAATGGGAGATGAAGTCTATCACTCTCGCGGAGCGTTCGACCTCGGCGTCGGTCTCTTCGCTATGAAGCCAGTTCTCGACACAAGATATTGCAGCCAAGTCCAGCCGATGGAGGTCGAGTAAGTCTCGAAACTTGCCCGGCTCATCGCCATACTCCCCGAGCATGCAAACTTCCAGTTCGATCCCCTCAATTCCACATTCAGCGATGATGCCGGCAACAGATCGACTCGCCCCATATATCGATCAGATGCTATTTGCCAACTATATGCTCATATCCGAGTTGCACGCTGGCCTCAACTTCCTGTCAGATCTTTCAAAAGCCCGCAGCAGTCCTCAAACTACCACGGGCTTCTTGTCTGTTTTATCTTCTTTCGCGCTTCCGCGATTAAATCCGGCTACCTCGCCGCCTTCTCCGCGCCCTTCCCGCTCGGGATAACCTCGCCGAACGCATACGAGCGGTGCATGTCCGTCAGCTTCGCCTTTACGCGCCTGCCGACGTACTTTCCGCCGTTTTCGAGCTCCACAAGGAACCCATCGAGCCATGCGCTCGCCCTCGGCAGCACCGAGAACGGGTTACGAACGACCTGGACATCGACCATCTCCCCCTTCTTCCAGGGAAGCATATGCCGCTCCATCTCCTGCAAATCGCCCGGTACGACTTCATATTTCTCGATATGCAGGCTCTCGTTCGCGCGGACGTAGATCGCCCTCCGCAGCCGGCGCTCGATCTCATCGATCACCTCACCACTGCTCCCGACCAGGTGGAACGCGACCTCCGGGTTCGCATTGACCACGAAAGCCTCATCGTCCGATTCGTTGCTCAGCTTCCGAAGCTCTCGCTCGATCTGCAGACTCACGGTCTCGGCACTTTCCACGCGTCCCCTGCCCTGGCAATACGGGCACGGCTCGGTGACGAGTTCGGTAAGGGTCTCGCCGGTCCGCTTCCGGGTCATCTCGATCAGCCCGAGCGGGCTGGTGTGCGATATCTTCGTGCGGGTCCTGTCCTTGCGCAGCTCCTTCTCCAGAGCCGCCACCACCTTCTGCCGGTCCTTCGGGTTGATCATATCGATAAAGTCGATAACTATGATCCCACCTATATCGCGCAGCCTTAACTGCCTCGCGATCTCCATAACGGCGTCCAGGTTCGTCTTCAGGATGGTATCCGAAAGGCTCGTCGAGCCGATGAACTTACCGGTGTTGACGTCGATTGTGGTCAGGGCTTCAGTCGAATCGATCGTAAGATGCCCACCTGATTTCAACCACACCTTGCGTCTGAGAAGGCTGTCGATCTCATTCTCGACCGCGAACCTCTCGAAGATCGGCTCGGGCTCGTCGTAAAGTTGAAGTCTCGATTTCATCTTCGGCGATATCAGGTCCATCAGCTCTAGAGCTTTCTCGTAATCGACCGGAGAATCGATGATCATCTTATTGACATCCGAGCTGAAGACGTCGCGGATTGTTTTATAGATCAGGCTCAGGTCCTGATGCACCAGTCCCGGTGCTGAAATCTTTGCAGCTTTCTCCTGGATCTGGCTCCACATTCTCAGTAGGAACTCGAGATCCTTTCTTAAATCCACTTCGCCTCGACCTTCGGCCTCGGTCCGGATGATAATTCCGAATCCCAACGGCCGCATATTCTCGCCTATCTTCTTAAGCCTGTCGCGCTCACCCTCGCTCTCAATCTTGCGCGAGATTCCGAGGTTGTCCGATTCGGGCATAAGGACAAGATAACGTCCCGGAAGCGAAATTCTTGTAGATACGCGCGCGCCCTTCGTGCCCCTGGGGCCCTTCACGACCTGCACAAGCACTTCCTGGCCGACTTTAAGGACGTCTTTGATCCTGACGTTGCGCGGAGTCTCTTTGCGCGCCGCAGGAAATTCATCGTCCATCTCCGGGAGAACATCAGCGACATATAAAAACGCGTTGCGCTCCAGTCCAATATCCACGAATGCGGCGTCCATTCCCGCCAGCACATTCGCGACCTTACACTTGTATATGCTTCCGACAACGCGCTCCTCGCGCTCGACATTCAGCTCAACAAGCTTCCCACTTTCGACCAGCGCTATCCGGGTTTCACGGGTATCTACATTAACAATGATCTCTTTTGACACTAATTCTCACCCCCTTTCTATGTGGGTTTTATGTGCTCAATTCTGAGCGCAGCGAAAGATTATTCTTTCGCTCCGCCCACAATTCATTCCGCACTTCGAAGCTTTTCTCGATGAATCGAAACTATCTCCAGCCCCGGTATATCTTCCCGCAAAAGCTCCACAACTTCAGCCGCCTTAACGGTAAACTCCAAATGCTTGACCACAACCCGAAGCGCAGCTGCCGCCTCGCCCGAGCTTTCGACTCCAATCTTTTCGACCCCTCGCCTCAGGTCGATCGTCTTCCGCTTCCCGCCGGATTCCCGCTCCCACAGTATCTCAGTCCTGCCCAGCATACGTTCGACGGCGCTCCGCAGTTCCCCGAGCGCCGCTCCATCCGGCAGCTTCACCTCGACTACAAATTCGCTGGCTACGGTCACAGGACCTTTTTCATGAGCCGAAAGAACCCGCGCCGATGTCAGCCTGAGCCCCTCGGGCAGGCAATTATTAAGCCGCTTGGTCACATCATTCACATCCACCGGATCGGCGATATGAATTGTAATAAGCTCGTTATCCGCCGTAGCTCCGAGCGGAAGCGCCGAAGCAATCGACATCTTCACCCGCGGGTTAAATCCCTGCGTATAAACCACATCGATTCCCGAAATTCGTATAGCCCGCTCGAACACCCTCATCAAATCCAAATGCCCGAGCCATTTCAGCTCTCCACTCTTGCGGAAAGTAAATAAAACCCCACTTCCCGCAACCGATCGTCCGAGGAATTCGTCTCCGGACGCACCAGGTGCGAAAATCCGTTCCGCGCTCTCCGCTATCCGCTCTCCACTTTCCACTACCCGACAGCCAATCCCGCACCCCGAGCATGCCCCAAAGCGGCAGTCCGGAGTCGACTCCGCCCGGTCCGCTTTCTCATCTTCGCGGGCAAGAAACTTCCTGGTGACACCAAGGTTGACGAAGTCCCATGCAAGAGGAGCATCATGAGGAATATCAGCGTTAGCGTAGTGGGCAACATCCAGCCCGGCTTTATCGAACGCGGAGAACCAGCGGTCTTTATCGAACCTTTCCTGTTCGAGCTTTCCACCGCTGCGCCATACTTCGTAAATCACCTCGCCCAGCTTCCGATCGCCCCGCGCGAGCGCCGCTTCGATGCGGCTGCAGCTCGGGTCGTGCCAGCTCAGTTGGATGTTCTTTCCCCTCAGCAACGGGCGGATGAGGGCAATCCTGCGCTC
>Ga0123519_10000341_pt1 | contig 81271 bp, 80 predicted proteins | sample YelNatPaOPRAMG02_FD_87396 | JGI IMG/M metagenome (GOLD analysis project Ga0123519, IMG submission 87396) | Hot spring microbial communities from Yellowstone National Park - Yellowstone National Park OP-RAMG-02 (version 2) | ecosystem: Environmental > Aquatic > Thermal springs > Hot (42-90C) ...
ATGTCGTTGGGCAGCCTTAGCGAAGTCGCCACGGATGCTCTGGCGCCGGTCAGCGGTAAGTTCATAGCGTAGAAGACCAACAGGAGTCCGCGGGATTTTACACCACTTGACAAGACTCTATCGCAATCTCACCTCGGCGCTCCGTGTCCATCCGTCTAATCCGTGTTCGTCCGTGTTCGGTTTCCCCGCTTCTATACCTCCCCGCCTCAGCAATCCCCTGCTCTCCACTCTCCACTCTCTGACTCTCCACTAGCTGTTAACAACATTTAGCCGAAATATACCGGCTTTGGCGTGCCTAAAGTGCCCTCTCGTCGTACTGTGTACATGGGAGCACTTTTCTCCCCGCCCATCCCATCCCACTAAGGAGACCTTCCCATGCCCTTCCCTTCCCTTTCCGTGCTTTCCCCCTTTCGTGCTTTCGTGATGAATATCCCTTCCCCCAGCAAAAACAACTCACAAAACGAAACCCCGCGCACCGGGAATCTGAGCGTGAGCCGAGCGTGAGCCGCGACGGGGTTTCGTTCGCCCAGAACCGGCGAATTCCCGCCCTTTCGCGATTGCATTCCCTTCCCTGCTATAATAGATGGCAGCAGAATTCGAAAGGACCGAAGCCTTGATCCAGGACGACGTAGCAAAAGCGATACGCAAGATTCTCGATGTGGACGATGTTCCGTTCAACGTGCCCCCGAAGCGCGAGTTCGGCGATTTCTCGACGGCGGTCTGCCTCGCGCAGGCCAAAGTCCAGAAGCGCGCCCCCATACAGATAGCCGAGGACGTTGCCGCGCAGCTTAGGGCAAGCAAGCTGCCATATATAAAGGAAGTGCTCGTTACTCCGCCCGGCTACCTGAACTTCAAGATAGACCACGCCAGCTACGTCAAGTCCGTGGTAGACCGCGTCCGAAAAGAGGGCGCCGCGTATGGCCGCACCAACGTCGGCCGCAAGCGCCGGGTGCTCGTCGAGCACACCAACGTGAACCCCAACAAGGCCATGCACATTGGCCACCTGCGCAACGCGATAATAGGGGACTCCGTGGTCCGAACGCTTCGCAAGCTCAACTACGACGTGCAGGCCTGCGACTACATAGACGACACCGGAGTCCAGGTCGCCGACGTGGTTGTTGCGATGCTCTACCTCGACGAGCCCTACTACACCGGCGGCGACGACTTCTCCGCCATCTGGGCCAAGTATGTAGGAGGCGTCTCCGACGGCGACCGCGTCTCCGACGGCGACCGCGTCTCCGACGGCGACCGCGTCTCGGACGGCGACCGCGTCTCCGACGGCGGTGGCCGGTCCTTCGACTACTGGTGCTGGGACACGTACTCCCGCGTCACGCAGGCATTCGACACCGACGAGGCCCTCAAGGCCCGCCGCGCCGAAGTGATGCACCTGATAGAGGCGCAGGACAACCCCGTCGCGCGCTTCGCCAAGGAAGTTGCCACTCGCATTGTGCACGCGCACCTCGCGACCGTCGCCCGCATTAACGTGTTCTACGATCTGCTCAACTGGGAGTCCGACATATTCCACCGTGGGTTCTGGCGGACCGCGTTCGAGTCGCTCAAGGCCGCCGGTGGGATAGTCTTCGAGACCGAGGGCCCCAACGCCGGCTGCTGGGTGGTGAAGATGGGCAAGGGCGTCCACAAGACCGCCAACGGCCTCCGCAGCGAGGACAAGGTGCTGGTTCGTTCGAACGGCACCGTGGTCTACACGGGCAAGGACATAGCTTACCAGATGTGGAAGTTCGGCGTGCTCGGCCAGGACTTCCTCTACAAGCTCTGGGGCAAGCAGGCCAACGGCGACGAACTCTGGACCACCTCCCCCGACGGCAAGCCGCTCGATCGCTTCGGCCGCGCGGAGAAGGTGATTAACGTGATCGACGTCCGCCAGAGCTACCTCCAGCAGGTGGTCTACGATTGCCTGCGCAAGCTCGGGTTCCGCAAGGAGGCTCGCAACTCCAAGCACCTCGACTACGAAGTGGTGGTTCTCTCCAACGCCGCCGCCGCGGAGCTGGGCGTGGATGTCGACGCCGAGGAGCCCGGCACCCAGGCAATGAGTGGCCGCAAGGGGGTGGGGGTCAAGGCCGACGACCTGATCGACGCGATGGTGAAGCGGCTTTCCGAGAAAGTCGCCACGGAGCGCAACGCGCACGTGCTCGCCGCCGCCGCGATTCGCTATTTCATGAGCCGGATCTCGACCGGCAAGATGATAGTCTTCGACTTCGATGAGGCCCTGCGCACCACCGGCGACACCGGCGTCTACTGCCAATACGCCCACGCCCGCGCCTGCAGCATACTGGCGAAGGCTGCGGCGGCAAAGCTCCCTCTCCTTGGGGAGAGGGCTGGGGTGAGGGGGAAGGCTCTGCAGACCCCCGACAGCATAACGATACCCGAAGAGAACCTCGTCAAGAAGATCGAGGAGTTTGCCTCCGTGCTCAAGAAAGCGGGCGAGGAGCTCTCCCCCGCGCCGCTCGCGCACTACGCCTTCGAGCTCGCGACCGTGTTCACGGAGTTCTACGAGACCCCGGACCCCGATGCCGAGAAGCAGATCCCGTTCATCAAGATCGAGGACCCGGTTCTCCGCGCCTACCGCCTCGCCCTCGTCGACACCTTCCGCCAAACCATGGCCAATTGCCTCGACGCCCTCGGGATAGAGGCGCTGGAGAGGATATAGGCCCGTGGGGACGATCGAGCACGCAGCACCGTCAAGAAGCCAGACTGACAGGTGAATACTCCCTGCGGAGATGAAAGGGGATTCACGATGCCGAACGCCGAAGCGAAGACGGCACCCTCGTCGCGCTTCTCGCGGGCGTGGCGGGTCTTGGCGGGCTGCTGGGGTTCGTCGCCAAATACTGATGCGAGTTGTGTACGGATTGTGCCGGGCGAACTCACCTTGGCGGAATCTGGAACCGTGCCAGGCTGCTGCGTTCGAAATTTCGTACAAGTACCAGTTGACCTTGTTTGCAGGTAATGCTAGAATCCGTAAAGATGCGGGGCGGCTTTCGTGCCAAGCCGGGCCCGTGCACTGGCCGTATCGTCAGGAAGGGGCAGTACTGCGCTTTCTGCCGGCGCAGGTCTCGCCTTCCCTGCTGGCCCGGGCTTATGCGCCAACCGCATAACCCGGGGTTCCACGAGCGTTGTTCGCGATCCTCGTGAATAATGCAATGGTGAAAGGAGGGAAAGACGTGAGAAGAACGATCTTACTGATCGCGGTCGTGTGTCTGCTGTTCGCGTGCGGAGCGAGCAGGGTGCTTGCCGATAATATGACGTGGACAACGTCTTTTAGCGACCTTGCGCCCAAATCTGCTGAGCACGACGACTTGGACCCGTGGAAGGGTTCGGCCCTTGTGACCGTAACCAACGACACGGGCGAGTACTGGACGGACTTCCACTTCCAGGTCTTCTCCGTGCAAGGCTCCAACATCTCGGCGACGATTTTCGTCGATGGGGGCAGCTTTGACCCGACCAGCAGCCAGACCGGACTTACATGGGTCATCGACAATGACCCAGCCGGCGCGATGATGAATCTGTATTTCGTATCAGATCCAGTCGCTCCCGGCGCAACCGCCTGGTTCAAGGTCTACACGGACAACACGACCTACAAACAGCGCTTTGGGATGTCCATATATCCCACGATTCCCGAGCCCGGCAGCCTGTTCGCATTTGCGAGCGGCCTGATCGGATTTGCGGGGCTTGCGCTGCGCAAGCGACGCTAAGTCGCGTTCCAACTTGGGCGAACACAGCCGGGGGAAGCGTTTCCTCCGGCTTTTTTTGCCGCTCGTCTCGGATCACGGACCCGACGATGTGTCCAAGTGATGATGGCCGGCGGGGGACGTCGTCGGGGGCATTCGTGCCTCCGACGACGTTTCCTACTTCGTGTTACTTTTCGGGCTTCATCTGCGGGAAGAGGATGACCTCGCGGATGTTATCCTGGTCGCAGAAGATCATCACCAGGCGATCAATGCCCACCCCGAGGCCGCCGGTGGGCGGCATGCCGAACTCCAGCGCGCGGATGAAGTCTTCATCCATCGGATGCGCCTCTTCGTCGCCGGCCGCTCGCATCTTGCCCTGCTGCTCGAATCGCTCGCGCTGATCGAACGGATCGTTGATCTCGCTGAACGCGTTGCCGCACTCGACTTTGGTCATATAGACCTCGAAGCGACGCGTCAGTCTGGGATTGTCCGGCCGCTTCTTGGCGAGCGGCGAGGTCTCCAGCGGGAAATCCGTGATGAATGTCGGCTGGATCAGGTTCGGCTGCACGTAGCGCTCGTGAATCTTCTCGATGATCCCGCCGACCATGTGCTCCTGACTCGTGTCGAGGCCCAGCCCCTCCATCGCCTTCCTGGCGCTATCGAGGTCGTCGAACGCATCCGGCTTGATGCCCGCGTACTGCTCGATGCCTTCGAGCATCGGCAGCCGACGCCACGGGCCGGCGAGGTCGATGGTCTCGCCCTGGAACTCAAAGCTCGTCCCGCCGTAGATCGATTGGCAGATGTAGCGATACATGTCCTCGACCAGGTCCATCACGTCCTCGAGGTTCGCGTACGCCTCGTAGCTTTCGAGAAGCGTGAACTCGGGGTTGTGGCGGGTCGAGATGCCCTCGTTGCGGAACACCCGCCCGATCTCGTATACGCGCTCCAGACCTCCCACGATCAGCCGCTTGAGATACAGCTCCAGCGAGATGCGCAGGTGGAACTCGTGTTCGAGCGCGTTGTGATACGTGTTGAACGGCCGCGCGGCCGCTCCGCCCGCGACCGATTGCAGCACCGGTGTCTCGACTTCCAGATACCCGCGGCTGTCGTAGAACTCCCGAATCGCGCGGATGATGCGGCTGCGGTTCTCGAACGTCCGGCGGACGTCGGCGTTGGTGATCAGGTCGAGGTGACGCTGGCGGTGGCGCTGTTCCACGTCCTGCAGGCCATACCAGTGCTGCTCGCCCTTTTCTTTGCCGAACGGCACCGGTCGAACCGACTTGGCCAACACCGTCAGCTTCCGCGCGTGAACCGATACCTCGCCCGTGCGCGTCCTGAACACGAACCCTTCCACACCAATGAAATCACCCAGGTCGAGCAGCTTGGCCATCTCGTAGGCGTCGCCAAGGTCGTCGCGCTTGAGATAGAGCTGAATCCGGCCCTTGCGGTCCTCGATATGCGCGAAGCTGGCCTTGCCCATCGCTCTGAACGATACCACGCGGCCCGCCAGGCTGACGTCTACCTCGGCATGCGGCCCTTCGACCCCCTCTTTCGGCTCATAGGCCTCGAATGCGGCCATCGCATCGGTGCTATATGCGTCGATCTGCTCCTCGCGGCCGTCAGGCTTCTTGACCGTCGCCCAGCGTTCGTATTTCTCAATGGCGAACGGGTCCCAGCCCGCCGCCTTCATCTCGCCAAGCTTCTCGATTCTGGTCTGGATGAGTTCGTCTTCGGTTATCAGGTGTTCTTCCATATCACTCCGTATCGTAGTTCAAAGGTCGAAGTTCAGAGTTGAAAGTCGGGCGTGGAGAGTGAGAGCGGATCTCGAACCTGCTGTCTGCAACTTTCAACCTGCAACCACGCGAAAAGCGAAACCCTGCAGGCGTGCGCCTGCAGGGTTTCATTCGCCTGTCTGGGAAGGTTTTCCTCTGGCTACTTGCGAATGCTCACTATCTCATACTTCGCTCTGCCCGCCGGGACTTCGATCGTGGCGACCTCACCGATCCTCTTGCCCATCAGAGCTTCGCCTACGGGCGACTCGTTCGAGATGCGGTCCTCGGCCGGATCGGCCTCGAACGTGCCGACTATGGTGAACTCCCACTTGTCGCCGCTTTCGAGATCCTTGACCTCGACTATCGATCCGATGCTCACCTCATCGGTCAGCACGTCCTCAGATTCAACCACTCTTGCCGACGCGAGAATCTCTCTGAGTTCCTCGATCCGTCCCTCCACGAACGCCTGCTCGTTCTTTGCGTCCTCGAACTCAGAGTTGTCCGTCAGTTCGCCGAAAGCCTTGGACTCCCTGATGCGATCGGCGACGCGCTTCCGATGGACCGTCCTGAGTTGGTCCAGTTCGTCCTCGATCTTCCTCAAACCGCGCGCGGTGAGTATAACTTCTTTCTCCGCTTGCATCACTGATCACCCCTTCCGCACTGCCGGGTCAGAGTGCCTCCATTAATGACAAATCAAGCACCGACCCCCCTGGATCAGTGCTTGACAGAACACTATAGCCAATACAGGTATGTACTTACCAACATTGGCGTGCTCTATCAAACCCCAAATCCACTGCCCCAGTGACCCTGCACGCCTCGGTACCCTGCTATGTTACAGACGTAACTAAGTCCCGGAAAGTTCCCAAAACATGAGCCGGCAAGGTATGAAGTGTTATGCCACAAGTTGGGGGCAACTGCACATCGAAAATCGGGTCGGATACGCCCATTTGCAAAGAGAACCGCCGCCCCATAAGGAGCGGCGGTTCACGATTCCTACCCTCACGGATAGTTGAAGTTTCCCGCGAGAGCCTCACATTCATGACCCAGCCCGCATTATGCACAGCATAGTGCGACTCAGGCCGCGCATCATCCACGATTCACGTGAACAACGCGCGCTAGGTGGTCGAAGACCACAGGCTAAAACGCTTAGCCCGCGCGGTCACCTCGTTGACTGTCGATCATTCTAGTCACCACCTCCTTCTTAGTCTAATCTCAGTATAAGCCTATGCGGGGGCGGTGTCAACGTGATGTTTTTGGATATCGCACATGCCTCTGAACCGGCACCAGGGGCAGTGTCGCTTGTCCTGGGTTTCGGGGAACAGATCGACGTTCGCGAGGCCGTAGGCGGGTTCGACGGCGAGCATCTCGGCGAAGCTGGCTTTGACCTCGGCCCGCACGGACTCGACGTCCTCGTCGGTCGGTCGGAACGAATCGATCGCGAACTCGGGGTACAGATACACCGCGGCCAGATTCGTCTCGGTCGGCTCCCATTCCCACTTCGACTTGGCGTATAGCGAATAGAGCGTGAGTTGGCGGCGGTCCTGCTCGCCGGCGGCGCCGGTCTTCCAGTCGATGATGGTGTTGGCGCCATCGGAATCGTGGCATGAACTCCCTCGCGACTGCTGCGCAGCGCTGTAGACTGTGCCACGAAGGGAACAAAAATGCTCCGCATTTTTGGAGGAGTGGGCGAAGTCGATGTTTGCGTAGACCCTGATGCCGTCGAGGTCGAAGTTCGGGAAGTCGTCCTCGTCGATCTCCATCCACAGCTTGGTGTCGGAGGACGCGATCTGCTGCCATATCTCCGAGCTCATCAGATTTTCCAGGCAGTCCCACGCCACCTGCCGCGCCTCCAGCGCGCGGTTGTCGGGGTCGGGCAGGTTGTAGTAGTGCTCGAGGAGATTGGTGATGGTGGAAGCCTTGCGGCCGGGTGGGCGATTGTCGATGTGCCACAGCCGGCGCTTGGACTCCATATACCTCTCGCGGATTATCTCCGACGCGCTCTGCTTCGCGACATCGACCGTGATATTCGCTCCCATCCGTATCGACCGCAGCGCCCTGCTTATTACTTCATGTACTATTGCGCCGCGCAGCATCGTCAGCGTGGAGATGTTGCGCATCTCGTAGAGCTTCCACTTGAGCTTTGGGTCCTGGCCCCAGAAGCGGTCGTAGAAGTAGTGGCGACGGCAAGAGTCGAAGTGCGTCTTGCGCGAGAACGACCAGGACATCGTCGATGGCTGCCAGCTCTGCATAACATTTATGCTATCACAAATCCGTCGCAAGGAGAATGGACCGTACTCGCCTAAGGGATATTGGCATTATCCACGGAGGTTCGTTTCCATGCAATCCATCGAAGCAATCGAGCTTAACAGGCTGATCATCCACGGCATTTCCAACCTCGCGCCCGAGCCGGAGATCGCGGACAAGGAGGAGGTGCTCACCGAAGGCCTGAGGCATTTCTTCGAGGAGCACATTCGCAACTGCATCAAGTCTTCGAGCTCCAAGACCGCCAAGTTCCACAACTCCGGCGCGACGCTTTCCACCTGCGCCGCACAGATCGTCAGCGAGCCCGAGAGCTTCGCGGAGCAGTGCAAGGCCATCGGCCTGTGGTTCGCGCACCAGATGGAGATATCCTCGCAGGCGCAGACGTTCCTCGCGATCGGCCTGTTCACCGATCTCGACACCGAGAACCGTTACCTCGCCGCGCTCAAGATGGACCCGATCAAGGCTTATGTGCGCAGGTCGGCTGGGCCGGAATCGTTCGAGCAGATATCGATCCTGCCGGACCCCGCGCGGCAGTTGCTGCGCTTCGCGCTGGTTCGGCCCTACAGCGACGAGCACCGCTACGACATCATCTTCCGCAACCAGCCCGCCTCACGCGACGAGGACCCGGACACGTCGGCGATGTGGCTGGAGGCGTTCCTGGAGGCTTACGAAGTCGCCACGCCCAAGAAGATGACCCAACTCGTCGTCAAGGAGACGGAGAACTGGATCGCGCAAAACGAGGAACTCATCGACGAGGAGGCCGCCGCCAAGCTGCGAAACGCCGTCCGCACGATGGTCCAGAGCGAGGAGATCGACATCGAGGCCATCGCCGAGAACGTGCTGCCCAACGAGGTCCAGCGAGAGGACTACATCGGCAGGCTGCTCGATAAGGGCCTTACCGAAACCACATTCACTCCCGACCGCGACTGGGCCGAGCGCGCCTCGCGCAAGACCACCTACATGTGCGACGACGGCGTGCAGGTTTGCGGCCCCAGCGACGTGATCGACGACGTCGTTCAGATCCTTCCCAAGACCCCCGACCGCAAGACCAGGCTGGTGATCGAGACTCGCAAGTTCGCCCAGAAATAGCCTCATGCGTATGCTTCGGCGGGAGAGCGTCGCCGAAGCATACGTGTTCCGAACTCTTCCAAAAGTACCGCTGATTGCTTGCTATGGCACAGTTCTTGCAACAGTCTGATGTAGACCCGTAGCAAGTGCTCATAAAGCCCGTAGTTCTCTTGGTCTCGAAGAGAGTCGTGGCATATTCGCCGCGACGGAATCGAAAGTGCTCCGCATTTTCGAAGGGCTATCGCGAGGGACGAGGTGGCGCGCGGATGGGACGCGCTGCCTTATGCGCATGCTGCGGTTCCGGCACACGTGTGCATTTAGGAGGGATCGGAATGAAGAACACGATCTTGGCCTTGTGCCTGGTCGCCCTAGTGTTCGGAGCCGCTGGAATGTCGCTGGCTGGTAGCAACGACAAGTGGACGGTCTACCTGAAAGCGGCAGACGGAAGTGGCAGCAACGGCATTGTCACGCAGTGCCAGTTCGGCACGTTGACTACTGCCACGGACTCGCCCGCGGAGCTATCCGTGCCGGCGAACGATGCCGTCAACCCAGCGGGCAACGGCAGCAAGGTGGTGTTGGCGTGCTTCGATCTCGGCGCCGGCAGCTACAACAACGGCTTCTACAAGGATCAGCGCGCACCGATTACGACGGGCCAGAAGGTGTGGAACCTGCGGCTGTGGGTCCAGAGCGATTGGACCTTCGGCGACGTGGTTCTGACCGGCTGGAACCCCTCGAACACCTATGCGCTCAACGGTTCGTTCCCGGTGGTGCTCAAGGTGGTTGACGACCCGACAGGCACCTACGTGGCAGGCTCGACGCTCGGCACATGGACCGGGCCGACGTATATGCCCACGGCCACCTTCACGAACGTAGGCGTCATCAAGGGGAACGGCTCGAGCTACGTCAGCCTGCAGCTTATCGCGGGTTCGGCATCTGCCGCAACCCCCGAGCCGGGCACGCTGGCCGCAATGCTGAGCATGATCGGCGGGCTTTCGGGCGTGACGATCTGGCGCAAAAGACGAAGCTGATTCGGCCTCGGTCATGACTGGGATGGAATATGGGCGGACGCGCGCGCGTCCGCCCTTGACCATCGTACGGGCCGTGCGTGGACCATGTGGTATCATTTACATGAGTTCGAACCTATCGAGGTCTGTGCATGGGCAAACCATCAAACAACCGCGAGATCTACCTCATCTGCGCACTGCTGATCATCGCCACGGTGGCGGTATACTGGCAGGTGGCGGGATTCCAGTTTGTCAACTTCGATGACCAGATATACGTCCGCGACAACCCGCTGGTCAACGCGGGGCTGTCGCCGCTGTCAGTCAAGTACGCGTTCTCTCCTTACGAGGCCAACTGGATACCGCTCGTATGGATTTCATATATGATCGAGCACGACATGGGAAGCTTCGTGCTGGACTCCGCATCCCCCGGCATCTACCATCTGACCAACGCCGTGCTCCACACCGCTAATGCGGTGCTGCTGTTCCTCGTGCTGGTGGGAATGACGGGCCGACGCTGGCGCAGCGGCTTTGTCGCAGCCCTGTTCGCGCTGCACCCCTTGCACGTGGAGTCAGTCGCGTGGATAGCTGAGCGAAAAGACGTTCTCAGCACCCTGTTCTGGATGCTCACGATGCTGGCGTACCTGCGCTACGTGAGGAAATCGGATGCGCGCCGTTACGGGTTCCTCGTGCTGATGTTCGTGCTGGGGCTGATGTCGAAGTCCATGCTTGTTACCCTCCCGGTGGTGCTGGTGCTGCTCGACTATTGGCCTCTTGGACGTACGAGTCTCAGTGACGGCAGGCCCGGGATCGATTGGGGACGCGTGCGGGTGATGGTCCTCGACAAGATGCCGTTGTTTGGCCTCGTAGGAGCAGCATGCATAGTCACCGTGTGGGCGCAGGGCCGAGCCGGAGCTATGGGTTCCCTTGACGTATATCCCGTCGGCGTACGAGTGGCGAACGCTCTGGTGGCGTACGTCGCCTATATCGGCAAGATGGTCTGGCCTGTCGGGCTTTCGTTCATGTATGTACACCCCGGCAATACACTTCCGGTGTGGCAGGTGATCGCGTCGGGCGTGGGTTTGGCGATCATCACCGTAGTTGCGTTCCGGGCAGCTCAGAAGTACCCATACTTGTTTGTGGGGTGGATGTGGTACGTGATCACCCTCATTCCGGTCATAGGTCTGATCCAGGTCGGCAAGCAGGCGATGGCCGACCGCTACACCTACGTGCCGCTCATCGGGGTGTTCATCATCATCGCTTGGGGTGTGCCTGACTTGCTGGCTCGACGTGTGCCCGGTGATGTGACGCTGCGGACGGGACCGGCCGCGCCACTGGCGGTGTGTGCGATTGCCGTGATCGGGGTTCTGGCCGTGCTGACTTATCGGCAGGTCGGGACATGGCGCGACAGCATCGCACTGTGCACGCACGCGATACGCGTTGAGTATAAAAATCCGCTTGCACACGTCAATTTGGGGCGGGCTCTTATGGAACAGGACGACATTCCTGCCGCAATGCGGCAGTTCCGCATCGCCCTCACGCAGAGGTCCGACTACACGGATGCCTACTTCAACCTTGGAACCCTTTTGGGCATGCAAGGCAAGTACGGGGAGGCAGCCAAATACCTAAAGAAGGGTCTGAAATACTGGCCCAGCAACGCAGAGGCCCACAGCAACCTCGGCAATGTCCTGCGGATGCAGGGCAAGCTCCCTGAGGCCATCAGGGAGTATCGCGAGGCAATACGGCTGGACCCGCGCAACGAGAGCTTCCGAACCAATCTGCAGAACGCCGAGAACGGTGTGAGTCCTTAGCGCTCGATGCTGATCGCCGCGTAGCCTACCACTTGCTCATTGTCTCCCGTGACGTCGCCGGACGTGCAGTAGGTCAGCTTTCGCGCGGATGTCGCCCCCAGCCGCTTGCATGCTTCGAGCATCACTGCCGTGCCTATGACGCCACACATTGTGATGCCGCGTGAGTAGACGACCTCGATGAGTCCCTGCCCGTCCAGGCTCAGGATCCGCTCGATAGCCAGCGCGTCCTTGGCGGCTGCGGAGTTTGCGGACTCGTAGTGGGTGAAATCGCTGCTCGCTATGATTACCGCGCTGCGACCGCGCACTGCCTCGGCGATGGCCCCGCCCAGGTCGTCCACGAGCGCCAGCGCGTCTTCTTTTCGCAGGTGGGCCAGCGATATCGGCACTATGCGTATCGCGTCACCCGCCACGTATTGCAGGAAAGGAAGCTGGACCTCGATGGAATGCTCCCTGGCGTGGGCCAGCTCGTCGGGTTCGCAATACTTCGAGGCTTTCAGGATGGATTCCGCGATCTCGGCGTCGGCCTTCTGCGTGCCCAGCGGCGTGGCCCACTCATCGTCGGGGCTCAGCGCCGCGGCCGGGCCCAGGCCGTAGTGGTTGGGGCCGAGTATGACTGCCGTCTCGGGGATTGCGCTCTCGGCCAGCGCCAGGTATGCCCACGCCGCCGCCCCACCCGAGTAAACGTACCCGGCGTGTGGACTCACCAGCCCGATCACTCGCCTCGCGCAAGAGCTCTCAGCCTCCGCGTGCCCTGAGTAGGCCCGGTCTGCGGACCGTATCGAAGGGGGCGGAAGCTTCCCCGGTCCGAGTCTGCCGGTGAAGCAGTCCTCGATCTCTCGTGTCAGGCCCTCGCGTGTGCCGCTATAGAACTGCCCTGCTACGGCCGGTGGTCGTGCCATCTGACTTCCTGCCTTTCATTGCTGCTAACGTGTGACTACCGTTATACATTACCCGTTGACAGTCCCGTATTCCTGGGCTATATTGCAGTTGAGTGCGGACGGTGGGAAAGTTTGGTGGCTGGCGGGCATGGGTATACGCCGGAAGACAGGCATAAGGTGTCCGCGGCGGAGCCCGTAATCCAGCATTATTACCAGGTTGACACTCCCTATACGGTGTGCTATATTGCGCATAGGGAGAACTAGCACAACTGCTTCACTAAAGCGTTCCGCCTGGGTTCGATTACCGGACCAGGCAGCATCGCCCGATTCGGCAAAGACCGAGGTTTCCGGCCCCCGCGGTAATGCGGGGACGACGAAACATTTCTCGATTCGCGGGAAATGCGGAGCGGCGATCTACTCATGAGCTAACGCGTTTGGCACGAAATTTGCAGATTAGTAAGTGAGCGAGATTGCCAACAGAAACGCAGAGGTAGAAAGGGGGAACGCCTGAAATGAACAATGCTAGCTTCAACATTAGATCATTAGTCAAGTTAGGAGGAGGTGAAACAATGAAGAAGCTTATCGTTATCGGAATCGTTGTGGCAATGGTGATGGGTATGGCGGTTTCCGCGATGGCCATCGACAATGACTGGCTGGTGAGTTTCCGCGTCAGCACGGAGTCCGCTGGTAAGACTGGTGCGTCCAGTGCCGTTTTCGGCGTGAAGAGTGCCGCGGGAGATACCATCTCCAAGTTCACCGGCATCGCCAACCTGGCCTCGAGCCCGGAGATCAACTACTACGATGCCACTCATCCTTACCCGACCGACTATGGCGTGATCGGCAATCGATACTACGTCGCCAAGTTCGGTGGTGCCCCGATCACGGGCAGCAACACGATTGACTGGGTGTTCAGGGCAGCGGGTGCTGCCGGCTCCACCATCTACGTCAACGGCTGGAACTACACTGGTGCGGCGAGTACGCTGGATGCTGACCCGGGCTTCTCGCTCAAGTTGTACGAAGCGACTGCCGACGGTGTGAAGGTCGGTGCTGCGGTTTGGGAGTTCAGGCCGGGTGTTGTGAGTGCTTGGAGCAGCAATGGTCTTTCCGGTACGGCCAACGTGGACTTCTTCCAGAAGCAGTACACGCTCGGTTCGGCCGACAGCGCTGGCGGGGCCTACAAGTACTTCGTGCTGGAGGCCGCTCCGATTCCTGAGCCGGGCAGCATGGTTGCTCTGTTCAGCGGCCTCGTGGGGCTCGTCGGATTCGGCATTCGCCGCAGAAAGTAAAAACCTGACCAAGGATTGCTAGGCTAACGGTTATTCTTGGTGCACCAATTATGAGGCCGCCGGTCCCAATCCGGCCGGCGGCTCTCTCTTCCCTCTCAGGAGGGAGCAGCAGGAGATACAGAACCCAAAGCCGCTGCCGGCAAAGGCGGGGCGAACAAGCAGAAGCCACAACGGTTGAGTCCAGGTTTTCACGAGCAACCGGCTGGGCAAAATGATAAGAAACTCGCACTCATTCCAACTCGACGTAAGAAACAGCAAATAGGTATATTTACCGGTTGACAGCCCTCAGGTCGTGTGCTATATTGCGACTGTGGGGCCAATCCTTCGAAAATGCAGAGCATTTTCGTCCGGTCGTGGCGAACACGACAGCGCTGCGGAGCAGTCGCGAGAGTGTTCAAGCCACAATCTAACCAAGATAATATCCAAGGGGGAGGTGGATTCAATGTTCAAGTCTTATACGATTTCGAGAATACTGAAAGGAGGTGAAACGATGAAGACGTTAGTTTTGGTGCTTGCTTTGACCTTTGTGTTGTCTGCGGGGTGCTTTGCCGTTCAGGCCACAATCGACATGTATGCGGACAATGCTTTGCTTGCCCTGCCTCAGGTTCCGCTCAATCCGGATCCGAATGCGGTGTTCGCGAGCTCGGGCATCGACCCGATGTACAACATCCAGCGGTGGGACATGCTCGCTCAGGGCTATGTCGGCCTTGACGACAGCGGTGTCTACGGCAATATGCTGCTGGGCGATGGGTTCTGGTGTGCCGGTACCGCGGGCCAGACGATCAGCTACGAAGCAGTTCCCGATGGGGTTCCGGATGGCAGTGGCAACAAGACCGACATGTGGATCTCGCTTCCGGGCGCGGGTCTTGGCAATGGTGGCTCCGCCATTATAGGCAATCCTTTCGCTCACTCTGTTGACGTGGACAAGGGAAGCTACAGCGGCGACCACATCTTCTTCACTGACGGCACTAAGCTGCTCACGTGGGGAGAGGCCTGCCAGGATCCGTACAACTGGGTTAGCCCCGTTATGACTTACTGGGCTGGCTTCGGTTACGACGACGTGTGGTTTGACAACACGGCTGGTCCTTATCAGCTGGATCCCGGCAAGGGTTACTGGATCGCTACTTACCGGGACAACCTTGCCATGATCATCCCGGCTGACTAGGCGGGACCAAAGCAAACTCAAGTTAATTCCGGCCACTAAAGTATTCTTGGGGTTCTTCCCCTTGGAAAGGGGTGGTTAGCTGAAAAGCCGACCACCCCTCATTTATGCGTGGCCCGCCGGAGCATGTTTGCCCGGCTCATCATTGGGGTAGGATGAGCCTGCAAAAAGAGTGCGCCATTGGGCTTCGGCCACTTGCCAAACGCGCCATCATGAGGTATAACGCTAATAGAGCAGTCAGCTCTCAGCTATCGGCTTTCACGCGTGGAGCGCTGATAGCTGATAGCTGATGGCTGCAAGAATGAGGTGGATGTGAGCATGAAATCGCTGATTTGTGTGTTGTTGATAGTGGCATGTGCCATGGCGGCCTGCGCCGCGCTTGCCGACACCGTGGTTCCCGTGTACGTGCCCGGCAGGGCGATCGGCGGCGGTGACCTCAATACCTACACAAAGGGCGTGGCCGGCGGAGTCGGCGTCAACAACATCGGCATGCTCATCAAGACGTTCGGCAAGGTGACCTACATCAACACCACGAGCCAGTTCTTCTATGTCGATGATGGCTGCGGCCGCGCGACCACGCTTCCCGCGCCGGACAATTGCACGGTCTACGGCGTTCGCGTGAGCTACGGCGGGCTCGCTGCCGGCGTCCCGGCGATCAATCCGCCGACCATCAACAGCTACGTCGCGGTCACGGGTGTCATCAGCACCGTTCTGGTCAGCAGCCAGGTGCAGCCCAACGTCCGCGCCAGGCGAGGCGAGGACATCCAGGGATTCTAGATTGCGGATTTCGGATTACGGATTGTGGATTGCGGTCTGTAGGAGGATGCAACCAGTTGGCGAGACTGTACTTCAATCTGAAGTCTGAAATCCCGAATCCGAAGTGCGTGATCTGTCTTGCTTTGCTGCTGGCTGCTTGTGCCTGCGCATACGCCCAGAGCCCCATCTCCAACCCCAGTTTCGAAGCCGGCCTGAGCGGCTGGACAGCTTACTCATACCAGCCCAGCGGCGGCGGAGACCCCGCCGTGCCGATTACCGGCTGTGTGGGCATTACCCCCTGCCAATTCACGCTTCTCGCGCCGTCACTCACACCCGACGGGTCGAAGGTGTGCGGCATCCAGTCCTACGAGGCCACGGGCAACGGCGGCGTCTGCCAAACGTTCACCTGGTCCGGCGGGCCCGCGTCCATCACCGTCTCCGGCCGCGCCTACTCGCAGAAATACGACGGCACGCCGCTCGACAACGGCTGCCTCGTCCGCATGGGGCTGGTCTCCGGCGCGACGCAGGACAGAAACGCCGTCAGCACGTGGGTCACGTTCCCCTGGTCGAGCGATTGGCTCAGGCGAACGATTGCCGTGCCCGGCAGCGGGACCTACACCCTTTTCATCGAGTCATATCAGCCCAATTTCAGCGTGATAATGTCCACTCTGTGGGATGATGTGGAGTTCGTCGCCCAGCCGCCGGTGCTCGCGACCTCCGGCCCCACGCCCGCCGCCGACGATCCGCGGAGCCCGGACAGCTCCGTCACGATCAGATGGACCACCAACGTCCCATCCACCTCGCAGGTGGACTACGGCCTGACGTCGAGCCTCGGGACCACCGTCACCGACGCCGCGCTCACGACCAGCCACGCCGTCACGCTTACCGGCCTCGCGCACACCAGCCAATACCACTTCCGCGCTACGAGCACCGCCGCGGGCTATATGGGCTGGACGTCCGACGATCTGACGTTCCGCACGCCGATATGGTTCACCGGTATCGTGACCAAGCTCAGCTCCAACGGCGCCGCCACGATCGTCGACTGGACAACCGACGTGCCGGCGACCTCGCAGGTGGAATACTGGTCCGACGTCGATGGTCATACGTTCACGACCGAGGACACAACGTTGGTGACCTCGCATGAGGTGGCGCTGACCGGGCTCGTGCAGGGCCGGCAATACAGCTTCCGAGTCTGGGGACGCAACCCCGCCGGCTATTCTGACGCGTCCTCGCAGGTCGGCAAGTTCTGGACGCTGCCTCCCGTCAGCATAGGGCTGGCGAACGGCAACTTCGAGAGCACGCTCGGCGCCGATGGCCACAGCCTCTACCCGTGGGTCCAATACGCAACCCAGGAGGGCGTATCCGGCTATCACCCGATCGACGGGCTCGTCGGTCCGTATCCGGCGGGCGGCGCGACGAGCTGGTTCGAAGGCGTCAAGGCCTACGACGGCTCCTATTTCGTGGGCGCCGCGGCGAACGCAGGCTACAAGAACGGGGGCGTGTTCCAGCGCGTATACGTCAGCCCCGACGATGTCTACACGCTCACCGCGCGCTACCTCACCCACAGGGTGGGCGGCATACCCGGCTACACGAGAGTCCGCGTCGGGGTCGATCCGAACGGAGGCGTCAATCCTGCCAGCTCATCCATCAAATGGTGGACCGGCTACTCCGCGACAAACGACGATCAGTGGCACTCCGCGGCGGTTACCGTCACGGCGGGTGATGCCGGCGTCGCGACAGTGTTCCTGGAGTTCATCGAGATCTATCCCCTGGAGTGGCACGTGGCCGCCATCGACGGCGTCACCTTCGGCCCTCCGATGCCCACAAGCGTAGGCGCTCTGAAGGCCTCCACGGGCAGTCTGGGTGGGGTGCTCGAGGACAAGATCGTCACGCATGCAAGCCCGAGCCCCGTCTGGCTCGTCGATCGTTACTACAACCGCGCGTATGTAGAGGAGGACAATCGCACCTCCGGCTTAATGGTGATCTTCCCGCCCGGCGCCAGCCAACTGCCCGTCGCCGGCAATAAGATCACCGTCACCGGCGCGCTGGGCGTCTACGACGGCGAGGCCGCGCTGATGGCCTCGAACTGGACCGTGGATCCCAACATCTATCCGATGCCCAAGCCGCTGATGATGTCGCAGGCCTCCGTCGGCAAGGCCGGCCCCAACCAGCCCGCCATATTCCCGAACTCGGCCGGGCTGTGCAACGTCGGGATGCGGGTCAGGGTCTGCGGGCGGATCACCCACGCGGACTACGGTGGGTTGGTGGGCGACTGGACGGTCTACGTCAACGACGGAGCCAAGATCGTTGACGGCTCGGGGTTCTCGGGCGTTCGCACGTATCTCTACAACAAACTAACGGCCTATCCGATCGAGGGCGACTACATCGCCGTGACCGGCGTGCTCTCCGTCCAATACGTGGACCCCGACGAGTGGCCCGGCGACGGCGACGAGTACTACACCTATGCCATCCTCACCAACTCCGCCGACGACTGGGACTCCATCTGGACCAGCTTCCCTCTGTAGAGAGCAGGGAGTAGGAAAATAGGAAGTAAGGCATGGGGAAGTGGGGCATGGGGAACCACCCCCCGCTAGCAACCGCCGGACAAAGTGGTGTAGGAGGGGTCTCCAGACCCCGAATCCACCGGCGTCACGCTCGCAGATCGCCGTCTGGAGACGACTCCTACATCCGAATACGGCTTTATCCGCAGGCTGCTAGCCCTGAGTAGCCGAAGGCGTATCGAAGGGCGCCCTACGGAGCACCCACGAGTTCCGACACCTTCACGATCTCGAACCCCCGCTCCTTGAGCTTGGCGATGAGGTCCGGCAGCGCCTCCGCGGTCGGCTCGCTCCCGCAGTGCATCAATACGATGTCCCCGCCCTGGATCCTGTCCAGCACCCGCTTCTCGATCTGCTCGCTCGTAATGCCCTTCTTGAACGCGTCCAGGCAGTCCACGGACCAGTAGACCGACGTGTAGCCCTGTTCCCCGGCGACCCCCAGCACCCGCTTGTCGCGGCCTCCGAACGGCGGCCTGAAGTAGGGCTTGGTGCTCTGGCCGGTCAGATTCTGAACCAGTTCTTCGGTTTTGCCGAGCTGTTCGACGATCACGTCGTCGCTGACTTTGCGCAGGTCGGGGTGTGAGTAAGTGTGGTTGCCGATCTCGTGGCCCTCCGCGGCGATCTGCTTGACCAACTCAGGGTTCTGCTCGCACCACTTGCCCGTCAGGAAGAACGTCACGTGCAGGCCGTTCTCGCGCAGGGTCTTGAGGATGCTCGGGCACGGCGCCGGGCTGGCGCCTGCGTCGAACGTGAGCGCGACCTGAGTCTTGCTTGAGGTGTGCGTGATCTCCCCGGGATAGCCTGCGTAGCGCCGGCGTGGGTGCGACGCCGCCTGGCCCGGCGTAGTGGCGCCCGGTTCGGTCGCGACGGCCTTGGGCTTCTGAGTCTCGCGAACTCGCGCGACTGCCCCGTCCCTCTCTCGATGCGGCGGCTGCTGGACCGGCGCCGCAGCGCGCTTTGGGGCGATTGGTGAGCATGAGCTTAGAAGGGCCGCGATCGCAATCGCGGCCCCCGCAAACGTGAGTCCGACAAGACGAGATCTAGTGAGGCGCTTCTGAAGCATCGCTGTTGTCCTTAGGCGCCTTCGCCACCTTCTGGTATTTCTCCAATGCGCTCTTAGGCAGCAGCCCCAGCTTCACCTTCACGACGTCCAGCGCCGCGGTTAGCTGATTATCTGTCTTGGGGTCTGTGATGTCGAGGTTCTCGCTGGCCTCGACCTCCACATCCGGCATAATGCCCTTCTTGTGAATGTCGGTGCCCTTGGGTGTGAGATACTTCGCCGTAGTGATCGCGACCGCCGACCCGTCCGGCAGCGGCAGGATTGTCTGCACGCGGCCCTTGCCGAACGTCTTAACGCCCACCAGCGTACCCGCGCCGTCATCCTTTATCGCGCCCGACACGATCTCCGATGCGCTCGCGCTGGACCCATCCACCAGCACCGCCAGAGGATAGATCTTGTGATCGTGCTTGTCTTCTTCGACGTAGTACGGGTTCTTCTGCCCCCCGCGCTCCTGGATGATGACCACCGGCCCGCTCTCCAGGAACCGGCTGCCGATGTCGATCGCCACCGTCAGCAGCCCGCCCGGGTTGCCCCGCAGGTCCAGGACCAGGCCCTTTATGTGCTGCTTTTCGAGCGCGGACATGGCCTCGTCCATCTGCTGGTCGCTCTTCTCGTTGAACTGATACAAGCGCACATAGCCGATCTTGGCCTTTTCGTCAGCCATGCCGTATTTGACCATTCGGAACTCGACAACCTTGCGCGTAATCACCTTGTCGATCGGCTTGGCCACGCCCGGTCGCTGCAGGGTCAGCTTGACCTTTGTGTCGATAGGGCCACGAATCAGCTTGACCACGTCGAGTATGTTCATGCCCTTGATCGACTTGCCGTCAACGGCGAGGATCACGTCGTTTGCCTTGACTCCGGCGCGAATCGCGGGGGTGTCCGGCAGGGGCTCCTTGATGAAGACTTCGTTCTTCTTGTTCGTTTCGAGCTGCGCGCCGATCCCGGTGAAGTTGCCCTCGTTTTCCTCGCGCATCTTCTTGTAGGAGTCCGGGTCCATGAAGCGCGTGAACGGATCGCCCAGAGCGTGCAGAGTTCCGCGAATGGCATCGTAGGTCAGTTCGCGCTCGTTTACGGCCTTGGTGCCGTAGTAGTTGGCCTTGACCTGCTCCATTACGGCGGAGTACGTATCGATCAGCGGAAGCGTGCGCGTGCTCGGGTCGGGCGACTGTCCGCCGATGCTCTGCAGCCTCTGCGGCATCATTTCTATGCTTGCACGCCACTTGCCGAAGTCCAGTCCGTTCGCGCGCACGTCCGATACTTCGAACCCGACGGCGAACGCCACTATCAGCAGGAGCGCGATCAGCAATACGGTCCTGAGTGTCTTCATGATCTGCCTCCCGCGCCCGCGAGCAGCTTGGTCGCGGATTTGAGCTGTTGGTCGGCCGTAGTTGCGGCTATATCGACCGGCACGCCCTTGCCGTTGTAGTCAAAGCCCTTTGCGGTCACGTACTTGCCCGTGGCCATCACTATGCCGGATCCGTCCGGCAGGTCGATCAGGGTGCTGTCGGAGAAGTTGCCGTAGGTCTTAGTGCCCACGAGCTTGGCCACACCCGCTTCCTTAAGGCTGGCCGCCAGAACCTCCGGCGCGCGAGCCGTACCACCGTCCACCAGCAGCACCAGCGGTTTCCTCCAGGCAGTTCCGGTCGCTGACGGCACCGCGATAGGCAACTTCCTCCCGCGCGACTTGATCAGGATCGCCATCGTCCTGTCCGGCTCGAACCAGCCCGCAACGCGCCCCGCCGCGTCCATGTCGCTGCCGGTCGCGCCGCGCAGGTCCACGATCAGGCTCTTGGCGGACTTGGTTTGCAGGTCCCGTATCGCTTCCGCGAACTGGCCAGCAGTCGCCGCGTCGAAGTAGTTGATCCGAATGTAGCCCACGTTATTGGCTTCCATCCGAGGGGCTTCGACCGGATCGACCGCGATGTCCGCGGGTTCGATGGTGAGTCGAGTCGGCTTGGCGGGCGGCTTTGCGGCGAGCGTGAGCGTGACGGCTTTCTTGTCACTGCCGCTGAGCATCGCTTCCGCATCGACAATGGCTATGCCGTCGTCGATGCGCTTCTGCTCGGCATCGACGATCTTGCGCTTACCTGAATCGCTCGTATCGCGAAACTTGTCCGTGTTGGCAATGTCGCTGAGGTGCTGATACGGGTTGAATGGCAGCACATCCTTGCCGTTGATCGCCGCGATCTCGTCGCCAGCCTTGAGTCCGGCCTTTGCCGCGGGACTGCCGGGCACCAGCGTGACCACCACCAGGTGCTCCTCGCTGATAGGCTCCTTGGGCTTCTGCTTGTCCTGTCGCCACGTCTGCTTGATCGCGAGCACCGCGCCGATGCCGTGGAATTTGCCCTGCTGCGCGTCCACAAGCACCTTGCGCTGCTCGGGTTCGATGAAGCGCGTGTTCGGATCGCCGAACGAGGCGAGCATAGAGGTCATAGCGTCGTGGGTCATCTTGCCCTCGTCCTCGACGGTAAGCTGCTCCACGTAGTGCTCGCGCAGGCTCTTGAGCACGGTATAGAGCGTCTCAAGCGGCCTGATATCGACGTCGGCGACGTCGGACAGCCGAGTGGAAGCTACGCGCGTTCCCTCGGCTGACGCGTCAACAGGCGTCATTGCCAAAAGGGACTGCCTTCTCGCATACTCGGTTCGCAGAGCGAATCCGGAGGCGAAAAACAGCCCCACCAGTACACCGATTCCGATTCTATGGATTGTTCGCATTCAACCCCTCAATGCAAAATCGCCGGGCACGACGGCTCCGGCGCAGGATCGGTCATCAACTCTGATAACGGCGGTCACGCCAGCCGCCGCCAACTACGATTATACCACACCGGGCATCCGCGATTTCAGATTGCATACCGCGGATTCCGGCCCTCAACCCGAAACCTGGAATCCTACCCATTCCATGACGACCGGCCTGGCCCGTTTGTTCTTGCTTTGTGCCCCAATTCGCGCTAAAATGCGGCGGAGGTAGTTGGACCGATGCAAAACATGCTGCTTGCTCTGATCGTTCTCGCGGCCGCCGCGCCCTTGGCCGCAGCCCCCATCGCTAGTAAGACGCCGGAACCTTACACTTCTTTCCAGACCGGATCATCCTATCGGCCCGGCATCGACATCCGCACCGACGCCGTCATCGTCTACGCGGACCTTGCCGAGCGAATTCAGGGCTGGCGGGACAAGGGCTTCTTTGCCCAGACTATGTATGGCTTCCGCACCGGCAACGACTACATCAAAGACCATGCCGATGAGGGCCAGACACGCAAGGACGGCGTTATCCTCACTTGCGGTCCCGGCAGCTACTATATGGTTCCCACTGAGAGCCGGATTAAGGCAGCCGTCCAGTACTTTACCAACGCAATCAACGGCGGCGCGCAGGCGATCTGCCCCGAAGAGCCCGAGTTCTTCCAGCAGGCCGGGTACTCGGACTCGTTCAAGAAGGCGTGGCAGGACTACTACCACGAGCCCTGGCAGGACCAGGAAAGCTCCATCGAGGCGCGATGGAAATCCGAGCAGCTCAAGGCGCACATGGAATACACCATGATCAAGTCGATCATGGATGCCGCGGAGAAGCAGAAACCCAGCGTTCGCCGCATGGTCGCGTGCCACAGCGCCGTCAGCTACTATGCCTGGGGCATCATCTACCCGCACTACGAGTGCATGATGCTGCCCAACCTCCAGGAGATCATCGGCCAGGTATGGACCGGCACCGCTCGCTCGGCCAACCGCTACGAGGGCAAGGTCGAGGAGCGCACGTTCGAGACCGCGTATCTGGAGTACTCCAGCCTCGCCAACCTCGTTCGAAACACCGGCAAGAAGATGTGGTTCTTGATGGACCCGCTGGAGGATAACCCGGACCGCTCGATGGAGGACTACCACTCCAACTACGAAAAGACCCTCGTCGCTTCGCTTCTCTTCCCCAGCGTGGACGCCTATGAGGTCATGCCCTGGCCGGACCGCATCTACGGCCGCGTGCCGGATGAGTTCGCGACCGAGATCAGCTCGATCATCAACGCGCTCGAGGATATGCACAACCAGAAGTCGGCGAAATACGACATGGGCACGCGCGGGATCGCGACGTTCGTGGCTGACTCGATGGCCTGGCAGCGCGGCGCGCCAAACGCCGGCAACTACGACTGCTTCTGGGGTCTCACGCTGCCGCTGGTCTACAAAGGCATCCCCGTCGAGGTCGCGCAGCTTGAGCGCGTTACCGAGAAAGATTACCTCAAGCCCTACAAGGTTCTGCTGCTCTCCTACGACATAATGAAGCCCATGAAGCCCGAGTACAACCAAGCCATCGCCGATTGGATCAAAGCGGGCGGGGTGCTGGTGTACGTCGGCGACTTCATTGAGCACGACGCATACAACAAGCTGCCGGAGTGGTGGAACAGCAAGCGATCCGGTTCGCCGAGGGCGGACCTGTTTGCGCGGCTGGGCATGGTTGGCGATACTGGAAGCATACTGACCGGCCCGGACCCTGATCAGTATACGATGCTGCAGGGCGACTTCGGCAAAGGCGCTGTAATATGGGCCCTTCAGCCGCCGTCATACTACGCTTCGTCCGCGGTTGCCGGCGATGGCTTCCGCCGGATGGTACAACAGGCCTGCAAGAAAGCCGGCCTGAAGTACACCGAGCATCCACGCCTCGGCATTCGCCGCGGGGACTACGTCGCGATGCGCACGTTCGGCGAGCCAAAGCAGCTCACGGGCTCCTATATCAGCATCCTCGATCCCAAGCTCGCTGTGGTCAAGGACCCGACCGTCGCTCCCGATAAGTGCGCGCTTTTCAAGGAAGTAACCAAGCAGCTGACCGGCGCGCCGAAGCTGCTCTACTCGTCTGCCAGGGTCGAAAAGAAGGCCGAAACGGTCCAATCGACTAAGCTGACACTGAGCGGACCGGACAAGACCAAGGGCGTTGCGCGCATCTACACCGGCGGCAAGTCCGTCGCGTCCGTCGAACCAGCCGATGCAAAGGTCGAGACCAACGGCGACACCGTGCTCGTGACATTCGACAACAAGCCGGAGTCGGTAGCCATCTCAGTAGAATGGAAGCAATAACCCTCTGGGGAACGGAAGTAGTAACCCACAGAGAAGCAATAACCCACAGAATGGAATTGGTAACCCGCTAGCCCTGAGTAGGCCCGAGGAATGAGGGCCGTATCGAAGGGCGGTCGGGGTTGGAGGTAATGGATCAGTGTCGATCAAAGTAGGTGTCGTCGGAGCGGGAATCTTCGGCGTCAATCATCTCAACGCATTCAGGCAGCTATCATATCTCGGGGTCGCGGAGCTTGCGGCTGTATGCGAGATCAACGAAGAGCGGGCGAAATGGGTCGAGTCCAACTACGGCTGCCCGGTCTACCGCGACTACAACGAGATGTTCGCTAACGCCGGCATCGACGCGGTCACAGTCGTCACGCCGGACCATCTGCACAAGCCGATCACCCTCGCCGCTGCCGCCGCGGGCAAGCACGTGCTTGTCGAGAAGCCGCTGGATGTGACCGTAGAGGGCTGCCGGGCCATGATCGACGCCGCGCGCAAGGCCAACGTCCTCCTGCAGGTGGATTTCCACAAGCGCTACGACCCGGAGCACATGGCGATGGAGCGGCGGGTGTCAGCCGGCGAGTTCGGCAAGATCCTCTACGGCAGCGTGTGCATGGAGGACCGCATCGAGGTCCCGGCCGAGTGGCTGCGGCGGTGGGCGCCGTCGTCAAGCCCGGCGTGGTTTCTTGGTTCCCACTTCTACGACCTCGTGCGCTGGGTGATCAAGTCCAACGCGAAGACCGTCTTCGCGCGCGGCCACAAGGGCTTCCTGCGCGACGAGTACGATGTCGATACGTGGGACGCGATCTCGGCGACCGTGGAGTTCGAAAACGGCGCGGTCGTGACGTTCAACACGAGTTGGATACTGCCGAAGTCGTTTGAGGCGATCGTCAACCAGGAGATCCGGCTGGTGGGCACGAAGGGCGCGTGGGAGATCGACAGCCAGTATCGCGGTTCGCGCTCATGCGTAACCGACGAGGGCATGCGCACCTGGAACAACAACTTCATGCGCGAGTCCAAGGACAAGCAGGGCCGCACCATCTACCGCGGCTACGGCATCGAGTCCATCGAGGACTTCGCCTACAACGTCGCCGCCATCAAGGCCGGCGCGACAATCGAATCCCTTGCGGGCACGTATCCGAGCGGCGAGGACGGCCTCGAGGTCACCAAGATCGGCGTCGCAGTCCACGAGAGCGTCAACTCAGGCAAGCTGGTGGAGCTGAGCTGAGAAGTCTTGAATAGAACACGGATGACACGGACCCCACTGATTTCCACGGATGAATCCGGCTTGGACTATCGGTGTCCATCCGTCCAATCCGTGTTCGTCCGTGTTCAATTCTCCGGAGGTCAGGATGCGCTGTCACAGATGCAATGCTGAGAATGATGACTCGGCCAACTTCTGCACTGCGTGTGGGACGATGATGCGCGTGCCGCCGCCACCGGCGCCGCATGTACAGCCGCCCAAGCCGTTTGAAGAGGACCCGGCGATGCGCATCCTGCTGCCGGTCGGCCGGTCGGGCTGGGCGATAGCCGCCGGGTATCTGGGGCTATTCTCGGTGCTGCTGATCTTTGCCCCGTTTGCGCTCGTGTGCGGCATCCTCGCGCTGTTCGACCTCAAGCGCAACCCCAAGAAGTGCGGCAAGGGCCGTGCGATATTCGGGATCGTGATGGGAGTGCTGGGGACCTTCGGGCTTCTGGCCGCGATCGTGAACTGGTGGGGGACCAGCGTCGGCGGCGTCAACTGAGCAACGTACGCCCGTCACCGCCGACGCGGCCAGCAACAGCACGACCGGCAAGCCACCTTTGTCCATCACCTGATCCCTACTCGAACGCCACTACCACGGCGCTTCTCGCCGGCACGGTAACGCTCTCCCCAACTTCGCCGGGCGCTGCCGTTTTCCCGCCGTCCGGGCCGAACACGTCGACCTTATACGACTTGCCCGCCTTCAGCGGCGCGGCGAACTCGACCTTGTGGTCCGCATCGCTCATATTCGCCAGCGCGAACCCGATGCTGCCGTCCTCGGCCTCCCACATGCTGCCGACCACGGACGCTGTCTCCAGCGCATACTCCCCGCCGAACGGCGCCTTGGCGGTGAACTTGATCGTGGGGTTGTCCCCGCCAATGTCCACCATCCCCAGCAGCCGGCCCTCCAGCAGGAACTTGTGCCCGTAGCTGCGGCACTTCGCGAGGTTGCGCACGAACTCGGCCTCCTTCGCGTTCTCCGGCTTCATAAGCTGTTCCGCCAGCACCCAGCCGATCTGCGCGCCGAACGCGAACTCCTGCGCCATCTTCGCCCGGAACGGCATCCCCTGCGCCAGGTCATCGGGGATGATGTACTGGAACCCGAACGTGATCGTCCGGCCGGAGTACACTGCCGGGAACAACGGGATCACCTTCCTGTCCGTCGCGCACGGCGTGTTGACCAGCAACAGCGCGTCGAAGTAGTCGATGAAGCACTCGATGTTCTCCTCGGTCGTGATCATCTTGCCCTCGGGCAGCTTCGCGCGCACGCCGTCGAGCAGCTTGCGGTAGCCATCCACCCAGAGATGCCCGCCGCCCAAGGGGTGGCCGTGACTCTTGTCGTAGCACCGGTACGCCCACGCGCACCCGATCTGGTCGATATACACCCCATCCACGCCGCACTCGTGCGTCAGTCGGTCCACCAGACTCGCGACCTTCTCCTGCCACGCCTTCGTATACGGGCACATCGAGTTCAGCGGCACTTTGGAGCCATAGACCTCCGTATAAGGCTCGCCCTTCTCGTTTCGTGCGGCGGATTTGCTCAGCCCCTCCTCGTTCCAGCCCTTGGAGTTGGGATCGACGATCCGCCCGTTGATATACGGCATCACGTGGAACCCCTCGGACTGCAGCTCCTTCACGCCCTCGGCGAACCCGGGCCGGGTGGGGAAGTAGTCGGGGTAGAGGGTGTCATACGGGATCTCGTGCCACTTATACCAGTGCAGCGATGTGCCCACGCCCTTGAAATACTCGCTCGCGCGCTTGCACACGTCGGATATGCCGCCATAGCCGAACTCCACCCGCAGCCACAGGTCCGTGTCCTTGACCCACTGCGGGATCGGCCGCTTCGAGACCGGCCCGGCCTTGCTCCACGGCGCGGTCAGCGCCCACTCGCGATAGACCTGCGCGGCGTCGTACCAATCGCCGTCGAAGACTCCGATCACGGCCTCGTACGGCAGCTTATACTCCCCGCCGCTTTTCTCGGCCAGCCCCGGCCAGTTGGCGACGGTGAACGTAGCGCCGTTCTCATCGGCCTTGGCCGAGTAGACCTTGAAGTTCGCCTGCGGGTCATGCGTGCCGACGTACAGCCCGTGACCGCCGCCATAGAACGCCACGAACTGCATTGCGGCGATCATCGAGGGGTACGTCGCCTCGTAGCCCATCCCCGGCTTGACATCGTACTCCAGCCCCCACCCGAACGGCGCCGCCATCTTCTTCGCCGCGATGTTGGGCACGATCGGGAAGTCCGCCCGCTCGACCTTCCAGCCGTCGGGCAGTCGGGCATCGAGCGACCAGTAGGAGAGCTTGCAATCTTTGGGGGTCCGAATCGTGACCTTGACCCCGAGCTTCGCCTCCTGCACCTTGGCTGTCCACTCGAGCGTCGATTCGGTCGTTCCACGTCGCACTTCGGCCAACTCCGCTTCGGAACTGCCGACCTCGCACTTCGCGCCGTCATCGCTAACGAGCGCGAGCTTCCACAGCCCTCCGGCAGGCTTGCCGATCCAGTTCGATCCATCCGGTCCGGTCATGCCCATCAGCATGAGTTCCTTGCCGGACGGGTCGAGCTGGAAATCGACCTTCCCGCCGCCTATGTAGAACCACGGCGGCTCGTTTGCGGCGGCCGAAACCGTCAGAACAACAACCAGCAGCGCAATCGCCACGTAGAGCATCACAGTCCCGCACCTCCAGGAGGATTGTGCAAATGATAGCACAGCATGCAGGGAAAATGCACACTGTGGGCGAATGCAGAGACAACACATCTCCGGGGACAAGACCCGCTAGCAGCCTGCGGATAAAGTCGCTTTCGGTTGTAGGAGCCGTCTCCAGACGGCGATTTCCGAGCGCGAGGCAGACGGATTCGGGGTCTGGAGACCCCTCCTACACCACTTTATCCGCAGGCCGCTAGCACTGAGTAGGCCCGACGAACGAGGGCCGTATCGAAGTGCGGTGGACTATGGCAGACCTGATCACCGACCTCAAAGAAATCGCCCGACTTTCCGACCTCAACTGGGACCGGAACGTGGACTTCCGCACGTTCCTGAAATGCAGTTCGCGCTGGGCCGACGACGGCAAGCTCGACGCGCTTGTGCACGAGATCCTCGCCGAGGTCACCGCCGCCATCGACTGCACCGCCTGCGGCAACTGCTGTCGCGAGCTTGGAATCTCAGTTGAGGACGACGAGATCGAGCGCCTCGCCGGGCGCATGGGCGTCAGCGCCGAGGAGTTCGAGAGCCGCCACGTCGCGGTCGATAACGACTACGGCGAGAAGTTCATGCCGGAGACCCCGTGCCCGTTCCTCGGCGGCACACTCTGCACAATCTACGAAGACCGCCCCTCCGTCTGCAGCGAGTTCCCGCATCTGCACAAGAACGACTTCAGTTCCCGGCTCCTGGGCGTCCTGGACAACTGCTCCATTTGCCCCATCGTCTTCAACGTCTACGAAGAGCTCAAACGCCGCACCGGTTGGCGACCGAGGCGTTGACAAAGAGCTCGGCTTATTCGCGCAAAGGGCACTTGCCCTCGCGGTTCGAGGGCAGCCGTGTTGTTTGTGCGCCAAACGTCGGATCGTCGGGATTCGACGGTTCAGGCTGCCTCTTGCGCGCAGTAACGCAGCAGTTCTACCGCGACCGTGGTCGCCACAACTGATGCCGGACTGGTAGCAGACGGAGACTGTCGCGGCAAATCGTAATGCGAAGGAGTCATCAATGAACAGGCGACTGACAGTGGGGATCTCAGTTGCGACGCTAGCGCTGTGCGTCGCTGACGTTTCCGTGGCATTCGTAACAAGCTTTCCCAACCTCAAGCGCGATGCCAAGGCCGCCGACGTGATCTGCGTCGGTCGTGTGCTGGAGACGACGCACGGCCCAACCGACGCTGACACAAGGGCCGACTACGAGACCGTCTTGCGGGTGGACCGTGTGATGAAGGGCGATGTCGATCCGGGTTCTACCATCACCGTTCACTACTCACAGCAGGTCTGCTATCCCTTGTATCCGCTAAGCGGGTATGATCTTCTCCTGCTGAACAGGAAGGACGGCGGTCTGGTTTTCTCCAAGAACTCGAACAGCTCCCTGGCCGTCTCGGAGAAGACTCGCTCGAAGTACACGAGGTCGGACGACGTAGAAGAGAACCTGCGCTGGGAGGTAATGAACGCTCTGCAGGCTTCGCCCGACTTCTGCAACTCGCCATTCTCCTTGCTCTACACACAGGCCGATCTGCTGGCGCTCGGTTGCCCGGGTACGCAAGGTCAGCCGCCCGCGTTGCGCGGGCGGCTGACTACTGATAGCGTAGGAGGCGTCTCCAGACGGCGACGGCCTACGAACTCATCTCCGCAATAATCGCATCCGCCACCTGGCTCGTGCCGACGGCGGTCGGGTCGTTGCGGTCGGGCTTCATATCGTATGTGACAGACTTCCCTTCGGCGATCACCTTCGCAACCGCCTTCTCAAGCTTGTTTGCGGCGTCGGTCTCGCCGATGTGACGCAGCATCAGCATCCCCGAAAGGATCATCGCGATGGGGTTGACCTTGTTCTGGCCGGTGTACTTCGGCGCGCTGCCGTGCGTCGGCTCGAACAGCGCCGCTTCGTCGCCGATATTCGCCCCCGGCGCGACACCCAGCCCGCCGACAAGCCCGGCGCACAGGTCCGAGAGAATGTCGCCGTACAGGTTCGGCAGCACGATCACGTCATACAGCTCTGGCTTCTGCACGAGCTGCATACACATGTTATCAACGAGCCGCTCCTGATACACGATCCCCGCGCCCTTGCCGGCCTCGGCCGCGAGCGTCTCATCGCCCTTCTCCGGCTCCAGCTCGCTCCATTCGAACTTCGCCCCATACGCCTTCGCGACATCGCGCGCGACGTGGTAGAACAACCCGTCCGTATACTTCATAATGTTGGCCTTGCACACGGCCGTCACGCTCTTGCGGCCATTGGCAATCGCGTAGTCGAACGCGAGCTTCACGATCCTGCGCGTGCCGGTAATCGAGATCGGCTTGATCGAGATCGCCGAGTCCGGCCGGATCTTGCCCTGCGCCATCTCGATGATCGTCTTGGCTTCCTCGGTGCCCAGATCCCACTCCACGCCCGCATACAGGTCCTCGGTGTTCTCGCGCACCACCACCAGGTCCACGTCCTGATACTTCGACCTTATGCCGGGATAATACTTGCACGGCCTTACGCACGCGAACAGATCGAGTTCCTTGCGCATCGCCACGTTGACGCTTCTAAATCCCTTGCCGATGGGCGTCGTGATCGGGCCCTTCAGAGCGACCTTGTTCCGCCTGATCGACTCGAGGACCTCATCCGGCAGCGGCGTGCCGTATTTGTCCATCACATCCACGCCCGCCTCTTTGACTTCCCATTCTATCGCAGCGCCCGTGGCCTCGATGACCCGTCGGGTCGCCTCTGTGATCTCCGGTCCGGTTCCGTCGCCCGGAATAAGTGTAATCTTATGCGCCAACTGATTATCCTCCAAGTTCAGTACTGCCTTCGGCAGTTTAGCACGGGCAGGGCTTAGTGTCAACCGGCACTAAGTTACCGTCACCCAACGGTACACACCGTCTCTCTTCACCGTTCGCGTGCTCTCGTCCTTCACGCCCCGCCCGCTCACCTCACCAGCCTTCTCTTCTCGAACTCCGCCGCCATCTGCTTTGTATGGCTGACCAACCCGATCACGTCCGCGCCCATACTGATGAACCTGAACCCCAGATCGATCACCTCATCGATCGTGTTTGGATTCGCGACCGTGCCCGAGAACTTGCCGTGCTTCGCGCAGGCCTCCGCGACGCGTTTTCGCGCGTCCAGCACCCGGGGGTCATCGAACTTCGCCGGCGCCCCGATGCCGTGGCTGAAGTCGGCCGGGCCGAAAAACAGCATATCGATCCCCGGCAGCGCCGCGATCGCGTCGAGCTCCTCGAGCGGCTCCGGGTCCTCTATCTGGCAGCACACAAACCGCTGCTCGTTCGCCTGGGCAATGTAGTCCACGAACGGAATTGTGCAGTAAGCGCCGTCGGAGTTGCCGCTGTCCACGGGCCGCCGGCCGACCGGGTGGAACTTCGTCATCCGCACAACGTTCTTCGCATCTTCCAGGCTCATCAGATGCGGCACCATTATCCCCGCCGCGTCCGCCTCCAACGGCCTTATGTAATCGCTGTAGCTCCCGCGCATCACGCGCACGATGCTGTCAACGTCAAGCATCTTCGCCGCGCGGATCTGTCCCTCGATATCGGCCATGCCGTTCGGGACGTGCTCCTGGCACAGCCACACGCAGTCGAACCCCGCCATCGCCGCGATCTCCGCCGCGCGCGCATCCATCAGGTTGAGCTTGAAGCACGTCGCTATGTCCCCCGCGCGCAGCCGCGCCAGCACCCTGCTCGGTCTCATCGAAACGCCCATCAATAGTCCCCCCTCAGCCAATCAGGCTGCCCCAAACATAGCACATCATCCGACGTTCCGCAAGAGCCGGCGGCTCTCTGCAATCCGACCTTCGCGTTCGCCTATTCGCCTATTCCCTAATCCCTGCCTTCTGTGATAGCATGGACGGGTTGAAAGCCTCGTTTTCGGAGGAAGATCGTGACCAAAGACAAAGCAGACACCAACGCTCGCGCCGGCAGCCTCGCGCCCCCCGGATTGGGGCCGACGCCCGGCCTGCTGAGCTCGATACCGATTCTTGAGCAAAGCGATTCGTCTGGGCTTGTGAATCCCAGCATCAAGGAGCAGCTCGAGGAGTCGGGCAACCGCGACGCCGATATCGTCATCATCGGCTCCGGTCCCGCCGGCTACGTCGGCGCCATCCGCGCGGCCCAGCTCGGCGCGCGAACCGTTATCGTGGAGAAAGGCTCCGTCGGCGGCACATGTCTTAATGTAGGCTGCATCCCCACGAAGGTACTTCTCGCCTGCGTGGCGGCGATCGACACGGTCAAACACGGCGAGGAGTTCGGGGTCAAGGTGAAGGATTTCGAGATCGACTTCGCAAAGATGATGTCGCGCAAGGATTCGACCGTCAAGCGGCTCGTCGGCGGCGTTGAGAGCCTGCTTGCGAAGAACAAGATCCGCGTGGTGCGCGGCGCGGCGCGATTGGCCGATGCGCACACGGTCGCCGTCGATACCGCCGAGGGCACCGAGACCATCCGCACGGACAAGATTGTCATCTGCACTGGCTCGTCTCCCGCGCTGCTTCCTCTGCCGGGTTTCGAGGTCGGCGAGAACGTATGGACCAGCACTGAGGCCCTCACATTCGATTCCGCCCCCAAGAGCATGCTCATCGTGGGCGCGGGAGCGATCGGCCTCGAGGCCGGTTACACGTTCGCCCGGCTCGGCACCGAGGTCACGGTCGTCGAGATGATGTCCCAGATCCTGCCCGCGGCCGACACCGAGACCGCCAACGAGCTCGCCAAGGCGCTCACCAAGGCCGGAGTCAGGTTCAGGCTCAACGCCACCGTCACCGGCGCCGAGGACACGAAAACCGGCAAGAAGGTATTCGTCAAGTCCGGCGACAAGGAAGACGCGATCGAGGTCGAGAAGGTCCTCGTGGCAATCGGCCGCAAGGCTGCCATAACAGGGATCGGGCTCGATGAGGTCGGAGTCAAGCACGACAAGCGCCGCATCCTCGTCGATGCGAACATGCGCACCAACGTGCCGTCCATCTACGCGGCGGGCGACTGCGTCGGCGAACCGATGCTGGCGCATGTGGGCTGGACGGAGAGCATCGTCGCGGTCGAGCACGCTATGGGAATGAACTCGAAGATGGACTACCGCGCGTTCCCCGCGTGCGTCTACACGACTCCGGAGTGCGCGTCGGTCGGACTCACCGAGGAGCAGGCCCGCGAGCGCTACAAGGACGTCACGGTCGGCAAGTTCACCTTCCGCCACAACGGCAAAGCGATGGCGATAGGCGAGGCGGAGGGGTTCGTGAAGATCATCTCCGAGTCGCGCTACGGCGAGATCTTGGGCGTGCACATGGTCGGGCCGCACGTCACCGATCTCATCACCGAGGCCGTGGTCGCCATACGGAACGAGCTTACCGTTGAGGAACTCGTCCACACGATCCACCCGCACCCGACGCTATCCGAAGTCGTCCAGGAATCCGCCTACGACGCCCTCGGCCGCGCCATACACAAGTAGGCAGCCAGCCCGGTGTATCGGGGGATTTGAGCGCGGCGGAAATCCCGATACGCGGTCACTTGCCAACCTCCGACGTGCACTGCGGGCACCGCGTCGCGGCGGCCGAGATCGCGGATTGGCAATACGGGCAGCTTTTCGTCGGGGCGAGCATGCTCCGGTTGACCACCCGCACAACCAGGAACACGCCGAACGCGATCAGCACGAAGTTGATGACGGCGTTGATGAACACCCCGTATGCGATCACGGGCGCGCCTGCCTTCCGCGCTGCCGCCAGCGATTCGTAGTGCTGGCCTGACAGGTTGACGTAGAGGTTGCTGAAATCGACGCGGCCCAGCGCGAGCCCGATCGGCGGCATCAGGATGTCGTTGACAAACGACGCCACCACAGCCCCAAACGCCACCCCCAGCACAACTGCCACAGCCAGGGCGAGCACGTTGCCACGCTGCAGAAACTGCCTGAATTCACCGAACATCCTGAGCCTCCGGTGCGCCTCTTGCGCTGCTGCAAAGAGCTTACCCGCGCCCGACCTCGTGACAAAACACACACACAACTACGACGATCCTGCGATCTTCGGGAGGAACTCCCCCTTCAGCCTCGCTGTCAAAGCAATCGGAAGCACGCACTGCCACCCCGGTCTTCCGGTCTTTCGGGATTTGAGCGAAGCTGAAATCCCGAAACGGCAGTGAAGTGGTTGCGGCTGTGCTGCTTCCCAATGCCAAGCGAGGAGGAAACGGACATGAAAAGGACGCTATGGATCGCAGCAGCACTGGCAGTCGTGGTTTGCGCCGCGGCATTCGCTCAGGGCGGACCTCCGCCCGGTGGACCTGGTGGTGGCCCTGGTGGGCCTGGGGGGCCGCCGCCGATAGGGGGCGCCGTGACGATTCTGCCGCCTCCGCCCGGCGCGATCGATCCCCTCACCAAGGCGCTTAGCCTCACCGATCAGCAGGTCACGGACCTGAAGGCCGCGCTGGCCGCAAGCGACGCAGCGATCGTCCCGCTTCTCAAGGCGGCGTCCGATGCCGCGAAGGCACTGCACGAGGCCGTGTTCGCCGACACTTACGATGCGGACGCGGTGGCGGCGGCGGTGGCGGCGTCCGCCGATGCCCAGGCCGCGGTAGTAGCCTCGTCCCTGGACACGTGGGCCAAGATCAGGAGCATCCTGACCGCCGACCAGTGGACCAAGCTCAAGGCCGGACCCGGCTGCGCCCCGCCTCCCGGCCCTCCGCCCGGCAGCGGCGGCGGCAAGACGCCTCCGACCAACAACGGCGGCGGCACATCCAAAGGCGGCCCCGCGCGCCGCTAGTTTGCCGTCCGAACAGACAGACAAACCACTCACCATACCATCCCGAAGCCCCCGCACTCCCCTCGCGGGGGCTTCGCCGCGCAACGGTCTCGGAGGCCTCCCTCCTTCAACCGATGTGCCCACCACACGCGTGAAGGAACATTGCCGGCCTGTAATTCGTCATTGACACGGTGCCAACTGCACCATTCATCGCAGCAGGCGTGGAGGTGAACATGATACGCACAGTAATCGTGTTTTGTGTAATGCTCTGCCTGGTCTGGAACACAGCCGATAGCTCCACCATCGGCGAAGCGAAATCCCTCTCAGATGGCTCGCAAGTCTGCGTCATCGGGTCGGTGACACTGCTGGAGCCGGCCGAGTGCTACATCGAATCGGCAAACCGCTCCAGCGGAATCTGGGTGCAGGCGGATATGACGGGCTTCGCAATGGGCGATCTCGTGACCGCCACCGGAACGCTGGGCACCGCAGACGGCGAACGCGCAATCCAAAGTGCAACCGTCGCAGCCGCCGGAGGCCAAGCCGCCATTGCTCCGCTGGGTATGCGCAACGCCTGGCTGGGCGGGTTCGCGACAGCCGGAGGGGCCTGTCTGCGGGACTACTTTGGCGCCGGTATTGCCGGAGTGTGGCGGGCTGCGGCGGGAGCGCCGAACGCCGGCCTGCTGGTGCGCACCACCGGCACGGTCAACGCGGTCTACTACTCCCCGATCACTGATGCGCACTGGTTCTACATCGACGACGGCAGTGGGGTTGTCTCCGACTACGGCGACAAAGGCATCATCGTATACTCATCCGCCGATGTGCACCAGGGCGACCAGGTGACTGTGACGGGAGTGTCCAGCGCCGAGACATCCCTTGACGATGCCGGCCGACTCGTGCGCACCATCCGGCCGAGGTCAGCCGAGGATGTGCGGATCGTCCGCGCAAGTGAGTAGGGAGTGAGCTGACATGACACGTATCCGCCTGATCGACATAGTGATAACCGTGCTGGTCTCCGTAATCATAGCATCCGCCCTTGCGCCGGCGTTTGCCCGCCTTCAGCGGTCCTCCGCCGAGGCCAAATGCCAGTCCAACCTCCGCCGCTGGGCACAGGCAATGTCCCAGTACCTTGCCGGCAACTGTCAAACGTATCCGACGAACCGGTCTTGCGTTGATGGCGTCCTTGGCGACGTGAAAAACGCGGTTGTACTCAGCAGAGAGGACTATATCGTCAACGGCCAGCCCGGGCGCTTCCAGTACGGTGTGAACTGGGTCGAGGCGCTGTATCCGTACATCCAGGCATCGGCAGTTGCTACCGGCCAGGATTGGAGGTCGTTTAGGAAATGCCCGAATGCTATGGACATATCTGACCCGCCTGGTCCGCCCCTCGGATTCGGGGTTGCACAGGCATGCATGACCTATTCGCTCAACTACAATCTCATTGAGCAGCCTACCGGGGCTGTGCGAGATCCCAGCCGACTTATGATGTTTCGCGAACTGGACAGGCGCTGCAATGCGTTCCTGCGGCCCAGCCGGCTATCACTGGACAGCGCGCACTATCCCTACAACGCCTTCATGACGAGTGTGGACGGCTGGCAATTCCCGTATGCAGAGCCCGACCCTAATCGCCATGGTGCCGGCTCCTACATCTGCTTCGCCGATGGGCATGTGAAGTACTTCACGAAGGACTACTACCCAAGCAGCTTCCACGCCGCGTATAACTGGGATGCTGTTGACCAGCGCTGGTACAACTACATATCCGGCGACAAGGCCAAAACCATCGCCATCAGTCCCTAGATCCAACCCACTGGGCGCGGTGCCAGCCGCGCCTTTCCCCCTTTCCCCGATCTCTCCACGCCACATCACCCGTGAACAACATTTAACCGAAATATACCGGCTTTGGCGTGCCTGAAGTGCCCTCTCGTCGTCTTATAATTATGGGAGCACTCTTTTCTGTGCGCCTGCCCACCAATCCCACTAAGGAGACCTTCCCATGCCATTCCCTTCCCTTTCCTGGCTTTCTCATCTTTCGCGTTTTCGCGATGAGACTCCCTTCCCGACGCGCCCCAGCAAAAACAACCTGCAAAACGAAATGCCGGACACCCGAATCCTGAGCGTGAACCGAGCGTGAGCCACGAGGGGGTTTCGTTCGTCCAACAATGGCGAAATGAGCGTGCAAATGCGATGCAAAACCGTCGAACGGCGCGCCAGCGGGCTAGGCTGTGCGTACCGTCGCCACCGCCTCGCAGGCGATGCCTTCGCCGCGGCCGGTGAAGCCGAGGCGTTCGGTGGTGGTGGCCTTGATGCTGATCTGGTTCAGGTCGATGCCGAGGCAGTCGGCGATGCGGCGGCGCATTTCGGGGGCGTGGGGTGCGATCTTTGGGCGCTCGCAGATAATGACCGTGTCGATGTTGGCGATCGAGAAACCCTCAGAAGCGAGCAGTTCACCGACACGCGCGAGGAGCTTGAGGCTCGATATGCCCTTGTACTTGGGGTCGGTGTCCGGGAAATGCCCGCCGATGTCCCCCAGCGCCGCTGCCCCGAGCAGCGCGTCGGCGATTGCGTGCAGGACCACGTCCGCGTCCGAATGGCCCGCCAGGCCCTTCTCGTACTCGATCTCGACGCCGCCGAGGATGAGTCTGCGGTCGGGGGCGAATGCGTGGACGTCCAACCCCAGTCCGATGCGGAATGCGGAATGCGGGATGCTGATTGCGGAATGGGCCAGACGGTATTCGGCGACCTCGAGGTCGGAGGGGGTGGTGATTTTGATGTTGCCGTATGATCCCTCGACGATCGCGACGGGGTGGCCGATGTGCTCGACGAGCGCGGCGTCGTCGGTGGCGTAGAAGCCGTCGGCGTAGGCCTGTTCGTAGGCGCGGCGGATGAGCTCGGCGGCAAACGTCTGCGGCGTCTGGATGGAGAACAGCGAGCGGCGGTCGACGGTGGAGCCGACGATGCCCTCGTCAGACGCGGACTTGATGGTGTCGATGACACGGACCGCCGCGATGCACGCGCCCATTTCCTCGGCTTTGGCAATCGACCGCTCGATGATCTCGCTGGTCACCATCGGCCGCGCGGCGTCGTGGATGGCGATGATCTCGCAGCCTGCTTTTTCAAGGCCGTTGCGCACCGAGTCCTGGCGCTGCGCGCCGCCCGCGACGACGTGCGCGACCTTGCTGAAACCGAAGCGGCCGACTAGCTCGCCGGCCGCCTCGATGTCGCGCTCACCAGTAACGATGATTATCTCAGCGATGGCATCGCAGGACTCGAACACGGACAGCGTGTGCGCGAGGATCGGCTTGCCCGCCACCTCCACAAACGCCTTGTTGACGCCCTTACCGAGTCTTTCGCCTGATCCTGCCGCCGCTATAAGAGCGGATGCTTTCGTCAACGCTTCCCGACCCCTGATCTCCGTTTTCCTTGATCTTGGCAAATATCATCTTGCCCTGGACGGTCTGCAAGACGCTGGTGACGTTCACCGCCAGCGTCTCGTCGAGCCTGCGCCTGCCGCCCTCGACTACGATCATGGTTCCATCGTCGAGGTAGCCGATGCCCTGCTCCTTTTCCTTGCCCTCTTTGATGATCGTGACGCGCATCTCCTCGCCCGGTAGAACGACGGGCTTGAGCGCGTTGGCGAGCTCGTTTACGTTGAGCACGTCCACGCCCTGCAGTCCGGCGACCTTGTTGAGGTTGTAGTCGTTGGTGATGATCGCGCCGTCGACCTGCCTCGCGAGCTTGACCAGGCGCGCATCGACCTCCTCGGTCGAGTCGTCATCGGCGAGCTCCGATACCTGCAGGTCCATTTCCTTTTGCATCTGGTTGAGGATCTCCAGACCTCTCCGGCCGCGCGCGCGTTTGAGCGAGTCCGAGGAGTCCGCGATCTGTTGGAGTTCCTCGAGTATGAACTTCGGGACCAGGATGGGCCCCTCGACGAAGCCCGCGCGGCAGACGTCGGCGATTCGGCCGTCGATGATGACGTTCGTGTCCAGCAGTTTCGGACGGTAGCCGCGGGTATCGACGGTTGAGTTGGACGTGGAGCTCGGGAAGTAGAAGTTCGCCTGCTCCTTGACGCTTTCCAGCGCGACCACGGATACGTAGCAGAGCACGATCGCCAGCGAGACTGTGAGCCAGTCCGGGGTGGAGACAATATTGCGGATAAGAACGGTGAGTAGTAATCCAAGGGGAATCCCGGCGAACACGAAGATCTTCTCACGTGGGGCCATCTTCTGCCATTTTGCGCGGGAGATGTTGATCTGCTGGTAGGCGAGGCGCTCGACGACGAATCCGACCAGCGCTCCGATGACCTCGAACGCAAAGACGAGCCAGATCTTGTCGGCGTCGGTGTAGCGTGCTGGGGCCATCTCCAGGAAGCCGGATTCCACGATCGCGAAGTACCTCTGGGCGAGCAGGTTTCCGCCCAGCGCGCCGAGCACGACGAGCGTCATCGTCAGCAGCGGCCTTAGCTTCCTGCCTTTTTTGGGCATCATGTTTTCACCTCCTTTCTGCTCGAAGTCTGAGGTCCGAGGTCAGAAGTCCGAAGGGAACCTCACCCCAGCCCTCTCCTGAGAGGAGAGGGAGGTGCTACCTGTCTACCTCTCCCAGAACCACGTCAAGGCTGCCGAGGATCGCCACGATGTCGGCGACCTTCCAGCCCTTGACCATCGAGTTGAGCGCGCCGAGATTGATGAATGATGGGGCGCGCCACTTCAATCTATACGGTTTTTCTCCGCCGTCGCTCACCAGGTAAACGCCGACGTCACCTCTAGCGGATTCGATGTGATGGTAGACTTCTCCTGCCGGCAGCTTGAGCCTTGGCGGCATCTTGTATTTCAGTTCGCCCTCGGGGAGCGCGTCGAGTGCCTGCTCGATGATGTTGAGGCTCTGGCGGATCTCCATCACGCGGACCATGAAACGCGACATTACGTCGCCGGTGGGGTAGGTGATGACGTGCCAATCGAACCTGTCGTAGATCGAGTAGGGGTCGGCGGTGCGGACGTCGTAGGCGACGCCGGACCCTCGCAGTGACGGGCCGCTCAGCGAGTAGTTGATCGCGTCCTCGGCGGAGATGATGCCGACGTTGCGCGTGCGGGCGATGAAGATCTGGTTGTTGGTGAACAGATCGTCGTATTCGGGCAGCTTGGAGCGCTGCTTCTTGATGTAGGCCTTGCACTTCTCGGCGAAACCGGCGGGCAGATCGCGCGAGACCCCGCCGGGGCGGAAGTAGTTGTATGTGAGCCTGGCGCCACAGACCATCTCGAAGAGGTCGAGCACGTCCTCGCGCTCGCGGAACGAGTAGAGGAACGGCGTTGTCGCGCCGAGGTCGAGGGCCATGGTGCCGAAAAACACGAGGTGGCTGGCGACGCGCTGGAGTTCCATCATGATGATGCGGATGTACTCCGCGCGCTCGGGAACCTCGATCGCTCCCAGCTTCTCGACCGCGTAGATGTAGGCCGCGTTGCCGAGCATGGATGCCAGATAGTCGAGGCGGTCGGTGAGTGGTATGAACTGGATCCAGGACCGCATCTCCGCGAGCTTCTCGATGCCGCGGTGGAGGTAGCCGACGTCGGGATGACACTCGACGACGACCTCGCCGTCCAGCGTGACGGCTAGTCGAAGCACGCCGTGGGTGGACGGGTGCTGCGGGCCCATGTTGACTTCAACGAGTTCGGTTCTAATCCGGGATGACATAATCTTTCCTTAGCGGGTAACCCTCCCAGTCCTCGGGGAGGAGAATGCGGCGAAGCTCGGGGTGACCGGCGAAGACGACGCCCATCAGGTCGTAGACCTCGCGCTCCTGGTAGTTCGCGCCGCGCCAGATCGGCGTGACCGTGTCGATCTCGGGCTTGTCTCGATTGAGATCGACGCGCAGCGCGAGCTTCTCGTTGCGCTCGAGTGCGGTGAGCTGGTAGACGACCTCGATGCGGTCCTGCCAGTCGATGGCGGTGACGTCGGCGAGGTAGTCGAAGCCATTCTCGTGCAGCAGCTCGCACACGCCGACCAGACTCGCGGGCGTGATCTTGACGTTGAGTGTCCCGAAGACGTCGCTTGTCTCGACGACGGCGTCCGGGAAGGAATCGCGAATCAGTTTTTCGGTTAGTTCGGACATTGGGAGTTGTTAGTCCTTAGTTGTTAGTAGCTGTCAGCTGTCAGCCGTCAGCTCTCAGCTTCCGGCTGCTCGTCCCATTCCCACTCTTCTTTGTCGAATCCGGTTGGCGTTTCGGGATCGAGGAGCTTGTCGTCGCCGGCCTCGGCCATTGCGCGCATCGCTTCGGCCCAGCCGACGCGCGGGTTGGGCTCCTGCTGCTCTTCGCTCTCAGCTCTCAGCTCTCTGCTCTCTGCTCTCCACTCTCCACTTTCGACTTTCCACCGACCTCGGCTTTCATCTTCTTGCGCAGTTCCATGATGCCGTTGATGAGCGCTTCGGGGCGGGGTGGGCAGCCGGGGATGTAGACATCCACGGGGATGATCTCATCCACGCCCTTGACCACTGCATACGAATCGGCGAACGGGCCGCCGGCGTTGGCGCAGCTTCCCATCGCGATCACGTAGCGCGGCTCCGACATCTGCTCGTAGAGCCTCTTTACCCTCGGGGCCATCTTTTTGGTGACAGTCCCGGCGACGATCATCAGATCGCTCTGCCTCGGAGTCGCGCGGAAGATCATGCCGAAGCGGTCCAGGTCGAATCGCGCCGCGCCCGCAGCCATCATCTCGATCGCGCAGCAGGCCAGGCCGAAAAGCATATACCACAGCGAGCTCTCACGCGCCCACTCGAAGACCTTGTCCACGGTAGTTGTTATCAGCGCGCCGCCCGGGAGTCTCTCCACGTAGTCGAAGGGGCGGTCAACGTTTCGGGAAATACCAGGGCTTGTGTCTGCGTTTGCGTTTACTTCCACTCAAGAACACCTTTCTTCCACGCCCACACGAGTCCAACCGCGAGGACCGCGACGAATATCACCATGTCCACGAACCCGAGCACGGCCAGCGCATGGGTTTTCGACATTCCCAGCAGCCCTGCGGCCCACGGGAACACGAACACCGCCTCCACGTCGAAGATCAAGAAGATCAGCGCGTAGATGTAGTAACCCACGCGGAACTGCAGCCACGCCGGGCCGATCGGGTCCTCGCCGCACTCATACGTGCTGCGCTTCTCGTCCGATGGCCGGTGCGGCCGGAATATCATCGACGCCAACAGCGTCAGCACCACGAACACGATGCCGACGATCAGGAATATGCCGACTGTTAAGAAGTCTTTTGCTAACATAGATGCTCCGCGAGCTATTAGCGGTTAGTAGTTAGCTGTTAGCCGGAAACACATTGGCTAACGGCTAGCAGCCTGCGGATAAAGTCGCACTCGGTTGTAGGAGCCGTCTCCAGACGGCGATCTGCGAGCGTGACGCCAGTGGATTCGGGGTCTGGAGACCCCTCCTACACCACTTTATCCGGCGGCTGCTAGTAGCTAATAGCTAATGGCTCTCCTTCACCTGCACTTTCAGCGAGCCTATTACTTTGGCGAGCGAATACATAGTGGTCGCGTCGCCCTCGGCGAGTTTGATGTGGGTTGCGTCGACGAAGTCGCTGGGAAGCGTCGCGTCGAACGGGACCCACTTGCCGACCCAGCACTCCACCCACGCGTGATAGTAGAACGCGCCCTCGGTGTAGACCAGCCCGCTGACGACCTTGCACGGGATGCCCGCACTTCGGGCCAGCGCCGCGAACAGAATCGCGTAATCCCTGCAAACTCCTACCTTCGATTTTAACACATCGGAGCCCGATCTCGTAATTCCGATGTCAGGCTTGACCTTGAGGTTGCCGTAGATCCACTCGCGGATCTTCGTGCACGCGATGTAGGCGTTGCGCTCCGAACCCACGATCACCTTGGACCGCTCCACGATCCCGGTTTCGTCCGAATCCACGTACGGGCTTGCGATCAGGAACTCGTGCAGATCTTCTTTGGAGATCGGCATCTGGGCGGACTTGGACTTGTCGAACGACGCGGCCTTGATCGTGAACTTCGCGCTGTCCGGCTTGTCCTTGACAGCGGCGGCGGTCTGGCGGGCGTCGGTTATGAGCATGTTCGGGTCGCCGAGGCCGGTCAGGACAGCCGTGAACGACTTCACCTTGCGCGGGTTGTCGATCGGCTTGTCGGATTTCGCGTTGGTGAGGATGGCGAAGTCCTCGGGCCTGGCGCTTTCATCGATTGCCGTCGCCTCCGCTCGGCTCATGCGCGACATCGTTATCCCCATCATGCCCGTGACCTTGACGACCGCGCCGTCGGCCTCCTGCCAGACGGTCATGTTGCCAAGCGGGGTGATGTTCTCCAGCGATACGGTGTCGTACTGCTTGCCGTCGACGGTTATCTTCTCGCGTTTGTTGACCTTGATGGTCAGGTTCTCGAGCGCGATGGTGAGCGGGTTGAAGTAGCGCATATTATACTGCTTGCCCGGGTCCGGGAACGTGTCCGATGTGGTGAACAGCGGGTCCGCGATCAGGTCGGTGCCCTCGGGGATCGGGATCGACTTCTTCGAGGAGCCGCTGCCCGCCGAGACGTCGCACTCGATGCTGGACTTGGTGAAGCGCGCTGTAACCGTCGTGGTCTTGCCGCCGCTCGACATCGAGAACACTTCCTTGAGCGGCGCGTATTTGGAATCGGTGTAGCAGACGGTGTCAACGACCTGCGTCATCTCCGCGCCGAGCACGAAGAGGTGGTTGTAGACCGATGTCGTGACCTTATAGCCCTTGACGCCCTCGAAATCGGAGTTGTCGATGTGCAACGCCATCCAGCCGACTTTGTTTTCGCCGACGAATGTGCCCATCCACATCTCGTACGGGATCGTGTACGCGCCCGCCCGCGCGGCGAAGATGATCAGCATAAGCGTGAACCACTTTTTCATAGTCGGAGCCTCTGTGGTAACCGAAAGCGCTTCTTTAACGCGAAAGCCCGAAAGCCAGAAAGCCGAAAAGGGGACAAATCCTGGGACTCAAAATCCCGCGCATCACGACTAACAACCTTTGACTTTCCAACTTTCTCAACCTCTCCCAGCGACTCGTAGGCGGTTGATGGCGCGTTCGAGGGCGGCCTCCGCTCGGGCGGCGTCCACGTCCGGTCCTGCTTGTGCCAGCCGCTCTTCCGCACGCTTCCTGGCCTGCTCAGCGCGCTCCACATCGATCTCTTCCGCGAGTTCGGCGGACTCGGCCAGCACGCTGACCTTGTCCTCGAAGACCTCGAGGAACCCGCCGGATACCGCCATCGCGTCGGAGGCGCCGTGGGCTCGGCGAAGGTCGAGCTTGCCGAGCTTGAGCTCCGTCATCATCGGCGCGTGGCTGGCCAGCACGCCGAAATACCCCTGCGCGCCCGGCGCGGTCACGGACACGATGTCGCTGTCCGACAGCACTACCCTATCGGGGGTTATAACTTCCAGTTTGAATGCTCGTTCTGCCATAGTTAGCTATCAGCTTTCAGCTATCAGTCTTCAGCTTCCTCGCGCCGGTCAAGGTACTCGGCGCAGCGGCATGTCGGCGCGACGGCCTTCACCTCGTCGGTCAGCAGGTCCTTGTCGCCGGTGAGGGCGACGTCGGGCTTGGATGCCAGAATGGCTGCAAGAACCTCAACATCAGCGGGGTCGCGAACCAGGGCCGCAGCCTGAGTGATCAGCGAGGGCTTGATGTCGGTGACGAGTTCGTAATCCAAAAGTGAGAGCTCCGTTCGCATCTTCGGCGCAAGGGTGGGGAACTTTGCTTCCACCACTCTGTGAGCCTCCCTTAGGACAAGCTCGGAGAATATCGGGCATATCTTCCTGTCCGCTGCCAAACGCAGAACCTTCCGCTCATTCCCGTCAAAGGGCAAGGCCGATACGAGAACGTTAGCGTCTATGAAGACGCGTTCAAGCCGCATTCGATTGTCGTTCCTTGCGCATAGACTTGATCGTCTTCATTATGTCATCAGGCGTAATCCCCTGCTCTGCTGCCTCGCGCCTGAATGGTTCCGCTATCGCATCGAACAGATCGCTTCTTGTCTTGGCCAGGCCAACAACGCCGTCTGCTACTTCTGCAACAGCCAGATAGTCGCCCTCCTTGATACCCATCGCTTCCCGCAAGTGCTTGGGCAACACGACCTGACCTTTTGACGATACACGAACCATCTTTCCGTTCTTCATAGCGTGTTCTCCCTGAAAAGTAAGAAAGTCTTACATCTCATTATACCACGCCGCAGCACTTTGGGTTCACCGCCGCCTTGCGGACTGGCCGAGACCAGCGCCAAAGATCGCGCCAATCAAGGACGTGCATGCTGCGATGATCCCGATTATATAGAAGATATAAACAGTGAGCTCGCCCCAACGAGTCGAACCTGCGCCGCCAATCAGTGTGACGCCAAGGCCGTATATGAGGCCTAACAGCCCAGCAGGCACCGCGGACTCAGCCGCAGCGTCCGACCTAGACACATTGATGCCGCCGGAAGAGTGTGCGCTCCTGGCTTTGCGCCGGAACTTGAGTGATCCCACTACTATTCCTGTACCACTTACCAGGCCCCAGGATATCGCTGCTCCTACCACATCGCGCAACGACGGATGAGCAAAGACCAAGAAGGCAAGCAAAGGCCCTGCGATAAATAGCGAAACTGACAGCCAGAACTTCCAGCCCATCGTATCCACCTCCGACCACCTATTCGCGGTCAGGCAGCCTGTTCCTGCTCTCTGCTCTCCGCTCTCCACTCTCCGCTCTCGCCTACACCGCCACGCCCATCGCCTTCGCCTTCTCGACGGCTTCCTCGATCGCCCCGACCATGTAGAAGGCCTGCTCGGGGAGGTGGTCCCAGCGGCCTTCGAGGATCTCCTTGAAGCTGCGCACCGTTTCCGCGCGCGGGACGTATTTGCCGGCGAGGCCTGTGAAGACCTCCGCGACGAACATCGGCTGCGAGAGGAAGTTCTCGATCTTGCGCGCGCGGGCGACGGTGAGCTTGTCCTCGTCACTAAGTTCGTCGACGCCCAGGATCGCGATGATGTCCTGGAGCTCGCGATAGCGCTGCAGCACCTGCTGGACCTCGCGGGCCACGTCGTAGTGCTCCTGACCGACCACGAGCGGGTCGAGGATTCGCGACGTGGATGCCAGCGGGTCGACCGCCGGGAAGATGCCTCGCACGAATATGCGGCGCTCCAGATACGTGGTCGCGTCGAGGAAGGCGAATGTCGTCGCGGGCGCGGGGTCGGTCGGGTCGTCGGCGGGAACGTAGATCGCCTGGATCGACGTTACCGAGCCGCGCACGGTGGACGTAATGCGCTCCTGCAGGTCGCCCATCTCGGTAGCGAGGGTGGGCTGGTAGCCGACCGCGCTCGGCATTCGGCCGAGCAGCGCCGAGACCTCGGAACCGCCCTGAACAAATCGGAATATGTTGTCGATGAACAGCAGCACGTCCTGGCCGGCGGAGTCGCGGAAATACTCCGCCATCGTCAGCGCCGACAGAGCGACGCGAAGGCGCGCCCCGGGCGGCTCATTCATCTGGCCGAAGACCATGGTTGTCTTGGCGATGACGCCGCTTTCCTGCATCTCGAGCCAGAGGTCGTTACCCTCGCGGGTGCGCTCGCCGACGCCGGCGAAAACCGACACGCCGCCGTGCTCGGTCGCGACGTTGCGGATGAGCTCGGTGATAAGGACCGTCTTGCCGACGCCCGCGCCTCCGAACAGACCGACCTTGCCGCCCTTCGCGTAGGGGCAGATCAGGTCAACAACCTTGAGGCCGGTCTCAAACATCTCGACTACCGGGATGCGCTCCTCGAATGACGGCGCCGGGCGGTGGATCGGCCACTTCTCTTTGGTCTCGACCGGGCCGCGGCGGTCGATCGGGTCGCCGAGGAGGTTGAACACGCGGCCGAGGGTCTCGTTGCCGACGGGCACTTCAATCGGCTTGCCGGTGGAAATCGCATCCGAACCGCGCACGAGGCCGTCCGTGGATTGCATGCTCACGCAGCGGACGATGTCGTTTCCGAGCATCTGCGCGACCTCGACGGTCAGCGTCTGTCCCAACACATCCGGTATCTCAATGGCGGTCAGGATGTCCGGCAGCTCCTCGGGCTTGAACCGAATGTCCACGACTGGGCCTATGACTTGTTCGACTGTACCTTTGACCAATTCTACCTCCGGTAGAGCTCTCAGCTATCAGCTTTCAGCTGTCAGCCCCGCGGACTGGAGGCTGAGTGCTGATAGCTATTGGCTGATGGCTATTTGAGCGCCTCGGCGCCGCTGACTATCTCCATGATCTCTGTCGTAATGGCGGCCTGGCGGGCCTTGTTATACTGCAGGGTGAGGCTGTCGATCATCTCGCCGGCGTTCTTGGTGGCGGCTGACATTGCGGTCATTCGCGCGCCCTGCTCGCTGGCGTTGCTTTCGACAAGCGCCTGGTAGACCTGTGTGTCTACGTAGCGCGGCAGCAGCTTGCCCAGCAGATGCACGGCTGATGGCTCGAAAATGTAGTCGGCGTGGATTGCTTCCTCGCCGGTCGGCGCGGACATCGGCAGGAGTTGCACGCACGTCGGGTCTTGCCGCATGGCCGAGATGAACTTGGCATATACAAGGTAGACCGCGTCCACCTCCCTGCTTTCAAACATCGAGCGGACCTGCGTGGTGACCGCCCGGATGTCCCCGAACTGCACGTCCGCGACTGATACGGCCGGCTCCGCGACGATGGGATAGGGCTTGCGCCTGAAGAAGCCCGCGGTCTTCTTGCCGATCAGCACGAGCCTGACGGATTCCGGGTCGCGGTCGCCGATCTCGTGGATGGCCTTCTGCATCACGTTGTTGTTGTAGCTGCCTGCGAGGCCGCGGTCCGCGCCGATGACGACGTAGGCAGCGTTGATCTCCTCGCGCACTTCAAGCAGCGGATGCTCGATCTCGCCGACGTTGGCGGCGAGGTTCGCCATCACCTCGCGCATCTTGTCGGCGTAGGGCCGCGCGGATTCGGCGCGGTCCTGGGCCTTGCGCAAGCGTGCCGCCGCGACCATCTTCATCGCGGACGTGATCTTCTCTATGTTCTTGACGACGCGTATTCTGCGCCGGATGTCTTTGGTGCTAGGCATACTCTAGTGCAATATCTCCAAGCCGTTCGCTACGGCGTCGCGCACAAATGACGACTGTGCGTGGAGCGCTCTGTCAAATTCCTCTGGCGTATAACACAGGGCGTCCACGTGGACGTCGGGATCAATGTCGATCAGGAAGTTGCCCATGCGGTTCGGGTACCTGACGTCCGCGAACTTCTCGGAGACGACGATCAGGTCGATATCGCTCTCCTCGTGTGCTTGCCCCGTGGCGCGTGACCCGAACACTATCAGGCGCTTGGGAGCGTATATCCGGTTTATCAGGTCCAGCTTGTCTTGTAAGAATTGCTGAACCACTGTGTCCGTCGGTGCATTAGCCGGCATTCTGGTCCTCCCACTGGCTCTCGATCCATCCGATGATCTCTTCGGCCTTCGCCAGTCGATCGTCAGCATTGTCAGCCGTATACTCAGTGAATGGCTGCGCCATTGCTGGCGCGGGATAGCGCGAGACAAAGTAGTCGGCTGCCAGCATGGCACCTGCCTGAGCGATCTTCTTCGGCGCACCGAGTTCCTTGGCCAGGCGCTCAACGAAATGTACCCGAGGCGGATCGCACTGGCGCAGATCGATCCAAAGCGCCTTCATGGCCTTCTCGGCTGCCTGCTGGCACAGCATTGCGCACGTATCATAGAAGCCTTCACGGCGCATTACGCGTGCAGCCTCCAGATCGTGGATAGCCCGCTGATACCATTCGTCTGCCCAGTCGCTGCGCTTCATGTGCCTACGCCTTGAACTGCCCCTTGAACTCGTCGAGGGCTTTCTTGAGCTTCTCCTCGGTCTTCTCGTCCATCGCGCCAGTCTTGGCGATTTCGTGGCCGACGTCGGGATACTTGTCCGCCATGAACGGATAGAGCTCTTTCTCGAACTTGCCCGCCGCGGACACGGGCAGGTCGTCGAGGTAGCCGTTGGTGGCGGCGTAGATGATGAACACCTGATTCTCGAGCGTGATCGGCGAATACTGCGGCTGCTTGAGGATCTCGACGATGCGCTCGCCGCGCGCGAGCTGGTCGCGGGTGGCCTTGTCGAGATCGCTGGCGAACTGCGCGAACGCCTGCAGGTCCCAGTAACGCGCGAGGTCGAGCTTAAGCCGGCTTGCGACCTGCTTCATCGCCTTCTTCTGAGCGCTCGATCCTACTCTCGATACCGAGATGCCGACGCTGATCGCCGGCCGGACGCCCGCATAGAAGAGATCCGGCTCGAGGTAGATCTGGCCGTCGGTGATCGAGATGACGTTGGTCGGGATGTATGCCGATACGTCACCGGCCTGCGTCTCGATGATCGGAAGCGCGGTCAGCGAGCCCCCGCCGAGTTCGTCGTTGAGCTTTGCCGCGCGCTCAAGCAATCGTGAATGCAGGTAGAAAATGTCTCCTGGATACGCCTCGCGGCCCGGCGGCCGCCTCAGAAGCAGGGAGACCTGCCGGTAGGCTTGCGCGTGCTTGGTGAGGTCGTCGTAGACCAGCAGCGACGCGCGGCCGGAGTCGCGATAGTACTCGCCCATCGAGCAGCCCGCGTAGGGCGCGATATACTGCAGCGGGCTGGGATCACTCGCGGCGGCGACGATCACGGTGGTGTACTCCATCGCGCCGGCCTTGGTGAGCACGTCCACGATGGAGACCACGTTGGACATCTTCTGGCCGATGGCGACGTAGATGCAATAGACGTCCTTGCCCTTCTGGTTGATGATCGTGTCGATGGCGATGGCGGTCTTGCCGGTCTGGCGGTCGCCGATGATGAGCTCGCGCTGGCCGCGGCCGATCGGGATCATCGAGTCGATGGCCTTGATACCGGTCGCAAGGGACTCCTTGACCGGCTGGCGTTCGACGACGCCGGGCGCGCGGGTCTCGACGGGACGGCGTTCGGTGGTCGCGATCGGGCCCTTGCCGTCGAGCGGCTCGCCGAGCGCGTTGACGACGCGTCCGAGCATCGCCTCGCCCACGGGGACGTCGATGATGCGTCCGGTGCGCTTGACCTGGTCACCTTCTTTGATGTCCGTGTCAGGGCCCATGATGACGCAGCCGACGTTGTCCTCTTCGAGGTTGAGCAGCATGCCCATCACGCCGTTAGGGAACTCGACAAGCTCGCTTGCCATCGCGTCACGAAGGCCGTAGATACGAGCGATTCCGTCGCCGACCTGCAGAACAGTGCCGACGCCGACCTCGGTCAGCTCCCTCTGATATCCCTCGAGGTGGCTTTCGAGTACTTTTGCTACCTCGTCGGGTCTGATATTAACCGCCATAACTTGCTCCAATTCAATCACGAAAGCACGAAACCGGGAAAGCACGAAATGGAAATCAGGAAAAGATACTTCCGGCTCTCTTCCTTTCGTGTTTTCGTGATGGAGATTCCCTTCTAGCTAAGTAACTCCTCTCGCAGTGCCGACAATTGGCCGCGGATGGTGCCGTCGATGACCTTGTCGCCGATGCGGACCAGCAGGCCGCCGACCAGCGAGGGGTCTACGTTCTTCGACAGCTCGATGCGCTTGCCGGTGGTCTGCGAGAGCTTGGCAACGAGCCGCGCCTCCTGGTCGGGCGACAGCTCGACCGCGCTGGTGACCTCGGCCTTGACAATGCCCCGTGCCTCGTTCGCCAGGGCGATGTACTCTGCCTCGGTCTCGCGAATGACTTCCTCGCGCCGTTTGCTCACGCACAGCTTGAGGTACGAAAGCGTGATCGCGCTTATACTGCCCTCGAAGACGCCGGCGAGTATCTCGCACTTCTTCTCCGACGGCAGGACAGGCGACGTCAACGCCTCCCACAGCGCCGGGGACTGCTCGATCGTGTAGCTGACAAGCCCGAGATCGCTTTCGACCTGATCCACCGCGTCCGCTTTGGACGCGGCGGCGAACAGGGCGGTGGCGTATCTGCGGACGATCCTACTCTCGATCACTTCGCGACCCCTTCGAGTTCGTCGATGTAGTTATCGACAAGCTGCCGATGCTTCTCGTCGTCGAGCTTCTCGCCGATCAGCTTACCGGCGGCGCCGACAGCGAGGTCCGCGACGCGAGTCTTGATCTCTAGTATCGCCTTGTCCTTCTCGCGGCCGATCTCATCCTCGGCGCGAGCAAGCACCTGTTCGGCCTTCTCGCGCGCTTCGGCAACGATCTCCTCGCGCAGGTTCTGGCCTTCCTTTGCGGCCTCTGTGATCTTGGCTCGCATCTCGGATTCGATGTTGGCGAGGTGCTGCTCGTACTGGATCTTGAGTTCCTCTGCCGCTTTGCGGTCGTTCTCCGCAGCTGAGTAGAACGTTTCGACGTCGCGCTGCCGCGCCGCGAAGACGTCCATAGCAGCCTTGAACAGGAACTTGCGCAGGACGAGCACCACGATCAAGAACCCGCCAGCCTGCAATATCAGGGTCTTGGGGTCCGGAATTACGGTCATCCGCTTACTCCAAACGTTCTATTTGACGAGAGTTTTCAGCAACACGCCCGCGCTCGGAACGCCCGTGAAGAGCATAATCAGGGCGATGACCAGCGCATAGATGACCAGGGACTCGATGAACGCAAGTCCAATGATCATTGCGAGCTGGAGCTTGGGGGCAGCCTCGGGCTGTCGGGCCATTGCTTCCAGAGCCGACGCGACGGCCTTGCCCTGTCCGAGTCCTCCACCGATAACGGCTATCGGCACGCCGAACCCGATAGCGATCACCAAAGCGATAAGATATCCCATCTTGTGTGCGACCTCCTAATGGCTCTCGCTGTGCTCCGCTAGAGCCACAGCGATATAGATTCCAACGAGCATTGCGAAAACGAGCGCCTGAATGAAGCTCGTGAAGATTGCAAACAGCATCATCGGGAACTGGATAGGTATGAGGGCATTGCCAAGCAGTCTCATTACTATGAGCATCAGAACGGCAATGACCAAGTCTTCTCCGAAGATGTTGCCGAAAAGTCGAAGGGCGAGTGACAGTGGTCTGGCAAGTTCGCCGATGACGTGGATCGGGAACATCAGCGGCGCCAGCCAAAGGGGCTCGCCGAGGAAGTGCTTGATGTAGTTGACGAAGCCCAGCCGAGTGATGGCGTAGTACTGTACGATCACAAACGCGACCAACGCCAGCGCCACCGTTGTGTTGATGTTGGCCGTAGGGCTCACGAAGCCGGGAATCAGCCCGAACAAGCTCAGAAGAAGAATGAAGATGAAGAAAGAGCCGATGATCGGAGTAAGGGTCTTGGCCTCGTCGCCGACGATGCTGCGCACGAAGTTATCCAGCGAGACAACCACGAACTCCAGAAAGGCCTGATACCTGCCCGGCAAACGAGTCTTCCATCGGCCGCTCATGGCGATGACTCCGGCGCAGATGATCAGGATGACCACCCAAGTCACCGGCACTGCCTCGGGCAACCACTCCGGAAGCATATGCTTCACATACAGAAAATGCAGCCAGGTTTTTGGCTCTTCCAACAGAAACTCCGCCTATTCTCGATTCAGGTATTGCAAAATCAGCGCGCCGAACGCTTTGAGCACTATTACAGCCTGCGCAAGGCCCAACCCAACACAGAACGCGATGACATACGAGATCCTGCGTTCGCCGAGCCAGATAGCCGCGGCCAAAACCGCAAGGATGACCGGCCAGTGCAGCGCCGCGATCCTCATCAGTTTCCTGCCGGCCCGTGCGTCGCCGGGACGCGCGGCGCGTTTGACCATCAATTCTATCGCGGCCAAGACGCCGACAGAGACGGCAGATCCGACGGTCCAGCCAAGGGCCGCATAGGGCCCCGCGGCGCTCCACGCGACCAACGCGCCGAACACCCACACATATCCGCTCGTCCTGTAGACGCGCCCGATGAAGCCCTCATCAATCATCGCGAATAGCTGCAAGCAGTATCTTGGCTGACTCGTAGATGCCTGCCGCAAGCCCCAGGATTGTGAAGACAAGTGCAAGCCACGGCTTCGTGTGGAGCTTGCCGTCCAGCCAGTTCCCGAAGAACATGCCTATGAATGTGGAGACCAGGACGAGCAGACCTATGCTGCTCACCATAGCCGCCTGAGTCATCCATTTGTTGCCGGAATTGCTCATCGCCGCCGTCACATCCTGTCACAGCCCCAATACTATAACACGTAAATGGTAGAGTCGTCAAATGGTGCCAAATGGCACAAAGTCCGAAATTCCTAACCGATCTCGACCCCCTTGCCAGTCTTGGTCGATTCGTAGATCGCATCCAGAATTTGCTGTATATGCAGTCCGTGCTCTCCCACTGCGATCGGTGTCTTGTTCTCCCGTACGCAGTCGATGAAGTGAAATATCTCCATCTCATGGCCGGAGACATTGGGGTGCTGCAGCGCGAGGTCGGCGTTGTTGCCGTTGACGTCCGTGTAGACGCGCAGCGGCTCAAGCTCGGCGCCGCCCTTCGTGCCCACGAGCTGGGAGTAGAATCTCTCCGTCTGGACGTGCGAATGCCAGCTGGCGTCGAGCAGCACCGTGGCGCCGTTGTCCAGCTTGACCATGCCCGCCGCAAGGTCCTCCACGTCATAGGTAAAGCCGTTCGCACTCGCAATGTCCGGGCCGAACTTGGCGTAGGAACTGCCCAGGACGTAGGTCGGCTTCGGATTACCCATCAGCCAGAGCGTGAGGTCGAGCACGTGGACTCCGAGGTCGATGAGGGGTCCGCCGCCTGACATCGCCTTGGTGGTGAACCAGCATCTCTCTCCGAGCGGCATTCCTTTGCGCCTCAGCCAGCCGGTTTTGGCATAGTAGATCTCGCCGAGGTCGCCAGCCTCGATGCAGTTCTTGAGAAGCTGGGTGTCGCCGCGGAAGCGATTGTTGAAACCCATCTGGAAAATCTTGCCCGCCTTGTGGCCGGCCTCGACCATTGCCTTTGCGTCTTTGGCGTTCGTGGAGATAGGTTTCTCGCAAAAGACGTGCTTGCCGGCCTCGAATGCGGCGATGGCCATCGGCGCGTGGAGATAGTTCGGGGTTGCGACGATGACAGCATCGATCTCGCCGTCGGCGAGCATTTCCCTGTAGTCTTCGTAGATGTCTTTCGCGCCGAAGTCCTGGGCGGCTTGCTTTGCCCTGTCAGTATCGATATCGCATATCGCCCTTATCTCGGCTCCAGGGCATTTCCTGAGGCTGCCGGCGTGCAGCCGGCCTATGCCGACGCCGATGATTCCCACTCTGACCATTTACTCATCCCCCGTGCTGAACGTTACAATAACCACGGAGATTCTAACACAGGAGGTGCGAAGTGTCATGTGTGGCGCGATCGAGTCTATTTACGCGGGAGCAGATTCCGCTAACCCGCACTGCTCGGGTCGATCGTGCAGCCGAACGATGTCGCGAGAGGCGAAGCGGGGCGCGTGTTCCCGGACAACCGAGTTCTGTGTCGAGGCTGAGTTCGGTTCCTCGAGGATCGCGGTCGCCTGGGCGCAGGGCAGGCGGGATGACGCGCAGCCGACTGGCTTAGGGACAGGGCACGTCCCAGTTTCCCCAGGACGCGTTTCGATACGTTGAGCCGTGAACGCGCCATCGGCCGGCGTTTCTCTCAGTCGTCAACTGATCGTACGATCTCCAGGCCGTGTGTCCGTCGGCGTAGCTAACGGTCGTTCCGTTATAGTGGACGTCGTCTGGCAGGTCCGCGCCGATCCAGAGGTTGAGGCCATCATTGATGCCCTGGATGTAGCTCTTGTCGGGCCTGGTGTGGGCGGTTCTGCTTTCGTGCTCAAACAGCAGCACCTGCCCGCTTCGGCCGGCGACTGCTGCCTCGAACACCACGGGCATATAGCACGAGCCACTCACCTGGTTCATCTCCTGGGTGAGGCTGTAAGACAGGGGATAGTCTCTCTGCTGTGGTGAGTTGAGGGCGAAAGCCGTGCAGCCGGTGGCTGGGCGTCCGACGTCGGTCGGGCAGATGAAGACGCCCGCAGTGCGTATGTATCCGCCCATCCAGAACGAGCCCTTCTTGACATCCGTGGCACCGAATGTCTGCTGCGTGCCGCACCAGTTGGGCACGATCGGCGGAACCTCCTCATTGGATCCGGGCCAATGGTTGTAGGGAGAGACTCTTGGGGTGCGGCCGTTGTTTGCGTCCACATAGAGCAGGAACGCGGTGGACAGCTGCTTGAGATTGCTGCAGCATTTGCTCTGACGCGCTCGTTCCTTGGCGTTGATAAACACCGGGAAGAGGATCGCGGCGAGGATTGCCACAATCGCTATCACGACCAGAAGCTCAATCAGCGTAAAGCCAGTACTCTGCCTTCTCACGTTACGGTCCCTGCCTACTCACAAAGTGTAATCTGCTCGCATATTACCTTCTCTCAGGCAGGTTGTCAACATCCTTGGCGCAAAATCGGCGCGAACATTATCCAGACTGGACAACCATGTTGCCCGGGTTGGCATGCGATACGCCACGTGGAGATAGGGGGAGGCCCGGCTGGGCCGGGCCCAGGGCTCTCAGGCGGCTTTCTTCTTGTCGTAGTGCTCTCCGTGCCGAGTCTCGAGGCTGTCCAGAGTGGATTCGGGCTCGGCGCCACTTGTTATCTTCGGCAGAAGAAGTGGTAAGCAGTAGGGCTTAGTGATGGATGGCGCAAAGATGCGATGTGCTATCCTCGGAAGCGGGCCAGAAGGATCGCGGCGAACAGCGTCACCTGGGCGGTGAGTATGAGCAGTCCGCTCAGTACTCGCGATACGGCCAGAGCACGCCGGGACAGCGGCGTTGAGTGAAAGCCCGTCACAAGGCCGGACGAAGAGTCCACCGCCCACTGCGTGTACAGCACGGCCGCGATCAGCAGTGCGCACGCGACCGGGCAGAGTCGGGCTGCGATGAGAACCGGTCCGCTGCCGGCGAATACGGCCCTGGCAATCGCGACAACCAGCGGAAGGATTGCCAGCGTCCATCTCAGACAGCGGTGCCTGAGGATACGTTTCGTGTTGAAGTGGGCAAGCCGAAGCACTATCATCGGGATTCCCTCGCGCCGCCGGTTCCCGCAGCCACGCTCGATCCGCCGCGTGACAGCACATCGAGCGCGTCTTCCAGAGACGGCCTCTTGAGGTAAACGCAGCTCATCTCGTTGCCGAACTCCGAGAGCAGCTCGCCGACGACGCGCTCGCCGTTCGCTACCCTGAACGACAGGAACCCGTCCTCCTCCTTGATCACCACGGACAACTGCTCCTGGATGCGCGAGCGGGTGAGCGGGTTGGCCATGTCGCCCAGGACCACGACGTCCTCGCCCGCGAGCCTCCTGAAATCCTCCGGCCTGCCCAGAAAGCCGATCTTGCCGCGCGACATGACCGCGATGCGCCCGCACATCTCGGCGATCTTGCCGGATCCCGTCAGGATCACAAACGACTTTGCCAGCGCGCGTCTGCAATCCAGCATGTAGTCCCACAATGACTCGAGCAGGGATGGGTCCAGCGTGTCGAGCAGGCAGTCGATTATCACGACGGGCGAGTCCGCGAGCAGCGCGCGAGCGATTTCGAGCCGTGCCAGCGCGCCGGAGCTGAGCGTCGATGCGCGTGACGAGCGGAACTCGCTGAGTTTGAGGCGCTCCAGTGCGGCGGGAACTTCCTTCACGCGGCGCCTTCTGGGGATCTGCCACGCGCAGGCGAACATGTCCAGGTTCTCGTAGACAGTGAGCTCGGGGGCGAAGGCGGGTTGGCTGAACGCAACGCTTGCTCTCGGGGGATTGGCCTGCTCCTGCTCGCCGAGCAGGACGGCGCCGGAGGTTGGTTCCCGCAGGCCGGCGCAGACCCTGGCAAACGTGGACTTGCCCGAGCCGGATCGTCCGAAGACGCCGAGAACCTCTCCCGCGCCTACCTCCAGGGTCACGTCCCAGAGCGCCCAGGTACTTGCGGTGTGCACGGACACATTGCGCAAAGCAAGCACAGCCATAACACACAGAGTATACGCCCGTGCAGTCCGGCCGTCAATTGTGCGCGCGGGGGAAGTGCGCGCGGGGAGAGTCGCGAGGTTTGACCTTGTGCGGCAAAAGTGGGATACTATCTAATCTCTTCTCTTGGACGGAGGAATACCTTGGAGAACAGCGGCGGAAACCAGTTCAGATTGTCACGCAACGTGCGGACAGTTGCGTCGGAAATCTACGTCATCTGGGACGGCGACACCCGCGTCGGTCAGCTTCACCTGCACTACGCGCACGATACCATTCACGCCGCGGTGCTTCTCGAGGTCGATCTGTCGGTCAAGGAAGAAGAGGACCTGCTCGAGACCATCGATGAGGACATCGTTTCCAGCTATCTGCCCAGTTTCGAACGCGAGGACCTGCTCGTGACGCTGTTCAGGGCGGAGGAGCTGAGCTCGTTCAGTTACTCCTCACAGGACATCGACTCGCTGGGACCGGAAGACGAGGAGTAAGGCCATCGCCCAACGGTGACCCGCCGCATAGGATCGATGCGTCTTGGCGTTCACATACGAATCGCGGAGGGGCTGGTCAAGTCGCTTGACCGTGCGCGAGAGCTGGGCTGCGAGGCCGTGCAGCTGTTTTCGAGCAATCCCAACGCTTGGATTCGGAAGCCCCTGGACCCTGAAGCCGCCGCGGAGTTCGCTGAGAAGGCCGCCGCTCTCGATATTCACCCCATCGTCCTGCACACGCCCTACCTGCTCAACCTCGCCGCGCCGGATGATGTGATCTGGGGCAAGAGCAAAGACGCTCTAGCCGATGCGGTCTCCCGTGCTCCCGCGATGGGGGCGAGCGTGATTGTGACCCACATCGGCAGTCACAAAGGAGCGGGCTATGATGCGGGCGTGAGGCGGATAGCCGAGGCGGTCAATCTCGCGCTGGACGCCGGGGACGGGCCGGTGGTGGCATTGGAGCTGGGCTCCGGCGCGGGAAACAGCATAGGGTCGCGGTTCGAGGAGATCGCCGACGTGATGGAGGCGCTGGGCGCCCGCGCGGACAGGGTCGGTATCGCGATCGACACCGCGCATCTGTGGGGGGCGGGGTATGATATCTCAACCGTCGAGGGCGTCAACGCAATGTTTGCGCAACTCGGCCGTTTGGTAGGTTTCGACAAGCTCAGAGTCATACACCTGAACGACACCGAAATGGCGCTGGGTTCGCTGCGCGACAGGCACCACCACATCGGCAAAGGGCAGGTCGGCCTCGAGGGCTTTCGCGCAATCGTGAACCATCCAGGCACCGGTGCTCTGCCGGGCATAATCGAGACTCCGGCGGGCGACGATCTCTCCTACGACGTTATGAACCTCGGCGTGCTGCGCGGGTTGCGGGAAGCGCGCTGAAGCCTCGGCCGGTCCGAACCTTCCGACATGACCCTCCTCGCAAGGCCGTGCAGAGCGCCACTAGAAAGCACACAGTGTGACTGGCGTGCTATCAATGCGGCGGCCAGATGTTTGTTGTGGAACGGTGACGGGTACAGACAGGTCTGGTTTCACAAGGTGGCGACACACTGTGCGCCTGCCACATTACAACACGAGGAGGAAACGAATGAAACGCTGCAGCACTTTGATCTTGTTGGCCGTCCTCGTCTCCCTTGCCTGCATGGGTCCCGCGGCGGCCGTTCTGCCCAAGCCGGATGGCAATGTGACCTTGCCATTGTCCCAGGGATGGTACGATAACCAGTTGGTGTGGTTCATCTGCACGACCACAAATGACATCAAGACCGCTCAGGCGCAGAACCTGACGCTTGCGGGAAAGCTGTACAGTGCAATACCGGCTGTCGCGCAGCCGCTGTATGTCGTGGTCAATTTCCAGCAGGGCCCGGTGTTTTCGGTGGTTCCGCCGAAGGTCCCGGCCAGCAACGCGTACACAGGCCTGTGGCAGATCTACTACATCAGGTGGACGACGGGAATACCGCGGCCGATCATCAATGACACGGTGGGCGATCCAAAGGGCATTCCCATCGCCGGGGTCACGGTCACTCCGACCAATATCGTGGTGGACTACCCGATCCTAATCGTCGGGCAGCTTAGCATCGCGGGGCCGACCTACAAGATCCCGCAATTGGTGTCGTTCAATGCCCAGTCGAAGACGGCAGTACTGCCTTATTTCAACGCGTTCAACCAGGACTTCATCACCAAGGCAGTATCTGTCGTCAAGACGATCATCACGGAGTCCAGCAACAAATACATCGCTCCCATTATCGGCGCCAACTATGCCCCTGGTCTCGGCGCGATGAGTGCGGCTGACTCGCAAAATGCCTGGCTGTTGGATCCGACCACCCAGATCAGCCCGCCCAGCCAGCTCCCGGTGCTGGAGCAATGCGCGTCGGTTCTTAGCTGGCGCAATGCCAATCAGGCATATTCGCCGATCGTCAAGGGGCACCTGCTCGTGCGGCTGACGGCCTCGCCGAGCTCGATATTCAACAACCCGACGACCATCCAGCAGCTCCTGACCTCCGGGGCGCTGTCGCAGACCGGCACAACGACGCTCAACGTTCAAGAGATCAATTCGTTGCCCAAGTAGTGCGGGTGAGTCAGGATGAGTACACTGGCAGGATGAGAGACAAAGGGGCAGGCACGATCGCCTGCCCCGTTCTGCGTATCCCATTTGACGATCGCGACCCTTTAGAATCCATCCACCTGAATCCGGCCGAACTTGGGCGGGGAGTAGGAGTGGAGGCTGTGGACCGTGCCCTCGGCCTGGGCGGCGGCGGTGCGGTGTTCGAAACGCATGGCGCCCGAGTACAGCGCGTCCCTGAGCTTGCCCACGGTGCTGTGTCCCATGTCCTGGAAGCCCTGCTGAAGGCCTTTCATGAGGTATGGCACGTAGTCCACGAGCGAGCCGCGGTCGAGAACAGTTCCCGACACGCCCTGGGGCACGATCACCTTGTTGTCTTCGCTGAGGTAGCGCTTTCCGCCGCCCGCGCCCATCGCCTCGACGCTGGCCATGCCGCGGTAGCGCTTCACGCGCATGCCGTTTTCGTAGAAATACTCACCCGGGGCCTCACTGGTGCCAGCGAGCAGGTAGCCCGCCATCACCGCGCCGGCGCCTATCGACAGTGCCTTCGCGATGTGGCCGATGCCCTGAATGCCTCCGTCCGCGATCACGGGGACCCCGAAATCCTTGGCGTACTGAGCGCAGTGATAGACCGCCGATGCCTGAGGGCGGCCGACTGCCATCATTGTCTGGGTGATGCAGATCGAGCCCGGGCCCATGCCGATCCGCAGAGCGTCCGCGCCGGCCTCGATGAGCGCCTGCGACTGCTGCGCGGTTACGACGTTGCCCGCGATCACGTCAACATGCGGCCAGTGTTCCTTGATGAATCGAAGCATGTCGATCTGAAAGACTGAGTAGCCCTGCGCGGAGTCGATGAGTATGATGTCGGCACCCGCGCCCACGAGCGCCTCGACACGCTCGCGGTCCTCGGGGCGGGTCGATACGGCCGCGCCGCAGAGAAGCTGCTTGCCCGCGCTCTTGGAGGAGTAGGGGAACTCCTTGTTCTTCAGCAGGTCCCTGCGGGAGAGAAGCGCGACCAGCCGGAAGTCGCTGTCGACGACGGGCAGTTTGCCCTTCTTGGACTGCTTGAGTATCTGGTTGGCCTCGTGGAGCGTGACGCCCTCATTCGCTGTGATCAGGTCGGTAGTCATTACCTCCGAAAGTGGGCGAGAGCGGTCCTTTTCGAAGTCGATGTCGCGGTTGGTGACGATCCCGACGAGCTTGGAGCCCAAGGTGCCGTCCTCGGTGATCGGGATGCCCGAATAGCCGTGTTCGACCTTGATGTTGTCCACGTCATGCACGGTGTTGCGCGGGCTGAGCACCATCGGGTCCATGATGAACCCGTTTTCGAAGCGCTTGACTTTTCTTACGTGCTCGACCTGGGCATCAACGGTGTTGTTGTAGTGTATGATGCCGATTCCGCCGAGGAGCGCAAGCGTGGCGGCCATTTTCCACTCGGTGACGGTGTCCATTGGCGAGCTGACAAGCGGTCGTTTGATTCGAATGTTGCGAGTGACGTTGGTCTCCAGGTCAACCTCGCTGGCCTGGAAGTCGATGTAGCCGGGAAGCACGATGAAGTCGTCGTAGGTCAGGCCCTTGCCCGACCCGAACAGCTCCTCTGCTGAAAGCCCATCCATCGGTGTCCGCTTGTCCATTGTCGCCTCCGTAGGTAGTGTTTACCTATTGACGACTATTATAGCGTGAAAGGTTCCATTCGGGAAGAGGAAGAGAGGATCGCGGGGCGGGCGGAAGGACGCGACTTGGCATTCGTATAAGCACGATAGTGACCACCAACGGAGGACGCAGACATGATCGACCCCAAAGACAACAGACGATTCCTGAAGGCCAACTGGAAGGAGTGGGCTGATACCGGACAGAAGACCGATCAGCAGAAGGGCGTGCCGCGGCCGCCGGTGGAGGAGCCGTTTGATGCTAACGCGAGGCTGGTCGATCTGGTTGCGCCGGAGGAGATTACCGTCGGCGACATGCCGCTTCGCGAGGTGATCGCGAAGCGACAGAGCTGGCGCGAGTATACAGACGAGCCGCTGACGCTGGAGGAGCTTTCGTTCCTGTGCTGGGCGACGCAGGGCGTGCGAGCGGTCGAGGGGGCGATCGTTCGGCGGACAGTGCCCTCCGGCGGGTGCAGGCATCCGTTCGAGACGTATCTGTTCGTCAGCCGCGTCGAGGGAGTGGAGCCGGGGCTGTATCGGTACCTGCCGATCGAGCACAAACTGCTGCCGATACAGCGCGACATAACGGCCGAACAGGTCGGTGAGGCGTGCTGCGGTCAGCGGTTCGTGGGCGAAGGGGCGGTCGTGTTCATCTGGTCCGTGATTCCCTATCGGATGGAGTGGCGATACACGACCCGCGCGCACAAGACCATCGCGCTCGACGCCGGGCACCTCTGCCAGAACCTTTACCTTGCCGCCGAGGCCATCGGCTGTGGGACGTGCGCGATAGGCGCTTACCTGCAGAACGAGATGGACGCCCTGCTGGGCCTCGACGGCGAGGATGAGTTCACAATCTATGCCGCACCGGTCGGGAAGACGAATTACGAATTATGAATCGCGAGTTATGAATGAAGGGACTACCAGCCTGGCCTCTTCGCGCGCGGCTGCGGAGCCCTGACGGGCTCGGGCTTGTCGTAGTCGAAATCCTCGATCTTGCGGCGCTCAATCGGGCTGCCGAGGGTCTTCTCGATCTCGAAGAGTATCGCCGCGTCCTGCGGGGTCACCAGCGTCATCGCGTCGCCCTCGCGTTCGGCCCTCCCTGTGCGCCCGATTCGGTGTATGTAGGTGTCGGACGTATCCGGGATATCGTAGTTGATAACGTGTGAGATCGACTCGACATCCAACCCGCGCGCGGCAATGTCCGTGGCGACCAGTATGCGGCACGCGCCCGACCGGAAGTTGTCGAGTGCCAACTGACGCTGGTTCTGAGACTTGTTGGAGTGCAGCGCGGCCGCCTCGTAGCCGGCGGCCTCGATCTGCTTCGCGATACGGTTCGCGCGATGTTTCGTTCGCGTGAATATGAGGACCGAGTTCGCCTCGATCTGATCGAGCAGCCTCAGCACGAGCGCCGTCTTGCGGTGCTGCGCGCACGGGTAGAGCGCGTGGGCGACCGTCTTGGCGGGAGCCTGAAGGTCGACATCGACCCTCTTGGCATTGGTCAGGGAGTCCCTTGTCAGTTGTTCGAGTTCCGGCGCGAACGTCGCCGAGAACAGCATCGTGTGGCGCTTCCGGGGCAGGTGCGACAGCACTCGCTTGATCGCCGGCAGAAAGCCCATGTCCAGCATTCTGTCCGCCTCGTCGAGCACGAGCTTCTCCACTCCTGAAAGATCGGCGCTGCCACGGTCCACATGGTCGAGCAGCCTGCCGGGGCACGCGACTATCACGTCGGCGCCGTTTCTGAGCGCGCGCTCCTGAGGATTCATCGCCACTCCGCCGTAGACGGTTGCCGACTTGATCTTCGTGTGCTTGCCCAGTTGCTTGAACGAGTCGTTGACCTGTTCGGCCAGCTCACGCGTGGGCGTCAGAACGAGCACCCTCGTGCGGGGGCTGCTCGTGGGGTTCGCGAGCAGGTGCTGGAGTATCGGCAGCACGAAGGCCGCGGTCTTGCCGGTCCCGGTCTGGGCGGTGCCTATGAGGTCGCGACCTGACAGACAGATCGGGATAGTTTCGGCCTGCACTGGTGTGGGAGTGTCGTAACCGGCCTCACCGATAGCGCGCTCGAGGCGCGCGTCGAGATGAAAGCCGCCGAAGCCTGACGGGCGATCGGCCGCGTCTGCTTTGCGAGACGTCCCGGGGGCAGGGGCCTGCCGGCTGGTCTGACTGCGCTGCGCCCTGAAGCAGTCATCGCAGTAGACCGGCTTGGTATCGTCGGGCAGAAACGGCACATGGGCTTCATTTCCGCACACCGAGCACTTGGCGACGTGTATCTTGACGCTGCGTCCGCGGCCGTAGCCGCGTCGGGAAGTCCGCTTCGAGTGGCATTCGGGGCAACGCGTGGGGGGAGCGAATCCTCTTCGCTCGAATTCCGCCTGCTGCCGCGCATTGAACACGAACTCCTTCTCGCAGTCGCGGCAGGCGCGGGTCTTGTCTTGTTGGTCTATCATTCTATCTCCTGGTTGGTTCTAGCCTGCATTATTCACGAGGATCGTGAATAATGCTCTCTCTAGCCCTGGATTGTGCGTGGCTAGCTATTGTCTTCGAGGCTTAGAGCGAGTGAGCTAGTGGGGCTAATCAACCAGGCCAATGCCAAAGCAACGTAACAATCTATGCCATTATACCACATGCGATCATCGTCGCACGGGCCGGAGCTACGGGCGGCTACTTCGGCGGGGCGGTCTCTTCGTTGGTATCGATCTTGAACGACGCGTTTGCGTTCTTGGCTTCCATCCACTCGTCGCCCTTCTTGAGGGAGATCACGACCTCGGGCGCGGAGAACGTCTGGCCGTCCTCATCGGTGCCCTTGACGTCGCCGGTGAGGGTGAGGAGTTCCTTCTTCTGATCGTAGACGGCCTTCTGCGCGCTGCCGCTGCGCTTTGCCTGCTTGAAGTTGACGCCGCCGGTGGCCGTGGCGATCTTGTCCTTGTATTGATATTGGATTCGCGGGCAGGTGATGGTGGTGGGCTCGTTGAGCTTGGCTTTGACGGAGTCCGGATCGGTCTTCTCATCGGTTTTCTTGGGCTTGGCCAGCATGGTGACGTTGCCCTCTACCACGATGAGCTTCTTGTTGAAATCGGCGGTGCCCTTGTCGCCGGTCAGGTCGCAGTCCGGGTTGGTAACGCTGATCTTGCCCGGCGAGGCGGCGGTCTTGGTCTGTTTGTCGTAAGTGACCTCGTCGGAAGTGAGCACGGTGTCTGTCGAGGTGAACTTGACGTTGCCCTTCATGAGCACCTGCGTCTTGTCGCCCCACAGCGTCTTGAGGACGTCCGCGCGGCCCTCCACGGTCTCGAGCTTCTTCGCTTCGGCCTTCGCGGTCTTGGCCGCGGGCGGGAGGATTGGTATGACAGGTTGGACCTGCTGAGCCCGAATTCCGACGCATATCAGGGCCGACATGCCGATTGCCGGCGCGATGATCCACTTTGATCGCATGCTAACTGCCCTCCAGTTTGCTGGGCTGAATGGAGATCACGACGTTTCTCATCGTCATTTCCTTGGTCCTCATGTCAACGACCATGCTCTCCGTCGATGCCTTACCCCAGGATGATTCGTAAGTCACCCGTCCGTTGCTACGCAGCAGCGCGGTGGCTGAGTTCCAACTGGCGCCGGCCGCGCTGATCTTCTGGCCGTCGTTTCCGACCAGAGTAATGCCCCTGTTCATCATCAGACTGCCGGCGGCGCTGTTGTAGACCGCCTTGCCCGCCTCGACTCCCAGCACGGACTTGCCTCGGTCGAATATCCTGCCGTCGGTGATGTCGGTGAGGGTGGTGACGTAGCGGCTCTGGCCGATCTGGACCTTGGCGGCCTTGAGGCTCCAGAGCTTGCTCTTGTGCCCGAACCCGACGAAGTAGGCTCCGCGCATTTCGAGGACGACAGACGGAGGCTGCTCCGGCTTGAGCGATCCGCCCACGTAGGGCAGATACCGCCGGAACGCAAGAATGCTCACAAGAAGAATCAGGCCGGCCACAAGTGCCCGGCCCAGATACGGAGGTAGTCGCATATCTTATATACGAACAAACTCCCCCGCCGTGCACGACGGGGGAGTAATAAGGCTTGCTAGAACGGGAACGGCGGAGGGTTCAGAGGATCGTTGTAGCGCACGGTTATCGTGCCCAGATCGCTCGTCACGCCCTGCGAGAGGTAGACCTCGAACGGCAGCGGAATGCTCGCGCCGCCATTCTCCGCTATTTGCTCGTAGCCGAGACCCTGGTAGAACACGTTGACCTGTGGGTACTGGTCGGAAGGCAGCAGATGCGTGCTCACCTTGAAATAGGCCTGAGTCGGGTCAGTGAAAAGGCCGCTTACGGCCATCGTGCCCAGATTGAACGTGAACTTTCCGCTGGCGTTTGTGACCGTGGTTCCCGCGGCGCCCAGGGCGATGATCACGTTAGCGACGGCGTGCGGCGGGTTGCGATCGTCCAGAACGGTGCCAGTTACGACGGTCTGGCCGGTGGTATTGCCGCTGCCACCGCTCTTGCTTCCGCCGCCTCCGCCACCTCCGCCGCAGCCGGAGAGCGCAAGGGCCGCACCCAGCATAGCTATCAGGACGACTATAGAGAGCTTCCTCATTTCAACTTCTCCTTAGTTCCAAAACCGGCACAACTCGACAATTATAACCCACTCTGCCGCAAACGGCAAGTTGGGTAACAGCTCAACCATCGTGAGTACTTCGTCACCCTGAACTTGATTCAGGGCCCATCCCTTCGCAGGTGGATGCTGAATCAAGTTCAGCATGACATGTCGCTTACGCGATCTGAGCTTTTACCAAGTTGGCACAGCGCCGCGCATGCGCCGCCAGGTTTTTGACTGCAATGCGCCGCGCAATGTTCCGTTAATGCTCAGGTGAGCAGGTTTGCGGCGATGCGCGCGGGCAGCATTGCTGATTCGCGAAACTCGGCGGATCTGCTCGCGAGCTTACGGGCCAGAGCCTCGCGATCCTGCCATGTCGTGCGGATCGTGCCGGCAAGCGCGGTCGAATCGCCGAGTTCCACTCTCGACGCGCCCGCATCTGCCGCGAACGATGAAACCTTGGGATCGTAGGCTATCGGAACGAACGGCACGCCGGCCGCGGCTGCGAATATGAGCGCGTGCAGGCGCATTCCGACGATCATACGGCATCTCGCGATAAGGCCCTTGGCGACGCGCGGGTCGCCGCCATGGCGGAGGGTGGCAGAGGCGTCGCCGAAGACTGCGTCGTCGGGCTCCTGCATGGGGATGAACGCGGGCTGCGCGCCGATCTCCGCGCACAGCGCCGTGATGTCGCGCGCGGCGTCGGCCAGCCACTCGTCATGTCCGGGCCAGGGGCGGAGGGCGATCCCGACGATATCCCGGCCGGTCAGCCCGGCGTCCGATATGATGCGGTCGGCGGCGTCGAGGTCGGGTTCGACGAGGAATGATGGGTCCGCACACACTTGGGCCTCGCGCGTGACCCCGATCTCACGCAGCAGCGCGCTGGAATCCTGATCGCGGACCGTGATCGCGCTTGCCCTGTTGAATGCCTTCGCGATGGCTGCGCGGATAGCCGGCCTTTGCAGCGGCCCGACGCCCTGGGCATAGATCATCGTCTTCCGGCGCAGGATCTGGGCGAGGCGCAGGACGGTGAGATAGTAGTAGGGCGAGCGCGCGCTGGTGACGTCCTGGAACAGGCTGCCCCCGCCCGAGAGGAACAGATCGGCACGCAGGAGCGCGCGGGTGATCGCGCACGGAGCCATTCGTGGGATAGCTTGCACGCCGGCGTGTTCACGGATCGTACGCTCGGGATCGGCTGAGATCACCGTCACGCGCGCGGATAGGCCGGCCTCGCGCAGGCCCGCGAGAATGCCCGCCAGGACTGCCTCGTCGCCGATATTGCCGGAGCCATAGTAGCCGGAGAGAACTATGTTAGTCATTTGCTGGTTGGTAGTGGCTGACCTCTGTCCCAGCCTTGTCCGAGACGGAGGTCGGGCACTACGCTTCGGGCTCCTTGCCCGGCAGGTTCCGAATCGCCAGATAAGCGACGATTCCCACGAGAATCCCGACCACCGCGCCGTTGAAGACGCGTATCAGGCTGAGGTGGATTGGGGTGTGGATGTGGCAGAACGTGTTGAGCGCCGATATGAGGCCGATGGAGCCGACCACGATCAGCGGCGCCGCCCACTGCCGTCTGCCGCGCAGCGCGAACGCAATTCCCGCCAACAGGGCGGGATAGCCGATCAGGAACTCCTTGGTGCGTGGGCGAACGTAGAGCACCTTGTCCAGGATCGACCTGAAGCGCAGCTCGACTTCGCTGACGCCCACGCCGGCGTCGTTACCCGACCTTGCCACCATCATTCCGACGATCACAAGCGCGGCCAACATTCCGACCGCCTGCCATATAAGTACGGGGTTGGATGCGACGCTTCGCAGCGAGTCCCAGAAGCGCTGCTTTTGAGCGGCCCACTTGTCGGATTTCCACGCGACGCCCCCAACGTAGAGGACGGCAAGTATGACTACCGGCAGCAGGTGCGCCGCCTTGACTCCCATGAATTGGTTGGTGCGGAGCATGAAGTCGCGTTCGCTGAGCAGGCCGACGATGAGCAGCCCGCCGGCCGCGGTGACGAGGATCGCGCCGATGAGCTTGCCAATGGCCTGCGCGAGCACGTGCTGGGTGGGTGTCGGGCTGTCCGGCGAGTTCCTGGCGGCGAGCAGGGCGGCGAGGGTGGGGAACGTCAGCGCCGAGAGCAGCGCCACGAGTTTTCGACCGGTGTCGCCGAACGCGGCCAACCCTCCGCAGACCACGATCAACAGGATTGGGATCACGATCCCCGGAGAGTCGACTACTGCCAGTATCAGAAGGGCGGCGCCCGCGGCAACGCCGATCCCTGCAAGCACGCGAGCGGCTTTGGGCGCGTTCACGTCGCCGAGCAGATGCACGGGAGCGAGCGTGTAGCCGGCTTTGGTGATGCCCTTGGCGATGCCGTCGATGTACTTGGCGTTGTCTCCGACTACGTCGCCGCCCGCGGTGTAGTACATCCTGATGTAGCACATTCGGACGCCGCGCTCGCGCACGCCCTTGGCGAAACGGTCCACGATGGCGACATCGCGTAGCGTGGGCATCTCAGCCTGGGTGATGCTGTGGACCACGATGACGCGGTCCTTGGCTTCCTTCGCGAGGTTCTCGTCGCCCTTCTGCTTGGCGAACTCGACGCGGCCGAAGTAGAGGTCGTGCTTGCGCATCGCCTCGGCAGTGTCTTCTACGGCGCCCTTGAAGCCGAGGACGGTGTCGCCCTGGAAGACGATGGCCTTCGCGCCCTGCTTCTTCGCATCGGCCATCATGAAGTCGATGGCCTTGGGCGTCGCGCCGGGGTATGCGATAAGCCGCGCGACCACGCCGAGACGGGCCTCTTTGGATGCGGCGAGCGCGTCCTCGGGAAGTCCGACCGGAAGCTGCTGAACGTAGCCCAGCGGCGCATCATCGGCCTTGTCATAGCAGTGCGGAGTGAATCTCGGCTGCTGGATTGACTGCTGCGCATAGCGGTCCACGTGGCCGTCGATGAAGAAGATCGTGTTCTTATGCGGGGAGAGCACCGGCTTCGCCAGGATCGAATTGAGGTAGTTGACAATCCTGCGCTCGGAGCCCGGCGATATGCAGTATGACCGGCCGGCGTAGGTTGTGATCAGGCCATCGTCCGCCGCATCCTTGAGCGTCTGTTCGGCAACTGCCACGCTGGTGACGCCGGCGCGCTTGAAGCGCTTGAGGACGTCGACGGGGCTCTGGCCGGTCGAGGCGGCGAGCTGCTGCACCTCGTCCCAGTCAACGACGATCTCTACTGCCTTGTTGAGCGATTCGGTACGGTGCCGCTGCAGGGCTACGTAGCCTGCACTCGCCAGCCCGACTATCAGAAGCGCGATAAGAATCTTTCTGCCCAAATCATCCTCCTTCGGAGGGTTGCAAGATTGAGAGTTCAAAGTTGAGAGTTGGAACCGACCCTTCCCGACTTTCAACTCTCAACCTGTAACTTATGACTATTTCCATGGCCTGAACGGGTATGGTTTGTCCTCGTTCCAGGGGCTTGGGGGAGGAGGACGCCAGCGACGTGTCAGCTTCCTGCCGCCCAGCAGCAAGATCAGAAGCATGCCTGCGACGAAACCCCCGACGTGCGCCCAGTACGCCACGCCGCCGCCGACCTGACCACCCGTGCCCAGCACGCCGGTAAGCTGCAGCACGAACCACACGCCCAGCACGAATATCGCTGGTATGTCCACCATCTCCCACCACCAGCCGAGCATCACCAGCGTGCTGATGCGGGATTTGGGATACAACACGATATACGCGCCCAATACTCCCGCAATCGCTCCGCTCGCGCCGAGAGTGGGTATGAATGCACCATATCCGTGCAGGCTCATCAGTATGTGCGCCCCTGCTGCGAGCACGCCGCACACCAGATAGAAGAACAGAAACTTGATATGCCCGAGCGCGTCCTCGATGTTGTTGCCGAATATCCAGAGGTAGAGCATGTTGCCGGCGATGTGCATGATGCTGCCATGCATGAACATCGAGGTGAAGATCGTGATCCACTGGGGGTGCGGTCCCACCGTGGGCAGCTTCTGGATCAGTGGCGCCCCGTACTGGTTGACCAGCGCTCGCCCAGCCTGATCCGTAACCATGCTGACTCGCACATCGTGGATCACCGAATACGGTATCATCGAAAGGTGATCCAGCAGGCCCAATGCCTGTGCGGCGAAGACCAGCACATTGGCGGCTATCAGCCCGTACACGACGTAGGGTTTGCTCTGAGTTGGGTTGTCATCCCGAAGCGGGATCATCTCGCTCTCCGTAGCCCGTCCGTGGGCCAACCGCAATTGTACAAGACCCGGACACAAACAACAAGAGGAAGGGAACCGCTCGCCGCGGCCCTTCCTCCGTAATACGCTCGTATGCTGGTTTTTGTTTCTAGCTCTTGGACTCCTCGAACGTCTCGCGCAGCTTTGCCAGGCTGGCGATACTCTCGAGCTCGAAGTGGGCGTCGATGCATTCGTGGATGTCTATCTTGCCCATGCTCTTGAACTTGCGCTGCTCGTCCTGAGTCATCTCACACGGGGCGTCAGACAGGATTCCGTCCTCCCACTCCTCCTGCTTGACGAATTGCTCCCCGAGCTTCTTGCAACGCGAGCAGCGATACTTGACATAGACAAAACTGGGACCGAATAAGCGGAGATAATAGCCGGTTTGCATTACGTCCTTGGCGATGACTCGCTGACCGCAGTTGCATTTGATCGTGGATCTCATATTGCTGGCTACCTCCATGCCCTCGGTGGCCTGCTTCAAGAATACGGGGAAACAGGGTGGGCGACCTGCCTGAATGAATCTACCTGCATTATAGCATGCGATACGCTGATTGCCAACCGCCCCACGGCGTTCTGAGGCAAAAAAAGGCGCGCCAAGAAGTGTCGGCAGAGCTGCCGGAGGAGGTGGGGCGCGGGCTCCACCGCGCCCCCTTCAGTCCGCGAGTTGAGTAGCCGAGCCCCGCGGATACTCGGGCGGTCGCAAGCCCTTCGCGGGCCGCGTACGCGAGATTCATGGCTACAGATAATATGCACTGCGGCGGGGGTGTTTGTCAAGGACTTAGTGCCACATGGCACTAAGTTTCTTGTAAGGACACTGGTCTGTGCTCGGGATGGCCTACAGCCATTTGAGGAATCGGGCGGCGTAATCGCGCTGGGCGTAGCGATCGGTCATGCCGGATATGAAGTCGCAGACTCGGCGGGTTCGCGTGGCGATGTCCCCCGCGCCATCGCCGTCATCGCAGACGGTCCCATGATCGCCGATATCCTCGGGGTGTTCCACGTAGAACCGGAACAGCTCCTTGAGTTGCCCGCCGGCGTGTTCGAGCTCGACTATTCCCCTGACGTCGCGCCCGTAGACCTCCGCGAACAGGAAGTCCTTGAGCGTGTCAGTCGCCAGCCGGCACTGCTCGCTCATACCGATGATGTCGAGCTCCACGCTCGTGTGGATGATGTCGGTTACCATCCCGCCGATTCGGTCGGAATGGGTCCTGCCCACAACCGCGACCGCGTCCGCCGGAAGGTCTTCTTCCGTGATGATGCCCGCGCGGATGGCGTCGTCGATGTCATGGTTGATGTAAGCGACGCGGTCGGAGATTTTGACGACCTTGCCTTCCAGCGTGGCGGGGCCCGCGGCGTCGATGGACAGGTCGGCCCTGCCCTTGGAGTGGTGGAGGATGCCGTCGCGCACCTCCCACGTGAGATTGAGGCCCTGCCCCCTCTTCTCCAGGCAATCGACTACCCGCAGGCTCTGCTCGGAGTGCCTGAAACCGCCGCCTGGCACGTACTCGCGGTAGACCTCGTCGAGCGCCGCTTCGCCCGCGTGGCCGAACGGAGTGTGGCCGAGATCATGGCCGAGCGCGATTGCCTCGGTGAGGTCTTCGTTGAGGCGCAGCGCGCGCGAGATCGTGCGGGCGATCTGCGCGACCTCGAGTGTGTGGGTCAGGCGCGTGCGATAGTGGTCTTCCTCTGGGTCGATGAAGACCTGAGTCTTGTGCTTGAGGCGGCGAAATGACTTCGAGTGGATGATGCGGTCGCGGTCGCGCTGGAAATCCGTGCGGACCGGACACTTGGGCTCCTCGCGCCGGCGTCCGCGCGAATCGATGGCCGCCACAGCCTGTGGGGCCAGGGACTGCTTTTCGAGCTGTTCGTAACGTTCGCGGATCGAGTCCAAAGTCGAATGTCCTCGTGGGAAGGGAGATTGCGAAAAGGGAGAAAGATAGGAATGAAGAAAAGCGAAAAGGGACTCTTCTCCCTTTCCGGTTTTCACCGTCTTTCCGAAATCCCCTTCTATTCACGTTCGATCTGGCTGCAGATCTCCTTGATGGGCGCAAAGATCGGGCGCTCGGCGCCGGGCGTGTTGGGCTGGTGCAGGCAGATCATCAGCTTGCCGTCGAATGTCTCGAAGAGCATCGAGTGGCCGGCGTTCTTGATGGCGAGCGGTTCCGGCTCGTTGACCCAGGGGCCCGTGATCTCGCCCGAACTCGATCTGGCAATGGCCGTCGAGTAGCCATCCTTGCCGAAGCTCGACCACAGCATCAGCAGCGTTCCAGACTTGGCGCGATGCAGAAACGGGCCGTCGGTGACGTAGCCGGGCCGCTCGTGCGTGAAGCTCTTGACCCACTTCGCATCCGTCGCCTTGAACAGCAGGACAGGCTTGCCTGCCGGGGTCTTGAGGTCGGAGCTGAGGCGCATGGCGCAGATCTCGCCGTCCTGCACCTGCACCCATTCGTGGCAGAACACGATCCAGGGATCGTCCTTGGGATCGACATACAACGTGCCGTCGAGACATTCCCAGTCCACAGGCGTGACGGGGCCGTCCGTGAGCGGGACGAAAGGTCCGTCGGGGCGGTCCGCAACGAGAATCTGCGTGCCCCTGTGAACGTCCTTGGCCTTGAAGCTGGCGAACATGTAATAGCGGCCTTTGTATGCGTGGACTTCAGGAGCCCAGAAGTGGAATTTGCCCCAGAATCCGGCAGGCGGGCGGAACGCCTGCAGTGGTCCCTCCCAGTTCTTGAGGTCGGAGCTGCGATAGGTGCTGAAGCCTTTGTCTCCGCCTGGAAGCCCGGTGCCGTAGATGTAGTACTTGCCCTCCGAGCGCACCGGCAGCACGAATGGATCGCGCACGTGCAGATCCGCTGTCTTGATCATGGGCTTGACCTCCTGCTTGGCCGCCTCCCCGCCGCCGGTGGACATGATGGCGAGACAGATCAGTAATGCTGGGCTCAAATGCTTGCTATCCTTTCAGTGGAGATGCACTTACAAGTATAGCATAGCTGATCGGCCCCGGCTCTGCTATACTAGTTCTGGCTATTCGGCAACACCGGGAGGACACATGGCAATCGATTTCGATGATGCGCGGTGGCGGCGCACGAAGGACAACCACAGAGCGTGGTGGGCGGGTGAGCTCGATCGCCCGCTGATATACCTGAACATGGGCGGGCACGATCCCGGCCGGCCCGAACCGGCGCTTCCCGGAAAATACCTGCCGGCGGCATATGATCTCAGCGTGCCGGCGGAGGATATCGTCGATCGATGGGACTGGGACCTGAGCTGCGCACGGTTCCTCGGGGACTCGTTCCCGCAAATGTGGCCGAACTTCGGGCCCGGCGTGGCCGCGGCGTTCATGGGTGCGGAACTGCGCGTGACGGAGGAGACCGACACTGTCTGGTTCCATCCCGCGCGTGAGATGGAGATCACCGATATCCACCTCGAGTACGACCCGGACAACATCTGGCTGAGCCGGATCAAGGACATATCCCGAGCGGCTGCCCAAAGATGGCAGGGGCAGGTTCAGTTTGGCATGACCGACCTCGGCGGGAATCTCGACATTCTGTCCTCGTTCAGGCCGAGCGAGCAGCTTCTGTACGATCTCTACGACCACCCCGAGGACGTCAAGCGCGTATCGTGGGAAGCCCACGAGCTGTGGTGGCGCTACTTTGAGGAGATATCCTCAGTGATGCGGCCCTTCAACCCCGGTTACTCGTCCTGGCACGGCGTGTTTTCCGAACTGCCCTCCTATGTGCTGCAGTGCGATTTCTGCTATATGATCGGGCCGGAGCAGTTCGATGAGTTCGTCAAGCCGGAACTGGCGGCGTCGTGCAGGCGGATGCCCAACGGCTTCTATCACCTCGACGGTCCGGGCCAGCTCCCGCACCTCGATTCGCTGCTGACTATACCCGAACTCAAGGGCGTGCAGTGGATATGGGGGGGCGGCAACCCGCCTGCTGAGGCGTGGCCGGAGGTCTACCGCAAGATTCGGGCGGCCGGCAAGCTCATCGAAGTCTGGGGCCCGCCGAGCACGCTTGATTGGATGGCCGACACACTCGGTTCGGCGAAGGGCATCGTCATCCATACTCACTGCGACAACGAGGACGAGGCCCACGCATTCCTGCGCAGATACGGCGCGGAGTGAGTTTCGAGGAACGGCACCGGGGCTCTTGCAGCGCTTCTCAGGCGGCGACTGGGTCGGCGGCGGGGGAGTAGGACTCGCAGGCCTCGGCCATCAGCTGCTTCACCAGCGTCTTGACGGGCACGATTTCGGCGCAGCGCGGCGTGTTGGAGCCTCCGAACGCAAAGGCGTTTTCGAGGTTGCCATTGGCGGCGTCGGAGAGCACACGGGCGATGCAGTAGGGCGCGGTGGCCGGGTCGCAGGTCTTGAGGCACTGATAGCGGCAGGTGAACGGCGCTGTCTGGCCGTTTTCGAGCCTGCGGAGGAAATCGTTGTTGACGGCGCGAGCGGGCATGCCAACGGGGCTCGTGATGATGGTCATATCACCCTCGCTCGCGCCGAGATACGCGGCTTTGAAGTTGTCGTGAACGTCGCATTCGTCCGTGCAGACGAATCGGGTAGCCATCTGGACACCGGCGGCTCCGAGCTGGAGGAAACGCGCAATGTCCGCGCCGTCGAATATGCCTCCGGCCGCAATGACCGGGATCGGCTGGTCGTAACCGGCCGCAAGCTCGATGGTCTCGGTCACCAATTGCTCCAGGGTGATCTGTTCCTTGCAGTCGAGTTCGGCGTGGCTGAAGCCGAGATGCCCGCCGGCGCGAGGGCCTTCGACGACGACGGCGTCGGGCAGCCTGCCCTGGCGCTGCCACTTCGAGCAGATGATGCGGAGCGCGCGTGCGGAGGAGACGATGGGGATCAGCGCGATCCGGTCGTCATCGACAAGGTTGGGCAAGTCCAGCGGCAGTCCTGCGCCCGAAATGATGAAATCCACGCCTTCCTGCACGGCAATTCGGACGAGCTCGTCGTAGTCCGTGAGCGCGACCATCACGTTGACACCGATAACGCCATCCGAGAGGCTTCGCGCTTTGCGGATGTCCTCTCGCAGAGCCTCGCGGTTGACGTTTCTGGCCTGCTGCCCGGAGAAGTCCGCGAAGTTGCCGAGCCCGACGCTGGCGATCACACCCGCGCAGCCCTGGTCGGCGACGGCGGCGGCGAGTCTGGCGCGCGAGACGCGAACACCCATGCCGCCCTGGACGATCGGGGGGTCAATCTCGAGGCCCCTAATGCGGAGCGCAGGCAGTTTCATAACAGCGCAGTTCCTGCTTCCTAAGGGCCGTCACGTATGAGTGGTCTTACAATAGGAAGGATGGCGGTTTGAGATTCAAGCCGGTCGCCGATGACCGCAATGTCCCGCCCTTGTCTATCCCATTCTACTCCTTTTTGCCGTTCTGCGCTAGTGTTAGTTGGACTGAGGTGTGTGTTCAATTCTGCGGGAATCACTCTGGACTGAGTGCTAGTTGCTGTGCTTCGGCCCGAGGTTCGTCCGCATGAGCTCGATGAGCTGGTTGGCCGTCACGACGCGGGTGTTGGCGGGGAGAAGTTCGATCGTGCGCTGGACGGACTCCATCGGCCCGCCGAAATCCCACTTCGCCCACGCGAGCACATTGATGAGGGCGTAGCTGTGCTCGTCGGCCATCGGTTTGGCGGGCATCTTCGCGACATCGCGCGCGATGGATTCGGGCGTGTCGATGTTGGGGCGAAGGTCGAACCGGTAGCTCAGGATCGGCTTGCCGTCGTGCCAGATGAACTCGCCCTTGCGCCGGTTGTAGGGGTTGAAGTCCTTGTAGAGAATGCCTTTGACCTCGGGTCGGTCGGCCAGAGGGATGGCTTCCTCCATCGTGCCGATGTTCTTGTTGATCGTGCCGACCACGTCCATCCCGGAGAGCTTGAGGTAGTGCGAGGCCTGCTTCGCGGTGGCGACGCGGTCCGGCTGGTAGTGGACGTAGGTGTACCCGGGAAGACCCGGACCGGCGGTGATGCCGTCGTTAGGGGTGGCGGTGTCGTAGATGTATTCGAGAATCCGGGGCGCGACCTCGGCGAGCATGCACGATATCTCCCAGCTCATCGGGAACTTGCCGCGCAGCGGGCTTGCCCAGAACTTGGTGTCCGTGCAGAACCCGCCGCACATGAACTGCACGTTGTCGCCGTCGCTCATCACGAACGCGACGTAGTTGACGTTGTCTTCGGGCTTGATGGGCGGGTTCGACGGGCACTTGAGCTTGCGTGCGGGAAGGGTTTCGAGAACGGAGAGATTGATGTTCCAGTCGGCGGCGACGGCTGTGGCGTTGCCCTTGCTGACCTGACCGACCCAGTCCTCCTCGCGCCCCCAGCCGTAGGCGATCGCCTGCGGGCCGAGCTCGCTGCAGACCTTGATTCGGAATGTTTCGTCCACATCTCCGAAGATGAACGAGTGTCGGGCGACCCCGAAGTCGCGCAGGTGAGAAGCCGCGCTGACGCTCTGGTTGATGAGCGTGCCGTGCTTGAATAGCTGCTTGTACTTTTTGTAGCAGACCTTGTCGTCCATCCCGCGAACGTCGGCGACGATCTCGAGATCCGAGCATTTCGCGGTCAGGAGCATGGATTCATCCACCGCCACGCATTGCATTGGCCCGCACAGCGATGCGGCCACGTTGACGCTGGGCGTGCCGAGCTTGTAGACGATCGCGCCCTTGATCTGAGACCTGAACTCGCTGACGAGGTCCCAGGCGGACTTGGCTTCGTGCAGCTTCACGCCCTCGCAGGCGAGCTGATCGAGCACGATCTGATAGCCGCCGCCCGACTTGAGCCATATCTTGCGGTCGGGATTGGCGGCGGTGAGGCCCTGAAGCGTCTCGGCCAGCATCATCTCGGCGGGTTTGCCGGCGTCGTGTGCGATCACCCACATCTCAGTCGGATTGCCGGGGTGCGGCTTCGCGCCGGCCATACCGGCCGCCGCGAGTGCTAGGACTGCGATCATAGCGAGTTTCACCTGGATTCCTCTCATTCTCCGGGAACAGATTCAAGCTCGGGGCATGCGTTTCCCACGCTTGATTTGAGGGCCATTGGAGTTTGTTTTGCGATCTTTCATATTTCGCCTCGATCAGTTCTCCGGCCAATTCCTGATTGCCTTGCCTGCCGTGCCAGTATAGCACGTTCACTGGCGGTTGTCAACACCTAGAGTTGGAAAGTTGCAGAGCTGCGCATCCAAAACCGGATGGAGCGACCCAGCGTTTCGGCGCGATCGGAGTCCCCTGCATGTTCGCGCGGACTCGCGGCCGGTCGTCTCCCTGGCTGCGGTTGGGGTTATTATAGCAGATGGGGAAGGGGCAATCGCGAAAGCGAAAGGCAGGAAGGGGAAAGGGAAGCAGCGAGTATTGACGCACGGTCGTTGCATTCGTATGATTCAGTAACGGACGTGGAAGAGGAGGCCGGCTATGTCGGATTCGTGCTTTATACCGACCACCTTGCGGTCAGCGGTAAGGTACAAAGAGCGTTGCCCGGCAGATAATGCCACGCGGTCGGTTCGCGACGATTGGCCCGGCGCATACGTGCCGGGCCAATGCGCGATCCGAGATTTGCAGTCTCACAGATGGGATCCTGTTCGGGGTGAATTGCAGATACAGTGCGAGCAAAGCAATCGGTCATGCGTCAGCGGACCAGCCGACTTGTTCAGCGTCGGCTGCTGAGAAGTCCTTGGTGAAGTGGCAATTCGGATAGCCTGTGCATCCCCAAAACTTCCCACCCCGACCGACGACCACGCGCAACGGCTTTCCGCAGCGCTCGCAACTGGGCATGCTGAGTATCGAGCGCACGGACATGGGCTCGCCCAGCACATCGCACACGACGGTCTGCCCGCACGCGCAAGTCCGCTCAGCTGATTCGTCGAGGCCAAACGCGTGCACCTCTCCGCAGTTGAGGCACATAGCGCTCACGGCAAGCACATCGGAGTCGGGAAATGCTTCTCGCATCATGGAGACGAGCTTCACGGCATCAACGAGCTCGATACTGTTCTTTCGGGCATAGGCGATGGCGGTGTCGGCGAAGTAGCTGGTCGTTATGAAGAACCCCCTGTCTGCGGATTCGTCCCGCATGGCAGCGAGAAACTTCTGCAGATGCGGGCGGCCAATGCCTTTGTCTCTGGCGAACCGCTTGAACTCCGCCACGTATCTGCGCTGATCCTTGGTCATGACTGCGTCCTTGCCGCCGTCGTTGGAGTACGGCGTCTGGCGCACCGAGTAGCCGAGTCTCCGGAACATCTCGGAGCAAGCATCCTCGAATTCCCTCGGCGATAGAGACCGGAGCTCATCCTCTCGTCTGAGGCGTTGTTCCGTGATGATGCGGAGTTGTTCCTGCCGGAGGTTGGCGGCAGAGTCTGCTATTCTCTTGCGACGCTCATTCTCCTGTCTTGCTTCCTCCAGCAATTGTCTTTGTTGCTCGAGGTCCTCCGTACAACGTTCACACCGCTTGTTGGGGTTTCCACCGCGCAAGCCGTGGGGGCATATTGCTCTGCTCTTGCGGACATGAGCAATGGCTGACGGTACCTTAACAGCTAGAAAGACAAGGCCGACTAGGCATACGGCATAGAGAACCCAGAACAACGGGCTGCTCATATGTCGGACATATGTCTTCAGCCATTGCCCTAGCATTACAGCCCAACCAATGACGACGAACCAACCATAGATCACGCCGCACCAGCTATCTTCTATTCTCCGGCTCATCGTGGATTCCTGCTGTATCGAGCTGCTGCTGTCTATGCGGTCGGCCCGGCGCACCCACGCGCCGGGCCAACTCAACACTTAACACTCAGAACTCAAAACTACTCCTCTTCCAGCTTCTCCCTCAGATACCCCTTCACTCCCTCGATCGGCATCCTTATCTGCTGCATGGTGTCGCGGTCGCGGATGGTGACCTGGTGGTCTTCCTCGACGGTCTGGACGTCGACGGTGATGCACCACAGCGTGCCGTGTTGATCTCAGCTTTCAGTCCAAACCTGGACTTGGCCTCTGCAGGTCCTCTATCATCTGCCGGACCGTCTCAATTAGCGGGGGCACGTTGTCACGGCAGATCGTGAACAGCAGGTCCGCGTCGATACGGAAGTAACCGTGGGCGAGGAAATCCCTCACTCCCATCACGCCCCGCCAATCTATCGCGGGATATTGGGCGAGTATGGTGCCTCCCGTCTTGCGGTCTATTGCCTTGAACTCCTCACCTACAGCAACCAACGCCATGCAAATGGCGTCCATGCGATCGACTCCGGAGTCCGTGTCGGTGAAGTCAGAAGGAGAATCGATGTCTGCGAACCGGCGCGGTATTCGTTCGAGTGCCTCAAGAACGCTGGTTAGCCGCTCGCGCAGAAGTTCGGCGTCATACATAGATTGCCTCCCTCTGTACACGGGCTTTGAACCTCTCGTCCCTCAGCCCTTGGAGTCGAACCACCCCAACCGGACGCTCAAGCAAATCCTCAAGGTCTTGCCGCATTGCTGAGGCCGCAAAGAGATTGGGCCTATCCGTCTCAAACACAATATCGACGTCGCTATCCTCCGTAGCCTCGTTTCGGGCGTAAGAACCGAAATATCCGAGGGCAAGCAGATGGTATTTCTCCGCTTGCTTTTCCTTGAACGTCTGTAGAAGCGCCCTCAACTCTGTCTGTCCCAGAACTGGCTTGCCCATGCCATCACCTCTTGGAGGTCAGCCCGGCGCGTCACGCGCCGGGACAATCCACAATCTGCAATCTGCAATCTAAAATCCAAAACTCTACTCCTCTTCCAGCTTCTCCCTCAAATACCGCTTCACTCCCTCGATCGGCATCCTTATCTGCTGCATGGTGTCGCGGTCGCGGATGGTGACCTGGTGGTCCTCCTCGACCGTCTGGACGTCGACGGTGATGCACCACAGCGTGCCGATCTCGTCCTGGCGGCGGTAGAGGCGGCCTATCGAGCCGGTGTCGTCATACATCGTCGGGAACGCCTTTTGCAGATCGTGCGCGAGATTCCTGGCGGTCGAGACGAGGTCGTCGCGGTTGCGCAGAAGCGGCATGACTGCGGCCTTGACCGGCGCAAGCGCCTTGTGGAACCGCAGGACGGTGCGCTTGTCCTTCTTTCCGCCCTCCTTGGTCAGGTCCTCTTCCTCGTAGGCGTCGATCAGGAACGCGAGCGTCGCGCGGTCGGCGCCGGCCGCGGGTTCGATGACGTAGGGAATTACGTGCTCGCCGGTGGACTCATCGAAGTAGCTGAGCTCCTTGCCGGAGCCCTCGGTGTGCTTGGTGAGGTCGTAGTTGGTGCGGTTCGCGATGCCCTCGAGCTCGCCCCAGCCGAACGGGAACTGATATTCGATATCGGTCGTGCCCTTCGAGTAGAACGCCAGCTCCTTTGGGTCGTGCGCCCGCAGCCGCATGTTCTCTTCTTTCATGCCATACTTGAGATACCAGTTGCGGCGCTCGTTGATCCAGTACTCGAACCACTCGTCGTCCGTGCCGGGCATGCAGAAGAACTCCATCTCCATCTGCTCGAACTCGCGCGTGCGGAAGGTGAAGTTGCCGGGTGTGATCTCGTTTCGGAAGCTCTTTCCGATCTGGCCGATCCCGAACGGCAGCTTCTTGCGCGTGGCCTGCTGGACGTTGAGGAAGTTGACGAAGATCCCCTGCGCCGTCTCCGGGCGCATGTAGACCTCCGAGCCCGTTTCCTCCACCGGGCCCATATGTGTCTTGAACATGCAGTTGAATTGCCGCGCCTCGGTCAGCTCGCCTCCGCACTCGGGGCACTTGCCGGAGCCGTCGAGATCGTCCGCGCGGAACCGCTGCTTGCAAGCCTTGCAGTCCACGAGCGGGTCCGTGAAGTTCTGCACGTGACCGGATGTGACCCAGACCTGCGGGTGCATGAGTATCGCCGCGTCGATGCCGACGATGTCATCCCGCGTGGCGATCATCTCTCGCCACCACGCATCCTTCACGTTGCGCTTGAACTCGACCCCGAGCGGGCCGTAGTCCCACGTGCTCGCCAGCCCGCCGTAGATCTCACTGGACTGAAATATGAACCCGCGCTTCTTGCACAGGTTTACGATTGTCTCCATGTCTACCAATGTAATGTGACCTCGCTTGTCGTTGCTAACGGTGCTATTCTATCACGGAAGCGTGGAAACACGGAAGGGAGTCGCCGAAACGCAGGTGCGGCGGAGGCACTGAGGTAACAGCTCAGCGATCGTGAGTGCTTGGTCACCCTGAACTTGATTCAGGACCCATCCCTTCGCCGTCTGGATGCCGGATCAAGTCCGGCATGACGTGGTGCTCAGGAAGACTGAATTATCATGAAGAAGCGGCTTGCCTCCAGCTGTGCAATAGGCGATCATAGTCGCAAATAGACAAGGCACAGCCTAAGGAGGTCAAGCCAAACATGTTATACCTTGGATTCGACG
>Ga0123519_10000342_pt1 | contig 81255 bp, 85 predicted proteins | sample YelNatPaOPRAMG02_FD_87396 | JGI IMG/M metagenome (GOLD analysis project Ga0123519, IMG submission 87396) | Hot spring microbial communities from Yellowstone National Park - Yellowstone National Park OP-RAMG-02 (version 2) | ecosystem: Environmental > Aquatic > Thermal springs > Hot (42-90C) ...
ATAACCGACACAGTCAGCCTGAACCCCATCCCTGTTTATGGTGTAAATCGTGCCAGAAACCGATTCATTAACTGTGTTGTTGCACTGTGGGTCAGATGTGCAGGTTAGGTTGCCTGTGCAGTCGTTTGTTATCTGCCCTGTTGGAGGAGAGGCAGTGTCATAGGGTGAGTAGCCGGTAGTATCTATACCAACTCCCTTGTTTTCATACCCAGTATGGTAGAAAGTCACATTCGCAACCCAGTTCCCATCTACTGAGTAGTTTTTTGCAAAAGTATATGTGCAGCTGACATTCGTCCTGTTTATCAGCTCTGGAAATGTTGTGTTGGAACCACAAACTGTTGGACTGTCAAAGCTCACCCCGGTTGTATACCCTTGAAAAGTGCACGTCATCTGAGCGTTATTTACAACAACAACTCCGTTTGGGTCTTTTATTGTGATTGTGGCGTTGCTTGTCAAAGCAGCTAGTGGATTTAAGAAAATTAACAGGAACAACAATATTTGCTTTTTCATCATCTAAGCATTATTCCTAAAGTTGGTATATATTGCTTTTGGTGATTGGTTTAAACTCCTCCACACCAACCTGAAAAGCATATGTTTTCCATATCCCGGGACATCTTTCCTTCATAACGCACTTTCCGCATGGTTTGAAAGTCACCCTTCTCTCCTCAACAGTCCTCCCAGCAACATTCTCCCAGAATTTTTTATTAAGGATGCAGAACGGCACATGATATAAATTGAATTCAAGATTATTTCTTTCAAGCATCTCACATGCTTTTTCCAGGTATGGCTTCACCTCACTTATTTTCACGAGAAGCTTCCTTCTATTTTTATTTGCATTTCCAATAATGTCAATTGGAAAGAGCACAACCCTGCGAACTCCTTTCAGCTCTTTTGAGATGAACTCCGCAATTGCAGGAAGCTGTCGGTAGTTCAGCTTGTGAATCACAACCCTCACCTCAACATCCGCTCCGTATTTAATAAGTTTTTTCATTCCTTCCACAGTTTGGTTGAAACTGCCTGGTGCTTGGGTGATTGAATCGTGCAGCTCTGCTGTTTGAGCATGCAGCGGAATTGCAACTGTATCGCAACCAGACTGAACGAACCTTTTTGCGAACTCCTCATAATAGAACATCCGGCCGTTGCTCAGCACCATCAGATGCGAATCTGGCTTTTCGGTTTTTATGAATTTCAACACCTCAAAAAAATCCTTCCTTATAGTTGGCTCTCCCCCAGTCAGCACTATCTTGCGCTCCTCGGGATGCCTGAACACCATTTCCTTGATTTGCTCTGTGCTCAAATCCCATTTTCTAGGGGGTGGCATCAGATTTGTGCACATCACACAGCAGTTGTTGCAGGTTACTCCAACAGGAATTTCAAGCACCATAACATCACTTAATCCACTTTATTTCAAGCCTGCACGCCCCAGTTGGGCACATCTCATGGCAGCAATAACACAGAATACATTTGCCCCGATCAACCACCGGGTATGGAGACATCTTTATTGCGCTCACTGGACAGTTGTCAGCACACGCCCCGCACTTTATGCATTTCAATTTATCAACCTCTGGTATCATAACAAATGATTCTCCAAACCCCTGCATTTTTCTGTATTTGTTGTCAAAAAGTGGATGGAGCTTGAAGTCATTCACCTTGACTTCCTCAACTCTGCTTCCAACAATCTGTATTTTTCTTACATCCCCAACTCCCACTCCACGCTGCTCGGCATATTTTATAGTGGGCAGGGCAGCTGGGTTGTAGCCAATGAGGCTTGCAGCAACCGCATCAACAGCAACCCCATCCTCCCCAGCAATTATAATGCCAACCTTCCTTGGATTTCCAAAGGAAGGTCCCTGCTCCCCCTCCATCGCAACAACTGCATCCATTATCGTCAGATGTGGTTTAATGAAGGAGTATACATCAACCAACCCCTGGCTGAACTGCTCTCTTTTAGGAAACGCTCTGTGCAGATACTTTCTTTCCGAAGGATGAACAAACCCAAAGCAGTTCTTCACTGCCCCTGTCATAAAGGTTAAACCATGAGTTTTTAACTTTGGAAGATTAACCACCAAATCCGCTTGGAAGAACGCGCTTGCAAAATCTGTTTTTTCCAAAACTTTGTAGTTGTTTATGCTGCGCTGCACAAAAGGCTCCTCCTGAAAATTTCTGAACTCAACTCCTGCTTCTCTCACAACTTTTCCAATTCCAGATATCTCCAAGCACTTTGTTGTAACCCCGACTCCTCCACCTGCTGAGCACTCCCCAACCCAAACCTCACTTCCAGCTTTTTTAACAATTTCAATAACCGCTTTCACAAAAAGAGGGTGGGTGTTGCTGGCTTTCTCAGGTGGTAATGGGTCGGAAATGTTGGGCTTTATCAGCACTCTCTTTCCTTTCTTGAAAAACCTTCTCGCCCCTCCAAGAAGGCGCAGGGACAGGTTTATCTGCTTTTTCACTTCTGAATATGAAGGGCATTTCACAATTGCAACCTTTGTTTTAAAACTCATGCTGCTCCCTTACTTCTCCACTCATCACTGGCTTAAGCTCCCCAACCCCATAATGTTCCGCATAGTGCCCCCAAACTCCCTCACAGAGTGAATTGAACTTGCATTCCGCGCAGCAACCTGCCTTCACCTTCCCATGCTCCCTCCTTGATTTGTTCACATCAGGCACATACCTCCCTCCCGGTCCGATTATAATTCTCTCAGGCGCCATGTAGAGTTCAGTAACATGCTTCTCATACCCATTCATGTAGCAGAACGGGATTCCCTCAGCAGTGCACCACACATTGCTTTCTCTTCCAACATCAATCGCTCTGTGCACGTATTCAGAAATTTCAGATATTTTTGGAACAAACTCCTCAAACCTATCCTTGAAAAATGAGTTGATTGTGATTGGATTGAGGAAGATGAACTCATAGAAATCAACCCCTAATTTTACAAGAAGCTTGGCAAGCTCCGGAAGCTGTTTGTAGTTCTTTTTTGTTATAACAGCATTATTCTCAACAATTATTCCGCCAACCTCAACTGTGTTTTTTATTCCCTGAACGGTTTGCTTGAAACTTCCAGGTGAGCGGGTTAAAAAATCATGAGTTTTTTCTTTTGGGGAATGAAGTGAAAAAAGTATGTGGGTTAAACCTGCTTCCGAAAGCTTTCTCGCAAGCTCCTTGTAATAAAGCATCCTTCCATTTGTGATTATGAAAATTTCCTCAAAACCAAGCGCTTTCGCATAGCGAACCAGCTCAATTATATCTTTTCTTATTGTTGGCTCCCCTCCCGTGAACGTTATCCTCTGAACCCCATTCCTCCTCGCCTCGTTCAGCTCCCTTTTCACCTCTTCACTAGTTTTATCTGGCTTTCCCTTGTTTGCCATCTCTGAGCAGAACCAACAGTTATTATTGCAGGTGTAACCCAAGAATAAATTCAGCTCCTTTTTAACAGGCTCCTTCTCCAACTCTCCCACCCCTCCTTAACGCTTTTTACAATTTCTTCTTTTGATATGAAAACTGGGAAAAGCTCTTCCGTTCCATACATCTCCGCATACTCCATCCACACTCCCCCGCATATATCCTTCAGAAAACAGTGCTCGCACTGCTCACCTTTCTTTCTAAAATTCTCTATAACGAATCTATGAACGTCATACTTCGTTTCACCGCCAGCAAGGTAGAAAACAGGCTCGGAAATTATTCGGTGCACCTCTGAAGAGTGAACCTCATACCCCTGCATGTAGCATAGAGGCAATCCCTCCACAGAGAAAGGAATTTTGTTTTTTCTGCAGTAGTCAAAAAGTTTATACACATAAAAATCAGCATCTGAAATTTTTGGCACAACCCATCTGTTGAACTTTGTGTTTCCGTTCGGCCTTACAAACCCAAAGTAAAAAGAAAGAGTTGGGAATTTCCTCCTCATGAACTTCACAAACTCAGTTAACTCCTTGTAGTTCAGTGAGTTTATCACATGGCTGATGCAAACCTTTCCTCCAGCTTCAAGAATGTTTTTTATTCCATTCAAAGTTTTGTCGAAAGTGCCTGGCGCATTGGTAAGCTTTTCTGATATTTCTTTTTTATGAGAATGGAGTGAGACAAGCACCTCATCAACTCCTGCCTCCACAACTCTTTGGGCAAGTTTCTTGTCAGAAAGCAAAACTCCATTTGTCTGAAGCTCTATTCTCTTGAATTTTCTCTTCTTTGCAAACTGAATCAGCTCCACCAAATCCTCCCTCAGAGTTGGCTCACCACCCGTAAAGGTTATTATATCCGCTCCTTCGCGCGACAGAAACTCAATTCTCCTCTTCACCTCCTCATTGGTTAACTCCTTTTCATTATCCAAAGCAACTGTGCAGAACACACAGTTCTGGTTGCATTTATTTCCCAAACGTATTAAGTTTGACGGCATTCTCTCACTTCACAGGTTTAAGCTCGCCCAGCCCATACCTCTCAGCATATGCTCTCCAAACTCCCTCGCATTCATCATTATACCTGCAACCTGAGCATTCCGGCGATTTTATTTTCGCCTCCTCCTTTCTGGATTTTGGGACATCATCTATCCTAAAACCCAACCCAACCAGCTTCCTGGTTTGAGACTCTTTTACAAAGCTTTCATAACCCTGCATGAAGCAGTATGGAATTCCTTCAACTCCCACGTTCACTGCTGATTTCATACTAAGCGCTTTGTGAAGGTAGGGCGTTACTTCAGTTATAGTCGGAACAACCATCTCAAAGTTCTGCCAAGCAGCTCCGCCTGGGTGCACAAGTATGAATTGCTTCCAGCCAAGCTTGAATTTGGATAGCATGGAGATAATTCTTGGCAGCTGTTTGTAGTTTTGCTTAACAATTGTTGTGTTTGAGGTTACCAAAACTCCTGCATCAATTAAATTCTGCATCCCCTGTATTGTCTGAGCGAAGCTTCCAGGAGTTTGAGTTAGAAAATCATGCGTTTTGGAATCTGCTCCATGAATTGAGATTATTGCAAGCTCCAATCCTGCCTGAGCAACTTCTTTTGCAAACTCTTTATAGTAAAACATTCTGCCATTTGAGGTTACACATACATGCTGGATACCTATCGCCTTTGCATATCTCACAAGCTCAAGAAAATCGCTCCTTATTGTTGGCTCTCCACCATTGAAAAAAATTAAGTTGCAACCATCCGATTTCAGCTCATTGAGAATTGACTTCACCTCTTCCGTAGTTCTATCGCGTTGACTCCTGCCCTTCACAAAGCAGAATAGGCAGTTGTTGTTGCATGTATACCCACACAGCAAATCAATTTTTGATTCCATCACAACCGCTTCCATATGGTTTGAACAGCTGCTCCATGCTTTTTATTTTCCTTCCGGGAACTGGAATGAACTCGTCCCATCCTCTCCTTTCAGGGTACTCCCTCCAGGGTCCCTCGCATATCAAGTAATATTTACACCTTTTGCATTTATCTGCCTTGCACTTTCCTTCAGCTACCCTCGTTTCCTCAAACCTTGGGTCAGTTGATGTAAAATCAATAACCTTTGTTGGCGGTATATACGGCTCCGAGACGTATTTTTCATAACCCTGCATGAAGCAGTATGGAATCGCCTCCGCCATCACTCTGATTTTTGCATCAATGCCTATCTGCAAAGCTCGTTTTATATACGGAGCTGCAAGAGATTTTCGTGGGACAATTTGGTCAAAATAGGTATATGCATTTCCGCCAGCATGCACAAACGCCATCTGGAACTGATCAACACCAAGCTGAACAAGCAGGTTTGCCAACTCCGGAAGGTGGCGGTAGTTTGGCTTTGTCACAACAGAGTTTGTTATCACACGCTGGTTCAGCTCCTTCAGGTTTTTTATTCCCTGAACGGTTTGCTTGAAACTTCCGGGTGAGCGGGTTAAAAAATCATGTAGCTCTGGTATATGGCCGTGGATTGCTGGTGAGAACTCATTTGCACCTGCTTTGATAAGACGCTCGCAGAACTCCTTGTAATAAAGCATCCTTCCGTTAGTTTGAATCTGAATTAACTCATAACCAAGATTGTGAGCGTAGGAAACCAGCTCAATTATATCTTTTCTTATTGTTGGCTCCCCGCCTGTAAAAACAACCTGGTTTATTCCTTCCTTTACTGTTTCCTCCAGCTCTTTCTTTATCTGTTCTGTAGTTTTATCCCCAAGCCCCTTCTTGGCGCCCTGCACGCAGAACCTGCAGTTGTTGTTGCAGGTGAAGCCAACCTTCAAATCCAACCTTCTTTCCATCAAAACACCATCTGCTTACAAAGCCCAGCGCAGTTCCCCCTAAGCTTGTATACGCACTCTTCACAGAATAAAGCTGTGGGCTTTGCGTTGTATTTTTTGAACACCTCCACTATATCTTTTCTGCTTCGGAATTTGCTCTGCGGAATTGTTTTATCAGTGCCGCAGATGTGGAAGCTGCCATCCTTCAATATGTAAAGCCAGATGCATTCTTCGCATCCTTTTGGAATTTTGAATTGAGCGATGATGCGTTGGTAGTCCTCTCCAAAAAGGCACTTGGGGAGTGGTTTTGCCACCACAAAGCTCACCCGCTTTTCTTTCAAACTCTTCAAAAAGCTTTCAATTTTCCTGCCAGTTTCTCTTGTTAGATATTTTTTTGAAATTTTGAATGAAAGCAGTAGCACTCTTGGGTTTTGCTCTTCAATTTTTTTTGTTAATAATTCAAGTTTATCGACATCAACCTCAAGCAGGCTTCCACCCTCCTTTCCTTTTGCTGGAAACTCCTTCAGCTCAAACTCATTGAAAACTCCTCTGTAGATGATTTGACCATTTTTCTCCTCAATAAAGGGGTGTGTTTTCAATAAATCTTTCTTAATTTTATACACCAAGACGCTTCTTCCTACTTTCCTAATCCACCTACAATATCCTTCATATGGGGAGTAGATATCCCTGCCGTGCATAAGGCATGCTGAAATTGCACAGCCACCAGCGCAGTGCCACTTCATAAAGCAGTTTTGGCATTTTGGGATGTTCTGTACAGTTCTTTTTTGGAGAAACTCCAATTTCTTCTGGTTGATTTTTATTTTATTTTCTTTCTTATCAAAAAAGCCGAATATTAATTCATTGTACTCCGCATCTCGCGAAGGTACAGAAATACAGGGGCTTACGAATCCATCTGGAGTTATAATAAATGCTCGAGAGGCCACAACACAAGATGCAACCTTACAAAAATCGAGAGAACCTGTAAAGGCGAGTTTGACATCGTAAATATCGGCTAATTCCATACTTTTTAAAAGATTCTTGAAGAATGATAACATACCTGGGCTGGTGGAGAATTCTGTTGGGCTACATAGACATCTGCCCCTTTCAGAGATTGGGTTGAACTTCACATTGTTAACACCAAGTTTATGGAAGTATTCTAGTATCTCAGCCTGTCGCTCATTTGAAAATTTGGATATTACAGTTTCCACATTTATATCTATAAAATTTTCAACAAAAAAGCGGATGGTATTTTCGACAAAAACGCTACTTTTCCCTCCATTCCTTAGGGGTCTTTGAAAATCTTGTATATACGGGGGCCCATCACAAGAAACGGTAACGTGATTTATATTTTTTTGTATCCAGTTTCTGGTTTCATTTGAAAAAACTCCATTGGTTTGGAGAGAGAAAATTTTTTCAGCTTTTAGCTCTTCATCCACATATTTTTTAATCTTCTTGAGGAGTTCAAATTGTATTGTTGGCTCTCCACCACCATGGAAGAATACTGAAACTTTTTCAACTGAGTTGTTCTCATTTAAGAATTCTACTGCTTTTTTTAAAATTTCAAAGTTGAGAATTTTCTTACTCTCCCCTCCCCTCGCATAACAATAAACGCATTTTAAATTACATTCAGAGGTGGGAAAAATTCCGAAATGAGTGAATCCCTTGTCTGCGATGGGGGGTGCACCACATGGACCAAGTTCTGGGGCACAAATCTTTTCAAAATTTTCTTTATTCGATAGTATCCTTTTCCTAAATTCGGAATCGGATATGATAACCTTGCCGAAAAGAGGGGCGTAGAATACATGAAAGCCATATATCCTCCCAATGTGGAAGACATCGCAATTGGAGGGGGAGTTGTCACTCGGCGGAAAGGGGTTCGTTACTACATCCAAATATTCAAAAAACAATTATCCCGCCTCCAAGTTGATTCTTATTTTATGGAGAGGCCAACATAGTTCAGCCATATGCAAGCCCAGAAAAGTTTATGAAACTAAATAGAAGGTATTTGCCGCTAAGTTTACCAGAAGCGTACTTATGACAGGCTAGCATTGTATATTGATAGTTATTAAAGTTTGGGGGGAAAACGAACAATAAACTTACATATTTAATGGGTGTTTGATTTGTTCCCTTTACGGCACGGTCTATCGACTCTGCCGTTTCTCTATCGCATTTACTTATAAGTAGGCTTGGTTGCGTAAAACTGACTGGGTCATACATCGGCCCAAATTCGCAGTCAAAATCTGCAAGCGAACCATCTGGATTGTTGATTATATGAACTCTGTAAACCAGCGAGTCTGAGAGATTGATGGAACACGCAGCATCTTTCCATTCCGTCTGTAAATCAAATGGGCAGACACCCTCTGAACAACCCGTAAGATTTTGGTACTTCTTGACAAATTTCACATTCAAAGCGGATGGACAGGGCATTTCACCGCAACTCTGTGAGCTTTCATATGCTTGATAAAGAAGATAAAGTATAATTATGAGTAAAGCCACCGCAAGGTATTTGAGCCCAGAAGTTCTCGCCATATTTATAAATTTTGAAACTCTAGTTTAAAAAGTTATTCTTAGGTTAAAATAGTCAGTTAGGATGTTTAAAAATTTCAATTCGGCAAGAAGTAAAACCAGACTGTATAAATAGAAGCTTATTTTTTTCTTTGAAGCAAGGCTGAGGGCGTTTATGATTATGAGAATAGGTGGCAAGAAGATTATGAAGTATAATACGTAGAACATATAAGGTGAAATTCCAAGCAATTGTATTATTCTAGTTTCATCGTGAGGAAGTGATAAAAGGAAAAGTATGAGTGAAATTGGGGGGTTGAGATTGCAGAGTATTGTTGCGAACCACATATCTCTTCTTTTTGAATCATTAAAAAAGAAGTATACGGCAACGTAGCAGAGTAGAAAGTTAACTGCGGGACCTGCAAGAAGTATCCCAAGATCAGACGAAGTTGATTCCCAGGTAACCCGCGTTATACTGAATGAAGTCACTCTGCCCCCCATGATTAATACATAGAAAGCATGCCCGATTTCATGGGTAATTGTTGAGAAGAAGAACGCTATGGCGAGGAGTAGAAAATACTTCTTTCGTATATCAATTGGCGGTATCGCTCGTTTAAGTGACAGAGATTTCATAGTTAATAGTCACCCAGTACACGCACCCACCGGTTGAGGAAGTTAGATGCGTATATAACCGACTTGCAAAGACGATTACGTAGGCCCAAGGTATACGCAGCCTGTTGAAGAGTGCACTGAATGTGAGGTGTGGGATGCATGGGAGCTGTGGGAGGAATGCGATGAATGAGCTGGGTCGTAGTGGGAGTGAGTTGCGGTTATGGTTGAGCCAACGTAGCTGATTGATGTCGCTTGCGAGTGGGCAACATTCTGGCTGTGGGCTGCATTTGCAACTCTGCTCATTGCGGAAACTGCACCAACAAGCGCCCCAATTTTCAGAAGTGACTCCTTTGAAACTTTCCCCTCCTCCTCAAGAAGGAAGGAGGTTATTGTTTTTCTTATAGATGGCAAGCTTTTTTGGGGCATAATGTTGTTTTGGAGGCGCAGTATATAAATTTTGCTGTTCAATCTAAACTCCGTATTTTGATGAGCTCCACTTCATCAAAATTTTTCTATTCTGTTTTGAGTAAACAAGGGTTTTGAACACGTGCTCAATCAGCCCCTTCCTTATTTTACACTCATAATCAACAGGCAACTTGGGAACTGGGTTGCCCTCCTTCCCAAAGCTTGAGACAATGCAGTTGTTGCAGTATGGATGCCAGACACACGCATCGCAAAGAGAATTTAAACCAGAAGTTAAAGCAACGATGTTAAGAGCTCGCGGTGAGGCATAAACGCTTCTGTAATCATCCTTCCGCACATCCCCAATTTTGAACTCCTCAAAGCTCCTTGACTCATCACACGCCCGTATATTCCCATAAGGATCATATGAGCTTTGGGTTAAAGCGGCTCCGCAGGGCCACCCGAGACAGGTGAATGCTTGGTATTCTCTTGAAAGAAACTTCCTCGCGATGAGAAGAGCTGTTCCCTCTACAAACATCCTGCCTGTTTTGTTTATTTCAAAGCAGTAGCTCAAAGCTTCCTTCCAGAAATTCAAATACTCCTCCGGCGTGTAGCCTATTTTCTTCCAATTCTTTCTCGCCAAACCGCAGTAAATCATATGCTTTATCCTTATTCTACTGAACCCCAAGTTCGCATACTCATCCACAATTTCCTTTGCGTAAGGAAGGGAGAATTTTGTTATAACCGGCAGAGCATTTACATTATATGCGAACTGGGTTCGTATATCCTTTATCCAGTGAACAACATTATCATACGTTCCTCGCCCACTGAGATATTTTCTGTTCTTATCATGCACTTCCTTCGGTCCATCCAGAGAAGTGCATATTCCAACTCTGTGTTTGATGAGGTATTTCAAAATGTCCTCCTGCATTAAAGTGAGGTTTGTGACAAGGGTGTAAACAAGGTCTTTTTTGTATTTCTTATTCAGCTTTTCGGAATATTCAATTATGTATTGTATTATTGGGAAGTTCAGCAGTGGCTCTCCCCCCTGAAACTCAATTGTTAATACTTTTGAGGGAGTTTGAAAGATGAAATCAACAACTTTCTTTGCAGTCTCCTCATCCATATCAAATCCTTTTGAGCTGACAGGCTTTGGGTCAACATAGCAGTAAAGACACCTCTGGTTGCACCTTGAAGTTACGGCGACGATATGGAGAGACACTCCGTTTGAGATGTGGGCAAACCTCGCACAGTAATCATCAACCACTTTGTTTTGATTGCTCTGCGTCAGAATTATCCCTAAGCTCTCCAGTTTTTTGAACAGCTCCGCATCCTCAGCAACTCTGTGTGTTTTAAGAAGCTTATACTCCTCCTCCGAAAGAAGCGCCCAAGCTCCATTGTCAATTGTCACCACATAATCTCCAGTTTCCAGCTTTTTGGAGATGTATCTATTCTCAACATACTGAAGAGGTTCTGGGTAATCAAAGAAGCTTGTAACCATCCAACCACTACAGCTCATCTGCTTTCATTTCAGCAAGAACATGATTGAAGAACTCATAACCAACTTCACTTGCTTTCAAGTTTTTTGTTTTTGGTTTCAGCTTTACCTGTATAACGCCCTCAACATCCCCGCCGACATCTACATAGCACGCCTCAGAAAACGACTGGGCAACCTTCAGTATTTTTTCCACTTTGTAAAGCTTTGTATTGAGATTGAGCACTGCGCTGTTGGTTTTCCTATCCACCTGAACCCTCTCCATCAGCTCACCTTTTCTTCTTCGCTGGAGTCCATGGTTTTGCAATTCCAAGCGGATCGGAAACCTCGCATTCAGCTGAAGCAACTTCCGGCTCTGCTGGCTGAACGTTGGCTGAGAAAACCTTTCCGAGTATTGTTTCCCTCGTTTCCTTATTCAACTTGGCTTGGTTGTAATAAACCGCGTAGTTCAGCAGCTCCTCTGCAAATTTCATTGCTATCTGCTTCATCTCTTTTTTTTCTTTCGGTCTTAGCTCAGCAATTATCTCCTCCTCCGGGTTTCCATCCAGAATAACATATGCTTTGTCAATCAATGCATACGCTGCTGCGTGAATAACCTCCAACGGGTATATTTTTGGGTTAATTGAGAATAGAACACAATCTTTTGAGTAGCGGATGTTTTTGGGTGGGTTGGCCATTCTATCACCAATAGTAATTGTTGATATAGTAATAAAATAATATCCCTATATCACAAGCAGTTTTATGTATGTGATTACATCTCCTTTCAGAATAATTGTGAGAAGAACGCCCAGGAAGAGGAACGGGGCAAATGGAATTGTTTGCTTTACAACAAGTTCATCAAACTTCAGCTTGCCTTCTCGGCTCATCTGCTTAAGCTTTTTTATATCATCCACAGTTAAACCATCATAATTCAGCTTCAATGGTTTTTTTGCAGTTGCAACTCTCACGTAAAAACCTCCTTTTCTGGCAACTCTTTCAACACAGCACATATTTGGTTTCAGATGGGCTATCTTAACTCTTTCATTAAACCTGAAAGAAGCAAGGTTGGTTATAAATGCGAGAGCGATTGCGAATACAAGGAAGGGGAGAAGGAGTTGAGTTAGGAATGCATAGGATAAGAATTGGCTGTCAAGCAACAACCTGAGCAGCACAAGAGGGGGTGAAATTTCATACAACATTTCCTGAAAGCTGTTGCTCAGCAGGAGCAGCAACAGCATTGAAAGATAGGATGAGCTGGTAACATCTAGGGAGAGATATTTAAATGCAATTGAAATCATCCACTGAAGGCTGATTAGGGAAAGAAGCATGTAAAGTATGCTCTTCAGGTTTGCGGTTCTTTTCAGTATTTCAAATTTTTCAGAGCTGCTTGTTGCAACCCAAACATTCAAGCAGAGAATGATGAAAATTGGGGTGAGGGAGTTTATCAGTATTGCAAAAGAAGGAAAGAGGGGGATGAACCCATAGTAATATGCTGAAACTGGCAGGAGGAAGGAATACGCGAAGAACAGCTTTCCATCTCCAGCCCTCCACACCTGCATCTTCCAGAGAAGCATACCAACAAAAAAAGAAACAGATGCATTGAGCAGTGTGGTTTGCAAATACAGAGACTTAGTTTCAGCAGGTGCGGGCTCTAAGAAGCTGTCAACAACATTTGTGAGAAAAGCAATAATAACTGCAAGCGCAATGTATCTATTGCTGATTCTATTTTTCTTCACATCCTCATACGAAGTGAGTAAACCTATAAGGAGTATGAAAAAAATGTTTATTGCGAATGAAAAGCTTCCAAGCATACCAAGCACTTTATTGACAGGCAGTAACTTCAAAGTAATCCACTGAGCTTGTTGAGGATTGGTTTGCAGTTACAACATACTGCCCCACACTTGCACCTGCGGGGTTCCATGTGTGGCTGAACCCACCGGAGCTGTTGGCTGTTATCTGAGTTGGATAACCTGACACAGAGTTGCCTGACGGATCTTTTATATCAATTGTCACAGCTCCAGGTGTCCAGTCCGAACCAGTTATAACCACTCCTCTTGGCAGAGTGAAGTTGGTTGTTGACGTTGAGTAGTTGGCATCCTTGAATGTTTCTATAACAATATACGAAACTCCTGTTGGCAGCTGGGTTCCAACAACATTTACCGCAATTGATATTTCTGCCGATTCTGTTGTGTTTGTAGCTGCATCAATTCTCCCGGTGTATAAACCAAGCGGAGTGCTTACGTAAGTGGTGAAGGCGAGCAGCAGATCCTCCGAAGCGCTGGCTGGAAGGATGAAGTTGGTGGTATTCAAGGATATATCAACACTGCCTGCATGCGCCCACTGGGGGGAGAGAGTTACATTGAAGGGAGAGGAACCAAAGTTCGTGAATCTTATTACTTTATCTGTGGAGTTTGAAGGTGTGATTTCAACTGAAATTGAGGATGGAGTGACATCAAGAAATTTGTTTCCAATCAGCACATACCCCTCCTTTGCAGTCACTGTCACCCAATAACTTCCAGGAGTTGTTGGGAAGTCGCTTCCCTGAACAAGCTTCATCGTAGTTTGGGTATTCACATCGGTTATACCCGAGTCAATTCTCACTCCAATGTTAATTATTGTGTTATTCACATACACCCTTGTTGGCTCCGCGCCTTCTGGTATTACTACATAAACCCTTCTCTTTGCCCCAACCCCTTCGGAGTAAACCTCAGAGGCAGCGCTTGCCAAATCATTCACACTTGCTCTTGCCTGTGAGATTAAAAATGCTTTCTTTGACTCCGCAAGGGTTGATTGACTGGAAGTATAGATCACCAACCCAATCACTGCAACTAAAGCAAGAAGTGCGATAAGCTCGGTTGCTCCCTGTCCTCTTTGCATGTATTAAAATTGGGTTGCTTGCTTTTAAATTATTACCCTAATGGTTCAGGGAGGGTAGACGAAATAACCATAAGTGATGTTGTATAAACCTGCGGCTGTGCTGTTCGCGTAGACAAAATGGGCTCTGTTGTTTATTGAGTCATAAGTGTAGAAGCTATTCACGTAGGAGTTGTTCTTTCCATCCTTCGTTACATTCACGAAAGAACCCCATGCTCCACTTTCAAAATTCTTATAACCAACATCCCAATTATACACGGGTATTGCAGAGGTGTTCTGCTGCCAGAAAACAATTGGATTGCTATTTTTGTTTATGCTGGTGGATGGATAGATTGACACATTCACATTGTCTGAAAGTCGGTATGAAGCAGTCCAAGTTGCCCCTTTATCCGTAGAATTTGCAAACCACACTTGATTGCTATCATAAAATGCAACAAATACATTTGTGCCTGAGAATGTTATTGAGGGATAATACTTAAATGAAGCTGAATCTGACTTAATTGAAGTTTCAACATTCCATGTGTTACCCGAATCTGAGGAATTTCTGTAATAAATTCCATAGTAATATTCCCCCGCATCAGAACCCGCTTCTTGAGCTGCAACGTGTACAAGGTCAGATGAGCCACCGCTTCCATTGACAGCTAATGTGGGATGGGAGTATTCATCCCATATTCCGTATCGAGAATAGAAACCCGTAAAAATAGCTTTTCGTGCACCCCATGTCGCTCCTGCATCGCTTGAATTCAGAAACATGATACTTGGTTCCCCAGTTGCAGAAGTTGCATTGCCCCAAACTAAATAAATCCTCTGCCCTCTCCTCTCAACATTCACCTCATAAACAGCACTTCCAACAGTTGCAGAGGGAGGGGAGATATCTGTGAAAGCAGCACCATTGTTTTCAGATTTGAACACCGCCAGGCTCCCATTCAGATACGCAATTGTTATGTTGTTGCCATCGCATGAAATTGATGGAGTGTTTTTTGTTCCTGTTGAATTGACGATTGTATAACTTACTCTCCATGTTTTGCCATTATCTGATGAATTTGCGTATGCGATTGTATCGGATGAATACCGCCATACTACATGGAGATTTCCCACTCCATCAATACATAATGCCCTTTGATTTGGGTAGAAAGGAATAGTTGTTGAAAGTCCTATGACAGTTAAGCCAGAGGGTAGGGGGCTTACAATAAAGTAACCTGCTATGCTAACTCCGCTGATTTCGTACACTCTTATGCTCCAGATGCCGGTTGAAGAGCCTAGTGGTATTGTGTAGTTGCCCCTGTATACGCCGGTTCCAGCATTTGCGGTATAAATTTTCTCATCCATCAATTCAGAAACCGAATCGTAGATTCGCACAACAATTGTTGAGTTCACCAAACCATCACTTGAATTATACGAGCGAATTTGGTAATACACAGTTTCACCAGAAGTGAAAACTGCATCGGAGTAGGTATAACCGCTGTTGTTATACGTTTCAACTGTGAGGTATGAAACTCCTTCAGGAGTTTGAGCTGGTGCAACAACATTAACAACCAGCGGTATCTCCTCATTTTCCGAGATGTTGCTTGTCATGCGTATATAACCGCTATGCAACCCTCTTGAGGCATTTGTGTAAGCAACTGCGGTGAGGTTCACCACTCCAGAGCCATCTGGAGAAAGCGAGAAGCTTGTTGAGGATGTATCATTTATTTTGGCGCTTACTTCCGAATCGCTCCAGTAAAGGTTCAACGTTACATTCACATCCGATGCTCCATAATTTTTGAAAATCAAATTCGTGCTTGTTGAGTTGTTTGGGAATAACTCAACGTATAGATTTGTTGGTTTTATCTCAAGCGTGCTTCCTATTTGAACATACCCTTCCCGGCTTATCACCCAAACCCAGTAACTGCCAGGAGTGGTTGGGAGGTATCCCTTTCTGACTGCGAAGTTCACCCTTGAGCTGACATCTGTTGTTCCCCCACCAACATACACCCCAATTGTGATTGTGCTGTTATCAATGAATATTCTTGATGAATCAACTCTGTCAGGTATTGTTATATACACCCTCCTCCTCGCCCCAACCCCCTCATTGTGAACCTCTGTCGCTGCTTTTGCAAGCCTGTCAGCCGTGTTGCGAGCTTCGGAAAGCTGGGCAAGGGATGTGCTCTCCGTAATATTTGTCTCTCCAAACTGAAAAAGCAGAAAGAACACAAGGAGGAGAAAGGATGCAACAATTATCAGTTCAACCGCAGCCTGCCCTCTCATAAAGTTATATGAGATGCCGATAATTAAAATACTACTCCCCCAAAACAGGTTGCGATGGATAAACCTCTATTCCTTTTGGGGTTATTTTCATCAAATTTAACCTCATCTCATGCGCAACTCCCCTCATCTTCACCACTTCAATTGCCAGCGACTTCACCCCTCCTTTCTTTATAACGTGTATTGCAAGAAGCGCATCTGCAAGAAACTCCACTCCAAACCGCGCTTTCGGCTCCCCACTCTCATCAGCAGTTGCCTCAGAAGTTAAAAGAGTTGTGCACTCCCACTTCCTCAGAAGCTCCATTGTTTTGAGAAAAACCTGCCTTCTTCTATACTCCTCCTCGTATAGTAACATGAATGATGTTATTGAATCCATCACCACTCTCTGTATCCCATACTCCCTCACCATATCCTCAATCACTGCACCTTCGCTGATGAACCTGTCAACCTCATGCGGTGGATACTCTAAAATTATAATCTTCTTCTCCCTCTCCAGCTCCTCAAAATCCCACCCAAATTTTAGCATGTGCTTGAAGATGCTTTCCTTTGACTCCTCAAAAGTTATAAACAAACCTGGCTCATTGAACTGCGCTGCTCCGTTGTAAAGGAACTGCAAAGCGAGAATTGTTTTTCCAGAGCCAGCCGTGCCGGTGACTATAACAACGCTTTTCCTTTCAAACCCTCCCCCTATCATAGAGTCAAGCCCTGGAATTCCGGTTTTTACCAACTCATCTGGAGCAGAGGGTGCTCTAACAAAAGGCGATGAGTAATCAACGTTGTCTATCTCCTCCTCACCCATTCCATCTACCTCAACGCCTCAATTCCATTCGGCGTTATCTTCAACTCAACCTTCCCACTTGATTTTATTTGGGAGGAGCTCATGAACCACCTTCCATCCTCAAATTTTACTTCTATAATTCCATCCATCATATGCTGCAACGTTGCAAGCACCTCTGGTCTATGCATTCCCTCCTCCACAACAAAAAGAGTTGTCATCCCACACGTTTTCATCCGCGCTCCTATAACCTGGCAGAATTTGTAAACAATATTTGGGGAGTTGTAGATAAGCAGTGTTGAAAGGCTTTGAAAAACTGCTCTCCCAATCCCACTGGCTCTATGCGCTTCACACGTTGCTTGGTTTATGCTCAGCGATAAATCATCCAATGATGAAGGGCCAGCTACACGTATATCCTGTCTTTCAACTGGCTTCCTCTCCAAAGCCCATGAGTAGCAGTCAACAAACCACAAATCTTGGTTGGTGTGCTCTGCAAAATTCCAACCCAAAGCCGCAGCCTTTGCTTCTATCTCGCTTGGGGCAATATCGGTTGTGATATAAACAACTGGCTGCTTTGAGTTCAACCCTTCATTTACAAAATGCGCGATGAAAAGGTTCTTCTCAGGCCTTGGTGGAGTGATGAAGAGTATGTTGCTCCTCTCCTGCAACTCCCCCACAGAATCTGCAAGGTTAGGTATACCAAACCTCATCTGGACACCGATATAAATATTCAACTATATATTTAATAAGTTCGTTTCTCAGCGCTCCCTTTTTCCTTGTATAAACTCCTCAAGCATCTGCTTGGCAACATAATCTGGGTATTGCACTGGGGGGACTTTGAAGAAGTAGGCGGATGGTGAGATAAGTGCTCCACCTATCCTTCTATCAATTGCAAGCCTACAGCACCTTATTGCATCCACCATTATTCCCGCAGAAACCGATTTGTCATCCACATCCAGCTTCACATCCAAATAAACTGGTATGTCGCCAAAGCTTCTGCCCTCAAATCTCATCTGCGCGATCTTTCTGGTTCCGAGCCACGGCACATAATCGCTTGGCCCTATTTTTATATTGTATTCATCCAGCCTCTTCTCCTCCAGAACTGACTGAACCGTTTCCGTTTTGCTTATCCTTTTATACTTCAGCCTGCTTTCCTCAAGCAAATTCAGAAAATCTGTATTGTGAACTAACACGTTGGAGCAGATATACCGCTCGTAGGGCTTGGTACTGATGTCATAAACATATCTCTCTTTCTTGGGAAGTCTCCTAATTTTCTTCACTCTGACAAACTTCAAATCACCCTCACAAATTCTCATTATTTTATTCTTAGCGCTTGCATCATTGACTTTATATAACTGTGAGAGTATAACTTTTTTTTCTATCGTTGGGTGTAGTTTACCATTTGGTTTTATCCCAAACTTGTCAAAAAGCTTTATTCTTGGGATATCCAGTTGGTCGTTTTTTATGCTCTTTATCACTTTCTTTATTGCATTGTTTTTATGGGATTGTATGAACCCAACTCCAGCAACAAACTTTTTAAGTTCTTTCTTTGATGTGATAATGCTGTGCTGTATCACAGCTCGCTGATTTCTAAAGCCATGCTCACCATTGTTCCTCTCATAAAACTTTGTTGCGTATATCCCAAGCTGGAGCAATAGGGTTATCACATCATCTATAAGTTGTGGTGATGCGGAAGTGCAACGAACCTGATCTCCTGTAACACATCCATCGCCACTTATATATCCGCTTAGGAGGTAACCAAGCTGTTTGCTAGGAAGGTCAAAAGCCCATTCAGGAAACTTTTTAGTATAGCAATTTCCATCCAGTTGTAGGTCGGATTTGAATATGCTGGCTAAAGGCTTTGAAAGAAGTCTAACTGCAGTACCATCTTTTCTTACCTTGTAGTTGATATTGAACTGTTTGGTAAATCTATCAATAATCTCCATGCATTCCTCATCGTTGCCACAAGCAATTTCAATATCACCTTTATTTCTGCTGTAATTCCCATCAGCAAGCCACAACCCAACAACCTTCAAAAGTTCTTCAGTTAGCGGTAGTTCTGAAGGAATTTTTGTAGCAGAGTTCTTATTGAAAATAATAAATCCGTTCCTATCAACACCTTTCAGCTTGTATGGAACCTTGGAAGTTCTCAGTTTAATTTTAGGTATTCCTCCATTCTGATTTGGCAGAGAGGATGGAACTGCGATGTATGTATCCCCGGCTTTAATAGCACGAACAGGAATATTTTCAAGTTCACCGTCATCGTTGAGCATGAAAAGGTTGTGGTCTCCGGTAATCTTGATTTTTGCTCCACCAGCAAGAGTTATTTCAAATATATCTTCTTTAATTTTATGTCTTATTAATGCATCAACTCTTGAGGTAGTTATTTTAAAATGCTCATCTGCTGTAAAGCATTCAATAATAAATGGTAAATTGGTGGTGTTCAGAACTTCTTTATCTCCTTTAAGTTCTATTGGATACCGTTCCATCAATTCATCAATAAACTCCCCAATCTTAACTCTTTTTGTAATTCCATCTATTCTAAGTAGGATGTCATGGTCACCAGTCACGCTGTTCCCGCCAAAATTCAGCTGGTACATTCTATCCAGAGCAGTTCCCCTGTCCTTGAACAACCTTGCAAGCGTCCTTGAAAGTATGGATGCACCAAACTGCCCTTTTATATCATCCCCCATTATGGGGAGCTTCCTCTCCTCAAACTTCTTTGCAAACTCACCTGAGGCAAGAAACTCAGGAATTGCATTTATAAACGCACATTTTGCATTCAAAGCTTCCTGCGCGTAATACCTTGAAGCATCATATGAGCCAACTGGAAGGTAGTTAACAACAATCTGTGCTTTGGACTCCTTCAGCACATCTCCAACGTTAACCGGCTTCTGGTTTGGATCAACTGCAACCACTTTTTTCAAATAATCTCCAATCCCATCAAGCACCGGCCCCTTCTCAACAGTCACACCTGTTTTTGGAACATCCGCAAGCTTCACCGCATTATTCGGCTCCTGAAAAATAGCTTTGCTCAAATCCTTCCCAACCTTTCTCTTATCAACATCAAAAGCAGCCACAAACTCGATATCATCAATTCTATACCCACCAAGCACAACATGCATAATCCCAGGTATCTCCCTTTCCTTTCTATTTCTGTAATACTCAATTGATTGGACAAGGAAGGAGGAGCAGTTTCCCACCCCAACAAGAGCAACTCGTATTTTTCTGCTCATTCAACCACCATATTTTAATTTTGTATAAATATTTTAAACTCATATATATTTAAAGTTTATTCACATTAAATTATGGAAGAAAGCAAGCCAATGCGGAGGTTGAAAAGAACCCTCACAAAGGGGAACCTATGGCTTTACATACTCTCGAAGCTGAGGAGGGGCAGGGTGTATGCATATGGCTTGAGAAAGGAGATAGAAAAAGAATTTGGCTGGAGCCATGGGTTGATAACGAGCTATGTCGTTCTCTACAAGCTTGAGAATGAGGGTTTAATAACTTCTGAGTTTGAGGGAAGAAGAAGGTATTATAAGATTACGAAGAAGGGGAGAAAGGAACTGGAGAAGGCAAAAAAATACCTAAAGGAGCTTTTAATGAGACTGTGATTTCTTGGAGCATTCCAAGCAAAGAATTGCGCCGTCCCTTCGGACAAACTTTATCGCACGTATTTTCTTTCCACAGACAGCACACCTCTCCTCCTTTTCAACAAGCTTCGCATAACAAGTTGGGCAGACAGGTTTTCCATTTATTTTCAAAGGTTTCTCATATATTTTTGAACCACAGTTGGAGCACGTGACAAACGCTCTTTCCTTCAAGAACTTCTGAACGCATTCTGGACACACTGGCTTGTTTTTCACGTAAACTGCTTCAGATTCTGGGAAGTTTTTACCGCACCCACGGCATACCACAATTCTCACTCCGAATGGCTTCAGGTTCATCTTCCTGTAGCAATCCATGCAAACCTTCTTTCCCTCCGGGTTTATCACAGACGGACCGACTATCTCCTTCTTGCATACTGCACATGTTCTTGCAAGTCTCTCCTCAACAAGCACCTTTTCATAGCACTCATTACAGTATATTTTTCCATTGTGCTCAACATACTCCCAGCGAGCCACCTTCCTCCGGCATCTGGAGCAAGTTTCAAACTGGGCATACTGAATAGAGCACTCTCTGCAGAACCACTTATTATCAAAAAACACGCCCATGATTGGGTCAAACTCCTTCCTGCAGATGTAGCACTGCTCCATAATTAATTTTTATCAGGTATATAATAAGAAGGTGTAAGTTTGCAGGTTCGTAGCGTATATAAAGTATTTAAAGAATGCTGAGTAAATTGAATAGGGTGATAGCGTGGGAGAAGGAGAACAAGTTGCTGGTGAAAGTGAGGAAGCAAAGGAAGAGGAGGAGCTTGAGAAGCTCGCGCTTCCATTCCCAAATGCAAGAGTTGTGAAAATTCTAAAAAACAACTTCCAGAAGGAGCACCAGATAAGGAGAGATGTGAAGATAGCTGCAAATGAGCTGTTGGGGAAGATTCTTGAGGATATTGCAAAAGCGATGGATAACGAGGAGTTTTACACTCTCTCAATTGAGCATTTCAACAAAGCATCAAAGAAATACAGAACAGTTGATTTGCAGGCGAAGAGATTTGAGAGGATAAAACAGCTTCTCATCAAGCAGAGGGCAGAGCTTGAGGAAGTGATAATGGAGATGGAGCAGTTTGAAGAGGAGTTTTAGCTTAAAGCTCTCCTCAGCCTCTCATCTCCCACAACTTGCAGTATTTCATCCTGATTTAAGGAGCTCACCCTTCTGTTTTTAAACGGCAATGCATCTGCAATTTGCCTCAGCTGAGCTTTTTCAACTCTCAAATTCCTTGCTGAGCAGAGAAGCGAGCTTCTGAGAGTTCGGTTTCTATGCTGAAAGAGAACGTTGATAAGCTCCTCTGAGGTTTCGTCAATCAACTTGCCTGTCGGCTCGAGCACCATCATCCTTGAATTTACTTTGGGAATTGGGAAGAAACATCCTCTTGAAACCCTTCGCAACAACCTGATTTTGAAACTCAGCTGGCTCATTACAGAAAGGCGAGAGTATTCGTGTGTAGCAGAGTGCGCAACCATTCTCCTTGCAAACTCCTCCTGCAGACACAGCAGTGCTCTTTCAAACTTCATTTCACTTATTTTGAAAAGCAAAGGAGAGGAAATTGAGTAAGGGACGTTGGAAACAATCACCTCGGCACTTGGAATTTCATATGTAAGAAAATCCGCTTCAACAACCTCAACGGAAGGTGGCATGCTGTCTTTTAGAACTTCAACCAACCTTGAATCCTTCTCAACTGCGATAACCTTTGATGCTCTCTCGGCAAGCGCTCTGGTGAGAAAGCCAACTCCCGCACCAATTTCAAGCACCTCCTTCCCATCCACCCCAGCGTATTCAACCTCATCCCGTATAACTCTCTCATCAATTAAAAAGCTCTGCCCAAGTCTCTTCTTTGGGTGTATTGAATACCTCTCAAAAATTTCCATAAGCTCATTTCTGAGCATCTTTAAACCTCTCCTTTCTGGAAAGGCGGCCTTGTGAGTATGTAGTATTTTGAGTTTCCCATCAGCTCCTCAAGCACCCTTTCAGTAAGTATTTTCGTCACATCTGGAAGAAGCGAGATTCTTTTGTTTATCTCCTCCAGACTTTCAAATGGTTTCTTCTCCCTCTCCTCAAGAATATCCTTCATGTGCTTCTTGCCAACTCCTGGAAGAAGCTCAAGCTGATGCAGGCGGATGTTTATTGGACCGCACTTGTTGAAAAAATCCACAAAATACTTCTCCCTCTCCTTTACTATTCTCTTTATTGTTTTCTCCAGCTCACTCCTAGCTGCAGAGGTTAAATCAAAGTAGGTTATCCTGCTTTTTATATGATCCACCTTATCTCTCGGCCCTTTCCCAATATACGTTCTCTCCCCAACGTTGAAAGTCACCCCTGGCTTCGGCGTGACTTCCAGTAGCGTGAAATACTCCTCTCCCACAACCTGGGCGATTGGCTCCCTCCGTATATCTGTTGATTTCCCGTATGGGAGAGAGTCTAACACTATTGCATATTCCTCCATTCCAATTTTCATTTTTCAAACCCTTATTTTGAGTATTTTTTAACAATGTTAAGCACTTCCTCAATCTCATCTGAACTCAATGAATATCTTTCATTTGCGAAGAGCAGGCGAACTTGATCTGAGTTTTTCGGAAAAATATCCACAATCTTTGCAGCAACATTTGCCTTTATCTTATCATTCTTCATCAACTCCTCCATCATCTCCTCAGCTTTCTTCCTGCTCAGCTTTGCATATTTTTTCGCATACGCAAGAGTGGCTTGCTGTTCAAACCCAAGCTCGCCCTCCTGCGCCCTCTTCTCAAGCACCTCAGCAACTTCGGCAAGCGTTGCTGGTTTTGTTGAAATTATTTTCATACTCTCACTTCCTCAAGTGCATCCCTGGCACGATAAGCTTTTTTGTTGAACCACCAATTCTGACTTCAACCACGTATGAATTGCCTCTTCTCCCAACAACAACTCCGTGCCTTCCCCTGTAGCGTGGATGAGGTAACCCCTCCTGAGACGGAGCTGGGTTTATACAAACCTTATCCCCAATGCTGAAGCTCCTCAAAGCAACCTGTGTTGTTATTCTCTGCCTGGCTCTTTTTCTTAGGCATCTTGTCCTCTTTGAGAATTTCCCCAGTGACCTTTTCATGGTGTTACCTCCCCGAAACCCTTTATTAAGTATTTAAATACTTATCTTTATAAATAAATTGGTGGTGGTCACCCGTGGCTAAAAAACTCAAAATTGAACCAAAATTCAAGATAGAGAACATTGTTGCTTCTGCGAACTTGGGGGTGGAGCTGGATTTGTATACAATTGCGCAGGAGGTTAGGAACGTTGAGTATGAGCCGGAGCAGTTTCCAGGTGCCATACTGAAGTTAAAGGATCCAAGAGCTTCCTTGCTGCTTTTCAAGAACGGCAAGATTATCTGCACTGGCTCAAAGAGCGAGAGGGAGGTGAAGAATGCGATAGAGCAGGCAATAAAGCTGCTTGCTGCGCATGCAAAACCACTCCCAGAGAAGAAGTAAGCTATTTAAATAATAACTGCATAATTATAGACGGTCAGCGGCCATAGGAGCGAGGAAACACCCGAACCCTTTTCGAACTCGGAAGTTAAGCTCGCTCACGATGGTGCTTGTACTGCTTTGCAGCGGGAACGCCCGTTGCTGCTGACCACTTATCTCACAGAGGTTTGAACTGCTTAAACTCTGCTGGAACTCGCTCCTTAGAAACTATTTCGTTAAACAACTTCCTGCATTCCTCGTAACTCAGTTTATTAACCATCTCTATCTTTTTTATAATATCAACGCTGCCCAGCTCCTCCTCATTTCTGCTTGTTATCATAGATAGAATTAAAGCTCTGGCACCAAGCAGCTTCTCCCTTTCCTCGCTCACCTTCCTCTCAGATAGATATAACCTTTTCAATTCCTGCGGGGGTGGGTAGAGCATGTGGAGCTGACTTCCATACCTGTCTTTGAGCGCCTCTTGGATTGTTTCCTTGAACAGATGGGATGAGCTCACATCGACATCATTGAGATATTTTTTAAGAAAATGTCCAACTCTGGTATGCGTTGCACCTGCTTCAACAAGTATGCAACCTTTCCATTCTCCTTTTCTTATCTTCTCTGCTATTCCCTTTGCCCTCATCTCCTCCTCAACTTTAAGCCAGTCCGATTCAGATTTGGCGAAGTTTATCGTTTCCCTTACTGCACCTTCAAAATCCCCTTTCGCTATGTTAAGCGCAATATCCATATTTATCTGATTTCTTATCACATTTCTTACTTCCATTTCAATACTGGGTTCGAACTGTTCTATCTTGATTTCCGGTTTTTCCTTATGCAGTTTTACTAGAAACTCATAACGCTTCTTAGTGAACTGGGGCATCGCGTAGATATACCCTTGCATATACTGTTTAACGCTGATTTTTCCTTCAAGCATTTGCTGAAATGTCGCTTTTTTATCCTCCTCCAAGATGATTAGATTTGGTTGGTTTTTATCAATGAATTCCTTGAATTGTTTGAGAAAAGCAGAGGTGTGGGCGGTGTAGAGGATAATAACTTTGGTATTGCTTTCAGTCCCACCTTTTGTTTCCTTTCCCTTTTCTACATTCACGCTGAAATTACGAATCTGAATCTTTTAAATCCATTGTAAATTATAGTTTTGCAAGTAATTCTTCATACCTCATCATTCTCGCCTTATTTTCTCTTACAAAATCATCCTGGAGCCAGAATGGTTTGGAGAACCCCTCATCGCTGAACCTCGTAATAAGCTCCCTGAGCCACTTCGGTTTATCTATATCTGAATGGTATACCGCGAAGTTATTTTCATTAACCTCAAACTTCCACCAGCTCTCCTTCCTCGCAAGCATTATTCCCGTCCACTCAATGCTCTGCCTTGGCCCTGCATCTACGTATATATCAAAAGGAGAGGGTTTGAGGGAGTTGAGGTGAATGTGAACTCCAAAAACAGCAACACCTTCCCTCATCACCCTTTCTTTGTAATACCTTGTGTTGTCAACTCTCTCTGGGCTTGAAATCATCTCCCATGGAGTGTTCATTATTTTTTCAAGTGTCATATTTTCGTTTACAAACAACTCTGAGAACCTGCTCTCAAACCTGCTCAGCAGTTTTACATACTCCTCTTTTTTCGTGTTCACAACTTTGCATAGAAGTGAAACAAAATCCCTAATTTTTCCATCCTCTGTTTTCATATATTCCTCAAGCAGATTTCTTGAGTCTCTGCCTGGAACGATCTCAATATCAATATCTTTTTTCAAACCAAGTATTCTGTCTTCAGAAGGGAGGATGAATCTATCAACAATTGTTGAGCGGTTTTTTGTATCGCCAACCCCAAATGCATACAGCTCGGTAACATTGGAGTTGTTTACTCTTGTGCTCATCCTCCCAAACTCCTCCAGTTGTTTAACTGCACCCTCACGGATGGCTAGGGAGCAGCCATGTCTGGTGAACACAAGCGCCTGCGGAGTTAAACTCCATTCCTTCAGGGATTCAGCAAGCTCCCTGAGGCGCGGTTTGTCCCGCAGCTCCTCAATATGATGGCGAATGGGCTTTTCCTCCTTCTGTTTTTCCATACTAACAATTGCACATTTGAAGTTTAAAAGAATGGCTGGCAACAGAATTTTAAATGTTAAAGAAGATATATTGAAAGGGGCCCGTAGCTCAGCTGGTCAGAGCGGCAGTCTTATACGACGCGCTCTTGCACACGTCTAGGAAAGCTGTAGGTCGAGAGTTCAAATCTCTCCGGGCCCATCAATGGTTTTTGGATGAGGAAGAAACCTGGTTTTCTCCTGCAGGTTGTGAGGGAGAGGATAGAGATACTTTTCAAGCTTGCGGAGAAGGAGCTGAAAGCACATCCAGAGAGGGCAAGGAGGTATGTTTCCCTTGCAAGGAAGCTTGGGATGAGGTATAATGTGAGGTTTCCAAGAAAGCTGAAAAGGAAGTTCTGCAAGAGATGTGGAACAGTATGGATTCCGGGGTATAACTTGAAAGTGAGGTTGAACTCAAGAAAAAAAGTTGTTGAATACAGATGTGAATGCGGAGCTGTGAGGTGTTTTCCAATTCCTGCAAAACAGAAGTGAAGGTGAAATGCAATGTTTTTATAGATATGCCGTCATAATTCATCTGCTTTAAATCTGAGTTTTTATGATGTTGGGGTGAATAGATGATAAGCGTTTACGATGTGCCTGCAGACAAGCTGATAAGCAAAGTTGCAGAGAAGCTTAAGGAAGTAGAAGGGGTGAAGCCACCCGAGTGGATGGAGTTTGCAAAGTCAGGAGCTCATAGGGAGAGGCCACCGGAGCAGGAGGATTTCTGGTATGTCAGATGTGCCTCAATTATGAGGAAGCTGTATATGAATTCCCCAATTGGTGTGAATAGGCTGAGGAGGGAGTATGGAGGGAGGAAGCACAGAGGGGTAAAACCAGAGAGATTCAGGAAGGGAAGCGGTTCAATTGTAAGGGAGGCATTACACCAGCTTGAAAAAGCAGGTTTTGTGGAGCACAGCAAGAAAGGCAGGTCTCTCACGGGTAAGGGAAGATCTTTCCTTGATGCGACTGCGTTGGAGGTTTCAAAGGTGAGGTAGTGGGAGAAGAGGAGCTTGAGGAGTTGAGGAATAAAAAAATAAAGGAAAGGCTGTTGCAGTACCAGCAGGCGCGCGAGATTGAGCTAAAGAAAAAAATTGCTTTGAGGTATGTTGTTGATGGCGATGCGTATGAAAGGTTGATGAATGTGAGGCTTGCCAACCCTGTGTTGTATGACCAGGTTGTTACAATGCTGCTTTACCTGCAACAAAACGGGCAGATAAAGGGAAAGGTGAGCGATGCTCAGCTGAAGGAAATCCTTGCGAAGCTGACTGCGAGAAAGGAGCCAGAGATAGAAATTAAGAGGAAGTGATTGTATGAGCCGCAATAAATCTTATAGGAAAAAAATTGCCCTTGCATCAGCGTTGAAAAAGAACAGAAGGGTGCCTCTTTTTGTTGTTGCAAAAACAAACAGAAGAGTTAGAACGAATCCAAGAAGCAGAAACTGGAGGAGAAAGAAGCTGAAGCTTCATATGAAGTAGGTGAGGGAATGGTTGAGGAGATGGAGAGAGTTTATACGGTGCCGCTTGGGGATGCATACCTCACTGTGAGGGGCAAGAGAGCCGGAAGAGCTGTTAAAATTTTGAAGTCGTTCCTTGCAAAGCACATGAAAACACAGGAGGAGAGAGTGAAGCTCAGCAATGAAGTGAACTCACTGCTTTGGAGCAGGGGGATGAAGAAACCGCCGAGAAGAATTAAGGTGAAGGCAAAGAGGGATGCAAAGGGGGAGGTTTTGGTTTCGCTTGTTGAGGAGCCAAAAGAGGAGAAGAAGGGGTAGCATGCATTTTGCAAGAGCAACGATGGAGGGAAATTCGTTTTTGGGGGTATTCGCAAGGGCGAGCGATAGGCTGACGGTTCTTCCAAGGAATGCACCTGAAAAATTGAAAAGGGCTTGCGCAGAGGTGTTGAAAACGCCTGTTATAACCGCAAGCATCTCAAATTCAAGCTTGATTGGGGTGTTCTGCGCAATGAACTCAAACGGGGCAGTGCTTCCCTCCACCGCGTATGAATCTGAGATAAAATGGTTGAAGGAGAATGCACTAAACGCAGCTGTGGTGGATGATAAGAGAAGCGCGCTGGGCAACAACCTTCTGGTGAACGACAATGCGTGCTTGGCAAACCCATCGCTGAGTAAAACAAGCTTGAAAGCAGTTGAGGATTGTTTGGGGGTGGAGGTTGTGACGGGCACTGTTGGAGGGAGCAGAATAGTTGGAAGCGCTGCGGTGGTGACAAACAGGGGTTTGCTGACAAGGACGAATGTTTCTGAGGAGGAGTTCTCTTTCCTTGAGGAGCTGTTCAAGGTGAAGGGAGCGTTGGGAACTGCAAACATGGGGGTGTCGTTTGTTGGGTTGTGCGTGATTGCAAATAGCCATGGGTTTGTAGTTGGGGAGATGACAACCGGTTTTGAGGTTCAGAGAATGGATGAGGCTTTTGGGTTTATAGGTGATTGAATGAGCATTGTGAAATTTGATGAGTTTAGAAAAATGGATTTTAGAGTTGGGTTGGTTGAAAGCGCGGAACGGGTTCCGAATACGGATAGGTTGATTAAAATGGTTGTGGATATAGGGGGAGAGAAGAGGCAGGTGATAGCAGGTATAGGCGCCCACTATGTTCCGGAGCAGCTTGTTGGGAGAAAACTGGTTTTGCTTGTCAACCTTGAGCATAAAAAGTTCAGGGGTTTGGAATCAGAGGCGATGATACTGGCAGCGGACTGGGAGGGAGGAACTTCAGTGATTTTTGTTGATGAAAGCGTTCCTGTTGGGACAAGGGTGGTGTGATGAAGTTTATTATAAAGGGTGAAATGCTTTTGGGGAGGGAGAGGAGGAAGTTTTCAAAGGAGGTGGAAGCTCCATCAAGGAAAAGAGCAGAGGAGATTGTATACGCGGAGTTGGGCAGCAGTCACGGAGTTAAAAGAAAGGATGTGAAAATCAATTCTGTGGAGGAGGTGGGTTGATGGCGGAACGGGAGGAGTTGGCAAGGATTGCGTATGAGATGCAGGTTTACAGAGAACAGGCGCAGGTGCTTCAGCAGCAGCTTGCAAACCTGCAGTTGAACTATGCTTCCCTGCAGAGTGCAATTCAGACTCTTGAAAGCATTGGGAAGCTGACTGATAAGGAGGAGGTGCTTCTTCCAATAGGCTCTGGAGCATATGTAAAAGCAATAATACGGGAGAGGGAGGTTGCGCTGATAGATATTGGAGCTGGAGTGATTGCGGAAAAACCAATTCCAGAAGCAGTGAAGTTGCTCAACTCCAGGGCTGAGGAAAGCGAAGCGATGAGAAAAAAGATTCAAAAGAGCTTTGAGGAAGTTTCAGGAAAAATGGCGGAGCTGGAGGAGACTGCAAATAGAATTGTGGGGGAGATGAGAAAAGCCAAAGGTGAGAAGGAGTCGGTTTGATGTTCAACCTTCTTAAGGATAAGCTTTCCTCTTTTGTGAAATCAATTTCAAAAAAAGTTGAGGAGCAGCCTCAGAAGGAAGTTAAGCTTAGCTTGGAAACAAAAGTGAAAAGCATTCTGTCAAACGAAGTTGAAATAAAAGAAAAGGATGTAAGTGGGTTGTTGGATGAGCTTGAGCTATCCCTTCTTGAAGCAGATGTGGCGTATGATGTTGCAAGCGGAGTGAAGAAAAAGCTTAAGGAGAAGCTGGTTGGGATGCATGTTAAGAAGGATGAAGTGAGCAGAGCTGTGAATGGGGTGATAAGGGAAACCCTGCTTGGGATTATGGGAAAAGAGAAATTGGATTTGGTTGGGATGGCAAAGCAGAAGATAGATTCAGGTGCGCCTTTTGTTATTCTATTCATCGGCCCAAACGGCTCAGGAAAAACAACCTCAATTGCAAAAATTGCACACCTGCTGAAGGGGAATGGAATTTCATGTGTGATTGCAGCAGCTGATACATGGAGAGCAGCTTCCCAGGAGCAGGCAGAGGTTTGGGGGAAGAGAGTTGGGGTGAAGGTGATTGGAGGGCAGTATGGCTCAGACCCAACATCGGTTGTTTGGAATGCGGTTGCCCATGCAAAAGCAAAGGGGATAAATGCGGTTCTTGTTGACACAGCAGGAAGACAGGAGACGAGCAGGAATTTGATGAGGGAGCTGGAGAAGATGAACAGGGTGATAAAACCTGATTTGAAAATATATGTGGGGGAGGCAATTGCTGGTAATGCGGTTATTGAACAAGTTAAGGAGTTTGACAAAGTGATTGGCGTTGATGGAGTGATACTGACAAAAGCGGATGTGGATGAGAAGGGCGGAGCTGCTCTTTCAATTTACTACTCAACCTCAAAGCCAATTCTCTACTTTGGAGTTGGGCAGGAGCTTGATGATTTGAAGGAATTTTCAGCGGAGTTTGTGGTTGAAAGTTTAACCTAACTCTTCAGCCTTCTCCACAGTATCACTTTTGAAAGAAGTTCTATTGGTTGCACTATGAATGCTGGTATTAGCCACGCAATGGGCAGAAGGCAGATTGTGCATGCGATGAAGAATGTTACAATCCCCACACCGATCCCTATAAAAACCCAGAGTAAGCTGAAAAGCAGAACGTCAAGGAAGTTGTTTATGACAAGCCTTGCTGATTTTGAAACTGCGTCAAGAATGCCATTCTCTCCAATAACAATTTCAATTTCAAGGAAGGAGAGCAAGAAGTTTAGGACTAGGGAGAGGAGAAAACCAAGGAGCAAGGTGAGCAGAAGCACGGCTCCTCCACCTGCCAGAAATGCAAAATTGTTTTTTGAAGCTATTAACACTGGTATAACCGGGATGAGGGTGAGTATGAATGGAATGAAGCAAACTGCTAGAACAATTGCTCTGAAAAGTATTACAAGTATTGCATTTAGTATTTGCTTGGGGAAGTGAACAGTCCAGCTTGAGACTGGTTTTCCAGCAGCTATCTCATCCATCGGCTTCAGGACTGCCATTGTTATCAAAAGGCTGATGAGGCTTGTGAGCACTTCAGTTGTTATCTGGAGTATAGCAGGGCTTACACAGAAAAGAAGTATGAGAAGGGTGTTTTGAGTTTGAAATGGTGAATTTTCATCACATATGAAATTGCCTGGCAGTTGAACAACAAAATTAATGACTCCAAAGATGAAGGTTATGACGAAAACAACGGCAAAAGCAGTTGCCACGCTCCTCCATTTTTCTTTGTATAACTCATAAGCAGTGTTTATCACATTAAGAACATCCACCATAAAACCACCAATAAATTTTACACTGTTTTATTAATATTGTGGTATTATGTAGAGGGAGGGTTTCTGAACGGAGCTTCTTGAAATGTTCCTCCGCACATTGCCGCTCGTGCATGGAAACAATATTATTGAGCAAGCTGTAACCATTTCCAGAGTGGTAAAAACTTTATTTTTTTGTTACCGTGCTTTTCCTCTGCTTCATACTCCCATGTAATAACAACTAAATTCTTGCACCTCAGCTCTTGGCTTGCCTTGAGCAAAGCTTTTATTTCCCTCTCTTTCGTATCGTAATCCTCAATATCAGAACAAACCTGGATGAGCTGCTTCACTTCGAACCCTTGTTTGATAACAATATCAACTTCATTTTGTTGGTAATCCTTCCAATAAAATAATTCAATAGGTTCTAAAGATTTTTTTCTTGCCAAGTCAACGACAGCTATATTTTCCATTATTTTGCCAAAATCCTTTGATAATTTAAAACTTAAAAAATTACAAAATCCATGATCAACAGCGTATACTTTCTTTGGCGCCAGAATCTGCTGTTTTAACTTTGGTGAAAATCTGTCAAGAGTTATAATGAGGAAAGCTTCCTTGAGATAATTAACATAATTTTTAACTGTGTGAACATCTTTTACTTTGAATATACGTGAGAGTTTGGAGTAGGTGAACTCGCTGGAAAAATTGGAAATTAGATACTTTGCCATCTCTTTGAAAGTTTCTTCGTTTTTTATTTTATAGCGTCTAAGACAGTCTTTAGTTATTATATCTTCATATATCTTTACAACTATGCCCGAACCGAATTTTCTGAATTCGGGAAAGCCACTCTCTTTGATGTATTTACTAAGCTCGTTTCTTGTTTTGGCAATATCCTCTGTTAAATAGATGTTTGGTTTGAAACTCAAAAATTCTCTGAAAGAAAAAGGATACAGAACAACATCTATGTGCCGCCCAGTTAGATGCGTTGCCAGCTCACCGCTTAGCAGTTTAGAGTTACTTCCAGTGACTATTACTTTTTTCGTTCTTCTTAGCCTGCTAGCAAAAAGCTCCCAACCTTTTACGTTTTGTATTTCATCAAGAATTATCAAATTGACATCGCCATAAAGCTCGTAGAATGCTTGCAGTATTTTATCCAAATCCTCTGTCTTTATCCCGGTAAGTCTTTCATCATCGAAATTTATATACACAAACTTCTCGTTGAGATTTTTCGCAATCAGCAAAGAGAGTATAGATTTTCCACACCTCCGGATACCCAGGATAGCCAAGATATTGGGGTGCTTCAAAAATTTTTTAAGAAGATGGGTGTTCTCTCTTTCTATTATTCTTTCTTTGAATTTATCCTCTATCTCTTTTCTTTGGTCTTCTATAATGCGTTTCAACAGTTCAACTTGCATAAAGTTGTTAACTACAAATTTCTTTATAAAGTTTGTGGTTATTAATCACATATATTAAGATGCTGAGGGGCACCGAGTTGGCTGTCTTTGAGATATGGAATGAAGCGTTGAAGAGCAGCTAAGAGGAAAGATACCTTCACAACCCGATTCTTCAGAGAGTTGCTCTTTTTCAGAATCAGCGCCACTCCATCATCTTTTCCTTAACCTCTTCCCAATTCACTCTTTTCTGACTTGGGATAAAGGCATTTGCAGTTTTCGGGACTCTTATTTCTGCAAGTGCAACGTCAAACCTCTTTCTGTCCCTGATTTTAAATTCACTTGGATAAAGCTCGCTCATCCAGTACAGGTCATAGAGGTCCTTCCACTCCCGCCTTTCCTCGAAACTGCGCTCCTTCTGGAAGTTCAAATCCTTAAAACTGTACACCGTTGCTCTTTTTGATACTGGGATGAAATCCGAAACTAATTTTCTAACCTCAGGTTTGCCTTTGATTCCGAATGAGAAGTCAACTTTCACAGCATCTTTCACACCCTCGGATTCGTACTCAAGCAAAAAGCCAATAGAACTCCTTGTAAAAAATTCTTTTTTTATACTCCATTCCAGGTTCCGCATTATCCTTTTCACCGTTTCCTTTTCTTCTTGTGTATCGTAGTCAAGGTCCTCCGAGAACCTTTGGTGCCCCCGTAGATATCCCTTGTTTATTGCGGTTCCTCCTTTCAGCACAAATTCCTGTTCTCCAAGAAGCTCGATCAGCTCAAAAAGGAAAGCTTCCTTGGTAACAAACTGGAGCCCGAGTCCTGCCTTTACGGCATAAGCTTTGAGTTCCTCCGGTGTAAAAACTATTGTCGCCACCATGATAGAAGCACCTCCTTGCCGATATTATCTACAAGCTTCCATTCTTGTATATATCTGCCGCTTTTTCTTCCCTGTAGGTAAACATTAGCTTTGATTTTTTTCCTGCAGAACTTCATAAGCTTCTCCTTCTCAGTATCACGAGAAGGAAGAATCGAAAGCAGATAACCCAGTCTCTGGAAGAATGCGGATTTCTCATTCTTGCAAATACGCAAGAAGCGTTCGGCACATATGGATGCATCATACAGGACTTTTGTCAGCCTTGGGTAGCTGACCAAATCTGCATGGTTAAGGGAATCATAAATTGCCTTCTCCACAGATGCGACTGGGTAGGTTTCTTTCTCAACCTCTAGATAGTTTTTTGCCTTGAAGTACAGAAACTCGTGCCCGCCCATTTGTAGAGACATCCTTTTCCCAGAGGCGATGAACACTGTAAAGGGGTATTCATCTATGAGATGATGGAGATAGAATGCAGAGGAAAGGGAGATGTAACCGGGGTATAAAGTGGTTGCCACCCAGAAAGGATCCGCACTCTTCGCTACGTAAACTCCTCTTACTGGGTTATAAATCTCGCCCTTGCGCACCAGATTGCTGAGCGTCACTCTCAGGGAATTCTCAGAAGTAAGGGAGAGGCTATTCAAAGTAGAAAACTCCACCAGTTTTGCGCTCTCTACGTAGTCACGCAGTTTAGTTGCTAATTTCATGGTATATTAATAAAACATTAATATTTAAATATTTTTGCAACAAAAAGCATTGGCAGGGGATTCTAGAGTCTGACACCTAAAATTCCTCAGCCAATAGTTCTCCACTTTTTCAAAGCATTTTCAAATAAAAGTAATTGTTTGGAAACCAATTCCCAGCAAGGAACCTTTTGTTAAGGGATTGACGAAGAAGGGATAGGGGTATAGAATAATACGGGATGCAGGGGGAGAGATTTGAACTCTCGCAGGCCTAAGCCAACAGATCTTGAGTCTGTCGCGTTTGACCAGGCTCCGCCACCCCTGCGCACTTACATTATGCATTTATTATTTAATATTTTTATAACACGAAAAACCTGGTAAGCAGCATTATTGTGAGCAGCCCCATGGAGTTGAAGGCAAACGAGAGAAGAACAAATGCTCGATCGTCAAGATCCTCAAACCCAAGCAGTGCAGCGGCAAGCTCATCTGGAAGGGGGGAGCCAATTATAAAGGCTGCAAGCGGAAGGGAGAGCAGCAGAAAAGCTTTTGATTTCGCTCTTGGAATTTTTATTTTATAGTGGTCTATTCTTATTGGTTTTTTCAACTCATTTTTGACGCTTTTGAATATCAGATAATCGCTTATCATCGCAGCAAAGCCTCCAAGCACTGCTGCAACCGTTGGATTGAGAGTTTCTGCCAGCGCAGCAAAAAGAACAACTGAGAAGGGAGAGGTGAACCCATAGCTGTAGAAAAACCCTCCAAAAAACGCTCCAAGATATCCGTACTCGCCAAGCTCCCACACAAACCTCTCTATTGTGCCAGATACCCAGAGCCAGACGGATGAGAAGGTTACTAAAATCAGCAGAAGAGCTTTGTGGTGTTTCTTGATAAACCTTCTGATGAATTTCATGGAGTTATATTATCAGTCAATTTTAAAAATTACTACATACCGCAGCGAAGTTCTTGTATATCTTCTCACCGTATTCTGTGTGCTCCACTTCTGGATGGAAGATGCAGCCGTATATGGGTTTGCTCTCGTGCTTCATTGCGTGGTTTGAGCAATCCTTTGAATGGGCAAGCACCTTGAAATGAGGAACATCGACAACTTCATCATTGTGCGACGCCCAAACAATGAATTTTTTTGGCAATCCTTTGAATAGTTCATCCTCCTCATCAACAAACAGCTCAACCTTCCCATACTCTGGCTTTTCGGATGGTTGCGCCTTCCCCCCAAAATGCATTCCAATGAACTGATGCCCAGCGCATATTCCCAGGATGGGTTTATTGAATTTGTCAATATAGTTTGAAACTTCCTTCAGCTCCTTCACTTCGCCCAAACCAATCCTTATCGCTCCACCTGAGAGAACCAGCCCATCCGCATCAATTTTTTTTAAAGGAGTTTTGCAGGAGATTATCTCCGAATCCACTCCTATGTATTTCAACGTTCTCAGAATTCTATGAGTCCACTGTGAGCCCAAATCAACAACAAGTATTCTCATTATTCCCACTCTATACATGAAGGTGGTTTGCTTGTTATATCATAAACAACTCTGTTAACATACTGCTTCAATTCCCTTGTTATTCTGTTTGAAATATTTTCAAGCACTGTATCGGGTATGCGCGAGTATTGGGCAGTCATCGCATCAACGCTGTTGACTGCTCTCACCGCAACAACATACCCATACGCTCTTGCGTCACCAAGCACCCCAACGCTTCTTGAAGGAAGGAGCACTGCAAAGTATTGCCAGGGAAGTTCCATCTCCCCTCTTGCCGCAGCGGCTTCAATCTCCTCCTCAACAATTGCGCATGCTTCCCTCACAATTTCAATTTTTTCAGGAGTGACTTCCCCTATAACCCGTATTGCAAGCCCAGGGCCTGGGAAGGGCTGTCGGTTGCATATTTTTTCAGGCAAACCAAGCTCCTTTGCAACCTTCCTCACCTCATCCTTATACAGCTCGCGCAGAGGCTCAACAAGCTTCAGCTTCATCCACTTCGGCAAACCACCAACATTGTGATGTGTTTTGATGGTTGCCCTCATCCCAGCCCCTGATTCAATCCAATCCGGTGCCAGGGTTCCCTGCCCCAGGAATTTGGCTTTCTCCTCCTTTGCAACCTTCTCAAAAATTTTTATGAAAAGCTCCCCAATGATTTTCCTTTTCTTCTCCGGCTCTTTCACTCCTTTCAAAGCAACAAAAAATTTTTTCCTCGCATCAACAAACCTCAAATTCATATTTATGCTGCCTGCAAGCTCCCTGATGCTCTCCGGCTCCCCTTTTCTCATAAAACCAGTATCAACAAAAACTGCAACGCATTTCTTCCCAAGCGCCATATTCATCAAAACAGCCGTAACCGTGCTGTCCACCCCTCCGGAAACTGCAACAACAGCTTTTCCTTCCCCAACCGTTCTTTTTATTCCAGCTACTGCATCCTCTATAAACTGCTTTGGTTCAAACGCCATAGTATTGTATTTGGTGGTTAGTATAAAAAAACTTTCAGTGTAGTAGGAAAACATTAAAAAAGCTGTTTTATATATAAAAATTAATGGAGGCTTCGGAGATAAGAAAACTGGCTGATTCTTACAGGGGTTTGAGCATTGCTACCCTTGGCTCCCATTCTGCTTTGGATATATGCGAGGGTGCAAAGAGGGAAGGAATTAAAACTTTGGTTGTGTGTCAAAAAGGAAGGGAGAGAACGTATGAGAGGTATTACTCTACACGGAAGAGGTTTGGCAGGGCTGTTGGGTGTGTGGATGAGGTGTTGCTCCTTGATAAATTTTCTGAGATTGCAACTCCTCCAATTGTGAAGCAGCTTCAGAAGAAAAACGCCATCTTCATACCGCACCGCTCCTTCTCTGTTTATGTTGGGTATGATGCAATTGAAAACAGATTTGAAGTTCCAATCTTTGGAAACAGATTTCTCCTGAGGGCAGAGGAGAGAAACGCTCCAAAAAATCAAATTTACCTGCTTAAAAAAGCCGGGATAAGGGTTCCTAAAACATTCAGCAAACCATCTGAGATAGACAGATTGGTGCTTGTGAAGGCAAGCGAGGCGAAGAGAAGCTATGAGAGGGCTTTCTTCTTCGCAAGCTCGGAGGAGGAGTATGAGAGAAAAAGCAGGGAGATGGTGAGGAAGGGAGTGATAACAGAGGAAGGATTGAAAGCTGCCCCAATTGAGGAATTCATCGTAGGTGCTCAGTATAACTTCAACTTCTTCTACTCCCCGCTGAATAATGAGCTGGAGCTGATTGGAACGGATACGAGAAGGCAGACAAACCTTGATGGGTTGTTGAAGCTGCCTGCAAGTGAGCAGCTTGAAGTGCTGAAGCATGTGAGAATGAGCAATATTGAAATTGGGCACATTGCCTGCACGTTGAGGGAAAGCATGCTTGAGAAAGTTTTTGAGATTGGGGAAAGGTTTGTTGAAGTATGTAAAAGTGAGTATCCACCAGGGATTATAGGGGCATTTGCTTTACAGGGTGCGATCACGCCAGAGGAGAAGGGGGAGGAGATTGTGATTTTTGACGTCAGCTTCCGCCTTCCAGGTTCTCCTGGGATTAGATTCACCCCATACACCGAATACTTATACGGGGAAAGCTTAAGCATGGGGAGGAGAACTGCGATGGAGATAAAAAATGCATTCAAAAGCAAGAAGCTTGGCGAGGTAGTCACATGATTTCAAAGGAGAAAATTCTCTCAATTTTGAGCGGTTATGATGAGAGAAAAATAAAAATAGCAACGATATGCTCCCACAGCTCTCTTCAGATTTTTCATGGGGCAAGAGAGGAGGGTGTGAAGACAATTGGAATCTGTTTGGAGAAGTATAAAAAAACTTATGATTCGTTTCCGTATGGAAAACCGCATGAATACATCATTGTTGATAGCTATAGTGAAATACCTGAGAAGGAGCTGGTTGATGAGAACGCAGTGATTATACCGCACGGCTCGTTTGTTGAATACGTTGGGAAGCTTGAAAACTTGGCTGTGCCGATGTTTGGCAACAGGATGAGCCTTCTTTGGGAAGGGGATAGAAATAAGCTTTTTGAGTGGATGAGGCATGCTGGGCTCCACATCCCAAAAATTTTCAACCCATCTGAGATAGACAGGCCGTGCATTGTGAAGCTTCCTGGAGCAAAGGGCGGAAAAGGATATACAATTGTCAGCTCGCCTGAGGAGTTCAGGAGAAAAGTGAAGGAGAAGGAGTTCATAATTCAGGAGTATATTTCTGGAGTGAGGGTTTACCCCCATTACTTCTTCTCCCCAATTTCAAAGGAGGGTTATGGGGTTGCTGGAGGGGCGTTGGAGCTGATGAGCATTGATAAAAGACTGGAGAGCAACATTGATGAAAGCTACAGGGCAACCCTTGCAGGCGTTAAAATTGAACCGAGCTTCACAGTTATCGGCAACGAGCCAATTACCCTGAGAGAATCCTTGGTGCGAGAAATTATGGAGATGGGGGCGAGAGTTGTTGAATCTTCCTACAAACTCTTTGGTGGTTTAACAGGTCCATTCTGCGTTGAGATGATATGCACCGATGATTTGAAATTCTACGCGTTTGAGATTTCTGCAAGAATAGTTGCTGGGACAAATCTGTATCCAACAGGCTCACCGTACAGCTGCTATCTTTATAATAAACCAGTTAGCACAGGGAGGAGAATTGCGATGGAGATAAAGAGGGCGGTGAAACTTAAAAAACTGGAGCGGGTTGTTTACTAGGGGGGTGTGGTGGGAGGACAGCTTAAGTTGATTGTTTTTCTTTTTCTTATAAACGAAGTTGCTGCTTGTTTAAGTGAAATTGACCCTGCGCTTGGCGCAAATCCATCTTTTTTCAATATGAGCGATGAGACAAACATTGAAATATACAACCAGAACATATCGGCAGAGGAGAAGTTCTATTTGCTCATTCACAACACATTTGGCAACTCTCCTCTGCTCCAAAAAACAAGAGAGTACAATCTTCTCCTTCCTTTCACCTGCCCTCCAAATGGAACGGAGTTAAAAAGTGGTTTTTTTGTGAAGGATGCCTGGGTTCGGATTATAGCCGTTATCCCATCTATTGCAGATAACAAAAGGTGGGCGCTTCCAAAAGGGGAGGTGCTCACAAGGTATAACTACTCAATAGAACTTCCGGCAAGCGCATCAAACTCCTACCCGGACTGCGGTTCGGTTTACACCTTGCTGAACTCAACCCATAAACTGTCAGTGCGTATCAACGGGAAAAGCAGTGGAGATGAAATTGCAAGCTATGAAACAAATTCAACGGAGTTGAATGTAGAGGCTGAGCTGGAGGTATTGGCAAATGTAAGAGAGGATTTATACGCTGCTGCCTGCTACTGCTGCAGCGAAGGTGAGGAGTGCGTTATGTGCTGCTCCTGCGAGTTTCAGGGAAGCAGAGAGATTGCTGACCGAATTGTTGTGAGCGACTCTGTTGAAAGAGAAGTTTATAGGCTGAACACGTCAGCTGCTTTGGTGATGCTGAGCTGCCCAGATGAACCGCTCAGCACTGCAAAAGGCAATTTTTCAATGAATTTCACCCACCCAGTTCAGTCAATTCAAATCTCATTTGGAAACGCAAACCTAACTCTTCATTTGAGGGAGTTGGATGCCACACCTGTTATGAAACCTCACAATGTTTTGGAGGTGATTGGCATACCAATCCAACGTGAATTTTCTGAGAGAATGATGGGCAGCTTTGCCGTTTTAAACAGCTCTGTTTTTATAAACTTCTCCGGGGTTCCAACGGAAGAGGCAAGGAAACCCTCCCTTCTTGTAGTTGATTTATTCGGAAGGAAAAAGGAGGTGAGTTTGAACTCCTCTTGTCCACTAAACCCAAAAATTGAGCTCATGCTTCCGAGGTTTGTTGAGGAGGGGGAGGAGTTCAACATAACAGTTAGAGTGACTTATAATGAAACTGGAGTGAGCAGAAGAAGAGTGGTTGTGAGCTATTCTGGAGAGAAATTTTCTGGCGAAACAAACGAAAGAGGGGAGGCGAGCTTCCTCTTGAAAGCAAACCAGAGCCTTGTTGAGGCAGCTACGGAGTATGATGGGGTGTTTTCTGAAGCCAACGCAAGAGGCAATGTGGTGGTATACCGCTCCTCCGAAATCTCATACCTGCTTTCCCTTTTGGCATTCCTTTTTATTCTAGTTCTAAGCTATATTGGTTTGAGGAGGGTGAGTGGATGAGACGTTTGTTGGTTCTCATTCTGCTTGTCTGTGTTGTTTGGGCAGCATGGCCAGATCCAGGGGCGATTGCAAATGCGTTTGTTGAAACATTCTTCTCTCTTCTGAAATACGCGCTTTCCCTTTTCATCGCGCTTGCAAACCAGCTTGTTGCGTATAACCCAGTAGTCACCGAACCACTTGCTTCCGTCCACTCAAAGTTGATTTCGCTGCTCGCACCCCTTTATCTTCTTGTATTAACGTGGAGTGGAATTAGGATAATGAGTGGGGGTGGTTTGGAGTCTCAGGTCAATGCACGAGTGACAATACAGAACTCTTTGGTGAGCATGCTGATTGTCGCATTCTCCCTTCCAATATACAAGGTGCTCATTAACCTCTCACAGCTTCTCTCAACGTATTTCATCACCGCGCCTTTTCCAGAGGTGGGCTACCCTGCAGTGACAACACTTGCGCTTTTCCTCCTCCTGCTGCCCCTTCTGATTCTTTTTGTTGTTTTTCTGATAATACGCTTCTTTTTCATTTCATTCGGGGTGCTGCTCTTCCCAATTGGTGTTTTTCTTTATTTCTTTCCACCAACCAAGCCATACGGAAGGCTCCTTCTGTCAATGGTGTTCTTCTTCCTCTTCATCCAGCTCATTCTCTCCCTTATAATTTCTGTGATGGAAATACTTGCGGTAACTCCACCGCAGGCAGCTGGGTTAAGCGGAATGGAGGAGCAGACGTATAAGCTGTGCGTGTTCATCGGTGGCTTGCTTCTGCTTATCCTAATTCCAGTGATGGTGATGCTTCAAATCCTCCTCATCGCATTATACCCAGAAATAAAGCTTTTGGGTTTTTTGGGGAGGGTGGGAAGCGTTAAAAATATTGAAGGGCAAATGTGATGTGATGGCAAAGTATTTCGGCACGTATGGAATAAGGGGCAAATCGGATTTGCTTACTCCAGAGTTTGCAGTGAGAATGAGCGCTGCTTTCGGCACTTTTATAAAGGGAGGGAAGGTGCTTGTGGGAAGGGATGCGCGCTTCAGCGGAGCGATGCTGGAGCACGCAGTTGTGTCTGGCTTGCTGAGCGTTGGGTGCGGAGTGTTGAAGCTTGGAGTTGTGCCTCTTCCAACGCTTGAGTATGGAGTAAAAAAACTATCCACAGATGGTGGGGTGATGATTACTGCCTCCCACAACCCTCCGGAGTGGAATGGGCTGAAATTCACAGACAGGGATGGGATTGGCATCTCAAAGGAGGAGGGAGGAAGAATTGAGGAAATTTTTGAGCGGGGAGGGTTTAAAAAACCGGAGTGGAGCTCGCTTAAAGCGCCTGTTGATTACCCGCTTGCAGTTGAGGAGTATATGGATACGTTGAGGGGGTGCGTGGAGAGGAGGCATATAATGAAAGAATCGCCAAGGGTGGTGCTTGACTGCGGTAATGGAACCGCAAGCCTGATTGCTCCGAAGCTTTTTAGGGAGATGGGGTGCAAGGTCACTACCCTAAACGGACAGCTTGACGGCTCATTCCCAGGAAGGAACTCCGAACCAACTCCAGAGAATTTGAGCGAGCTGATGGAAGGGGTTGTCGCGTTAGGGGCTGACTTGGGAGTTGCGTGGGATGGAGATGCGGATAGAGTGATACTTGTTGATGAAAGAGGGGAGTATGTTTTTGGTGACAAAAGCTTTGCGCTTGCAGTTGACATTGCGCTGAGGGAGAGGAAGGGGTATGTGGTGACAACAGTTGCGACAAGCAATGCAGTTGCAGATGTGGCAAGGGAAAGAGGTGGGATGGTGGAGTATGTAAAGGTTGGCGGTCCATACCTTTCAAGAAGAGCAAAGGAGTTAAATGCGGTAATTGCAGGGGAGGAGGCAGGAGGCGTGCTCTGGCCTTCCATTCATTTCGGGAAGGATGGTTTTATAACTGCGTTGAAAATTCTTGAAAGAATGTGCAAGGAGGGGAGAACCCTTTCCTCTCTCATTGCAGAAATGCCTGAGTATTACAACGCAAAAGCAAAGGTTGAATGCCAAGATGAGAAAAAGCAGAAAGTTTTGAAGGAGTTCAAAGAAAGAGTGAAGGGGGAGGGAAAGGTGAATGATTTGGATGGGGTGAGGGTTGATTTTGATGACAGCTGGGTGATTGTGAGAGCATCTGGCACTGAAAATTTAATAAGGATATTTGCAGAGGCGAGGAGCAAAAGTAAAGCAGATGAGCTTTTGAAGAAATATAAAAAAATTGTTGAGAGGTGTAGAGGTGGTTGAATGAAAGCAATTGTTCTTTGTGGTGGGAAAGGAACTAGGTTAAGGCCGTATACGTATTCCATTCCAAAGCCAATGCTGCCGCTTGGCAAAAAACCGATTCTTGAATTTGTGATTGGCAATTTGAAGCACCATGGTTTTAATGAGATATATCTGACAGTTGGTTACCTGAAGGAGCAGATAATGAACTATTTTGGGGACGGAGAGAAGTTTGGGGTTAAAATAAAGTATTTTGTGGAGGAAAGGGAGATGAACACAGCTGGCTCAATCCTGCCGTGCAAGGAGTATGTGAAGGAGACTTTTATCGTGACGATGGGCGACCATCTCACAACAATCAACCCAAAAAAGTTTGCAGATTTTCACAAAAGCAAAGGCGCATTGGCAACAATTGCGTTGAAGAGGACTGGAATACCGCTGGAGTACGGAGTGGCGCATGTTGATAAGGAGGGGAGGATTATTCAGTTTGAGGAGAAGCCAATAGTGCAAAACCTTGTCAACTCCGGTTTCTACTGCTTTGAGCCAGAAATTTTTGAGTATATAAGGGAAGGGTATGACTTCGCTCAGGATGTTTTCCCAAAACTGCTGGCTGACAAAAGAAAGGTTTATGGGTATATATTTGATGAGTATTGGATTGATATAGGAAGAGTGCCGGACTATGAGGAGCTGAACCAGATAATAAGCATAGTGGATTTGGTAACAAGGTGAGCTACCAATAAATGCTCCACACCGCAACCGCTCCGAAAAACATCTGGAGGAGCAGAAGGAGGATGACGAGCTGTTTCTCTGTTGGGTGAATTGCTTTCATAAGCAAGTGGGTGAGGGAGTATATTTTTCCTTCATAATGCAACCTTCCTCCTTTTCCAACCCTTCCAAAGTTCTCAGCTTTGAATTTGGAGCGCGCTTTGAGGAAGAATTCTATTATTTGAGGCGTGAGCGCAATTACGCCTATTCTTTCCATGTTGCCTATAACCACTGCAGCGACAATTGAAGCTCCAATCATATACGTAGCAACATTGCCAGGAAATATCTTTGCAGGATACCAGTTATAGAATAGAAAAGCAAGGCATGCGCCAAACAACCCAATCATCAGAAAGCTTGTTTCTGTTGTGTGCAACCCCATAAACCTGAGAAGGATGCTTGCCAGAAAAATTGATGCAGAAACAACTGCACCGCTTCCTGCCTCAAGCCCATTAAAACCAGCAAGCAGGTTAACCAAATTGGAGCACGCAACAACTCCAACTGGGACGAGAAGCAGAGAGTATAGGTTCACATCAACCGCTCCAAGGAAGGGGAGGGTGAGCACCCCAAGATTGAAATCAACTGTCAGAAAAATGAGGTGCATTTTTGTAACCCCTGCTTTTGTCACCATAAGCGGGATTGCGGCAAAAACTGGGAGAAGCACCCTGTATCTATCAGGCACTTTTAACAAATCATCAAGCAAACCCATCACCGCAATGAGCGTTACTGAACAGATGGCAGCAAGCATGTGAACTTTGTCTATATCCGCGGAATGAAGCTGGAGAGAGAGGAGGAGCGCAAGGGAGAAGCCAAGCAGCATGACAACTCCGCCAATTTTTGGAATTGCCGGTCTTTCTGGTTTATTCAAATCCGGTGCAACTATTCTTCTCTCCTCCAGCTTTCGTATTGCTTTTGGTGTAATGAAGAAGGTGACAAGAAAGCTTATCAGAAAAATAACTGCACATGCTGCGAAGAAATCTATATTCATCCCAGCACCTCAAAAACTTTCATCTCCCCAGTTTCGGAAGTATAAACTTCCTTCAACCCATCAACATTTTCAAAAAACAGCAAGAAAAGGTTAACTCGGTAGTTATCCTGAGGATAGATTAACCTGTAGCTGCCAACTCTGAGAAACTTTTTCAAAGGAACCGTTCTTCTTCCTTCTCCCATATAGATTACAACATCTCCTTCAAGAAGGTTGCCAGTCAGAGGGTCGTACTGGACAAAGGCAGCCTTCCCATCAGCTGTCACAAAAACTGCATAGTAATTTCTATTCTGATCCACCTGCGTTCCATAAAGCCTGAAGGAGTCAATTCTCACTTTTGTGTTATTTGCAATTGTTTTTATCATCTCTATGTTGTCAAACATGGAGGCATCAACTACAAGGTGGGTGATGTTTCTTTCCTTCAAAAACTCAACAGATTGGTTGGAGAGGATGAACTGAGCAAACTCCGTGTCATTTCCATACCCTTGCTTTCCTGAGGTGAACTCTAGCAACGGCGTTATTCTAAAAGCCCAGAAATTCGCCTCTGGAAGCTCCTTCGCCCACTCCATCATTTCGTCAACCTGCTCCCCAACAACGTCAGAAAGCCTGAGCTGGGTTAACGCTGCGACGCCAACAGATGAAAAGAGGAGAAGGAGGATGAGTGAGAAAGTTATGTAGACATTGATTCTTCTATCTCGGTAAAGGGAGACGATGAAAACCGAGCTGGCTGCAATGAAGAGAGAGACAATGATGGACTGCTCAAACTTCATAAATGTTTTGGTGAATTCAAATGAAACAAAGAGAAGGATTAGGGAGAAAACTGCAAGCACTGCTTTCTCCTCCTTCAAATTGAGAAGCTCGTTTATTGAAAATGCTGAGAACAGCGCAATTCCAAATGAGGCGGGGAATGCGTCAAAGTTGGAAAGCAAAACTGAAATGATGAAAATGGATGCTGTGAAGAATTCAAACTTTCCCTTGCATTTATACCTGCCAGCTGCTTTTGCAAGAAGCAGAGCGGCGCCAATGATGAGAAGAGGAAGGGTTGGAAGGGAGAGGGGGTTGAGGGTGAGCGTTTTGCTGAATATTGCTGGGGAGGTGGTGAGGTATGAAATTAAAGATGCAAGAGCAACGGCTGCAAGCGAGCTGTATTCCTTTTCGCGCTGGAAGATAAACTCGGCGAGAAGGGAGAGGGTTACAGCTGCTGGCATCACCCACCCAGCATCCCACCCAAAGGAGGAAAGCAGGAACAGAGCTGAGGACAGGATTAGGAGCAGATAGTTTTTCTTTAACTTGAAAATGAATAGGGAGGAGCATGCCAGAATGAAGAGGCACATCCCTAATGAATCATGCGCGTAAATTCCAGAGCTCATTTTCAGAAGAAACGCTTGGGAGGAGAGAAGAAAAACAGCGCCGGCAAAGGAAGCAAGCGGGGAGAGCATCTGCTTTAGCATAAAGTAGAAAGCCACAACGGATAGCAAGGAGAGTAGAATGGGAATAACTTTTGCAATTGTCAGAAGAAGGGAGCTGTTCAACTCGCCTGTGCTGAAAAAGCTGTAAACTGCTGCAGTAAGCCGGTTCAGCATGCTTGTGCTCAGCTCCTTTCCCTCAAGAAAATTCCTCGCACCTAAAAGCTCCTGATACGAGCTCAAATCAAGCAGATGCTTGTCGGTTATATGATAAGCGGTTATTGAGATAGTTAGAAGCAGCAGTAATGCAACAGTAACTCTCTCTTCCATAAACTCACACCTTGCCTCTCCCAAGCCTCTCGTGAGCACGCGCCAGATGCCCAGCAGCCAGCGCAGAGATTAAGCTTATTTCACCTGCAAGGGCAGTTGCGCATGCAATCTCTGCAAACTTCCTTGCGTTGCTTCCTGGCGGGTTGCCCGGCCCATAGCATTGGAGTATCTGCAAAGCTTCTTTTTGAGTTGGCAGGTTCATCCCTCCCCCAAGAGCCCCGCTCTCAATGCTGGGCATGAGAATTGAGAAGTAAACGCCTCCCTTCTCTTCCTCTGCGGATGTTATTGCCATCGCGCTGTTCATTATCTGAGCTGGATCTTGACCACATGCAATGTATAAAGCTGCAATTGGGTTTGCAACATGCGCGTTGAACCCTCCAAGCACCCCTGCCCTTGCCGAGCCGATGAAGTTCTTTCCGTAGTTCACCTCCACAATTTTCTTTGAAGTTGTTTTCAAAGTTTTTCTTACAACTCTTTCTGGTATAACCACATCTGCGGTGACGCTTCTCCCCCTCCCGAGTATGAAGTTGGCTGCGGATGGTTTTTTATCAGTGCAGAGGTTTCCGCTCAGCGCGATGCATCTAACTCCCCTGTTCTCTTTTTCAATGAACTCAACAACCCTCTCAAGCCCAATTGTTATCATATTCATTCCCATCGCATCCCCAGTTTCACATACAAACCTGAGGAAGACGTGCCTTCCAACAACAAACGGCTCCACCATTTTCAGCTTCAGAAACCTATCCTGCTCCATAAGCTCCTTCAGCTTGTAGAAGTTCGCATTAACCCACTCCTTTAACTTCAGCGCTTCCTTCAAATTTTTCACTTTGAAAAGAGGCGCCCTTGTCATCCCCTCATAAAGAATTCTCACCTCACACCCTCCGCTTGCAGTTATCGCACTTGCTCCCCGGTTTACGGATGCAACAAGCGCTCCTTCTGTTGTTGCAAGTGGAATGTAGAAGTCGCCTTTTGCATACTCCCCTCGTATTCTCAACGGGCCTGCAATTCCAACCGGAATTTGGGTAACTCCTATTGGGTTGTCGATGTTTCTGTTTGTTGCCCCACCCAGATCTATGGAGTATTTTCCTATGTGCTCCAGCTTTGTTTTCGTTATTCTCTCCAGCGCTGCTCTCCTCACCTCAACTGCTTCGCCCATGCTCACGAACTTCTGAACATCATGAAACCCAACCTTCCTTTTTACAATTTTTTCAATAAGCTCCTCCATTGAAACACCGAGTATAGATTTGCTTATGCATTTTTATTAATGTGCTTCTCAGAAAGAGTAATTAAATACACCGCACAAATTATTTCTGTGTCTTTATGGATTTGGGAGCTGGTTTGAGGAAGGCAATTGCCAGGATAACTGGCGCTGCAATAGTGGATGAGAAAGCAGTAGCGGAACTTGTGAAGGAGCTGCAGAGAGTGCTTATCACAAACGATGTTAATGTGAAGCTTGTGTTTGAACTATCAAAAAGAATTCAGGAAAGAGCTTTGAAGGAGAAGCCAGCTGGCGGGGTGGGCGCAAAGGAGCATGTTGTAAGGGTTGTTTATGAGGAGCTGGTTTCTTTAATGGGGGAGAAATACGAGCCAAAGCTTGGGAAGCAGAAGGTGCTTTTGCTTGGGCTTTTTGGGAGTGGTAAAACAACCACAACCGCAAAGCTTGCGAAGTTCTATAGAGACAGAGGGTTGAGCGTTGGTTTAATCTGCTGCGATACGTACAGACCAGCAGCATACGAGCAGGTTGAGCAGCTTGCAAGGAAAACAGGAATTCCATTCTACGGAGTTAAAAATGAAACCAACCCAGCAAAAATAGTGGAGGGTGGTTTGGAGTATTTTAAGGATAAGGATGTGGTTATTGTTGACTCCTCTGGCAGGGATGCGTTTGATGAGAACCTTCTTGAGGAGTTGAAGAAGATTAATGAAGCACTTCGCCCAGATGAGAAGCTTCTTGTCGTCAGCGCAGACATTGGGCAGGTTGCAAGGAAACAGGCTGAGGAGTTCAACAAAGCAGTTGGGTTAACCGGTGTGGTGGTTACGAAGATGGATGGAAGTGGGAAAGGAGGAGGTGCTCTGAGCTCTGTTGCAGCTTCAGGGGCAAGAATCGCATTTATAGGAACTGGAGAAAAAATTGAGGATTTTGAAGTTTTTGATGCGAAGAAATTTGTCGGAAGGTTGCTGGGTTTCCCTGACTTGGAAGGTTTGCTTGAGAAGGTGAGGAAAGCTGGGGAGGAGAGCATTGACGCTGAAAAAATTCTTGAGGAGGAGCTCACAATTGAAAGCTTCTATGAGCAGCTGAAAGCAACAAAAAAGCTCGGTCCATTGAAAGGAGTTTTTCAGATGATGGGAATGGTGGACTTGCCAAAGGAGCTGATGGAAGAAAGCGAGGAGAAGCTGAGAAAGTATGAGGTGATAATAAGCTCGATGACAAAGGAAGAAAGAAAAAACGTTGAGCTTGTGAGGAAGAACCCAAAAAGAATTGAGAGAATTGCAAAGGGCTCTGGAACAAAGGTAGAGGATGTGAGGGAGCTGTTGAGCCAGTTTGAGAAAATGAGAAAGTTTTTGGATATGTTTAAAAAGAACAGGGGGTTGAGGAGGCAGGTTGAAAGGTTTATGAAGTCTGGTGGAGGTAAATTTGGAGCGTAGTTTGATATTTAAATAAATCTATAATTATGGAAAGGTGAATGAATGAGGCTGGTTTACCTTATTGCATGCATCATAATAATCTATTTGTTAATTCAGTATCTGCCGACAATTCAAGGAATCTTTGGAATTCCAAGCGAGCTGATGGTGTATGCAAACAAAGCAGTTATAGCTGTAGTTATAATAACCTTTGCCCTTGCCGCACTAACCCTGACAGAGGAGTGGGTGAAAAGAGCCCTTAAATTATCGGAGGATGAAACGCGCTATATCAGCGGTGTCCTCAAATACTTTCTTGGTGGTTTGGTTCTGCTTCTGATTGGTTTTGTTTTCATAGGGGATGTCACCTTTCTTACAGTATTCTCTGGTTTGGTTGGAGCTGGTTTGGCAATAGCGCTGCAGCCAATCATACTGAACGTAATTGGGTGGATGTCAATAGTTATGTCAAGGTTGTATAAAATAGGTGACAGAGTTTACATTGGGGATAATATTTTTGGGGCGTTGGGAGATGTTTCGGACATCAATCTTTTTTTCACTAGAATAAATGAGCTTGACAGGAACAGCTGGCAGGAGACAGGTGGTTTTGTAAGCATGCCAAACAGAATTGTGCTTGAGAAGAATGTAATCAACTACACCGCAGAAGGCCCGTTCATCTGGGATGAGGTTTCTTTCAGAATATCGCATGGAAGCGATTATGAGCTTGCCAAAAAAATAGCAGAGAGCGTTGTGAAGGAAATTGTTGGGGAGAAGATGAAGGATGCTGCAAAGTTTCTCAGCTCAAGGAAGTATAAGCTGAAAATAAGGGATATTAAAGAGGAGCCGATTGTTTATCTTTCTCTGCAAGAAGGGAATGTGAGGGTTGCGGTGCGTTACTTAGTTTCAGCAAGAAAGAGAAGGCAGACAGAGGCGAAGATAACTGAAAGGCTGATGGAGGAGTTGAAGAAGAATAAGAAAATAAAAATAATTGGGTGAAGTTATGGAGTTTGGAGGTTTGAGGTTTCTCATCTGCTTTGCTGGGTGTGCGGCTGCAACATATTATGATTTGTTCAACAGAAGGAATGTCCCAACCTGGCTGAGCTACTCGCTTGTTGGAATTGGAGTTGTTTTCACAGTTGCAACGCTGAACGTATCCACAATTCTCTACAATTTATCCGTTGCTGCTGCTGTTTTTCTCATCGGTTATCTTCTTTACATCACCGGGCAGATTGGGGGAGCAGACGTGTTGCTGTTTGTTTCCATCGCCCTTCTCCTCCCAGAAGCTCCCTCTCCGTTATTTGGGGAGACTTTAACTGGCTTTCCATTTGTGCTTTCAGTTTTTATACTCTCAGGAATTCTTGGTGTGTTTGGAGTATTCCTGAAATACATCCCCCCAACCCTTTACAGTTTTATCAGGGGTGAGAAGCTGAACTTAAACCGAACCACAGCTGTGCTTTCATTTATCACTCTTCTCCTCTACGTGATGCTCCTGTACAGCTTAACCTCAATTGTTGAGCTCACCCAGCTGCAACTTGGAGTTTTCACTGCAGTTATCATCTGCGCCACCTGCATTTTTGCTCTGAAGGAGCATATAACTGAGAGGTATATGATAAGGATGGTTGGTGTTGATGAGATAGAGGAAGAGGATATCCTGGCGGTTGAAAAAATGAATCCGGAGTTTGTGAGGAAGCATAAACTGCAGAAGCTTCTCACCCCAGCTGAAATAGAGAAGCTCAGGAAACTTGGGAGAAGGAAGTTTCCTGTTTACAAGGAGATGCCTGTTTTCATGCCGTATGTTTTACTCGCATTGCTGTTCTCAATACTCTTTGGTGACCCGCTTGGGTATTTATTTCCAATTCTGTTCCAGTGAGCGCTGGGCTCTCTCAAACCCAATTCCAGTCACAGCAACTCTTGCCATTCCGCCCTCAAGCTCCTCAATCCTGAACCTTTGGTTTGTGAATTGCTCAATCACCCAGATGTTCGTTTTCATGTGAGAGGTGAGCTTGCTGACGGTGATTGACGACTCTCCTTTGGCAAGCGCCATGTAGATTAACACCTGGTCGCCCATGTGGCTGTCAAGCGCTGCTCCACTGCCCATCTCCTCAAGGAGCTTTCTGGCTGCCTCCTCACCAACCTCCTCTGATTTTTTCCCAAGCTCGCCTAAGGAGGATGCACCAAGTATTGTATTTTCATAAACAGCCCACAGAGTTAAAGCCGAACCCTTCGAGCGGGAGGGAAGAACCAATTCCTTTATCTCTGCATCATAGTTGTTTTTTATAAGCAGCTTCCTCGCCGCGCTTGCCTGCCTCTGGGGAATTGTTTCTGGAAGGTTGGAGCAGCATGAGACTCCAAGAATTTTGATGAATTTTCCTGGCGAGGTGAGCTGCAATGGTTTCAGAAAGTTAATTGGTTTTACCAGGAGTTTAACCGTCCCCTCCCCTTTTGGATACCAGCCAGCTCTTTCAAGTTCAAAGTATTCCAGAGAGCAACCCATTTTACCAACAATTGGGAGGAAAACTTCCTTTACAAAATGAAAGTTGGGCGACCAGGCAACGTGGGTGCCGCCAATTATTCTCAGCTGCACCTCGGAGGGCGAGAAAAGCACAATTGGAAGGAGAGTTTGCAGAACAAGCATTGAGGAGCCAGCAGTTCCAATGTTGAAGCTGAATTTACCTCCGTTAATTGTTTTTGGTGTGTATGCTAACTCCATCGAACCCTTTACAAGCCCCTGAACTTCAGCTGATGTGATTTTTGCAGCTGCTTCCACTCCCATCAGGTGCTGCGCCTGCATCCCTGGCTTTGCCCTTTTTGCCCGTATGTTGAATAACCTCACTGGAATTCCAAGGACTGAGGAGAGGGAAACTGATGAGCGGAGAACCTGTCCTCCGCCTTCCATCTCATCCGCCTTTATCTCCATCATGAGGTTATTTAAAGATAGGAATAAATATAAGCGCAACGAGAAAAAACTGAACCTGTAAAAATAGGCCAGCGCGTCATGCGCTGGCAAGGCGACCAGTTTTGCTGCCTTTCGGCAGTATCAGAGAAGACGCAGAAGCAACATTTTATTATATCTATATCCCAATATAAAGCTTTCGCTTAAAGGTGTTTTATGGAGGAAGAGACAGATTCAAGGGAAGCATTGGAGAAAAAGAAAGCGGAGCTGTTGGAGAAGCTGAAGGAGGCGGATAGGAGGTATAAGTATAAAATGTATGAGGGAAAGGCGCTGAGGGAGATGCTTGAGAAGAAGAGGAATGAAACCAACCTTCCACCAGCAAGGGAGATAAAAAAGAGGATAAACCGGTTGGAGTTTCTGATTTCCACAGAGGCGCGCACCCTGCAGCAGGAAAGGGAGCTTGTCAAGGAGGTTAAGGAATGGGAGAGGAAGCTGAAGGAAGCAGTTGAAATTGAGAGGATGGGGAGGCGTCTGAGGTTTATTGAGGAGGATATGAGGAAGGCTGGGGAGCAGGTTGCAGAGCTTGAGAGGAAGGTGAATGAGATAAGGAATGCTTTGAAAGAGAAAATGAAGGAGAGAAGAAAAACAGCAAAAGAAAGCAAGCTTCTTGAACTGAAAAGAAAGGTTGAGGAGGAGAGGAAGAAGGAGGTGGAGCCATTCCTGCAGAAGGAAAGCGATGGGAAGGTTGATTTGGGTGAAATCTGCGTGATAAAGAAGAAGGATAAATAGCTACTTCATGCATGCTTTTACAAATCCATTAAATAACGGGTTTGGCCTCTCCAACCTTGATGTGAATTCGGGGTGGAACTGAGTTCCAATGAAAAATCGGTGGCTGGGAAGCTCAGCAATCTGCATCACGTTTTCGCCAGCCGCCTTGCCCGAGAAAACCAATCCTTTGCTCTCAAGGGTTTCTATGTATTTTTCATTTATCTCCCACCTATGCCTGAAACGCTCCCTTGCTTTTGTGCTCCTGTAGAGTTTGTGGGCAAGCGTCCCTTCCTTTATTACAACATCGTGCCCTCCCAACCGCATTGTTGCCCCTTTATACGCTATTCTCCTCTGCTCCGGCAACAAATCCACAACCGGGTATTTGGTATCTGGATTGGCTTCTGTTGTATTCGCTCCTTTCAAACCGCAGACGTTTCTTGCAAACTCAACAACAGCAAGCTGCATTCCCAAGCACAAGCCAAGGAATGGGATGTTATGCTCCCTTGCATATTTTATGCACTGAATCTTCCCCTCCATCCCCCTCTCTCCAAATCCACCTGGAACGATGATTCCATCACATTCTTTCAAAACATCAACACTCTGTCTTCCCTCCTCTATCTCGGTTGTTTCAATCCACTTTATATTCACTCTGCAATCATTATGCGCTCCTGAGTGAACCAGCGCTTCTTTTATACTGACATAAGCATCTTTCAATGCAGTGTATTTGCCGGTTATTCCAACCGTCACAACTTTTTTTGGGCTTTTTATTTTCTGAACAAGCGCTTCCCAATTTTTCAAATCATTTCTTTTCAGCTTCAGAGAAAGTTTTCTCATTATCAGCTTGCCCAACCCCTGTTTTTCAAAGAGAAGAGGAACTTCATAGATTGTTTGTGTATCTGGGTCGGTTATCACGCTGTCTTCTGGAACATTGCAGAATAAAGCTATCTTTTTTCTTGCCTCTGGGGTGAGCTTTCCCACCCCTCTGCAGATTATCACGTCTGGCTGCACTCCCATGCTCTGCAACAACCTTGTCGCGTGCTGTGTTGGCTTCGTCTTCTGCTCCCCAACAGATTCAAGGAAGGGGATGTAGGTAACCTGAATGAACATCGCATCGTTTTTATGCTCAAGCGCAAGCTGTCTCATCGCTTCAATGAAGTATGAATTTTCCAAATCGCCAACCGTCCCGCCAACTTCAATCAGGACAACATCTGCATTGAAATCATCCCCAACTCTCTCCACCCACCTCTTTATCTCATCGGTAAGATGAGGGACAATCTGAACATCATACCCCAGATAACCCCCCTTTCTCTCCTTCTCAATTATCAAACGAAATATCTTCCCCCCAGTAATATTGTTATCCCACTTCAAATCAATGTTCAAAAACCTCTCATATGTTCCCAAATCCATATCGCATTCAGCTCCATCGTCTAAAACAAATACCTCCCCATGCCTATACGGGTTCATCGTCCCACAGTCAACATTCAAGTAGCCGTCAAACTTGATTGGGACAACTCTGAATCCTTTTGACTGGAGCTCCTTACCAATAGAAGCAGTGACAATTCCCTTTCCCAAACCGCTCATAAGAGAACCAAGTATAACAATATACTTTCTTTCCTTTTTCCTTGAAGAAGTCTGCATATTGCTTTTTATTCACAAACCTTTTAATTAATTATGATGGAGCCAAAGGAAAAGCTGTTTAAGGTTTGGAGCGGTGAGAAGGAAACGAGGAATTTGGAGAAGCTTGAGAATGGGTTTTACAGGGAGATGGCAGAGCATCTGAAGGAGGAAATAAGAGGAATTCTTGAGGAGGAGGAAGGGCTTTTGCTGAAGGGAGCAACTATTGAGGAGAACCATGTGAGGGAGATGCTGGAGGAGAAGGTTGAGCCAGACTTGAAAAAAATAAATGAAGTGTATAAGCTGAGGTATGAGAAGAACCTTGAGGCGCTGAGAACTGGGGAGCTGAGGGTGGATAGACTGACGCTGGATGAGAGGGTGCTTTACGAATCTTTTATAAAAGCAAAGGAAAGATACAGGGAGCAGACGTTGGGGTTGGTGGAGAGTGTTATTGAGAGAGGTTACAGAAGAGCGCTGAGGCTTGCTGCCTGCTACTCATCTGGAAGGAGCAGAAGCGAGATACTTGAGCCTGACAGGATTAAAAGCAGCATAATTGAAATGCTGGATTTTGCGGAGAGGAGTGTTTTTCTTGTCTCTCCGTGGATATGGGGGGTTGATGCAATACTTGAAAGGTTGGAGGAGATGAGGAGAAAGGAGCTGGATATACGGGTGGTGTGCAGGCCTGCGCTTGAGGAGGATGCTTCGCACGGAGCAATGGTGGAAAGGCTGCAGAATGCAGGAATACCGGTGAAGCTGAACTCTGTTGTGCATGCAAAGTTTTTGGTTGTGGATGAGGTGGAGGTGCTTTTTACTTCTGCAAACCTGACAAAAACAAGCCTGGAGAGAAACATTGAGCTTGGGATGAGAACGTATGAGCTGAAGGTGGTTGATAAATACCTGAGCGAATTTGAGAAGATGTGGGAGCAGAGCTAAGGTGCTTGAATGGCGGTGCTTGTAATCTGCGAGAAGCCACGCGTTGCAGAGAGAGTTGCAAACGCGCTTGGCGAGGCAAAAAGAAGGGTTTTCAACAGTGTTGTGTACTATGAGGTGGAGAGAGGAGGGGAGAGAATATACGTTGCTCCAACAGTTGGGCATATTTATACCTTGAAGGAGAAGAATGGTGGAGGCTATCCTGTTTTTGATGTTGAGTGGGTTCCTTCTTACAGAGTTGAAAAAACTGCGTATTACACAAAAAAATATCTTGATACGATAAAGTTTCTTTCAACCAAAGCAGATGAGTTTGTGAACTCATGCGATTTTGACACGGAGGGAAGCATTATTGGTTACAACATAATTCGGTTTGCGTGCAACAGCAGAAGTGGGAAGAGGATGAAATTTTCAACCCTTACGGAGGAGGAGCTGGCGGATGCGTATGACACGCGCGGGGAGTTGGATTATAATAACGCTTACGCAGGGGAGGCAAGAAGCATTGTTGACTGGCTGTGGGGGATAAATTTATCACGGGGTTTGATGAGCGCGCTGAGGAGGAATGGTGTGAGCAGAGTTATGAGCATAGGGAGAGTGCAGGGGCCAACGCTGAAAATTTTGAGCGCCAGAGAGAGGGAGATAGCATCCTTTGTTCCAGTCCCGTTCTGGCAGGTTTTCGCTTTTTGCAGAGGAGTTAAATTCTGCCATGAAAAAGGAAAATTCTCCAAAAAGGAAGAGGCGGTTGAAGCAAAAGGGAGAAGTGAGAGGAGGGGAGTTGTTGAAAAAGTTGAAAAAAACAGATTTGAGCAACCACCCCACCCGCCTTTTGATTTAACTTCTCTTCAAATTGAAGCGTATAGATGGTTTGGTTTCTCCCCATCTCAGACGCAGGAGATTGCCCAATCCTTATACGAAGCTGGTTTGATTTCTTACCCAAGGACATCCTCACAGAAGCTGCCAGCTAAGCTCAACCTTCCAAAAATTATAAACAGAATTTCCGGCAACCCTGTTTATGAGAAGCTTGCGAAGGAGCTGATTGAGAAGGGGAGGTTCACTCCACGACAGGGAGTGAAGGATGACCCAGCGCATCCTGCAATATTTGTGACTGGTGTAGTTCCAAAGAAGCTTTCAGAAGCCCAGATGAAGGTTTATGATTTGATTGCAAGGAGGTTTTTGGCTTGCTTTGCGGAGAATGCGGTAAGGGAGAGAATGAAGGTGAGCTTGCTTTTTGGCAGTCAGAGGTATTTTGGCGAGGGGGGCAGAGTTGTGGAGAGTGGGTGGGTGGAGTTTTACAAACCATATGTGAAGTTTGATGAGGTTGATTTGAGCGAGTTTAAAGAAGGGGAGAGGGTGGAAGCTGAGAAGTTTGAGCTGAAAAAAGGAAAAACAAAACCACCAGCAAGGTATACTCCTGCATCAATCGTTCAGACGCTTGAGGATAAGGGGTTGGGCACAAAAGGAACACGCTCGATGATTGTGGATACGCTGTATAAGAGAGGGTATATAACAGATAGGAACATACGGGTTACGCCTTTTGGTTTGGCAGTGTGCGATGCGCTTGAGAAGAACTGCCGAGAGATTCTTGATGAGGAGCTGACAAGAAAGCTGGAGATGGAGATGGAGTGGATACAGGAGGGGAGAATTGAGGAGAGCAGGGTGATTGAGGATGGGAGGAATGTGCTTTCAGAAATTCTGAGAGATTTCAAAACAAAGGAAAAGGAAATTGGAGCAGAGCTGGTTGTTGGTTTGAAGAGCACTCAGTTTGATAAGGAAGTTCTTGGGAAATGCCCGAAGTGCGGGGGGGAGCTGAGGATACTTGTTTCAAAAACAAGCAAGAAAAGGTTCTGCGGTTGCTCAAACTACCCAAAATGCACTCAGAGTTATCCGCTTCCTCAGTTTGGCAGCATTAAACCATTGAAGAAAAACTGCAAGGTGTGCGGCTTGCCAATGATACTTGTCAGGAATGGTAAGAAGGTTTTTCAAATGTGCATAAACCCAGAGTGCAAAAGCAAGGAGGGGTGGGGTGGATGAGACCGACAACAGTGGATTCGGTTATAATAGAGGATGAGAAGGTTCTTTTGATAAAAAGAAAGTTCAACCCTTTCAAAGGAAAGTGGGCGCTGCCTGGTGGTTTTGTTGATGAAGGTGAAACTGTTGAGGAAGCGGTGGAAAGAGAAACGATGGAGGAAACTGGGGTGAAAGTGAAAATTGTGAAGTTGATTGGGGTTTACTCAAAACCTGAAAGGGATCCGAGAGGAACCATCTCTGTTGCTTTTCTCACAAAACCAGCTTCAAAGGAAGCAAGAGGAGGGGATGATGCTGAGGAGGCACGGTGGTTTGAGCTTGACAAGCTTCCGGAGATGGCGTTTGACCACAAAAAAATCATTGAGGATGCGAGGAGGATGCTGTGAAAGTTGTTTTGGATTTGAGGAAGAGCGCGCAGGAGAATGCTGCGGAGTATTATCAAACTGCCAAGAAGCTCAGGGAGAAGGTTGCAGGAGTTGAAAAGGCAATTGAGGAGAGCAGAAAGGTGCGGAAGAAAACAGTGAAAAAACCTGGTGTGAGAAGGAAGAAGCAGTGGTATGAGAAGTTTCACTGGTTTGTGAGCAGCGATGGTTTTTTGGTTATTGGTGGCAGAAACGCGGAGCAGAATGAGCTGATATTCTCAAGATACCTGGGGGATGAGGATGTGTTTCTGCATGCAGATATACATGGAGCTCCTGCTGTTGTTGTGAAGAATGGCAGCACCGCGCCGGAAAGAACTTTGCAGGAAGCAGCCCAGTTCGCAGCGAGCTACTCAAACGCATGGAAGGAAAAAATGGGAAGCGTTGATGTCTACGCAGTTTCAAAGGAGCAGGTGAGCAAATACTCGCATGGTGAGTATGTTCCAAAAGGTGGTTTTGTTATAAAGGGGGATAGGAAATGGTTTAAAAATGTTGAATTAAAATTGTATATTGGAGTAAGCGAGAGCGGGCTTGAATGCGTGCCTGCGTTATGCGGGAAATCGCGCTTCATCGCATGTGTTGAAATGGTGCCTGGTGAGGAGGAAAGAAGCGACATCTCCAGGAAGTTATTTCAACTTCTATCGGCAAAGCTCCCTGAGGGCAAAAGTTTTGAAGAGGGGGATATAATGGGGTTTCTTCCTCCTGGCGGTGGGAAGGTGATTGAATGAGTGGAAATGGGATTGAGCTTAAAGTTGTGGAAGCGTATCAGAATGATGTTGGCAGGGGAATTGTTAGAATAGACTCCAAAGCAAGAAAGCTTTTGGATGTCACAACAGGCGATATAGTGGAGATAAAGGGGAAGAAGGTGACTGCTGCGGTTGTTTGGCAGGCGCATCCGCAGGATGAGGGGTTGAATATAATAAGGATGGATGGCTCCATAAGGCAGAACGCAGGAGTTGGTTTGCAGGACAAGGTTTTCGTCAGAAAAGCAGAGCCAAAGGAGGCAAAGAAGGTTGTTCTATCGCCAAGCGAGGCAATAAGGTATTCGCCTGGGTTTGATGAGTTTGTGAAGAAGAGGTTGATTGGGAGAGCGGTTACAAAAGGGGATACAATATTTGTAGGGGTGTTCGGCACATCCCTCCCTCTTGTTGTTGCGCTTGTTCAGCCGCAGGGAATAGTTGTGATAAATGAGGCAACAGAGGTTATTTTGAAAGAGGAGCCGATGAAGGATGTTGGGAGGATAGCGCAGGTTACATATGAGGATATTGGTGGTTTGAAGGAGGAGATTCAGAAAATAAGGGAGATGGTTGAGCTTCCTTTGAGGCACCCTGAGCTGTTCGAAAGGCTTGGCATAGAACCGCCGAAAGGAGTGCTTATTTACGGACCTCCGGGGACTGGGAAGACGCTGCTTGCAAAAGCAGTTGCAAATGAAAGCGAGGCGCATTTCATTGATATCGCTGGGCCTGAGCTCGTGAGCAAATTTGTTGGGGAGAGCGAGGAGAGGTTGAGGGATGTTTTCAGGCAGGCTGAGGAGAATGCACCCGCAATAATATTTATGGATGAGATTGATGCAATTGCACCAAAAAGGGAGGAGGTGACTGGAGAAGTTGAGAGGAGAATGGTTTCGCAGTTGCTTGCGCTGATGGATGGGCTGAAAACAAGGGGGCAGGTGATTGTGATTGGAGCAACAAACCGGCCAAACTCCATAGACCCAGCTTTGAGAAGGCCTGGGAGGTTTGACAGAGAAATAGAAATAGGGGTGCCGGACAGAAATTCAAGGAAGGAGATTCTGCAGATTCACACTAGAAATATGCCGTTGGATAAGGATGTGGATTTGGATGAGCTTGCAAATGTGACGCATGGTTTCACTGGTGCAGATATTTCCTCTTTATGCAAGGAAGCTGCTATGAAATCGCTGAGGAGAGTGTTGCCAAAAATAAACCTGGAAGAAGAGTTCATTCCGCCAGAGGTGCTTGAAGAGCTGAAAGTGACAAGGGATGACTTTTTCAATGCGATGAGGGATATACAGCCATCTGCATTAAGGGAGGTTTTTGTTGAAGTTCCAAACGTTAAATGGGAGGATGTTGGCGATTTGGAGAATGTGAAGAGGGAGTTGAAAGAGGCTGTTGAGCTTCCTTTGAAAAACCCGGAGAAGTTTACGAAGATGGGCATACGCCCGGTGAGAGGAATTATGCTTGTTGGAATGCCGGGGACTGGGAAGACGCTGCTTGCAAAAGCAGTTGCAACAGAGAGCGAAGCAAACTTCATCTCAGTAAAAGGGCCAGAGTTCCTTTCAAAATGGGTTGGGGAGAGCGAGCGGGCGGTGAGGGAGCTTTTCAGAAAAGCAAGGATGGCTGCACCGTGTATAATTTTCATAGATGAAATAGATGCAGTTGCAAGCGCAAGAGGAGCGCTAGATGAGGGGACAAGGGTGACTGAGAGAGTTGTGAACTCCCTTCTCACTGAGCTGGATGGGCTGCAGAATTTGAAGAATGTTGTTGTGCTCGCCGCGACAAACAGACCGGATATGGTTGACCCTGCCCTGCTGAGGCCTGGGAGGTTTGATAAGGTGATTGAGCTGCCTGCTCCAGATGAGGAGGCAAGGTATCAGATATTCAAAATTCACACAAGAGGAATGCCTCTTGCAAAGGATGTGGATTTGAAGCTGCTTGCGAAGAAAACAGAGGGGTATACCGGTGCGGATATAGAGGGAGTGTGCAGGGAAGCTGGGATGAATGCTTTGAGAGCAAACGCCGATGAAGTAACCTCGGCTCACTTTGCGGATGCGTTGAAGGCAATCCGCCCGAGCGTGACAAAAACGCATCTTGATAGAATAAGGAAGTTTGTTGGCGGAGAGGACAGCATGTTCCGGTAGATTTCTATGGCTGATGTGAGAGTTTTCTTCAAATCAATTGTTTTTTTCACTGCTTTGAGTTTGATAGCTTTCGCTTTAACTCCAAATGCAAATTTGGATTTTCTGCTGAAATCGCTTGCGCTTGCATTTGGGCTTTCCCTTCTGACGCCGTTTGCTTACCCACATATACGGGGGGTGAGGGAAGGGGATGTGGTGAGCGTTGTTCTTTCAGAGCAGAAACTTCCTTTCAAAATTCCGTTCATGCGCTCAACTGCAGTTGCTTTAACCAGCGGAAGAATTGGGGATGTTATAAAAATTGAATTCGGCGATGGAAGCGAGGAGGAGGGAGTTGTTGTTTCCTATGCGGGTTTCTTCACGCCTGCAAAAGTTAAGCTTGTTCAGAAGGAGATAAGGGTTGTGTGATGGAAGCAGGTGAGCTTCAGGATATTGTGGTGTCTGTTCTTGCAGTTGCAGTTGCTTTTTCAATAGGTGCCGGAATGGTTTTTTTCCCAATAATTCTTCTCACCGTTGGAGTTGGTTTTGTTGCGCACGAGCTTGCGCATAGGTTTGTTGCCAATCATTACGGGGCAAGGGCGTTCTACAGGGCATGGCCGGAGGGGCTCTTCTTCATGCTTGCGCTTGCATTAATCAGCGGGGGGAGATTTCTTTTTGCTGCGCCGGGAGCGGTGTATATATATTCATACTACCTGAGCAGAAGGGAGAATGGAATTATATCGCTAGCCGGCCCTCTCACAAACCTTGCAATTGCGTTGATATTCCTCTTCCTCTCCGTGGCTGTGGGCTTGCGCGGCACTCCAAGAGCAGAGATACTGGCGGCTTCACTGCTTTACTTCGGAACGTATGTGAATGCGTATTTAGCTTTTTTCAACCTTCTCCCCATTCCGCCGTTGGATGGAAGCAAAGTAATCGCATGGAATTTTCCGCTGTGGGCGTTTCTGATGGTAATTCTTGTGGTGGTGTTGTTTTTATGAGGTGGGGGCCTGCGGGAATACCGCTTGATTTCAAGGGGAGCACCCCTGAGGCAATCCGCTACGTTGCAGAGGAGGGGTTGAACGCGTTTGAATGTGAGTTTGTGAAAGGAGTGAAGATGAAGAGGGAGATGGCGGAGGAGGCAAAAAAAGTTGCAAATGAAACGGGAGTTTCGCTGAGCGCTCATGCGCCTTACTGGATAAACTGCGCTGCGATGGAGAGGAGAAAAATTGAGGCAACGCTGAGGAATATTATTGAAACTGCAAGGGTGATGCATATTATGGGGGGCGGGGTTGTTGTCTTCCACCCTGGTTTTTACATGGGCAGAAGTCCTGAGGAAACAAAGAAGCTTGTTAGAAAAACTCTTGAGGAAGCTTTGGGGAGGATGAAGCAGGAAGGGATAAAGGATGTTTGGCTTGGTTTGGAGACAACTGGAAAAGGAACGCAGTTTGGCACTCTTTCTGAAAATATAGAGCTCTCCTCTCTGCTTGAGAGAACAAAGCCTGTGATTGACTTTGCACACATCCACGCAAGAGAGGGAGGAAGTTTAAAAAAGAAGGAGGATTACTTGAAAATTTTTGATGAGGTTGAGAGGAAGCTTGGAAGGGAAGCATTGAAGAAATTTCATTCCCATTTCAGCGAGGTTGCTTTCAGTGAAAAGGGGGAGAAGCATCATTTAATTCTTGGGGAGAGATACTCTCCTCCCTTCAAACCACTTGCAGAGGTGATTGTTGAGAATGGGTATGATGGAACAATAATCTCGGAAAGCCCTCTGCTTGATGTGGATGCGTTGAAGATGAAGAGAATTTATGAGGAGGTTGCTTCAAAATAGGTATTTATACTTTTCATTCAATAAATTATTGGGGGTGTTTGAATGAATGCGAGAAAGCTGGCTTTCCTTGCGCTGTTCACAGTTGTTTCTTTAGCTGCGTATCAGCTGAAATTCTCAACAATACTTGGGGTTCCATCCCAGAGCTTCACATTCTTCCAGTTCCTCGGTCCGATTGGCGCTGGAATATTCAACCCACTTTGGGGTGTCATATCTGTCCTGTTTGTTGAAATTCTGAACTTCATAATTTCTGGCAAGGCGCTTGAGCTGATTACATTGATAAGGTTCACTCCAATGATGTTTGCTGCGTTTTACTTTGGTTCGAAAAGCAGAAGCAGAGTGATTGTCCCGCTCCTCTGCATGGCTCTGTTTGTAATACACCCAATTGGCAGGCAGGCTTGGTATTATTCACTTTATTGGCTTATACCGGTTGCAGCAGCCATCTGGAAGGATAAGCTTTTCCTGAGAAGCTTAGGGGCAACATTTACAGCTCACGCAGTTGGAGCAACAGCATTCCTTTACGCATTCAACATACCGGCTGAAACATGGGCTATGCTGGTTCCAATAACTGCGTATGAGAGATTTGCATTTGCAGTTGGAATAAGTGTTTCATACATTGCGGTGAACACAATTCTGAACAGCATTTCAAGCAAGGTTGATGTGAGCTGTCTGAAAATAGACCCAAGGTATGCTCTGTTCATTCATAAGGAACATACCTAACCCTTCTTCCCTCTATTATGTATTTTCCTTTTGAAAACGAATCCACTATTTTGGGCAAGCCAACATGCTCTCTTTCCAAAATTTTTGCTGCAACTTCCTCCGCTGTTTTGCAATCGCTTATATCAACTGCCTCTTGGTAAATAATTGGGCCGGCATCCAGAGATTCATCAACAAAGTGAATTGTATAGCCAGATACTTTAACTCCGTAGTTGAACGCATCTCTCTGCGCATGCGTTCCGGGGAATGCTGGCAGAAGCGCTGGGTGGATGTTGATTATCCTTCCTCTATAATCTTGAAGGAATTTCTTATCCTTTATCAACCTCATGTAGCCAGCAAGCACAACCAAATCAACTTTGAACTCCTCAAGCTTCCTTCTTATTGCTCTGTCATGCTCCTCCCTTGAAGGATAATCCTTTGGGTTTATGCAGAATGCAGGTATTCCATGCTTTTTTGCTCTTTCAAGTGCTTTTGCTTCTGGGTTATCTGAGATGAGAACAACCACCTCTGCGTTCACCTCCCCTCTCTCCACTCCATCCACAATTGACTGAAAGTCGCTTCCCCTTCCACTCGCAAGCACTCCAACTCGTATCCTTCCCATGAGATAGTTTACAAGCTGGAAGCTTAAAAATCTCTCCTTCTAGTGAATGAAAGCACATAATTTATAAGTATGGATACGTAATTTATTGGGATAGTTATGAAGAATGCGATTCTTTCAATCTTTACTGTAATTTTTCTAGCGTCAACCTGCCTTGCAGGCTCACTCTCAGTATGTGGGCCATCTGGTGAAGTGAAAAGGAGTTATGTGGTAATTGCAGACAGCTGGAACGACACCCTTGCCGTGGAGACAAAAAACAATACGGTATGGTTGGATTTGGTTCAAATGTATATTGCTAAGAACAGAAGGTTTGTTTGTGGAATTGTGGAGAGATACAATAATAAATGGGGTTTCCGGCTCAGACCGGATACGGTATTTGTTACGGATGTCACTGCAGAGGCATTGCAAACTTACATGAAGTATGTCAAAGGCCATCTTAGCTACTGGTTGAATAACACTGCATGTTTCTCCTCTCACGTTGTAAAGGTTTACTGTTAAATTTTCGGAGCTCATTGAGCCAGTCTTTCTATCCTCCTCCTCGCCCTTGCTTCGTATAACATGTAGATTGAACCTGTGATGAGAATTAAATCATCCTCCCCGGCAATTGACCTCGCGTAGCTTATGGATTTTTTAACATCTCTCACTATTTTCACTTTCTTCCCATACTTTCTTGCCTCCCTCTCTATTCTCTCTGGCTCAGCAGCTCTCTCAAGATTTGGTTTGTTTATTACTATCAAATCTGCCGGCGGAGCTATCTGCTCCATTATTCCACTTATTTCCTTATCTTTCATCACTCCAATCACAAGGATGAGTTTGTCGTATTTGAAAAGCTTGAGCGAGTTTTTCAAAGCTTCCATCGCAGGTGGGTTGTGCGCGCAGTCCATAACAACAAGGGGTTTTTTCTGAACAATCTCCAGCCTCCCCGCCCATCTGGCTTTTCTCAAACCATCTCTTATTGCTTTTTCACTTATGCCAAGCTGCTCTGCAGCAAGAACGCTCAGCGCAGCATTCTGAATTTGGTGCTCACCAAGAAGACTAATTTTTAGGGAGTGGTAGTTTCTCCTTTTTGTTTTCAAATCAAATACGCAGCCGTTCAAATCACATTTAACCTCTCTGAGCTTCATTTCATTAAGTGATATCAGCTCCGCTTTTCTTTCCTTGCATACTCTCTCAAAAACTTCAAGCGCTTCCTTTTTGCTTTCGGCTGTTATAAGAGGAACCCCTTCTTTTACTACTCCTGCTTTCTCTCTTGCAATAGACTGGATTGTCCCTCCAAGCACATCGGTATGCTCAAGCCCGATGTTGGTTATTACAGAAACCTCTGGCTTTATCACGTTTGTTGCATCCAGCCTGCCACCCAACCCAACCTCAACAACTGCATAATCAACTCCCACATCTGAAAAATACTTGAACGCAATTGCAGTTGTGACTTCAAAGAAGGTTGGCTGGGAGAGCTTTTTAACTTTTTTCACAATTGGTTTCACCTCTTCAACCAACAAAGCAAGCTCCTTTTTTGGGATACAACTGCCATTCACAACAATTCTCTCCCTGAAATCATCCAGATGTGGGGAGGTGTACAAACCAACTCGAAATCCCTCCTCTTGAAGAATGCTGCTCACCATTGCAGCAACAGAGCCTTTGCCATTTGTCCCAGCAATGTGAACTGATTTGAAATTTTCATGCGGGTTTCCCATAAGCTCAAGCAGCTTGTTTATTCTGAACAAACCAAGCTTGCTTCCAAACCTGCCGAAGCTGTTTAAATAATGAATTGCTTGGTTGTAATTCATTCAATCAGCCAAATGGGCAAGGGCTAGGGAGAATGTGTTTTTTATTAAGAATGCAACAGTCATTGGCCCAACTCCGCCAGGAACAGGAGTTATTGCTGATGCTTTCTCCTTCACCTTCTCAAAATCAACATCGCCTACTGTTTTTTCACCAACTTTGTTTATGCCAATATCAACCACAACTGCTCCCTCCCTCACCATCTCCGCAGTTATCAGCCTTGGCTTTCCAACAGCAACAGCAAGCAGCTCTGCTCTTCTCGTAATTTCTGGTAAATTCTTCGTTTTGCTGTGGCATACCGTCACTGTTGCATCCCGGTTAAGCAACATGGCGGCAAGCGGCTTGCCAACAATATTGCTCCTCCCAACAACAACAGCATTTTTTCCAGAAACTTCAATCTCGCTTCTTCTCAAAAGCTCAATCACACCAGCAGGAGTGCAGGGTGGTATTGACTCATCGCCAGCAAGAAGCTTTCCTAGGTTGAGCGGGTGAACTCCATCTGCATCCTTTGACGGTTCAATCAACCGTATTATCTTTTCAGCATTCATTCTGCTTGGGAGTGGAAGCTGCAGCATAACCGCATCTGCATCGCTTTCGTTCAACTCCTTTATCAAATTCGCAAGCTCCTCCTGAGGAGTTGAGGGAGGAAGGATGTATTTCTCAAAAATCACCCCTGTATGCGAGCAGGCTGCCTCCTTGCTTTTCAAATACATTTTTGAAGCAGAGTTATCCCCAACAAGAATCACTGCAAGCTTTGGCTTCACTCCGCTCTCCTTTATCCGAAGCTTCAGCTCATCAAGCATCTGCTTCGCAATTGAAGTTCCATCAATAATTCTTCCCATTTACATACCTATGGAAGTGTAAAGCGGGAATCTCTCGCAAAGTTCCCTCACCTGCTTCCTCACCTTCTCAAGCACCATTGCCTCTCCTTTGCTTTCAAGCACCTTTGCAATCATCCCAGCAACCTCCCTCATCTCCCCCTCCTTCATCCCCCTTGTTGTGAGGGGAGGTGTGCCAAGCCGTATTCCACTTGTTATGAACGGTTTCTGAGGGTCGTATGGAATTGTGTTTTTGTTAACTGTTATTCCAACGCTGTCCAGAAGCTCCTGCGCTTCTTTGCCAGTCATTCCCTTGCTCCTCAAATCCACAAGCATGAGATGGTTGTCTGTTCCACCCGAAACCAACCGGAAGCCAAGCTTCATCAGCTCGTCTGCAAGTGCTTTTGCGTTTTTCACAATCTGCTTTGCATACTCTTTGAAGCTCGGCTGCATTGCCTCTTTAAAACAAACCGCTTTTGCAGCTATCACATGGTCAAGAGGCCCTCCCTGCAAGCCTGGGAAGACTGCTTTGTCAATGCTCTGTGCATATTTCTCCTTGCACAGTATAATTGCCCCCCTCGGCCCACGAAGCGTTTTGTGAGTTGTGCTTGTCACAACATCTGCATACGGAATGGGGGAAGGGTGAGCTCCTCCAGCAATCAAACCAGCGATGTGCGCCATATCAACCATAAAATACGCGCCAACTTCATCTGTAATCTCTCGAAATGCTTTGAAATCAATTATCCTTGGGTAAGCGGTGTAACCGCACTGAATAAGCTTTGGTTTCTCCTCAACAGCAATTTTCCTTATCGCATCGTAATCGAGCATTTCCGTTTCTTTATCAAGGTAGTAAGGGACAACCTTATACCACTTCCCAGAGAAATTAACTGGGCTTCCCTGGGATAGATGCCCTCCATGGGTTAAGCTCAACCCCATCATCTTGTCCCCTATCTCCAGAAACGCATAATACGCAGCCATGTTTGCCTGGCTTCCAGAATGAGGCTGAACGTTTGCATGCTCAGCCCCAAAAAGCTTCTTCGCTCTTTCAATTGCCAGAGTTTCGGTAACATCGATGAACTGATTTCCACCATAATACCTTTTTCCAGGATACCCTTCAGAGTATTTGTTTGTCAGAACGCTTCCCTGAGCTTCGAGCACTGCAGTGCTGGTGAAGTTTTCAGATGGTATCAGCTCAAGCCCATACCGCTGTCTATTCAGCTCATTCCTTATCGCTTCGTAAACCTCGGGGTCAGTTTCCTTCAATCCCATTCAAAAACACCTCACAACTATTCTATTCCAACGGGAGAAACTTTCTCAATTTCGCCTATAAACGGCTTCTCCTCCTTCTCCACCCTAATTTTCTTCTTTGAAATCTGCTCAAATGTTTTCAGTATTCTGTCTGTCTCCTCCGCAATCTTTGCAAGCTCCTTTCTCTGCTCCTCTATTCTCTGCTGATATTCCTTCTCCCTCCTCTTTATCTCCTCTATCTCTGCAAGATGCCTCTCCTTCATCATCCTCAACTCCTTTTCATACCTCTTCAGGAAGCCTGCCCGCATAACATCCCGCAGCTCCTCAAGCTCAGACAAGCTGCGCTTCCTCATCTCAGAGTATTCCTTCATATTTTTCTCAAGCATATCCTGCTGCACATATATCCAATCCTCCATTTTCTTCAGCTTCGCAAGCTCCTTCTGAACGTTTCTTATGCTTGCCACCTGATCCTCTATTCTTTTGTTCACTTCAGAGGTATACTTCTCAACAAGGGAGCGTATCTCCTCTATTCTATCAACTTCCTTATCTATTCTCGCCCGTGATTTCTCCAAGCTGAATCGGATGTATGACTCTATTCTCTCAAGCTTCTGCGCCTGCGATTCGATCATTGTAATTCTTTTTGGAACTTCTTTTATTCTGCTGTCAAGCTCCTTTATTCTCGCTTCCTTATCCGCAAGCTGCTCCGCCATCATGTGCAGCTCAACCTCAAATTTCCTTTCAAGGGGCACATACTCCTTATACACCACATCCGAGTGCTCCTTCTCCAATTTTTTTATCTCCTCGCTTCTCTTCTTCATTTCCTCAATTTTCTCAGCATACTCCTCAATTAACTTGGAAAGTCTGCTTGCGGGTATTGTTTCTGTTGGTGCTTCCAGCTCTTTTTCCCCCACACCTTTCTCCTTTGCAAGAATAAGAAATGTCTTCCCGCTCTCCTGCACGATATCCAGTATTCCATCCTGCTTCAGCGTTCTAGCCCAGAAAAGAGTGGAGCTTTCTGGAAGGTTTAGAACTTTTGCAACTTCTTCAAGCTCCAGCTTCTTCTTACTTTTGAATAACTCCAGAAGCTCATCCAAACCTCTCATTTCACTACCCGCATTCTATTGATTTATTAAAGTTAAATACTTTTTGCAAGCTCCGTAACTATCTTTATATTCTTCCCACATTTTGGGCATCTTTTATCATCTGTTATGTTGTATTTCAGTATGTTGAACCCATACCGCTCTATAAGAAGCTCACCGCAGTTATAGCAGTAGGTGTTTTCACCCTCATGCCCAGGCACATTCCCAGTGTAAACATACCTAACCCCTTCCTCCATCGCAATCTTCCTTGCTTTTTCAAGAGTTTTCAAGGGAGTTGGGGGGACATCGAGCATTTTATTTGCAGGGTAGAAAGCTGTGAAGTGCAGCGGTATGTCCTTATCAAGCTCCGCAACCCACTTCGCCAGCTCCTTTAACTCCTCATCAGAGTCGTTTTTGGTTGGTATCACTAAATTTATAATTTCAATGTGCCCTTTTTTGTGAAGCAGTTTAATTGAGTTGAGCACAGGCTCAAGAGTTGCGCTGCATATCTCTCTGTAGAATTTATCGTTCATTGATTTCAAATCTATTCTGCTCGCATCAATGTTTTTCATCTCCTTTATTGTTTCAGGTGTCATGTAACCATTCGTGACAAACACATTATACAGCCCTTCCTTTCTCGCAAGCTCTGCGGTGTCATACGCATATTCAAAAAAGATGGTTGGCTCGGTGTACGTGTAGGCAATTCCATGGCATCTGTATCTTTTTGCAAGCTGGACAATCTGCTGCGGTGACAGCTCCTCCCCAAATATCTCCTTCGCCTGGCTTATCTCCCAATTCTGGCAGTGCAGACACCGGAAGTTGCATCCAACGGTTGCAAACGAAAATGAATCGGTGCCTGGAAAGAAATGGTAGAATGGTTTCTTTTCAATTTTGTCAATTGCCCACGATGCGCATCTTCCATAAACTAATGAATAGAGCACCCCTTCTCTGTTTTCCCTCACCCCACAGAACCCTCTTTTTCCATCAAGGATAAGGCATCTGCGCGAGCAGAGGTTGCACTTCACCCTTTTCCCATCTAACCTCTCGTAAAGCATTGCCTCCTTCATAATTGAGTTTTAAATGTTGAGATTAATAATTGTTTCAGAAAAACTTTGAAAGGCTGCTCTGCCCGACTTGTTTGATTGGCTTTATCTCCCCGTAAACTCCATCATAACCTGGGAGTATCTCAACCTCCCCTCTCCTCACCTTCATCACTGCATCTGCTATTTCCTTTGGAATTTTTTCAATCAATTCTTCATACGTGGCTTCAAGAAGGATGTGAAACTCCGTCCCTGCAGAGGAAAGAATTGAAAAATACTCCTTCTGAACTGATGAAGTTGTCTGGTGCCTCCCCCTCACGCTTGCGATAAGCTCATCAAGCGGTATTGCGTGCACAAACGGAATTGCATCTGAAGGAGTGTAGCAGTATTTTCTATCAGCAAGCTCAACAACTCTGTGCATCACCCCAATTGTGAGCTTTTTTCTGCATACTGGGCAGATGTTATTCTTCTTCATGCTTTCCTCTGGTGAAAGTCTAACCCCGCACGCTCGGTGTCCATCATAGTGGTATTTCCCCTCCTCTGGAAAGAACTCAATAGTCATTTTGAATCTATTCCTATCTTTCTTTTTTATCGCATCTATCACTTCAGTGTAGCTCACTTCTTCAAGTGAAAAAACATTCGCCTCCCTTCCAATTTTCTGCGGGGAGTGGCTATCGGAGTTTGAGATTAAGGTGTATTTGTCAAGCGAGCTGAGCATCCAGTTCATCTTCGGGTCGCTGGATAAACCTGTTTCCAACGCAAAAATATGCTTGCTCTGCTCCTCAAAGCACTCCTCAACTGAGTTGAAGCCGGAGGAGGAGCCGAAGATGGAGCGCCACGGAGTCCAGGCGTGAGCGGGTATAACTGCGCATTCCTTTGAAACACCCATCACAATTTCAACAAGCTCTGCGGCAGTCATTTCAAGCGAAGGCCTTCCGTCTGATTTCAAATCCCCTTTCCTCCCGAGCTGCTCATTTACCTGCTCCACAACTTCAAAAGAAGGAGCAAAAAGTATGTTGTGCACCTGTTTTAACTTTCCGTTTTTTTTGAAAAAATTGTTCACCTCTCCAGTAAGCATGAAGAGAACTCCATCGTAATCAAACAGCCCATTTCCAACTGGCTTCAGCTTTCTTTTCAACTCCTCAAGCCAGAGCGGGTGGGTGAAGTCACCTGTCCCAACCAGCGAGATTCCTTTCAGCTTTGCGTATTGTGCTATATGCTCCACATCCATATTTGAACTTGTTGCGCGAGAGTATTTTGAGTGGATGTGAAGGTCTGCGATGAGTTGCATTTGCACCCCGTATTCATTTGGGGAAGAAAATATAAATGCTCATCTCCGCGAGGCTCTTCGGTATAGGGTATAGAGAACTGCTATAAACAGAAGAATTCCAATGGCTGGTAGGCATAACTCTGTCAGCGGAGCGCTGGGCGGCGAGGGTGGTTTCTCCTCAGCAATTGCATTAACAGTAACATTGGCTGCTATGCCCACAAGCGAAACTGCATACTCCCCTGCTTTTTCAAGCGTGAACATCCCGGTGCCTGCTGTGTCGGTATCTATCTGCTTTGTCTCACCACTTGGTGTTATTATACGGAGAGTGTATTTTCCTGCTGGCACCACTCGCACCTCATGCTGGGTGCCTATGATACCTGTGGGGTCTGTGAGTATCCTACAGAGAAGGCATGCGTGGTTCTCACATATCTGGTTTGGTTTGCAGTCAGCGTTGCTACAGCACTCATAACCATACCAGCGGTGATTTGCCGCATAACCGCATTCTCCAACTTCCACAAGCGTGCAGTTCCCATTCCTGCAGTACTCTTCATCTTTGCAATCCGCATCCACTCTGCATTGGGGTTCAATGGTTTTCAGCTTGCACTCATGGTTTGCGCATACATAACCCTGCCCACAGTCCGTATCAGCACAACACGCGTATGGATGGCAGGTATGGTTGGATATTTCTCCGCAGGGACAGTTGACTGATTTGCATTCTCCACTGCTCACATCACAATACTCCCCATCTCCACAGGAGGAATTGGATTGGCAACCTATCTGGCACATTGAGTAGGTGAATTCGTATTCTCCGCAGTATCTGCCCTGGCTTTTTACAGTGTAGCTGCCTTCTCTCTGCAATGTGAAGCTCACCTCTCCGTTTTTGTTAGTATCTTCGGCATACCACCTACCATCAGGTGCAGTGAGCACAACAAGCTGGTCTGCACCTACAGAGTTATTCTCGTTGTCCGCAACTCTCACAAGTATTCTGTCACCAGGGCATATCTGCTCAACCGATATTTTGGGGTTTGGAAGGCAACTGCTCCCCCCACCAGTACTGGTGGACTCGGGTTTCTCAACAAGTGTAAACACGCTGAAGTCATCCAAATCTGAAAGCATTATTTTGTTTGCCGCGATATCTCTCGCCTGTCCAGGGATGGTTCCCCACCCAACGTCATCAACATACTTGATTATTGCAAACCGGTTTTCATTATAGCCAGATGATTCCTCATCTGTCCAATGCCAGATAATTTCATCTATTGAGCTGTTTGAGTTTTGCAGATTCAGAAATTTGTTTCCAATAGAGCTGTAGCGGGATGGAAGTGGAGAGGGTTGGGTTGTCCAAGTTATGGAATACCCAGTTTCATTCTCAACAAGATCATTTATTGATATGTTTGTGTAGTTTTCAAAGCTTCCGCTTGGGTTATCAAACACCACCCCGGAAAGATTGACTATTATGGGATAAGCCGGTAGGTAGGAGTCTGCTGGAAGGTAAGTTTCATATGAGCTTATTATAATGTCTACGTCATTTCCATAATAATGATCGTTAGTTATGAAGGTGTTGTTTGCATACTGCACAATAACACCTGAGAGGTTAGAGCCATACACTGTGTTGCCCTTAAGATAGGCATTCTGATCCTCCTCCACCAGTATTCCAATTGTGTTGTTATAAACAGTGTTGTTGTAGAAGTTTGTATTGTTGTTAACTATGGAAATAAAACCTCCGACTGCGCTGCCTGATTGAGTATTGGAATCGAAAGTGGTGCCAGCGCTGAGGAATGCTGCAAAGCCAGCTAGGAGGTTGTCCTGCGCTGTGTTGTTGTATAAAATGGTGGTGTTGGAAGAAAGCACGAAGAAACCTGCCATGTTACCTGAGGAGTTGGAGTTGTTTACAGCTACCATGTTAGAGCCAACAATTACCACACCGTTGTTGGGGATGTTATCCGAACCCCGCACGGTTATGTTATCAAGACTGAAACCACTTGCGCCACATATTAAAACCTCAGATGCCTCAAAGTTGCCATCACTTCCAGCAGTTGAGTTTGTATAGTATACCTGCCTCCCACCAGAGCCTGAGAGGTTTTCTATTGTATTGCTGCAGTAGATTGTATTTGCTTCTGAAGGTTCGATTATCTCCCAGAAGAATGGGTCGGTATACAAATCAAAATACCCGCTCTCCTGCGCTGTGTTGTTTGTCAGGTTGTTTCCATAGCCGAGGTAGATGTTGAAACCATACTGGCTTGTTTCATATGCTGAGTTGTTTATGAATAAATTCTCATAGCTTGAGTATAGATAGAAACCATTCCAATAATTCTTAACTGCAATGTTGTTTGTCAGGTTGTTGTATTCAGAGCCGTAAAGAACAAAGCCAGAGCCAGAGTTCTGATATGCGGTGTTGTTATCAAGAATGTTATAGGTTGAGTTGCTCAGGTAGAAACCATCCCCGTAGTTCACATATGAATAGTTTGTGTAGTTATGGTCATAAGCCACATTATAGGTGAGGTTGTTGTAGTGAGAGAGATAAAGCTCAAATCCATTGATTGTGTTGTTCCATGCGGTGTTGTTTGTTACAAGAGTGTAGTTTGCTGTATGCAGAACAAAACCGTATGTGTTGTTCCATGCAGAGTTGTTTAGGAATATGTTATATGTTGAATCGTTCTGAGAAATGAAACCATACGTGTTGTTCCATGCAGAGTTGTTCTCAAACCTGTTGTGGTGGGAGTGGAAAAATGAAAAACCATCCCCGGGGTTTGTATAAACGGTGTTATTGGTGACGTTAATTCCTGTGGAGTTTATTAGCTCAATTGCTATACGCTCGCTGAAACGAACTGAGTTGTTCTCTATAACGCTGTCGTTAACTCTGTATGCAGTTATTCCCCAGCTGTAGTTTGAAAGGAAGCAGTTTTTTACTGTTACATTAATTAACTCCTCCTCTCCGCCTTCAATTAGTATGCCCGTGACGTTGCCGCTGACAGTTTGACCACCAACATCGTTGCTGATATTATAACCTGCACAGTCAAGCACCACACTTGAGTTTGAAATGAGAATGCAAACCTGCGTTTGGTTTGATGTGATATTCGCGCCCATTATGTTTGAGCTGAGCGTGTACTCCCCTTCTGCATCTATCTCCTGGCAGCCAGTAACCTCTGCACTGAAAGAAAACTGCGCAGAGAGAAATAGAAGTATCAAAAGCAGTTTTGTTTTTCTCATAAGTATATTTTCAATTTTATTTATAAATCCTTAAGTTAAGGGTTCTATGGAGCCTCTTGATACGTAATGTTTTTAACTACGAAAACTAATAGATGCGTAGTATGGCTGAGAATATTTTCAGAAGAATTTCAGCTGAGAAGGAAATATTTAAGGATGAGAGAGTTCTGATGCCGGATTACCTGCCAGAAGTTATGCCGCACAGGGAGGAGCAGATTAAGGAGATTGCTTACTCATTAAGGGGGGCTGCAGAAGGGAAGAGAAGCGAGAATATGCTGATTATTGGGAGCAGCGGGACTGGAAAAACCTCCTCTGTGAAGTATGTTTTCAAGCAGCTTCAGGAGTATTCCCAAAGAGTTGTGCCAATTTATATAAACTGCTGGGAGTTCAGCACAAGGCACTCCATCTTGAGCAACATTGCATATTCATTGGGTGAGTTTATTCCAAGGAGAGGAATTTCAACTGATGAGATTATTGAAAGAATAGCTGAAGTTCTGAAAAAGGAGAAGAAGACGCTTGTGATTGCGCTTGATGAAGTTGATAGGCTGTTTGCGAGCCAGTATGAGGAGGAGAAAGTTCTGTATGATTTGGCAAGAGGGAAGGAGCTTTTCTCAGTTGATTTGGGTGTTGTGGCGATAACAAACAGCAATGAGTTTTTGGTTAAACTTGACCAGAGGATAAGGAGCTCATTGGTTCAAAAACAGCTTCTCTTCAAGCAGTACTCCCCAATTGAGCTGAAGGATATTTTGAAGAGCAGGGCAAAGCTGGCGTTTTACCCAGAGTGCCTCTCTGACGAGGTTATACCGCTCTGCGCTGCAAGAGCTGCAAAGCACAACGGGGATGCACGGCTTGCGATAAACCTGCTTTGGAAGGCTGGGAAAATTGCTGAAAGGGAGAATGCTGAAAAAGTTGTTGAGGAGCACGTGAGAAAAGCATTTGAGGAAGTTGGAAGCGAGGAGGGGGAGAAGCTCAGCGGAAAGGAGAGGGAAATTTATGAGTTTGTGAAGGAGAGGGGAGAGGTGACGAGCAGGGAGCTGTATGAAAAATTTAAGGAGGAAACAGATAGGAGTATAAGAAATTATGTCAACAGATTATGCGAGTTAGGTTTTCTGAGTGCTGAAAATGGTGAAGTAGGGAAGAGGGGAAGGACGAGAGTGATAAGAATAAAAAAATAAATTAAACGTATTTGTCTGCAAAATCTGCTAGGTATGGTATTCTGATTGTTTCTCCCTGAGATTCCTTATAACCCACATATAAGCCATACAGCCACAGCAAGAAGCTCAGCGGTGCAGTAATTAGCGGTATGGATATCACAAACATTACTACGCCAAGCAGAATTGCCTGCATTGCGTGAAACCTTATCTTCTTATCCTCCTTCTCCACCAAGTAGAAAATCAAGCCAGTCAGCCAGGTGAAGAAGTAGATTAAAATATATATCCACCCATCCTTCTTACTTTCTTTTTCAACTTTTTTAGCTTTCGCTGGCATACGACCACCTATAAAAGAAGGTGAAATTGGGTATTTAAACTTATCTCAGAGATGCAGCAATTCTCACCACATCGCCATTCTTCAACACATACTCTTTGCCTACTCTCATTTTCGTTCTTGCATTTATCCCACACACAAACCTTTCCGCAAGCTCAGTGTGTATCTTTGCTGCCAAATCCAACGCTGTCGAGCCCTGCTTCATGAGAATTGCATCTGGCAGCACATTCCCAAAATGATCTGAAAATTTATTCTCATCCTCAACTGGGTAGACGACAATCAGTTTCAGCAGCTCAAAAGCAGCTTTGTTTATCAGCTCCTGCACACCTGTTCCTCCATATTTAAGAAGCACCTTCTCCTTTATGAACTGCAGAGCGGAAAGCTGCTTCTCCTGCAGATTTGATGAAAGTATCTTGAAATCACCATCGCCAGGCGTGTATTGAATGATTCCCTGTTTTGCCGCCTTCCTCAACGCAAGCTCAGCCTCAGCGCATGTCGGTATAATCACCTTATCTTTGAAACGCTCCTTGAGCTTTCTGTAGTTTTCATCTGCGTTTGGCAAATCAATTTTGTTTGCAGCGATGATGATTGGCTTTGAAACCCTTCTCACCTCCTTTGCAAATTCCAGTATGTTCTCCTCGCTCCAGTTTATATTCTCCTTTGAAAGGAAAAGTTGGGAGGCAGCTTTCTCAACTTCCTCCTGACTCATTTTTAAACCAGAAAGAACTCCTGCTACTGAGTCAATGTTTTTTCCCTTTATTCTGCTCCAGCTTCTTTTTATTATTCCCGCTATCCAGTAGCTCATCTCCTCTTCAAGAAAAACAATTTCATTTGCAGGATCATAGAAATCGCACTGCCTTCCCTCTGCGTCAGTTGTTCCAGATGCATCAACAACCTGTATAAGCGCATCCGCACTTCTCAAATCATCAAGAAACTTCAACCCAAGCCCCTTCCCAAGATGCGCATCTGGCACAAGCCCAGCCACGTCAATTAAATCAATCGGTATCAGCCTCGTCCCATTCTCGCATAATGAGTTTCTTGGGTTGCACTTCACATTCAGCTCCTTGCATGGGCATGATGCTCTCACATATGCTTTCCCAACGTTTGGGTTGATTGTTGTGAATGGGAAGGGTGCAATTTTTGCGTCAACAAGCGTCGCAGCTGAGAAGAAGGTTGATTTCCCAGTATTTGTCTTCCCAACAACTCCGATGAGCATAGGAATATAATAATCATCCAAGTTTAATTATTCTATGCTTTGGTGTGACAAGCACCGCCCAAAAACTCTTGAGCAGTTTGCAGGCAACTCAGAAGTTGTGGAGGAGGTTAAAAAATGGGCGTTTGACTGGGAAAGGGGGAAGAACGGAAAGCCAATACTGCTTCATGGGCCTCCTGGAGTTGGGAAGAGCACTCTTGCGTATGTGCTGGCTTCCTCAATGGGCTGGCCTGTTGTGGAGATGAACGCAAGCGATTTGAGGGATGAGGAAAGTGTGAGGAGGGTTGTTGGGGAAGCATCAACCTCAAGCAACTTGTTTGGAGGGAGGAAGCTGATTCTTATTGATGAGGTTGACGGACTTCAAAAAAGCGATAAGGGAGGAAGCAAGGCGATACTTGAAATTGTAAGAGAGGCAGGGCAACCAGTTATGCTAACTGCGAATGATATATGGAAGCCAAGCTTGGCTACGCTTAGAGGAGCTTGCACAAACCTTGCGATGAGGAGAGTTAACTCAAGGACGATTGCATCGCTTCTGAAAAAAATTGCTGAGAAGGAGGGGGTGAAAGTTGGGGAGGAGGTGATAGCGAGAATTGCAAGCAACAGCTCAGGTGATTTGAGGTCTGCTATAAACGACCTTCAAGCAGTTGGGGAGGGAGGAGCTGGCTCGCCTGATGTGATAGGGGAAAGGGATAGGGAGAAGGGGATGTTTGACTTGGTGAGAGTTGTTCTGAAAGCAAATGAGTATGAAAAAGCAAGGGAGGCAGTTTGGAATGTGGATGATAGGGATATGTTTCTCAGATGGGTTGAGGAGAACATACCGCTTGAGTATGAAAAGGCAGGTGACATTGCAAGAGCATATGACTCGCTTTCAAGAGCGGATGTGTTTGATGGGAGGATCATCAGGAGACAGCACTGGGGCTTTATGAAGTATTCGAACGATTTGGCAACGGCAGGAGTTGCGCTTGCAAAGGAAGAGCCTTACCATAAATTTGTGAAATACCAGTTTCCAAAAATAATAAGCATGCTTGGGAGCAGCAGGGGAGAGAGGAGTATGAAAATGAATATTGGTTTAAAAATAGGGAGGATGTGCCACGTTTCTTCAAAGGATGCAGTTTCATTCTTCCTCCCTCTTCTAAAAATTATCTGCAAGGATGAGAAGAACGCTGAGAGAGTGCAGGCTTATTTTGGGTTTGAAGAGGAGGAGATGGAATACATTGCGGGGAAGGTGAAAACTAGAAGAAAGAAGTGAGCTCAATCTCAAGCAGGGCGGTTGGTTGCTCAAGCTCAAAGTTGTTGAGAACCTGGGGGTGAACCTCCCCAAACAAACCAATTCTTTTTTTCTTATAAACCAGCTCCGCAACCCTTCCTTTTATGAAGGATGGATGCTCGCACCTTCCCATCTCAACCTGCCAACCCATCTCTCGTATTACTGCTTCAACCGTTGACTTCATTTCGCTGAAAGTTGCTTTTGAATCATACAGAGCGCACGCAAGACTTCTGCTTTCAACCACCCTCTCCCCATCAAGAGCCACCACATCTCCAACTTCAAATATTTTTATTGGAAGCTCAGCTTGCTTGCTTTCGGAGATTACTTTGAGAAGCGAGGGTGAGAGCCAGCTTCTCATCATTGTATACTCCTTAACTTTGGGGTTTTTTATTTTCACATGCGGCTTCTCATCCACAAGCATTCTCTCAAAGCAGTCCTTTTCATTTGTGAGATTCGGGCAGAGAACCTGGAGGAAGCCAAGCCCAACCATCAGCTCCTTTAACCTACTTTCAAGCACCTCTGAGCGCTTCTCCTTTCCAATGCTGAAAAAGTTTGGAAGGGTTGGCTGGAAGTTGTTGTAACCATAAGCAATTGCAACATCCTCAGCCAAGTCAACCCAGCCCATCACATCAACTCGGTAGCATGGAACCTGAATTCTGCTTCCATCAACAGCATAACCCATTCTCGCAAGAAACTTTCTCAGCTCCTTTTCCGTGAAGTTCATCCCAAGCATCTTGTTTATTTTCTCCTTTGGAAGCTCCATGCTCCTCTCTTTCAAATCTGGTGTTCTGAATTTCTTTTTTCCAACAACCTCAACAGTGAACAGCTCTCCTCCTCTGTCCACAAGCGACAGAGAGACAATCTTCAACGCATCCATAACCGCATTTCCATCGGTTCCAGTCACGTCGATAAATATGTTTCTTGTTTTCTCCGTAACCCTTGTCAGCTCCCCGTTGATTATTGGCGGGAAGGACAGGGCTTGGTTTCTGCTGTCAACAAGAAGCGGGTAGGTATTATAATTTGCGAGTATGCTCGCATACTCAACTCCTTTTGGATGCTTCTTTAGAATCTGGGCAAGGTTGAGCTTTTCATCCATATCAAGCGGAACAAAGGAGTAGCTATGTGGCTCAACTGCTTTGTAGTAGAAAGGCGGCTGCACTGCATCAAAGTTGTGCACCCCAATTGAAACCTTCCTCCTTTTCCTCCCATACGTTTCATGTATCTTCTCCTGAAGCTGCATGATGGATTTTATTGAACTTTCATCTATCACCACATTCCTCACTAGCGCACCAACAATGAATGGGCGCACTGGAAGAACGGACTTGTCGATGTATAGTTGCACGCTGGAGTTTTTTGCGGTGTATTTTTTGTGGCGTATTCCAAGGAAGGAGGAGAGCAGCCTTGCAATTCCCTCAACGCTCAGCAAATCTGGTCTGTTGGGTGTGACATCAACCCACACCTCATCCCCCTCAATTTTTTCTATTGGAATTCCAAGCGAAGGAAGAATTCCATCAATATCGGTTGGGCGGAGCCTGCTCCCAACAAGCTTCCTCAGCTCGGTTTTTGAGAAAACAACTGATGCCATCTTCAAACCCTCGCTTCCCTCAACCAGGAAACATCGTTTTTGTAAAACATCCTTATATCATTCAAACCCATCATCAGCATTGTTGGCCTCTCCAAGCTCAAGCCCCATGCAAGAACAGGGTATTTGCCCCAAGTTGGAAGACAAACCTCGGGCCTGAAAACGCCTGCTCCTCCAAGCTCAAGCCACTGTTTTTTCTCCTCGTAATAAACTTCAATTTCAACGCTTGGTTCGGTGTATGGGAAGTAGCTTGGCCTGAAGCGTATTCTCTCAAACCCAAGTTTATTGTAAAATTCTTTCAGCAAACCAAGCAAATCCCGAAAAGTTGCATCCTCATAAACAATAATCCCCCCAACCTGGTGGAACTCACTTAAATGCTTGAAATCCGTTGCCTCATTTCTGTAAACTCTTCCAACAGTGAACAGCTTTGCAGGTGCTTTTCTCTTCCCATTTCTTATTGCAAGCATATACTGCGGTGAAATTGCAGTATCGTGCGTTCTCAGTATTGCCTGCTCCGCAAGCTCCCGGCTCCATTGATACTTCCACTTCTCCTCATGAACTTTTTTCACTCTTTCAACAACCTCATCTTTTGGAAGTGGAATTCTGTCAGGGAGGGAGAGATAGAAAGTATCCATCAAATCCCTTGCCGGGTGATCCTGTGGTTGGAACAGCGCATCAAAATTCCAGAAGGAGGATTCAACCAACCTGTCCTCCATCTCCTCAAACCCCATCTCTATGAATATTCTCCTTATCCTCTCCCTCATTCTCTCAAGCGGGTGCTTTTTTCCAGGGAAGCGCCTCTCAACCGGCATCTCAACCTCGTACTCCCTTAACTTCAGCTTCCTCCACCTTCCGCTCACAATCTGCTCCTTATTGAGAAGGTTCACCTCTTCTGCTTCTTCAACTGATAGCTTTTCTGCAAGCTTTCTCCCCTCCTCACTTAGAACACATGAAACACGCTTGCTCTCAAGTTTTCTCAGCACGTCACCTCTTTTGAGAAGCGTTTCAAGTGATTCATGAGGCATAACACCTTCGGAAATTTTTTTAAGAAGCATCTGCTCCCTGTGCCCTTCCCCCAAAACTCTTCTGCCATTTTCAGTGAGTTGCAGTTTTCCCTCCTTGATAACCACCCAGCCATTCCTCTTAGCCCATGGCAACCCTATCCTCCTCTCCTCCTCGCTCAGCTCCTCCATTCCCTTCCCCTCGCTCAGCTTCTTTATCAGGTTGAACTCTGGAAAGCCATCCTGCAGAAACCTCTTTCCCTCTTCTCCAAGCTTGAAGGAGTATTCCTTTGTTTCATGAATTTCAACTGCTCCCTTCTCCTTCAACCAGTAGCATGCTCTGGTTACCGAATCCTTGCTGAGCTGCACATCGCGCGCAAGCTCCTCAAGAGTTTTTTCTCCTTTCTTCAGTGAGAGAAGGACTAACTTTTCATACTGATGCAACATGTTTTACCTCTTGCGCATAGCCAGAAGGATGATGAAAAGCACTACAAGCAACAGAACGACTGCGCCTGGAAGGGAGAGGGAAAATTGAATAAAGGCTGTTGTGATTTCCTCAAAGAACCTTCTCACCTCAACGTCTATTGGCTCCTCTCTTACAAAAACAAGCGAGAAGTCCATAAGCGGCACTGTTCCTTTCCATGTGAAGTTGCTCACCCCTATAACTTGGTTTAAGTAATTTTTTGTCACTGCTGGCTCTGTGGGATCGGGTGAAAGGGATGTGACAACTGCGTCTGGCGGTATTATAATTGTGAGCTCATTGTCCCTGGGGAGCACTG